>JGI12210J13797_10094944_pt1 | contig 186327 bp, 160 predicted proteins | sample ElkSlonscriptome_3_FD_13797 | JGI IMG/M metagenome (IMG submission 13797) | reverse complement strand
AGCCTTGACTCAACGAGATAATGCACCGGATAAACTGCTTTGCTCTCAGGGTTTTAATGAACGTAAAGAACCCTTCCTGATCCACAACGTCCAGTGCACTGCCAATCATCCTCCCTCAGGCACGGTCGGAGGAAGATCTTTACTAAGTTTCTCTTTAGTGATAAGCTTTTAAAAGCGGTATCTTAGGTTAATGAAAGGGGCAAAGCCGGTACTCTTCGCCTTCCTCTTATGATCTGTTGGGATACCTGCTCTCAAGACGTTGGCGTTACGACTGTCTGTCGCTACATCCTCATGGTCAATCTATTGGACAAAAATGGCCATGTATTTTGGGGGGCTGCGTAACCATAAGGCAAACCCGAAAGAATGTTACATGAGGACAAAGAACGAAATGCCAAAGGACGGAGTGAATGAGAGGTTTTCCATTAATATCGCCATCGTGGGTGGCGGCCGGAACTGCCGTTTTTTTCTCGATCTGATCAATGATTATCCCTCTACTATTTTTAACATCAAAATACTAGGCGTGTGCGATAAAAACCCCGATGCAGAGGGGATGCTACTTGCCGAACAGATGGGCATATATACAACCGACAATCTCGACGATCTGCTGAATATCGACCAGATTGATAGTGTCCTGGAACTGACCGGTAAGCGGCATGTGCTCCTTGAAATCAACCGGTTAAGGCCTAAGGGTGTCGGCGTCCTTGAGTTCAGAGCCAACAGAATAGTGCACAACTTCATGGATATGATGAGCCAGCGGCTGCAGTCATTCGAACAGAGGCTCATTGCCGAGAAGACATTTTCCAACTTATTGATCGAGCAGAGCACGACGCCCATTATCTTTATCAATACGGATTTCACCATTGTCTATGCCAATGACGCCTATCTCAATACGGTGAAAAAGCCTAAAGATAAGGTCATCGGCGCCCATTGCTATGAAATTTCCCATGGAGTAAACACCCCCTGTTCGAGTGCCTATCCCGGGGTAAAATGCCCCATGCTTGAAACCCTGAGGACCGGCAAGGATGTCCATGTCATCCATGACCATCCGGGACCGGACGGTCATCGGGTGTACTGCGACCTGACCACCTATCCGATCAAGAATGATGCCGGGGATGTTACACAGGTGATTGAGTTCTGGCGGGATGTTACCGCTGAATTTTCGAACCGGTGGAGCAAGAAGACCAAAGAGTTCGAATCCAATGTCCAGCAGATGATCCAGGAAGACCGAATGATCTCTCTGGGAAAGCTGGCGGCAAGTGTCGCCCATGAAATCAACAATCCTATCCAGGGCCTTTTGACCTTCTGCGAGTATATGCTGGACGTTTTGACCGCCGGTCCTCCGACAGAAGAGTCCCTGGAAGAATTCAAAGGTCACCTGCAACTCATGTCCACGGAACTGGAGCGTGTAGGGAGTATCGCCTCCGGACTCCTCTCTTTTGCCCGGGAGTCGGGGGTGGAACATACCCATGTCGATGTAAACAATGCCCTGGATGCGGCGCTTTCCCTGACCCGCCACAAGATGAAACATGGGAATATCAGACTGACGACAGAGCTGTACCCGACCCCGATCATGCTTGTAGGGGATATCAACCAGCTTCAGCAATGCTTTTTGAACCTGATTTTGAACGCCATTGATTCCATGCCTGAAGGAGGGGAGCTGTCGGTGACATCCACGATGGATGGAACAGCGGAAAAGGCCTGGGTCAGAATTCGGGATACCGGGTACGGCATCCCGGAAGAGGTAAAGAACAACCTGTTCGATCCTTTTTTTACCACAAAAGATGAGGGCAAAAACACCGGACTGGGACTGTCCATTGTGTACGGGGTCGTTAAAAATCACAGGGGGACGGTGAAGATCGACAGCCGGGAGCGAGAAGGAACAACATTTACTCTGAGCTTTCCTGTGATTCCTTACGATGACCCAAATCCTTAAGGGGGGAGCATGGAACCTAAATTGAGACTCATGATTGTGGACGACGAGCTGATTGTCCGGGAATCTCTTTTGAACTGGTTAAGAAAATACGGCCATGAAGTAGATACGGCAGCCTCCGGTTCGGAGGCGTTGGAAAAGATAGAGCAAAAGCCCTTTCAGCTCTTGTTTGTGGATATTAAAATGCCGGGGATGGACGGCCTTGAATTGCTTGAAAGGGTAAAGAAAGAATACCCAGACACCCTGGTGGTCATCATTACTGCTCACGGTTCCATTGAAAGTGCGGCCAGAGCCATGCGTGCCGGTGCCAGCGACTATCTGATGAAACCGTTTAAGCCGGACCAGCTCTCCCTGGTGATGGAGAGAATATTCAACCAGCAGAAAATTACCTCGGACTATCGTTATGTCAAAGGATGCCTGGATCAGATCACCCGGTTTGACAATATCATCGGCCAGTCTCCCCCCATGGAAAAACTCTACGCCTTAATCCTGGAGGTGGCCCAGAGCGATGCCTCCGTACTGATCACCGGGGAAACCGGCACCGGCAAAGAACTGGTGGCAAAGGCCATCCATGCTAAAAGCCCCAGGGCACAGCTCCCCTTTGTTGCCATCAACTGCGGTGCTTTGCCGGATGCGCTCATGGAAAGTGAATTGTTCGGCCATCGAAAAGGGTCCTTCACCGGGGCAGAACATTCCAGAAAGGGTTTTCTAGAAGTAGTTTCCGGCGGCACCCTCTTTCTGGATGAAATCGGAGATATCAGTGCAAAAATGCAGGTGGACCTGCTTCGGGTTCTGGAGGATAAGACGATTTTCAGCGTCGGCAGCAAAACCCCTGTTAAGGTAGATTTCCGTCTGATTTCGGCTACCCGGAAAGACCTTGAGAAGTGCATTGAGGAGGGAAGCTTCAGGGAAGACTTCTTTTATCGTATCAATGTAATCATCATACACCTGCCTTCCCTGCGGGAACGAAAAGGGGATATCCCCCTTCTTGTCGATCATTTCATGGCAAAGTACAGCCATGAAACCACAAAGCATGTGGACAGGATAAAGCCGGATGCCCTTTCTCTGTTAAACGCATATAATTGGCCAGGAAACGTCAGGGAACTGGAAAATGCCGTTGAACGGGCAGTTGTTCTCAGCAAGTCCCGGACACTTGATGCCCGGGATTTTTCATTTCTCAAGCCGGCGCATGCAGCCCCATCCTCGCCCCAGACGTTAAAAGCGGTACAGGAATCGCATATTCTCAGGATACTTGATGAACAGGACTGGCAGATTACCCGGTCGGCAGAAATTCTTGGTATCAACCGCGTGACCCTCCATAAGATTATTAAACGGAACAACTTCAGCAAAGGGACATGAAAGAACAGATCGGAGTGGTTCCGTTAGGCGAGGTTCCGACACTGGCCATCGAGGTGATCGCGGCCAATATTACGGCGTATTACAAATTACCTGCAGATATCCTGCCCATGCTGCCTATCCCCGAGTCTGCCTTTGATAAGGCTCGGCTGATGTATAATGCAGGCATCCTTATCAATGAGCTTGATGCGTTAAATTTTGATGGGTATTTTAAAGTTGTGGGTGTCATATCCAGGGATATGTTTATTCCGATTTTCAACTATGTGTATGGTCAGGCAGTGCAAGGCGGCAGCCTGGCTTTAATATCGCTCTTCAGGCTGAACAGGAACGCCGACGGATCAACACCATCGGCTTCCCTGGTTTTCGAGAGGGCGGCCAAGATCGCGCTTCACGAACTTGGCCATCTGTTCAACCTTTTCCATTGCAACGAAATCAAATGTATCATGCACTTTTCAGGTGCCATCGAGGATCTGAACAAGATCCCCTTTTACCTGTGCCGGGACTGTGCAAGACGGCTGCCGCGATAAGATCCCCTCATTTCTTTGCACTCCCGAGAAATGTCTTTGCAAGGCGGTCCCATCCAATCTCGGGAAAGCTTGCATAGATATCATCCACTGGGTCGCCTCCAGCGGCAGCCAGGTTCTGATATTCAGGCCCGAGCAGACGCAGGAGCCTTTGGCTCTCCTTGTCCGTCCATTCAAGACTGTCTTTTCCGTAAAAAAGCCCCCTGAGATTCAGTTTGGGCATTTTGGGCTCAAGGATACAGAGCCATCCCTCATTGTAAGGATCCTCATGAACGATTTCCGGATGCTCCTGGACTCTATTGTTAATTGCCAGCACAGTCCCTGTCACGGGAGAGCGTACTTCGGCTTCGTTATCTGAGCGGGAAAAGGTAAGTCCTGCTTGGTTTTTTTTCAGGGTGGCGCCCAGAGGGGGGAGGGAAATATTTGATGGAGAGCCGAAGAGCTTGACCATGAAGTCGTCAAACCCGATCTTTACCCGACCGCCGTGTTCGAACCGGGCCCAAGTATGCCCTTTATGATAGTAATACTCGTCGGCCAGAAGGTAGCCGGATGATTTCACACAGGCCACTTTTTCCTCCAGCAAAGCCATGTCCTCATCATCGATCATCTGGTCATAGGCGCAGTGATTACATTCATAATTATTGACACAGACCTTTGCTGCAGTAACCCGACCGGTCAGCGCATGACGGCAGGGAATGTTTGTATGATTATAGACATCTTTCACATTATTTGCCCAACCGGATCTCGGCTTTTTAGAGTCTGCACTGAAAGTCTTCTTCATGGCTATGTCAAACGGGCACGTCCGGCAGTCGTACACATTGTCGCACAGCCTGGACTGAATCATTCCCGTCTTCGACCAGATGCATTCGTCTTCAATTACCTGGAACCCTTTGATGATGTTTTTCTGTGTTTTGGCTTTGACGTTTTTTTTCTGTTCTTTTAATGGCATGCTGCCCTCCTTCTTAACTGATAAGTAGTTATGGGATATTAGGTTATGGAATGTTACCTTAGGAATGCAATCCTTATTCGTCGGCCAAAAGGTGAACCATATGATTTCAATCAAGCCGGCTGTGCACCCATGAAATCCATGTCCTGATCGTCGAGCATCTGGTCATAGGCACAGTGATAGCATTCATAATTTTTGGTACAGACCTTGTGTGCACTGATCCGCCCGGTCAGCACATGACGGCAGGGATTGGTTGTCCATTTATAGATGTCTTTTACATGCTTTGCCCATCCAGCGCTTCTTCTTGTGGATGCTGCTTTGACGGTCTTCTGCATGGTTCTGCTGAACGGGTAGGTTCGGCAGTCGTATACATTGTCGCCCAGCCTGAAATGAACGATTCCCGCCTTCGACCAGATGCAATCGCTTCCAACTCCCTGGACCCCTTTGACGTTTTTTTTCTGTTCTTTCAGTAGCATGTCGGCCTCCTTTCTCTGATAAGTTGGTATGGGTAGATACCTTTTACCTTTAGTAATGCAATCCTGGTGCCATAGAAAAAAAGATACCGAAGTCAGGAAATTACTCTTTTAAAACAAGACCTTGCATGGGTCATGAGTGGGGAAGTGTAAAAAGGATTATGCAAAGCTACGGGGAACGGCGTAGCTTTTTGCTACGTTATGGAATTGGTCTTTAAAGAAAAAAGGGTAAAAGGGTGATAAACAGGGGGTTTGGCAAGTGTTGCGAAAAGCTACTTGCCTGTAGTGTTTTTTTTTCACTCTCTACTCGTTCACCCGTTTTAACTGATATTTGCCATGAATCGCCACTGGTTTTGTAGACACTTTTCAGTTAAGTACTTCTGCATAATCTCTTAATAGTTCGGATTTATCTTGTCGATTTTAGATAATTACAAAAATATCTAAGTAGAAAGTATTCCCAGATCAGTTGATTTCACCAACTGTTCACCGATATTAATAATGTCACAATGCAGGTAATCAGCCAGGGTACTGGAAAATGTTTCCTGCTACCCCTGGAATGACTTTTGAAATTGCTGAAGGACCTGTGGCTGGCAACGCTAACCGTTATAGCAAATCCTAAAATTTTCACTATTCCTGTCAGGTTCATGTTACAGGTTGCAGAGGAAAGTGGATGTGAGAAGCCCAGGGTTTCTATGCCATTTCAAAAGGTAAGAAAGGTTAGGGGAAGGAGATAATATTAGCCTGAGCAAAACCCCGAAGGCATAACTTTGCCTGGTTGCATCGGCACTTGAGGAGGTGGCCATCATTTCTTGACCACTCCAAACGGAAATGGGGAGAGGTCGGTTTCATTGTGAGTGTTTCTCTTTCTGGATCTTCCGTCTAAAGCGTACTTTGCTTCTGTTGTCATCTTGAATCATGCAGCTGCATGCAGTGGTTTCGGTACCGGAAATACGAGCTCTGAATCCACTGCCCGGCTTGTCCCGGATTGCGGCCTTCGCCGTAATGACAAACGGTACTCTCCAGCCACCTGCCAGAGGAGCCTCCTGCGGCAGCAAACATTTCTGTCTACAGCCACCTTGAGGCTATGAGTTCGCTCATATCGCAAGAACCCTTATTGTGGCAAACAGGATATCTGATGCGGGCAGGTGAGCGACTGCAAGGAGACTCCGAGCCTTGCCGAGATCGCCACATTCGCGGTATTTTCTGACTACATGGAAATAGCCCGGCCTGCTACAGGCGCATGCGGGGAAGTTGACGGCTCAGGAAGAAATGATCTTTCTGCTCGTCTCCTTGAACTTGTTGACGTCCAGCGGCTTGTAGAAATATTGGAGGTCGTGTTCCTCAAAGAAATTGCGTCTTTCAGAAGACAGGGAACCGGTGGTGAAGAGAAACCTCTTGGTGATATTGGGGAAGCGCTTGACGCATTCGTGGTAGAAGCTGAGGCCGTCCATGAGGGGCATGTGTACGTCACAGATAATGAGTTTGCAGTACTTCTCCTTGATGATGGCAAGGGCTTCGACGCCGTTGCCGGCGACGTTGATATGACCGTCGCGCTCGAGGACGAAGCGGAAGAGATCGACGATTATCTTGTCATCATCGGCGATGAGGATGTTTTCCTTGCGTGGTGAGGACATGATGTTTGCCTCCGGGTTCCCATCATGACGGGGCTGCTGCAGGATGACAGCTGCTGCTCTTCGATCCCTTTGTCATTATATCAGTACTATATGCATATTTTACGGCAATACCACGTAAAGTGGCGACAATAGAATGGCTGCGGCGAGCCGTGGGGTGTCTGCGGTGGTGATTGTCGATGGCGGAAGATGGGCGTCCGGCCATGGCGCCTGTCGAAAAAAATCAATAAAAACAATACACTGTATGGTTTTATCCGGGTACCGCTACGGCTAGCAGGAGTTATTTGATCCCGTATTCCTTGATTTTATTGAGCAGCGTCTGGCGGGCAATTCCCAGTTTTTTCGCCGTCGCGCTCTTGTTGTGGTCGTTTTTCTCGAGGGTGGCCCTGATCACCTCCCGCTCGACATCGCGCAAGGTAAAATCCTCCTTGGCCTCGGTTACTGCCTTCTGGGGCGCGAACCCCTGGGGGAAAAACTGCGGCGGCAGTTCCCGCGGAGTAACCTGTTCTCCCAGACAGAGAATGGTCGCCCGTTCGATGGTGTTCTCCAGTTCGCGGATGTTGCCGGGCCAGTCGTACTGCATCAGCAGACTGAGCGCCTCCGGATGGATGCTCTTAATGTCCTTTCGGTTTTTCAGGGCATAGCGCTGCAGAAAGAACTGGGCGAGTTCGGGGATGTCAATGCTTCTCTCGCGCAGGGCCGGCAGATGGATGGGAATCACCGACAGCCTGAAGAAAAGATCCTGACGGAAAGATCCTTCCTCTATCATGACCTGCAGGTCCTTATGGGTCGCGGCCAGCAAGCGCACATCCACGCTGATGGTTGAATTGCCGCCGACCCGTTCGAATTCGCCCTCCTGGAGAATGCGCAGGATCTTTGCCTGGGTGGCCAGGCTCATGTCCCCTATCTCGTCGAGGAAAAGCGTTCCTTTGTCGGCCAGTTCGAAGCGGCCTTTGCGTTTTTCCGAGGCGCCAGTGAAGGCGCCTGCTTCGTGTCCAAAGAGCTCGCTCTCCAGCAGATTTTCATTGAGTGCAGCGCAGTTGAGTTTGATAAAGGCAGCATCTTTACGCAGGCTGTTGGTGTGCAGGGCGCCGGCGATCAGCTCCTTGCCGGTACCCGACTCGCCGGTTATAAGTACGGTGGAATCCGTCGGCGCCACCAGTTGCAGGGTGGCGAACATCTCCTGCATGGCCGGACTCTTGCCGATGATACTGCCGAACTGGTGTTGCTCGTTGAGCTGCATCTTCAAAGACCTGTTTTCTTCATCCAGCGCCCTGTAGTTCAGCGCCCGCGAAATAGTAAGCTTCAGTTCCTCGATATCCACCGGCTTGGTGACATAATCGAAGGCGCCTTTTTTCATAGCCTCGACGGCGCTCTCGACGGAGGAGAAGGCGGTGATGACGATCACCGGCACCGTGATGCCCTTCTGGAGCAGGCCCGTGAGGGTGGTTATGCCGTCCATGCGCCTCATCTTCAAGTCGAGAAGGATGACGTCAATCTCTTCCCGGCGGAGCAGGGGGAGGACCCTGTCGCCGTCGTCCGCCTCCAAAACAGCGAAGCCGGCGCTTTCCAGATTCACCTTGAGCATGGTGCGGTGGCTGTGGTCATCATCGACGATAAGGATGGACTGCTGTTGTTGTACCATTGCGTTCTCCTTGACTATTTCGGCAGGCGAATGGTGATGATGGTCCCTGTTCCCGGGGCCGTTTCAACTTCGAAGCTGCCGCCGTGCTGTTCGACAATCTGGTGAGAGACGGCCAGGCCGAGGCCGGTGCCGGTTTTAAGCGTGGTATAGAAGGGATCGAACATCTTCTGTCGCACCTCTTCGCTCATACCGCAGCCGTTGTCGGCGATGCTGAGAAGGACCATTTGCTCCTCCTCCCGGCAGGCGAAAGTGACCTCGCCGCCAGCCTCAATGGCGCTGATGCTGTTCTTGAGAAGATTCATCAGCACCTGGAGGAGCAGATCCGGATCCGCCTTGACAGTGGTGCCGATGGTCTTTGGCCAGTGCAGGGCAATGTCCTTGCTGGTGAGATCGGCTGCCATCAGGGAAACGGTCTTGCTGAAGAGTTCGGCGATCTCAACTCTTTGCAGTTGCGGTTCGCGCGGTCGTGAAAACTGCAGCAGGCCGGAGATGGTCTGGTTAAGCCGGTCGATCTCGCTGATCATCAGCTCGGCGTATTTGTCGCTGCCCTCGTCATTTTCGGCGCGGCTGCCGAAGTACTGAGCAAAGCCGCGCAGTGTTCCCAGGGGGTTGCGGATCTCGTGGGCAATGCCTGCGGCCATCTTCCCCAGGGCGGCCATGCGTCTTGAGCGCTCGAGCTGCAGCTCCATTTCCTTTATGGAACTCATGTCGCGCAGGATCAGTACCTTTCCTATCTCCTGGTCTTCATCGTCGAAAAGCGGCGAACAGCTGAGGCGCAGCGGTATGAGTCTGCCTGAGGCCGTGGTGCATTCGGTCTCCTTTTCGAGCAGGCTCGAGCATGAATCTTTTAGCGATGACGGACAGTCCGGCAGCACTTGGCCGATCTCTCGTGAGAGCAGGGAGGCGAAGGACATTTCGAAAAGATTCTCGGTCTGACGGTTGCAGGAGACGATGCGGTTGTCGGCATCGAGAGTGATGAGGCCCACTGGTATGGACTCGATAACGTTGTCGGTATAGAGCTTGATATTGGCAAGACTTGAGCTGGCGATGCGCATCTTCTGGTAGAGGAAGATAAAGTAGAATGCGGCGCTGCCCACCAGAAAAAGTATGGCCCCCATAAAGATGGCATGACGGACATCTTGCTCTCGGGCCGCGTCGAACTGGTGGGTGAGCAGGCCTACGGAAAGTATCTTCTTGCCGCTGCTGCCAGGTCTGGTCCTGCTGGTACCGGGAGCGTGCATATGCATGCGCATTGGTGCGATGTCTATTTCGAAGACCTTGGAGAGGGAGAACACCCCAGCTTTTTTGTCTAATCTGGTAATTGTCGTGTTTCCGGCCATTATGGTTTGCAGCTCTTCTTCCTGAAAGGGCGGCCGCGGCGGCCTGCCGACACGTCTGCCGGCATCGCCTTCGATATCGCTGATGCTTATATAGAGGATATCGGGATCCTTGGCGTATTCATTGAGCAGGGTATGCAGCGGGTCGCCCACACCCATGTGCTGCATCATGGTCACCCTGCTCCCGGCTTCGATCGAGCGCATGATCGCCTCGCCCTTGTCGTGCAGGAATTTCTCCATGAGCTGCTGCTCCCTGTTGATGTTCTGCAGGGTTGAAAAAATCAGGGTCACCGCCAGGATCGTCGCGGCAAAAAGCAGGCCGAGCACCGCTCCGGAAAAACGGAATGGTTGCGAGGAGCGTGGTATTCTTTCTGGAGGGTGCCTAGTGTTGTTCATAGTAACCGAAGACCAGCCGATGGATTTCAACGGGAGCGGCCCTGAGTGATAAAAACTGTCGTATCCGGGGTCTATTCAGATGTTCCCTTGATTTATGCAATCACCGGGCCATGTGGGCAGGCTCGAGGCAGAGAGATCGCTGGACCGGCCCGGCTTACGCCGATGGTGCCTGGAAACAGTGTATGCAGCTGTCCACCCTTTGTACAGGGGTGCGGCGAGTCTGTCCAGAAAATAGGCAGCGGTGTGGGTAGCTCGTCACTGCTGATCCTGCTGGTGGTGGCGGCAGTATTTTTCCTGTGGCGCAAAAGGTCTCTGTTCGGAGATCGCAGCAGGGGCGGAGTCCTGATATACTTCCGGAAAAGAACGCTGAAGCTGCCTGGATGCAGTATTTGTTCAGCACTTCCTCGACTTTGTGTGGGAGAACGGGGAGAACGCCTTTTTTTTCCGGCTTGTGGTTGAGGCGGAGAGGTGAGTCGTTCTCGATATTCGCGCGGAGATGATGGCAAAGGCATTATTGTAATACAGAGGAGTTGGCTGCGGGTCAGGTGGTGGTGGTAGTGCGATGCTGGTGCATGGCCTCAATTTCTTCCTGCAGTTGCCTGATTTTCGGTTCCCACTCTGGATAATCCTGCAGATATTCGTGCAGCCTGTACTCTCGCTCCTCGCTGTACCAGTCCTCTGTTTCAGGTCTGCAGTGACTGTAGCCGGCGTGTATGCAATACTCTCTGTCCGTTGGATTATAACGGAGAAAAATCCAGACCTGATTTCCGGTACCCTTGTTTCGTGTATACACCGTGCGTGTGATCATCTTGTTGTGGATCCTCCTGGCGAATGCATGTCGCAATGTCCGGGGTGCTGCGGCTGACTAAACAGTTGACGATGAACCATGATAAACGGCCGGTATATGATAGGGAAGCGGAAAAATCGTCGCGGTTATATTATGTTGGGAATATATAGTGAGACTGGTGCCTCCAGAGAAATAAAAAATACTTAACAAAAGCATAAGTAAAAATTATTAAACTGTTGCCGGCAGGAAGAGTACATTGAAAAATCCACTGGTGAAGGTCTGTCGACAGGAGTAAGGTGGAATCGTGCGATAAAAACTCAAATTTATTTTGGAGGCGGTGGACGATTGTGAACAGGAGATACACTCTGCTCGCAGCAGTGGCGACTGTGCTGCTGCTTTTCGGTTGCGCCAAGCCCGGAGTGCATAAGCAGGGGCAGGATCAGGCGCCGGTGAAGGCTCAGCAAGAGGCAGTGAAGAAGGATCCGCCGATCCAGGGGCAGGAACCCGTTCGTGAAATCACCCGAAAGGACTCAACCAAGCGCATCGGCCGGACTACCCAGCGGATGGATCCTGCTGCTGCTTCACTGCCGCCGATGATAAAGGCCCGGCGGCAGAAGCGAGTGTTTGAGTTTGTTGAAATAGCAGGCCGGCACTATGAAGTTCCCAGACCGTGGCGAGGCAACAAGATTATCGACCCACAACCGCAGGCATCGGTAATGGAACAGATTCCCCTTGAGTTTTCTTGGAATGGCTCGCAGCTGTATGTGCATCGCCTGGCTCATCGGGCCTTTGTTCGCATGGCCGAAGAGGCAAAAGAAGACGGTATCCGTTTGCTTGCCCATTCCGGTTTTCGCAGCAGAGCCTATCAGCAAAGAATTTTCACCAAGCTCATGGCTCAAGGCCGAACCTGGGACGATCTTGTCCGTTACGTTGCCCCGCCGGGCTACTCCAGTCACATGCTCGGTTTTTCCATTGACCTCTATCCAAGCAACTGGCGTTTTGCCTCCACCGATGCCTATCGCTGGCTTCGCAGGCATGCGGGAGATTATGGCTTCTACGAGACTTATCCCGAGTTCGGCCGCAGCGGTTATCCCTGGGAGGCCTGGCATTGGCAGTTCATGCCCGAGGTGAGAGAGGACGAAAAAGCTTTGCCCGAGCGGACGGCCACCGATGATAGATCGATTCGAAAAAAACAGTGAGCACGAAAGAGAAGGCCACCGCTATTATTTTGCCGGTTCAGCGTTTGGAGAGGTTCTGGTTTCTGAGAATGTAGATAAGCATGATAAAAAGGAGAAAATCCACGATTGAAGCCGCCATGTAAATGGAAAAATCAAGGCTGACGAAGAGGACAGGACTATCCTGCCGCAAACCTCCGAGCTTGAAGTGGGCGAGAAGCAGCAGGAGTTCCGACATCAGCGCCATCAAGAGGAGAGGGGCCGAGTTCAGAGCGTTGCCCAGAAAAAAACGGAGACCATAGAGTATGGATTCGATGATTTTGCCGGAGACGTAATATGCCGGCACAACATAGATGAAAAGCAGGCTGAACACCAGTATGGTCAGCATGACGGTGGCAGTGCCGGCCGTCGCCTGGGTTGAGGATATCAGCAGGGTGGTGGTCAGAATGATGGGAATGTACATGCAGAAGAGCAGCAGTAGATACCCTGGGACATAGGTCTTGAAGATAGTGGCGAGCGGATTGTTCTTCTCTTCGATTATCTCGTAATAGATACCATAAATCAAAGGACTTATGAAAATTGCAGATACAATGGTGAGGCTGCCGACGATGCCGGCGAGGCCATTGTCGGGAAAATAGACCGTGAGGCTGTTGAGCAGGCCGACGGCGGCGACAAAGAGAAGGATGAGGGGATTGGTACGGACTATATAGAGGGCGTAGAGAAAGTAGGTTTTGAGATCGAATGATTGCATGGGTATTTTTACGAAGAAACCGGTGAAGCCCGTCCAGGAGCTGATGAGACCGGCGTGCCGGCATTTGCTTGTTGTTGAGAAAATAATTTTTCGTTATTGAGCAGAGACCATAGTCTATTTGCCGAGGCTTTGTCACTACCCAAAAATGAAAAGAGCTGGCGTGGTCATGGCTGCCTCAACTGCAGAGGGCTGCTGCCCTGACCGGTGCACCGTCGGCATCGTCGAGTTTCAGGGGCAGACAGGAAAAGAGGAACCCTTCAGGCGGCAGCCTTTCGAGACTGCAGAGATTTTCGACGATGATCATTCTTTGCAGAAGTATTTTGTGGATCGGCAGACCGACTGATCCCTGTCGGTCGGCCGAAAGGCAGTCGAAGCCTACGCCCTTGAGATTGCAGTCTTGGAGAAAGCGCGCCGTCTCCTCGCTGAGAACGGGATAGCCGGAAAAGTAGCGCCGACTGCCCCAGTATCTGCTCCAGCCGGTGACGAACAGGAGAAAATCAACTTCTTGCCGGGCGACAATCCCGGCGACGGGAGCAAGCGCTTGTTCATCGATGAGCGGAGTGGTGACGGTCAGACAGCGTCCTGTGCCGATGAAGCGGTCGATGCTCATGGTGTCGAGGCCGGCGCCGTCGGAAAATACATGGGCCGGAGCGTCTATATGGGTGCCGACATGGGTGTGGAGGCATATACGCTTTTCGGCAAAACCGTCGGCGTCCACCACGCTTGTCTGCTGGATCCTGGGTGGCGGCGTCCCCGGATAGACAGGCATGCCGGTGGTGATGGTGTGGCTGAGATCGAAAAGCTGCATAGAGAATTCGAGAGTTGGTGGCATAGTGAAAAAAGCTCCTGCCGACCCATATTTCAGGTCATGATGGTCCATGTTGTCATAATGCCAGGAATGGAATGGAAAGAGAACCGTTTTTCAATAACGCCTTCGCAGCGGTGCCGCTTTTAAGGTGAAAAAACAGTTGCCGGTTGTGGGAGACATCTCTGTCACAAATTATTTCGGCATTTCTCTGACACCTGTCGAGAAACACTCCATAGTGTACTATAACCTGTGGCCTCGGACAGTGACGTTGATGACGGCGGCTACTCGCTTTGCAGTGTCCACGGCAAAATCCTCCTCAGCGGGATACGGCAGGAGAAACTGTGTCCGGTCTGCGGTCATGACGTTTCCTTCTATATGCTGATACGGCTGTTACATGCTAGCTTTCAGAGAGTCTTTTCATCTTGAGGGCGGTGAGACGATACGCCAGGTGACATTTTTTTCTCATTGACGGTGTGGTTTCCAGTTTCACCCTTCGAGTGAGTCGATATGGCCTGCCATCCTTCATCGTTTCTGTGATTGACATACGCAAAGTAGAGCCGATTACAGGTCTCCTTGATTAGCAGACCATCTCAAGGCATGGAAAATTCGGACTAACCGGTTTTTCCTTTCTTGAAAAAAATCATTGTATTTGTTGTGCGTATCTTGAATAATGTGTTGGAAATATATGATTTGTAGCACTTTTACGTGAGCGCGAGGCGGAAACAGGCCGATATATGATGCATCCATGCAGCTTCGTGCCTTGTTGGGTCTCAATGCGGAGGTTTTGAAATGAAGATGATGTGTCCCGGTTGCGGGGTGAAGGGTTCTGCACAGAGTTCACTTATGGGCAAGAGGGTGAGATGCCCCAAATGCCAGTTTATATTTGCTGTGACCCCTGACGTCCTCCAGCCTATTGCCTTGGAAGAGACTGAACTCGAGCAGATCTACTCTTCTGCCTTGGTTGAAGATGCTGCATCAACGGAGGAAGAGGTCGATGATGTCTTCGGCAAGCTTCTCGGCGAGGAAGCCGTTGCCTCCGCTGGAGATGGTGATCGGGGGCTCAGCGAGGATGCTGAAGGTGACGAACCCGTCGCCGCCCTTTCTCCTGGGCTGGAGGAGGAACCGTTGCCGGAACAGCGCCGGGAGCTGGAGGCCGACGACGAGACCCTCACCGTCATTGAGGATTCTGTCGATACTGCCCAATCTTTGGAGACGCCGGCTGGCGAAGACGAAAGACTGCTTGTCGCCGAGGATGAGGAACTGGCGGAGACAGCCGTAGCGGATGAGACCACTGAGTACAGGCAGGGAGCCGCCGACGAAGATGATGATGAGCGGGATATCCTCGATCTTGCCGATGAGCTCAGGGAAAGTGAGGATGATGTCTACCTCGAGCTTGACGGGGACAGCGAAGAAGAGGTAGTGGCGCTGGCAGATGCAGAGGATGGCGTCGCTGCCGAATCGGAGTCTGCCGGAGAGGATGAGGACATTGTCGAGGTCGAGCTGGGGGAAGGTGACGAAGCGGTCATCGTGGAAAAATGTTTTGCCTGCAGTGAATATGTTGATCCCGACGACAAGTATGACCATGACGGCAACGTATACTGCTCGAAATGCGTTCCCACCGTACTGAAAAGAGCCATGGGCGACGAGGAGATCGCCGCCGCGGCCAAATCGGCTGCAGCTTCGGCGTCTGCAGGGGTGGAGGTTGAAGCCCAGCCGGGAAGATTTACTATGAGCACGCTGCTCAAGGATGCCTGGCATTACTCCAAGGGAGCCAAGGGGTCCATCTGGGGAGCAGTCATTTTCATGTACCTGATTCTGATAGGCATGGGAGTGGCATCGGCCTTCTATCTCGTCCCCTTGCTGCCGATCCAGGAAGATCCGCTGCAGGTTCTGCTGGTGGAAGGCGGACTGCAGGTGCTCTACACCTTGCTCTCCTTTGTCTTTACCGCCGGAATCATTTTAATCGGCATTAACAAAATCGGTCAGTTGCCCTACTCCTGGAAGATGGTTTTCAGCGGCTTCAAACGTTTCGGTTCTCTGCTGCTGCTGTTCATCCTGCAGTCTGTGATGCTGCTCATCGGTTTTCTGTTGTTTCTCTTACCGGGAATCTATCTCAGTGTCGGCTATATTCTCGCCATCCCCCTGCTGTTCGTGAAAAAACTTTCTCCCTGGCAGGCGTTGGAGGCCTCCCGCAAGGCTGTGCACAAGCGCTGGTGGACGGTGTTTTTCACGCTTGTGGTCATGGGAATCCTGGCGGCGATATCATCGATTCCCCTCGGTCTGGGACTCATCTGGACTGTGCCAATGTTTTTTATTCTGGTGGGCGTTCTCTACTACCATTTTTTTGGCGCCGATGATGTCTAACAGGCCATATCGTCCCGGAACCCAGGAGCAGTTTACAGTGGGCTGCGGGGCGCGTCTGTTGAGCCTTCCCCTTTAATATCAAGGGATGGCTGCGGGAGTTTGCTCCAGCTTCACCCTTGATGTCTCGACTATGAACTCAGCAAAAATGTGCATGCTGGGGCTGACTGCGCACTGAATACTCGTCTTCTTTCAGGGGGGGCTTTATTAGAGTTATGTACCAGATAAAAGTTGACTGACGTGAAAAACAGCAGGCAGACCCCGACGACAGGGGCTAATCGGCCTCGGCCCGCTCCCCTTCTGATTCATCTTCTCATGGCGCTGTGCGCCTTTCTGGTTTCAACCTCCTTTACGGTGGGCAAGGCGATAACCGCGGGTCTCGATCCGGCGATTCTGACCCTGGTGCGTTTTCTTGTCGCCACACTTCTGCTTCTACCCTATGTCGCCGTGACCCATGGTCTTTCTTTCAGCTGGTCGTTGATGTTGCGCTGCGCGGCCGTTAGCCTGTCGCTGGTGGTTTTCTTCTGGTGTATGTTTCTTTCCCTGCAGTATACCAGTGCCTTGAATACCAGCGTGATCTTTACCCTGGTACCCTCCATTGCCGGTTTCTATGCCCTGCTCATGCTCGGGGAGAAGCTGACGCGGGCAAAACTGGTGGCCCTGCTGTGCGGCATGGCCGGAGCCGTGTGGGTGATTTTCCGGGGCGATATCAGCCTGCTCATAGAGATGCAGTGGAACCGGGGAGATCTTATTTTTCTTGCAGGCTGTTTCGCCATGGGCATGTATACTCCACTGGTGAGGCTTCTGCACCGCGACGAGGCGATGGTGGTGATGACCCTGTGGATTCTCATCACCGGCTGTATCTGGCTGCTGCCCGTTTCCCTGCCCCATCTGCGCTCCCTGGACTGGGCTGCCGTTTCGCCGGAGATCTGGCTGGGGGTGGGATATCTGGCCCTTTTTACGACGGTGATCACCTTCTTTCTCACCCAGTATTCAACGACCTTCATCGGTCCTACGCGGGTCATGGCCTACAGCTATCTCTATCCTGCGCTGGTCATGCTGCTCGATATCGTCCTTGGCAAGGGGCTGCCTGAATTGCGCGTCATTCCGGGTGTCCTCGTCGTCCTGGTGGCAATGGTCGTCATCCAGCGTTCGGCGAAAAATTAGCGGGCAGATAAGGGGTAGCTGGCTTCGAGAAAGTGCTGAGCGCCCTTGGCGGAGAGTTTGCTCGAATAGAGGTGGAAGGAGTCCACCATAAATTCGTCGAATTCCAGAAAGGCATTGCCGGCCAGAAAGCTGGTGACGCGGCCGAGGGAAGTGGTGTTGAGTCGTGCGAGGGTGATGTGAGGAGCGAATTTCCTGTTGTCGGGTGGCAGGCCGCAGGAGATCAGCGTGGTGTCGATTTTGCGCTTCAGTCGTTTGAGCTGCTCGGTCGGTTCCAGTCCCGCCCAGACCACCCGTGGCCTGCCCCGCGGAGGAAAATGGCCGACGCCGCGAATGGTGAGGGGGAAGGCGCAGCATTCAACGGCAGCCAGCTCTTCGCGGATGTCCTTGAAAAGGCCGCCTTCGACTTCGCCGATAAAGCGCAGGGTTATATGCATCTGCTCGGGAGCAACAGGCTTTGCTCCTGGCAGGCCGCGGCCCATTTCATGGAGAAATACCTTGAATTGATCGGGTATGGGCACGGCGGTGAACAGACGAATCATGGCAAAAGGGCAGGCTTGGTGGTTGGGAATCAGGCTTCCAGTCTGCTATTCTCTGCCGGATCGTCTAAGAAATCAAGCCTTTTTTATATCCCTCCTTCCTGGATCTTTGTCGGCAGTAATCCGGGGCGGCAAGCTCCTGGAAAAAGCCGAGTGCCCTGTTTTCAAGCCAGTAACGATCTGCCCCGCAGTCGACGACAAAACCCATATGGCCGCCGTGACGCGGAGTTTCCAGAAACAGGCTGGTGTTTTGGCGGGCATCTTCGACCGGATAGCAGCTCGGCGGCAGGAAGGGATCGTCCTCAGCCTGCACCAGCAGCGTCGGCAGCCGTATGTTTTTCAGAAACTGGCGCGAGGAGCATTTGGCGTAATAGTCGACGGCGCCGGTGAAACCATGGATGGGGCCGGTATAGAGATCGTCGAACTGAAAAAGGGTGCCGATCTCCTTCAGTCTGGCTGTATCGTAGAGTCCAGGATACATCTTCGCCTTTTTCTCGACTTTGTCCTTGAGTCCGCGCAGAAAGTACCGGGTGTATATGCAATTGAAGCCCCGGGCCATGCGGGCTCCCGAATCGCCGAGTTCAACGGGGACGGAGAAAACGGCGGCGGCGCGCACGGCTTCGGGCACTTTATCCGGCGCTTCACCGAGATACTTGAGGGTCTGATTGCCGCCCATGCTGAAACCGATCAACACGGCGCTGTCGTAGCCGCCTTCGGCCAGGCCATAATAGAGCACCCTGTGAAGATCGTCGGTGACGCCCGAGTGGTAGAGACGGGGCAGCCTGTTCATTTCACCTGAGCATCCGCGGCAGTTGAGACAGAGTACGTCCCATTCTGAGCCTTGCAGCAGCAGGGCCATGGCCAAAACATTTTTTCTCCTCGAGCTGCCCTCCAGACCATGGCTGATGACGGCAAGACGCCGGGCACGGCTGCCGGCCGCGGCAAAGTGCCAGTCGACATCAATGAAATCGCCGTCGTCCGTTTCCAATCGCCGGCGTTGAGGAGTTGCTGGGGGGATCGTGCGGAACAGTGTGGGATAGAGTGTTTGCAGGTGGCCGCTGGTAAAGGGAAAACGGGGACTGAAACTGGAAGAAGGCAGATGGGGCATGAGTTTATGATTCCGCCTCGCTGAGTCTGAGGATGGCTTGATTGGCAATATAGAGGCCGAAAATACCGGTCAGCGTCGGCAGGCTGCCGAGGACGTTTCGTTTTCTGCCGCGGTTGGTCTCGGCCGGGGCGTTGTCTTCCGGCTCGGCCTCCTGGTATTCGAAGTCCACCGCTTCCGTGGAGTAAACGCAGTTTATGCCCCTGCCGACACTCCTGCGTCGCAGCCGCTTGCGAACGTGCTTGGCCAGCGGACAGCTGCTGCTGTCGAAGATATCGCCGTAACGAATTTTAGTAGGGTCGGTGCGCAGGGCGGCGCCCATGGAGGAAATGGTGGCGATGTTTCTGGCATAGGCGGAGGTGAGAAGTTCTATCTTGGGGTTGAGCGAATCGATGGCGTCAATGAGCAGGTCGGGGGCAGGGGAGAGGATCGATTCCATGGTCTCTTCGGCGGCAAAGAGCTCCAGGGCTTCGACCCTGCAGTCCGGATTGATGGCGGCAATCCGTTGCCGGGCGGCGACAACCTTGGCAGTGCCGAGGTTGGTGGTCAGGGCGAGGATCTGACGGTTGATGTTGGAGGCTTGGAGAGTATCGAAGTCGACCAGTCGAAAATGACCGATGCCGGCCCGGGCCATAGATTCGAGGGCCTGCCCGCCGACGGCGCCAAGGCCGACCACGGTGACGATGCTGGCCTGGAGCCTGGCAAACCGTTTGTCGCCGATGAGCTTGATTATGCGGGTAAAACGATCATTGTCCATACTATCTCCTTTTGCGGGATCGTCTGCGGCTATCTCCTGCAAACAGAGTACAAGAGTTATCAGTCATTCCAGGAAAACATCCCGGCGGCAATGATGAGGGCGGCGGCGGTAAAGGCAGCCAGGAAAAGACACTGCCCCCCCACATCTATCAGCGTGGCACCTTCATTCATGACCTTGCGGATCGCCGCCAGCATATGGGTCAGTGGAAAAAGCTGCGATACTGATCGTATCCATTCCGGTGAGCCTTCCAGGGAAAACCATACTTCCGAGAGAAACATCATCGGCCAGCTGATGAAATTGAGTACGCCGCTGGTGAACTCCTCGCTGGTACCGCGAGCGGCGAGAATCAGCCCCAGAGAGCAGAGACAGAGACCACCCAGGAAAAACAGGAAAAATATCAGCCATAACGATCCTTGTATATTGAAGTCGAAAATGAGGTCGGATCCCAGCCAGACGACAGCGGTGGTAAACATCAGCAGGAAGATTCGCGACAGCGTCTGGGCGCAGAGGTATTCCAGAGGTGTCAGCGGTGTGGCTTTGAGCCTTTTCAACGCGCCGTTCTTGCGGTAGCGAACGACGACATACCCTACTCCCCACAGGGCTGAAAACATCATGTTCATGCCGATGAGTCCGGGAAAGAACCAGTCTATATAACGTATCTCCTCGCCTTCTATAATTTTTTTGTTGGCGACTTGACTGTTTTCGGGCAAGAAGGAGGCCAGATAGAGTTTTTCGGCGATGTAGCCGGTGGGCGATGAATCGTTGACCCAGTAGGCGTGATCGGCGGAATACACATCGACCAGCAGCTCGATTTTATGATGGCGCAACAACTCTTCACCGCTGTGCCGGCCTGGCAATGGAATGAACTGTACCCGTTCTTCCGTCTGAAAAGAACGGGGCAGGGTGGTGTCGGCAAACGTGAGCTCTTCGGCGGCTACCGGGAAGAGGCCCACTTTGAACTGCTGATGATTCCGGCCCTCGAACATGAAGCCGAAACCGACGATGATCAAAAAGGGAAAGGCGAAGTTCCAGCCGAAGGCGGCTTTGTCACGGAAAAATTCGAGATTTCTGGCGAGGAAAAGAGCCCAGATGCGTTGAAGCTTCATAAGAGTTCGTCAGTATGTACCATGGAGGGCCTCTCAATCACGCAGCTGTCGGCCGGTGAGCTGGAGAAAGACATCCTCGAGGTTGGCCGAGGAGATCGACATGCCTGAAAGATCGATATTGAGGGTGCTGAGAGCGGCAATGGTCGTATAGATGTCGTCGCTGTCGATGCGTATTTGGTCCTTTTGTTGCTGCCAGAGATACGGCAGGTTTTCCAGCTTTCGGGTGTCGACGCTAAGCGGCAGCAAAATGGCGCTGCTGCCGCAGTATTGTTTGATGAGCGCTTCCGGGCTGCCCTCGGCTATGATCCTGCCCTTATCCATTATGGCGACTTCGTCGCAGAGATATTCGGCTTCTTCCATTGAATGCGTGGTCAGAATAATGGTTTTGCCTTCGGCTTTGATCTGGTCGACGATCTGCCAGAGGTTTCGGCGCGACTGGGGGTCAAGACCCGTTGACGGTTCGTCAAGAAAGATCAGAGATGGGCGGTTGACCAGGGCCAGGGCCAGCATGAGCCGCTGTTGCTGGCCTCCGGAGAGTTTGTTGTTCCGTCGCTGCAGCAGGGGGCCGAGTTCACATCGCTGTACCAGGGTGTCAAATTCCTCCGGATCGCCATAGAGGCAGATGAAGGTGCGGAGGGTCTCCTTTACTGTCAGATAGTTGAGCAGCGAGGTATGCTGGAACTGGATGCCGACTTCCTCCCTGAAAGACCCCCGGCGTGGTTGGCCTTTGTAGTGTATGGTTCCGGCGGTTGGCTCGAAAATGTCTTCGAGTATTTCGATGGTGGTCGTTTTGCCGGCGCCATTGGGGCCGAGCAGACCGAGGCAGGTGCCCGGATGCACTTTGAGGGAGACGTCGTCCACCGCCACGATGGTTTTATACACCTTGCGCAAATTCTTGACCTCGAGTATCGGCTGCGGCTCTGTCATCGCCTGTTCATCCTCTCCTCATGATCGTTTTACACCATGGTAGGACCATATCTTCTTCTTTCACCGGTGCCAGCCCCCTTATTGATCGCCTTGGGGCATCTTGATACATACGAATGCCTTGGCCGAGAGCGGCCTCAACGGCTAAGGACACACTGCTGCAGGTGAACGGTAATTCCAAATTCCTTCCTGTCAAAGGATAGTGATGGGGAATGCGGCTGCAGCAGGAATAACGATAGAGAGTATAAGGCATAATGCGCAAACCGAAAGTGATTTTACACCTTTCCAGGCGATGGAGGCCATTGGCCTTGACATACTAACAGGAACCAATTACTTTTAGTAACAATTCCTACCACGAGAAAGGTATGCAGATACGAATGACAAACCAGCGGGAGATGATCCTTCAGGAGCTCCAGAAGAGCAGGGAGCACCTCACCGCCGATGAACTGTATCAGAGAATCAGGAAAAAAATGCCCAGGATCAGCCTGGCAACTGTATACCGTAATCTCGAGATCCTCTCGGAAGTTGGGCTCATACAAAAACTCGAAGTCAGCGGTCGCCAGAAACGTTTTGATTGGAATACGGAAGAACATGACCATATTTATTGTATTCACTGTCACAAGGTTGACAATCTGAAAATGGACCGGGATGAGCTCGGAGTGAAGGTGCCCGATACCGCCAGTGGATACAAGCTGACGGGATACCGACTTGAGTTCTCCGGTTTGTGCGAGAACTGCAGAAAAGATAAAAACACACAGGAGAGTTAAGCGATGGCAGGATGTTCATGTGGGGCCAAACAGGGGCTGACTGAAGAACAGAAGAAAATACTCCAAGCCTTCAAAAACAGTGGAGAGCCGCTGGGGGCAAAAGATGTTTCCGAAGTCACCGGCATCGACAAAAAACTGGTCAGCGATGAAATCTCCAAACTCAAGAAGAAGAATCTGCTCGATAGTCCAGTCCGCTGCAAGTATGGCATTACCGGCGATGGCGTCAACGCCCTGTAGTACTGAAAACCGGCTTCGAATCCCGGCTGTGGCCCCATAAAGCGTCTGAGTTCTCTGGGGCTTTTCTGAAGCTGGCAACTGCTTGATGCCTTGAGGGAAAACGGTGGTGTGGCATCTACTTGTATAAAAAAAAATCGGGGTTAACAGGTAATGGTCAGGGTAAAGAGCGTACCTTCACCTGTCGAGGAGCTGAAATCCACCTGGCCGCCGAGTATATTTTCTCCCAGCAATTTCATGGAAAAAGTGCCTGTTCCTCTGCCTTCCTGTTGTTTCGTGCTGAAGTTGCGTTGAAAAATTCTGCTGCGGAGGTCTTTGGGGATGACGGAGCTGTTCCAAACGCAGAACGTAAGCAGATCTTCGTCCTTTTCCAGCCAAAGCCGGACCTCGTCCTCCCCGGTGATTGCTTCGAAGGCGTTGAGAATCATATTGGAGAGTATACGCAGCACCAGAGATATATCGGTTCGAATCTGCAGCTGGTCAAAACGATCATCGATAGACAGAGATTTTCCATGGGCGGCTGGATGACTCCCGAAAAAGCTTCGGAGTTCGGCAAAGATCTCCCGTGGCGTAGTGATGCGCCACGTGGGGGTGTAGTTGGAGACTCCTCCTTCGGAGATATAGCGTTGGATGGTGATTTCATGCTGCAGGCGCAGTGCCGCTTTATGGATCGTAAGGGCAAGCGGTGACTCTTCGTTGAGGGCAAGGAGTTCGCTGGCGCCGACGAGAACGGACATAAGATTGTTAACATCATGAAAGAAGCTTCGCTCCAGGGCGGCAAGCTGCTGCAGCCTGGTAATATCCTGAAGGAAAAGCAGCAGAAATCTCCTGCCTTCCATGGTGATGGGATGGGCATGTACCTTGAATGCCAGATCTACTTCGGAATTCCCCTGTTTGCTGCGCAAAACGCACACCCTCTCCGCCGGCCGGTTCTCGGCAAGGCTCGTGACCATGGCCACGGCTGCGCCGCAGCTACGGCATTGCCTGGTGGTGCCGCAACCTGAGGGCTCGTCCCGGGCATAGGTACACTGAAGGATTTCTCCCGGTCGCAGACCAAGCTGCTGCTGATCACCGATTCCCAGCATCTCAAAAAAGCGGTTGTTGAAGGCGATTACCTGTCTGCGGTCATTGACCACGGCGAGGACGCCGTTGACCGTTTCCAGCAGACCGGATAGAACCGGGCTTGTGCTGACGATCTCGATCTGCTCAGCCAGTTCTTCCTTGCTGTATCGTTGCGCTATGGCAAAATATGTTTGAATTCCCATGTTTCCCTGCCTGGGTTCTTCACGAGTCGATGGCTGATGACGACATTGCCGGCAAAGCGGCAAAAATGTATGACGCTCTGCCGATAACTTAGCAGCTGGGTGCGCCAGACGTAGCATTGTGCGGCCATGTAGCGGGAAAACCAATTTTCGTTTATGGCTGCACCTCTGTTGGAGAAAATGTTGTTTAAGGGTAAAGGTTTCTGACACTCTCCCACATCTAACAACCAAATGCAACAGGAAAAGGGGGTCAAAAAAGCTTTCCTTGGAAGGTTGACCGGTTGAGTCGATGTGCTCTCCACGACCGCTTCTGGTGGGCGCTTGAGTGGGCAAATGGTAGCACTCTTTGATAATCATACACCCTGACGCACCCTCCATTTTCAGAAAATATTCGGCCTAACCGTTTGCATGCTCATCGAGCATGCAGATTTTCGCTCCTGCCACGTTTTCTACTTGAATGGTGGCATGTTCAATGCCGAAATAGTCGTGAAGATGCTTCTGCAATGTTGACAGAAAGGCGTTGTCGAGAGTATCGCTGTCGACCACCAGGTGGACAGTAAGGGCAATTCTGGTGGTGCTCAGCGGCCAGATGTGAAGGTCGTGAATGCGGATGACATGATCGAAACTGTGAAGAAACGTTTTAATTCCGGCGGTGTCGACGTCTTTGGGGACGGCGTCGACGGCATAGTTGAGGGAGTCGCGCAGCAATCCCCAGGTGCCTATGAAAATAACCACGACAATCACCAGGCTGACAACCGGATCTATCCAGTACCAGGAGGTGGTCATAATGACGATGCCTGCTACGACCACGCCCAAGGAAACGGCGGCGTCGGCGGCCATGTGCAGGAAGGCGCCGCGGATATTGAGGTCGTGTTTCTGACCCTTGTAGAAGAGCAGGGCGGTCAGGGTGTTGATGACAACTCCTATGGCGGCCACAATAATGATTGTCATTCCGGAAATTTCCTGGGGGTGACGGAAGCGGCCGAGCGCCTCCCAGGCAATTCCGCCGAGGGCTGTAAGCAAAATTACGGCGCTGGCGAGAGAGGCCAATACCGTGGCCTTGCCCAAACCATAGGTTCTTCTCTCCGTGGCCGCTCTTGCCGCCAGGGCATTGGCACCCCAGGCCAGCAGCAGACTGACGACGTCACTGGCATTATGGCCGGCATCGGCAATCAGGGCCAGGGAATCGGCATACATACCATATCCCGCCTCGATGGCGACAAAAACCACGTTGAGCAGGACACCGACGGCGAAGGAGCGGTTGTAGTCGATTGTAGAGTGGTCGTTGTTGTGATCCATAGCGGCAAAGATTGGGGTTCTCTCAAAGGAGGTATAGAGAGAATATGGCATGAGTCAGCTCTGTCAACATCTTCTCAGGCCCCATACCTATGGCTGTGATGTCTGCAGAAAAAGCCTAATCGATTTTCGGCTCCATGAACCTGTCGGCGGAGCCCAGTTCGCCCTCAGATTCCAGGAAAAGAGCAGTATCGCTGTCAGTTGCGGTCCTCCAAAGCCAGGTTGTAGTACCTGTTAAGGTCGATGAGCCCGCCGTCGATTTCTTCGCTCTCGTCGAAACGCTTCTGAAAGCGGTCATAGACCTCCCAGAAATTGGACTGCATTCTATTTACTCCCCACCTGTTAAGTGCCTCCACATGCTCAGCAGAGGCGTTGAAGGTAGCCAGCAGGTGAAGAAAGTCTGGTATGTCTTCTTTTGATATTTCAAAGAAGTAGTTGGGGTAGGAGCCGACGAACCTTCTTAGAAAAACGCCGGTGTCCTTCTCCGGCCGCAGCCGGTCTTCCTCCCCGTAGAGTGTGGTGACATCGTCATGCCATCTGTTGATGAGCATGGAAAGATAGATGTCGTTGGCCTCGTCGTCGTCCACCATGATGCGGATATAGGCCAGGTTGGCATTGTGGCTCTTCACCGTTGTGTAAAAAGAGGTAGAGTTTTGGGCGGTGGCCTTGAATGCCTGAACGTAATTGTCAAAGGTCTCATAGTTTTCCGGCATGACGGCAGGGGGCTCGTCCTGGTAACGATAGTTTTCGTCGAAGGTTATGCCCAGGGTTTTGAGAAAGTGGTTGTTGACAAGGTATTCGAGGAATTCTCTTTTCGGGTCACTTTCTTCGCTGCTGAAGACGAATCCGGCTTCAAGTTCCGACATGGAGTAGTCGATCTTTTTCGTGGTGATATCCATAGAGCCATACCAGTCGCGCATCATAGGTTCTCGTCGGCTTTTTGGCATAAAATCGAGAAAATATGTCTCGCCCTCCTGACGCAGCTCATCCATGTAGACCCGTATAGCCAGCTGGTGAAAGCGTGGACCGAAGACGTTGAAGCCGGCAACCAGGGAGTAGTAGATGCGCTCTATAAGGGGATAGTCCATGACCCAGAGGGTCCGTGGCAGCGGCCCGAGAGCGCCGGCATGAACCGAGGCGGAATCGAAATGCCTGAAGACGGTGAGCAGAGGCGTGTCCCCTGGTTCGCTCCCCGCCCAGATGGCCCGATGGTCAAGCTCGCGGTAGCGATAGGTGATGTCATAGGCACGCTGCCGAACCGCGGTAAAACGCGAGGACTTCTTGCGGTAGCTTCGTTTCAGGGTAGACTCGAACAGATGCCAGCTGTCGGCTTCCATCAGGGGCATCTCGAGAAGACCCAGATTGGCGTGGAGAAAGCCCGGCCGGTTGACGCTGATGTCATACTCAGGGTCGAGAAAGAGCAGCCAGAAATGATCGCGCACTACATTTAATGCCACCTGGCCCTTGCACACCGGTCCCCTGATAAAGGTCATGATGATGTAGTGGATGTTGTCGAGGAGAAAGCGGTAGCGTGATGAGGGCGGTATCTGTTCAAAGACGGCAAAGGGATTGGCGTTGTCGATATCCGTGTACCCTTTCAGCCGAACCGGTTCGTGCAGCCACTGGCTGTCGATAAACAGCTTCTGATAACGGTTATAGGCATCATCGCTGAGTTTGAAGGTGATATGTGTTTTGTGGACGATAATCGAGGTGATTTTACGGAAGCGGTAGTATACGCGGTCGACATCCTTGCCCGGATCTTCATAGGGCAGGGTGGTGGCGATGATGTCGATGGGGCTGCCGGGACCGGTCCTTGAGCGGACGAGCTCATAGTATACACCCGAGCCGGTATCGAAAAAGATGTGGGCGAGAAAGAGATGTTCGTAGAGGTATCTGGCCGTCATCCGCTGTTTGCTGGCGTCACCATTGAAAAAGCGCTCCCATATCCGGATTTTGTCGGCATCGGCGGCAGGGATTGCCTCTTCGAGGCTCAGCTGCGACGGGTTTGGGCCTTCGGCGCCCTGAACCAGCCAGCCGGCAATGGTTTGGTATTCCTGGCTGGTGAGTGGGGGGAAGCCGAAGGGCATACCGCCGTTGGGGTGTTTTTTGAAGTACTGGCCCAGACGTTTGTCGGAGTCGGCACAGATAAGATCGGAGGACTCGGCGAAATACCTCTCCCCTGACTGCATCGGATGGTCGTTTTTGTGGGCCAGCAGCTGCAGCATGGTGGAATTGTTGCCGCCGCAGGTGGTGGTGCTGTCGGTGACGCTGTAAAATCCCTTCTGTCGCCACTGCTCGGTGGTTTGGGCATCGACGAAGAGCCTGGTCGGCTCCATGGTCGTGCGTCTGAGGGCGTTGTAGACGGCCGTGCGCGAGCCTCCGCGCTGCAGGCCCTCGTAGGAGCTGAGTTTTAATTGACAGGGAGAATTGTAGCAGCTGTGACAGACGACGCAGCGCTTTTTCAGTATCGGTCGGACTTCATCGACATAGTCGATTTTCTGGACGGGGGCGGTAAATTCCACCGGCGGCGGAGCCTTGACGGCGCAGGCGACAAGAGTCAACAGAAAAACACTACAGAAGACGATACGGCAGTACATGGTTTTCTCCGGCAAAACTGAGCCTTCTTCGAGGACCACCCTGTGAAACACCGACTCTGCTGGAAGGCGAGGTGCGCGTCCCTGGGGTGATCCCATTAATGAGCTTTCCTGATATGTTAGGAATGGTACTGTATTGTCAGCCGGGGTGCAAGATGTATGTGGGAGGTGTGTGGTCCTTTTCTCCGGTGCCCGGCAAGCGACGATCAGCGGAAATCACCTTGGACGGAGGATTGATCTCGAAGGCCGTTGATTGGTATTGGCCGAGTTCTTATAGTGGCCGATGTGAGACAACCTGCAACCGGTAAAAACAAGGAGTATTGCCATGAAAGAGCCACACCTGCCGGCCATCGATGATATCATCCACAGGCTCTATCATGAGTTAGTCGATGACCTTGATGTGGAGATACAGCGGCTGAACAAGGCCCTGCCGCAGAATATACTGCAGTGTCGTCCCGGCTGCAGCGGGTGCTGCATACCATTCAGTGTCTTTTCTCTGGAGGCGGCTCATATTTGCCGCCACTGTTTACCGAAAGGTCACGGAAGGGCCGCCGGCCACTGCTCTTTTCTTGAAAACGACCGCTGCACCATATATGCATGCCGCCCTTTGCTGTGCCGTACCCAGGGGCTGCCGATCGGGTATAGAGGCGATGGTGGTGTTGTGGAGGTCTCGGCCTGTCCCGAGAATTTCGCTGACGACTTTGTCTTTACCGAGGAAACACTTCTCTTCATGGATTCGTTCAATGCCCGCCTCGCCGGTCTCAATGAAGACTATTGCCGGCAGGCCGGACTCGATATCCGGCAGCGCATTCCTTTATCGCAACTGCACCCTTGATATCAGCACTTTGAAGACAGCAAGACAGATGAAATGTGGTATCTGATTGAGGCGATCGCAGGGGCTATGTCCCTGGGCTATGAGTGAGTTTCAAGACATAGGTATAAACGATTTGTTCTCCGCCCCGTTTCTGCCTATAGTGGTCTGCAACGTAGTCTGAAATATTCGATCGACAGGGAGCTGCATGTATATTGAACCAGAACAGTTTACGCCGGCTGCCGCTGGCAGAGTTTTTTGCGAAGGCCCGCAGATCAGCTCGTTGCTGGAAAAAGGCAGCGGCGAGGTTAACGAAGACATGGTGCTCGTCGGCAAACGGACCTTCGGTGTCTTCGACGGCGCCACCAGCCTGATGCCTGCCATGTACGCCTGCGGCCATACGGGAGAATGTCATACGGGCGGATACCTGGCTGCCCAGGCCTGCCATGATACTTTTGCCGCAGAAGACGGTGGCCTTCTCGCCGCCGCCCGTAGAGCCAATGAGACGATCCGTGTCCGGGCAGAGGATGCCGGAGTCGATTTTCGGTGCAAGGAGGAACTCTGGTCAGCCTCGGCCGCAGTGGTCAGGCTGGAGGACGATCATTTTTCCTGGTGCGGCATCGGCGATTGTCGTATCGTCGTGGTGCATAGCGACGGCCGCCACACGGTTTTGACGGGAGAATACGATCATGATGCCCCCACCCTGCAGTCGTGGCGCCGTAAGGCAGGAGGCGCCACTGCAGGAATCATGGAGGTCATGGCCGCTGAAATTCTCCGGGTAAGAAGGGGGATGAATAGAGACTATGGTGTCTTCAGCGGCGAAGCGGAAGCACTGACCTTTCTCGATCATGGCACTATGGCGCTGGCCGGTGTCCGCGACATTATCATCTACAGCGACGGTCTGGATCTGCCGCGAAAAAATCCTCTGGCAGCACGGGACATGCAGACCTTTCTTGATATCTATGAGCGTGGCGGCCTGTACACGCTTCACCAGAGGGTGCGGAAAACCCAGCTTGAGGATCTCTCCTGTACCACCTATCCCCGCTTCAAAATCCACGACGATATCAGTGCCATTGCCCTGCGCTTCTGACCCTGAGAACTTTTTTGCCATTTCATGATGGGAGAGTGAGGGCTAGAGGCGTTGCATTACCGGCTGTTTATTGCCTTCATCGTCCACCGCCACATAGGTGAAGGCTGCCTCGGTTACCTTGTAGCGGCTCTGTTCTTCCAGTTTCGGGCCCTGGATGGAAGGCTTGACCCAGATTTCCAGGTGAATGGTGATCGAAGTCGTACCCACTCTTAAAACCTTGCCGTAGCAGCAGACTACGTCGCCTACGTGGACCGGCCGGTGGAAGGTGATCGAGTCGACGGCGACGGTGACAACCCGTGATTCCGCAGTCTCCTTGGCGAGTATTCCGCCGGCAATATCCATCTGCGACATGATCCAGCCTCCGAAAATGTCACCGTGTGGGTTGGTATCGGCAGGCATGGCCAGCGTTCGCAGTATTGGTTCTCCCAGAGGGTGGTCGTCGGGCTTCATGGTCAGTCCAGTGAAAGGGTATTTTGCCTGAAAGTGTAGACGGGACGCTGATACTGCTGCCGGTAATAGGGCATCATTTCCGGTATCAGGCTTTGCAAAGTGGCTGTTCTGTTTATCGGGTTCGGGTGGGTGCTGAGAAACTGTGGGGTGCCCGCACCGCCGGCCTCTGCCATTTTCTGCCAGAGAGTGACGGCCGCGCGCGGATCGTAGCCGGCGCGGGCGGCAAGCTCGATGCCGATGCGGTCGGCCTCCGTTTCCGCCCGCCGGCTGTTGGGCAGCTGTATGGCAAGGCCTGCGGCCAGTGCGGCACCGGCCAGGGTGGCGTTGGAACGGGCGCTGTCGCCGGCGACGATGGCAACCGTTGACAGACCGATCTGCGAGGCCAGGGCCACGGACATCTTCTCGGCTGTGTGATGGGCGATGGCATGCGATATTTCATGACCTATGACCTGGGCAAGTTCATCATCCGTCGGCACGATCGTGTTGAGCAGGCCGGTGTAAATAGCCATTTTGCCGCCGGCCATGCACCAGGCGTTGATGGTGTCCGGTTCATCGATGACACGTATATCCCACAGCCACTCAGAGGTCGCCGGGTAGAGGCGCACGGCCTGGGCGATAATCCGGCCGCTGATAGCCCTGATACGCGAGGATACCTGGGGGTCGGGGTCGAGTTTGCCGGATCTTTTCAGCGGGGCCAGTGTCTGTACGTAGGCGCTTTTAGAGGCGGCAATTGCCTGTTCCGGTGAAACCAGCATCAGCTGCTGCCGGCCGGTGGGGCTGACGGCGCAGGCGGCGACAAAAAAAAGAACAAACAAAAGGGTGTATACTCTCATTCAATACCTCTTGCGGTTTCCCGGCCAAAGGAGGGGGCATAGGGAAATGGATGTATGAGCATAATGTATGCCATGCGTGGTTCGAGTCAATGGCAGTGTATTCACGAGGTGATCTGTTCTTCGGCTACCATTGTGTCGATGAAATTCAAAACAAACTGGCGCTGAGCGGGGGTGGCATGAGCAATGCAACTGCAGTGCAGCTTGACGGTGCTGCGGACCAGCAGTTCAAAAAGAACTCGCCGTTCTTCGACCTCGACGCCGAGATAGAAGGGACCGCACTCGTCGTGCCCCTGCTGGTCCCTGGAAAGCAGGTCGGGGCTCAATTCAATCCAGTAGAGGCCGATCATCGGACCGCTCTTCAGTGTCCGTTTGAGGTAGGAGTCAATATTGTCGCGCTCCATGGGGGAGAGCTCATCGATAACTATCTGTCGCATTGTTCTGTTTTCCAAAGGTTGAATTCATTTTTTCGTCCCGGACAACATGAATACAGACGATTGTGGCGTAGTCCGGGTAAAGAAGAGGTGCCTTGACCGGCTGAGGGGTACACCGGAACCGCAATGTTCATTTATCGAGCCAGGTGGTATCGGTGTTGATGTTCTCGCAGCCATCTTCCCGGACCACCACCATATCCTCGAGGCGAATGCCTCCCCAGCCGGGAATGTAAATGCCCGGTTCGATGGTGATGACCATGCCCGAGCGTAATTTTTTTCTGCTTTTTGGAGAAATCCGAGGCTCCTCGTGTACGGCCATGCCAACTCCATGGCCGAGTGCATGACCAAAATTTTTGCCGTAGCCCGCCTCGGCGATGATGCTGCGGGCGGCTTTGTCCACATCGCTTGCTCTTGCTCCGGCACGGACGGCCCTTATACCGGCAAGCTGGGCGCGGCGTACAAGGCGATGAATTTCTAAATACCTGTCATCCGGTTTGCCATGACAAAAGGAACGGGTCATGTCCGAGCAGTAGCCGTCGAGGACAAGGCCCATGTCGACGACCACCGGCGTATTGGGCTCGATCTCTCGTCTGCCCGGCACGGCGTGGGGCAGCGAGCTTGCGGGACCGGCGGCTACTATGGTTTCGAAGCTTTCCCGTTCGCCGCCCTGTCTGCGCATTTCGGCGGCGATTTCCAGGGCCATGTCGATTTCGGTCTCCATCCGGGGCAGCATTTTGAAGGCCTTTTGGAATACCTGCTCGTTAAGCAGAACCGATCGTCGAATGTGTTGGATTTCCTCCTCGCTCTTGACAAGACGCATCTTCTCCACAATTCCCTTCAGGGGGATCATGTCGATATCGGCAAGGCGTCCTAAATCGAAAAGTCTCTGTGCCGTCGAGTGCAGGGTATAGCTTGATTCGAAGCCGAGACGGCCGATGCCGAGTTCGGGCAGCAGTGTTTTCAGCAGAGCGAAAATGCCTTTTGCATAGACGAGGATGGTCAGACCTTCTGTTTCGGCCTCGGCCTGTTGCCTGAACCGGAAATCGGTGAGCAGATAGGTGGAGCCGCTGCGGACAATCAGCAGCAGTCCTGAACTTTCGGCAATTCCGTGGTCGGCAGCACTGTAGCCGCTGAGATAGCGCCTGTTTTCAGGCTGGCTGACGAGCATGGCGTCCAGAGCTCTGGCGGCCATGCTGCGCCTTATTCCGGCCAGTCGCGAGGAGTAATCCATAAAGGGAAGGCCTTACCCTGTGGCCGTCAGCCGCTGCTTGATCTGCAGCTTTCTCTGATCGAGGGCCTCATTATACTGGCCATTGAGGTTGCTCAGCATTTTCTCGAGCTCTTCCTGGTACTGCGGATGCATGGCGGGGTTGATGTTCATGTCGTCGGTGAGCTGTGTTCCCTGTTGAGCGAGTTTCTGCTCGAGCTGGGAGCGGATGGCGTCGTCGAGCTGCTGCTGCATCTGCTCCTTGTGCTGACTGTACTGACTGAGTATCTGCTGCAGTTCCTGGCTGATGGAGGACACATCGCCCGGGGCCAGTTCGGCGACTCCGGCCAGGGCTTTGAGACTGTTTTCCAGCAGTATCTCATCGCGGGGCAAAACGATGTTGCGCAGCAGCGTGTCGGCAATGCCCTGGAGTACCGCCGGCTGTTCAGCCGGGCCGTATTCGTGCAACCGGGCCGAGAGATCGATATCTGCTCCTTGAAGGTAATCGGCGGCCAGGCGCATGCCCTGGTGCTGGCTTTCTTCTCCGCCGGTGTCGTCCTTGGCTTCAGCGGCCATCTTGGCCGCCCTTTCCATTACCATGTCCATGGTACTGCGTATTTCTGCCATAAATTATCCTGTTGTGGGTATGATGGGTGGGTGATGTCTGGTCCGAGAATGTAATACAGGACCTGATTGCGTGTCATCAAAAAACTAATCATCAGAGATATTGCAGACAAGCCGGGCGGCGAAAAAGCCGTCGATGCCCTCGGAAGGCCGAGGTTGAAAGTACTGGTCCCTGACGAGGGGGTCGGCTGTTTGCGGCAGGTAGAGGCCACTATCTGAGAGCTGGAAAGTACTGTTTTCCTCTAAAAAAGATGAGACGACCTCGTCGTTCTCCTCGACTTCCAGGGAGCAGGTGGCGTAGACGAGCACACCTTCGGGTCGGAGAAGTCTGGCGGCCAGGCGGAGAAGCTGACGTTGGCGGGCGGCGTAACGGCAGATATCCTCAGGTTGTCGCCGCCAGCGTATATCGGGTTGTCGGCCCAAGACGCCGGTGCCTGAACAGGGTGCATCGACAAGAATACCGTCGAATTTTTGAGAGTTGCCGGCCGCGTACTGCTCGAGACTCCCCGGGAAAAGCAGGCAGCGTTTTTCCATCTTTGCCGCGGCCATGTTTTCTCGAAACATTTTCTGCCGATGGGGTTGCGGTTCAACGGCAACCAGGCGACCGTGCAGATGGTCGATCAGTTCGAGCAGATGGCGGCTTTTACCGCCGACCCCGGCGCAGGCGTCGAGCCAGCGTCCGTCACGGACAGAGGGCTGCAGCAGCAGTGTACAAAGTTGAGCTGCCTCCCCCTGCACCTGGAAGTGACCATGATGGTATCCCGGCAGGGTGTCGATACCGCCGTGGAAGTTGTCCAGAACTACCGCGTCCGGCGCATAGTCTCCGCAGCGGGCGTCGATGCCGATCGCTGTCAATCGGGCGATGTACTCATTGCGGCCGGGGCTCAGTGCTGTCAGGCGCAGCGTCAGTGGTTGACGCTCGTTGTTGCTGCGGCAGATAGCCTCGGTCTCCTGCCTGCCGAATCTGGCGAGCCAGCGTCGAATAAGCCAGGAGGGATGGTTGTAAATGGGTCTGCCGTCATCTCCAGGCTCGCCAGGTTGCGGCAGCGCCTGCTGCCGGCGGATGCTTTGGCGGAGCACACCGTTGACAAAACCGATGAGCCTTGTGGGAATCCGGGCCGCTCTGGCTGCTTCCACTGTTTCGTTGACCGCCGCCGATGGGGGGATGCGGCTGAGAAAAAAAATCTGGTAGAGACCGACGGCCAGGGCCTGGAATACCGTAGGATGGAGCTTTTTCAGCGGTTGGCTGCACAGAAGTGCCATCAGCCGCTCCAGATACTGGTAGTTGCGCAGTACACCGTAGATGAGGTTCATGGCCAGGGCTCGGTCCGGTCCCTTGAGATGCTGTCTCTGGCAGACCTGCTCGAAAATGATCGGCAGCGGTGTGTGTTTGTTGCCAAGCAGCTGCAGTGTTTCTATGGCTGCATATCTGGCGCTGGAGTATCTCATGGATATCCGTCCTTGGTTGGAACCAGAAGGAGAGGGCCTGTGTATTTCTTGCAAAGCGGTGACAGCGCTTCCCGGCCTGAATATTTCAGGTGTCTGATGGGCCGCAGGTCGCCTTGCTGGCCGAAATCGTCATTTTCCCATATCGTGGCGACGCTGGCAAGTCACTTTTGCACACTGTTTCCTGAGTCCTCAGGAGTAGTGGCGAATACGACCGTACCTGTTCCGGTGGCTGCGCTCAGACAACAGCCGGGCAAAAGAGGTACGGCAATGCGCTTGTGGTGGACAATGCCCCCTTGTGTTGGTACAGTTACCGAGGTCGCATACCATATACTTGAAACTCTACAGAGGCCACAGGTGCCGTCTTTTTTTATGATACGTCTTCAGTTTGTTGTAGCACTCATTATTTGCCTGTTGGTGGCCGTCGACTCGCAGGCATTCACCAGAGATAAGGTCAGAGAGAGAGGACAACTGCTCTGCGGCGTCTCCACTGGGATTCCCGGATTTTCCAGTGTCGACGGCAAGGGTAACTGGAGCGGTCTTGACGTCGATATCTGCCGGGCGGTGGCCGCCGCCGTTCTCGGGGAGGCCGACAAGGTCGAGTTTGTGCCGCTGTTGCCCAAGGAGCGAGCTACGGCCCTGCTCGCCGGCGAAATAGATATTCTCTCACGTAATTATGCCTGGAATCTCACCAGAGACGCCTCGCTCAATCTTAATTTCGCTGCGGTAACCTTCTACGACCTTCAGGGCTTTTTGGCGGCCCAAAGCGTCAATATCGAATCCATCCTTGAACTCAAGGAGTTTAACGTCTGCGTGCAAAGCGGCACAACCTGCGAGGAATCGCTGGCCGAGTATCTGCAGCAAAGCGGTATTCATTACAAAGCCGTGGTCTCGGATACGCCCGGCCAGATAATCAAGGACTTCGAGGCCGGCCGTTGCCAGATTGTCACCGGTGGCAGGGCCCAGCTCCAGGGAATCAGAAGTAAGATGAGCAATCCGGCGGAAACCTTCTTCCTGCCCGAAGTTATCACCACTATTCCTCTGGGTCCCGCCGTCCGCCATGGCGACGATCTCTGGTTCGATATCGTCAAGTGGAGCGTATATGCCATGATAAACGCCGAAGAACTGCAAATTACCTCGACAAACATCGATGCCAAGGCCGCCAGTCCACTGCGGGCCGTGCAGCGTTTTATGGGCCTCAGCGGCGACAGCTACAAGGGGCTTGGGCTGGCCAGCGGCTGGGCCTATCACATCATTAAACAGGTGGGCAACTACGGTGAATGCTTTGAGCGCAATCTGGGGGCATCGTCACCATTGAAGTTGAGACGGGGCATCAATAATCTCTGGAGCAAAGGCGGCATTATGTTTGCCCCGCCCATCCGCTAGGAGTCTGCAGGAGATAGTGTTTACAGCTGAAAGAACGCAAACGAGAAAAAATTCCTGTCGGGAGATGCAGTGCTGTTTTCAGCTCCTGCGGTCGTGAGGTGTACATGAACATACACTGGCTTCAGCACGTTCCTTTCGAAGGCCTCGGCCGGCTCGCCGGCGAAATTGTTCATCGGGGGCATACTCTGAGCTGCAGTCGCCTGTACCTTCAAGAAGCCCTGCCGTCACTTTCCGCCTTTGATATGCTCATAATCATGGGTGGTCCCATGAATATCTTCGATGATGCCGATCATCCCTGGCTGGTCGAAGAACGGCAGTTCATCCGTCAGTGCGTCGAGCGGCACAAAACGGTTCTGGGAGTCTGTCTCGGTGCTCAGCTGCTGGCCGATGCGCTGGGCGGGACGGTATATGCCAATACCGAAAGAGAAATAGGCTGGTATGAAATCAACCGCAGCGGCAGTCTGCCCGAGCCTCTTGCTGCCATCCTGCCGTCCAGACTCACCGTCCTGCACTGGCACGGCGATACCTTTTCTCTGCCGCCGGAGGCCGTTCATCTCTATTCTTCTGCCGCCTGTGCAAATCAGGCTTTCATCGCCCATGATCGCATGGTGGGCCTGCAGTTCCATCTGGAGATGGCACAGAGGGAATTGCAGATCCTGGCCGACCACTGCGGCGAAGAATTGCAACCAGGCAGGTGGGTACAGGACAGGCGGGAACTGCTCGCCGGTATCCATCATGCCGAGATGACACTGCCGGTGTTGCAGAAGATGCTGGATTACCTGCTTTCATCGGCATAATCGCACCCTCTGCGTCAGCAAGGATTTACGGCAGACACATGAAATATCGGGCCTAGGATTTGATGGCGGTGGTCAAAAAGACGTCGAAGTTCTTCGCCTGACCATCGGCAACGGTTTTGGTTATGGTGTGTACTGTCTCGACGTCGACGGCGTCGAAGCCGATGTGCTGCAGTCGCCGCCGCAGTTCCTGGCGGTCAAAGCCGTGATGCTTTTCGCCGGAATCGTGCCGGTGGAAGGAGCCGTCTTCGGCGTCGAGATCGGCTATGGCCACCCGACCTCCTTTTTTCAGCAGTCGATGAAAACCGGCGAGAACCGGGTCGATGTTTTCAATGTGATGCAGGGTCATGGATGTGAGGATAAGATCGAAATCGTTGGGCAGATCGGCGGTGATAATATCGGCGCATCGGGCCTCGACATTGCCGATCCGCTGGTTTGTAAGCTTGTCTTCGACAACCTCGATCATGCCCGCCGATGAGTCCAGCGCCAGGATGTGGCCAACCTTTTCTGCCAGAGGCAGACTGACAAGCCCGGTGCCGCAGCCGAAGTCCATGATTCGCATCGCCGGAGCGAGCCCCAGCCGGGCTATGGCTGCCGAAACCGCCGCGGCCAGTTCCCGGCGCACGGCTTTTTTATCCCACTCCCGTGCCTTGCGGTCAAATCTATCGCTGCTCATGGCTATAACTCCGACATGACGTTGAACAGCTCGTTACCGCCTTCGATCTTGGAGCGGTTGCCGATGATGGCTCGATAGGAATGTGCCAGCATACGCTCGAATGCCGGGGCGAAAGAGCGGAGATCGTCCAGGGTGGTGGCGGTGATTTCCTTGAGCCGTTGTTGCTTGAACTCGGGTGTAATACCGCTGAAGTATTCGTTTCTGGCAGTGGCCGCTCGTGCCGAGGGGCTCTGGTGCGGATCGAAATTGCCGTAGGTGCCGATGATGAGCTGCTGCAGCACCTTGTCGGAAAGGTTGAGATTATCCACCACCTCGGCCACCCGGTCGTAGGCCTCGTATGTCTTTTTCACCTGCGGATCGCGATAGCTGATAAAGGCCAGGTTGCCGGTGATGTTGCTGAACTGGACGAAGCAACCGTAGGCGCCGCCCATCTGACGGACAGTGTTCCACAGATAGTCGCGGGAGAGATAGGTCTTGAGTACTTCCAGGTGACCGTTGTAGCCGCGCCCCTCCGGCAGCAACTGTCCGCCCTGGACGGCAAAGACAACTTCGGCGGAGGTGATGAAGGCTTCATGGGCAGGCAGCGCGGCAATTTCGATGTCGGCGGACTGGGTAGGTTTTTCCGGCAGGCTTTCGACGATGCAGTCTGCCGTTTCGGAAAAGGTCCTAATTTCCGACTCCTCGCCGGCGATACCGAGTACCAGGTTGCGGCGATTGAAGAGCAGGGCGGCCAGCTCCTGAAGTCCCTGGAGAAAAGACTCTTCCTCGTCCCCATACTGTGTGGTCAGGTGTTTCAGAGCCCGATAGGCGGTGACGCCATTGATTAACTCGTTGTAATAGCCGGGAAGACTCAGATGGGCAAAAACCCGTATGCTCGGCAGGTTATAGCCTTCACTCTGGGCCGAATGTTCGGCCCAGGCGAATTCACGTCCGACAATTTCCCTGATTCTCTTGCGGTCGGCAAGCGAGGGGTTGGCAAGTACGTCTTTGATGAGAGAGAGCGTCCTTTCGATGTAGTCCGGCAGGCATTTGGCATGCAGCCAGAAGATCGGTTGGATGGTGTCAGAATCCCCTTTGCGCCTGTAGGTGTTGACGGAGTGGGAGAAGCTGCCGGTGCAGGTGGCGATTTCCTTGGCGAACTGCATGTAGTTCATCTTCGCCGTGCCTATTTCGGTGATGATGGTGCCAAAAAGATCGAGCCAGGGCAGCAGCCTGGCGGGAACCGCCGAAAAATCAAAACCGATATCCATATAGCTTATGCGATTGGTCAGCATCTCACTTATCAGAACTTTGCGGCCGAACAACTCGGAGGGCTTCACGGAGTGAAAGTCAACGGAGGTCGGCAGGTCGTCGATTTCCAGACGGGGCAACTTCTCCAGGGTTTCTTCGTCATTGGGGGCTATCTGCAGCTGCATGAGCTCCTTCGTCCTGGCAACAAGCTCGCGTTCTTTTTCACCGTCGAGGGTTGTGCTGAACTCCTCCAGCCGCTGCTGTTCCTCCTTGAAGGTCTGAGCGCCTTTTAGCGGATCCGGCGTAAGGGTGACGACAACGGTGGCATCGTTATTGAGCAGGTATTCTTTGATGAGTTCTTCAAGATAGTCTTCTTCAAGGGCCTTACGTCGCAGTGTTTTGATCAGCTCTTCGTTGACAAGATGCTCGAAGGGGTCTGTCCCGTATTTAAAAGCCGCCATGGCCTTGCCGATCAGATCGAGGCCGCGCTGGGCCTTGGAGGCCTCCTCGCGCGCGGAAAACTCAAATTTGTTCAACTCGGAGATAACCAGTTCCCGGTCGAGCCCTTCTTTGGCCATGGACTCGAGGGTGGAGTTATAGAGGTCGAGAAACTCGTCGCGCCTGTCTGCCTCGCTGCCGACAAGGTAGCTGATCATGAAGGTGCGAAACGAAGAAGATGAGAGATAGAAGCCGCCGAAGTCCTTACACATCTCACCGGAAATTATTGCGTTTTTCAACGGTGAGCCGTCAGAGTTGTAGAGAATGTTGGCTATGACCTGGAAGGCTGCGCTCTGGAGTCGGTTCTCGACGGTGGCCACCGAGGTGCCGACGGCGATAAAGGTTTTGCCGCTGATGTCCTCCGATTCGACGCCGTAGCTGTCCTCAACAAAGGTGGGCGTGGAGATCAGTCTGCCTTCGTCGATGGTGCGCCGCTCCATACCTTCACCGTACTCTTTGAGAAATCGCGACTGGAGAAAGTCGAGTTCCTGGTCAAGATCGGCGTTACCATAAAGAAAGAAGGTGGAGTTGGAGGGATGATAGTGATGCCTGTGAAAGCGGCAGAATTCTTCATAAGAGAGATCAGGAATATATCTGGGATCGCCACCGGACTCATGGGCGTAGGTGGAGCCTGGCATGAGGCCGCCGAATATGTGATGGAAGATGAGGCGGATGGGGTCGGAGAAGGCGCCTTTCATCTCGTTGTAGACGACCCCTTGAAACTGCAGCTCGGCGTCCCGCGATTCCTTATGATAGTGCCATCCCTCCTGTTCGAAGGTAGTGCGCAGAAGCTGCGGGTTGAAGACAACATCGCAGTAGACGTCCATGATGTTGAAGTATTCTTTGATATTTCTGGTGGCAAAGGGATAATAGGTTATGTCGGAACCGGTCATGGCGTTGAGAAAGGTGGTCAGCCCGCCTTTATTGATTTCTCCGAAGACGTCTTTTACCGGATATTTCTTCGAGCCCATGAGAACGGAGTGTTCGAGGATATGGGCGACACCCGTGGAATCGGTGGGTATGGTATTGAAAGAGACGGCGAAGGTTTTATTGGCGTCGCCATTTTTAATGGCGAAAAGAGGGCAGTCGAGGATGTCGTGACGGAAGAGATAGACATCCGCGTGGATCTCTTCGATATGCTGGTGATGTTTCAGTGTGAAGCCGTGGTAGCTGTTGCCGATTTCATGAGTCATAGCATGCCTGTGGTTGTTGATGAGAGATTTAAAACGTTTTCTCCGAGTCGAGGAGCAGTGTCACGGGCCCACTGTTAGTCAGAGTGACTTCCATCATGGCTCCGAAAGTGCCTGTGGCCGAGCGGATACTCATCTCCGCCACAGTTGCGATAAATTTTTTATACAGCGGTAGGGCGATATCGGGAGGCGCCGCTGCTGAATAGCCAGGCCTCCGTCCTTTGCGGCAGTCGCCATAAAGGGTGAATTGTGATATGATAAGCATCTCGCCGCCAATATCAAAAAGGGAAAGGTTCATTTTCCCCTGAGTGTCCTCGAAAATGCGAAGATTGGCGATCTTTTCAGCCATCCAGGAAATATCCCCGTCGGTGTCCGAGGCCTGGATGCCAAGCAGAACCACCACTCCTTTTCCTATCCGGCCCACCGTTGTTTTGTTAACGCTGACCGAGGCTTCACTGACTCGCTGTATGACGCATCGCATGACGTTTCTCCTCTTGCTGTCTGGCTGACCTTGCTGCCTCCTCTGTCTGCTGAGTATAGAGTTGGGGGCAGCAGGGGTAGCTTTGGTAAGTAGCTGTAAAGACCTGTCCCGGCCCTTCCTGAGAAACTCAGCTTCCCGTTCATGCACTGGAGCACCGCCGGGACACCAGTATGAGAGTGGCTGAAACGCCTGGGGAATCAGATTAGACCTTGGAACGAGAGTAGTTGGTAATGGTTACCCCTGTAAGCAAGGTCAGGCCGCCAATGACGACAATACCTTTGATGGCCTCTCCCAGCAGCAGCCAGGAAAGAATGATGGAAAAGAGCGGCACCAGATTGATGAACACTCCCGAACGGGTAGCGCCTATGGACTTGATAGCCCTGTAGTAGAGGGAAAAACCCAGCGCAGTTCCGCAGATTCCCAGGTAGCTGAGGCCCAGCCAGTTGAGAGGCGAGATGTGGCCGATATTGCTTATGAGCCCGTTATCGAGGGCGGGCAGCAGCAGCAGTAAAGTTCCTATAAGCGATGAGTAGAAAACGGCGGCGAAGGGTGAGAGCGCAGTGAGGACCGTGCGGCCGATGAGGGAGTAGGCCACCCAGCTGACGACACAGCCGAGAAGAGCGAGCTCGCCTTTGCCGAAGCTGCCGGTAAAGATTTCGGCGGGGTGGCCGTTGCTGATGACGAAAACCGCCCCGGTGAGTGAGAGGAGAATACCGAAAGCCTGTTTGAGATTTACCGGCTCCTTGAGGAAAAGGAAGGCAAACAGCGATATGGCCAAGGGGTTGAGGGCGATGATGAGTGCCGCCCTGCCGGCGGTGATATACTGCAGACCGGTGAAGAACAAAACGTTGTAGCTGAAGACGCCGGTGCACCCGAGCAGCAGCAGCGGTAGCCACTTTTTCCGCGGCGGCAGCGAAATTCTCCCCTCCGCCGAGAGGGTGAGAAAAAACAGGGCGACGGTTGCCACGGCGAAGCGGATGAACGCCGCGTTGGAGGGGTTGACTTCTCCGGCAAGCGCCCTGCCGGCGATGAATGTCCCACCCCAGAACAGCATGGTCAAAACCAGGCTGAGGTATGTGGCTATCTGCATATAAGGCTCCGTATATGTAAGACAAATCCGATGTGTCATATACTCCCGTAATTTCGTGCTGTCAACTGTTTGCAGGTATTATTTTCAAGGCATCGACACCGGTGCAGGGCGTGGCTGCTCAGCAGAGACGATTTCGCCGGACATCTCACCTCAGTCATGAGTACCAGTCGGTGCGGCGGCTGTTGAGTATAGGTGGATATTCTGGTATCGTGAGGGGGCAAGGGCCGGCATGGCCGGCTCCTATCCCAAACAGCGTTGTGAACCACTCGGGGGAGAGAAAGGATGCACTGGTTACGCCATCTGCAGTTGCGCTGGAAATTGCTGGTCATGGTCATGCCTTTGGTGCTTGTTCCCTTGATACTGGTTGCCTTTTTTATCTCCAATACCTCCATGGAGTTGGCCTACGAAGGATTGACCCGTGCCAGCCGCGACGATCTTCGCCACATGGGAGCTTTTTCCCTGGACCTGCTTGACGTCCATTATCGCCAGTACGAAGTGTATCAGCAGGAGCAGGAAGATGCAGTGCAGCAGAAGCTGCGGGACATTGTCGATCTGGCCTATACCCTGGTGGAAACCCACTATGAGCAATTCATGCATGAGAAGCTGCCGCTGGACAGCGTTAAGCTTGCCGCCAAGAATGGTTTGAAATATGTCAGTGTGGGTGAGGGCGGCTATATAACCGTTATGGACAGCGGCGGCACGCTGCTGGTCCATCCCGTCTCCGAAGGCAAAAATATTTATCATTCCCGTGATGAGAAAGGGCGCTATTTCATCAAAGAAATGTGCGACAGCGCCGTTGAGGCGTCCCCCGGGCAGGTAATGTACACCAGGTACTCGTGGCGAAACGCTCTTCTGGGGGAGCAGCGGCAGAGGGAGAAGGTGGTGGCCTATCGTTATTTTCGTCAATGGGGGTGGATAATATCGGCCGGCAGTTATGTCGATGAAATCTATGATGAGCGACCCTTTGAAAACAGGGCTTTTGCTGAACTCAAGAAAAAGCTCAAGGAGAAAAAGGTCGGCAAGACAGGTTTCATTTACGCTGCCGACTGCAGCGGTGCGCTGGTCATTCATCCCCGACACGAGGGCAAAAATATCTATACCATGCTCGATGCCGGCAGCCGTGTGCAATTGCAGGAAGTATGCGAGCAGCGGCAGGAAGGGGGGTGGCTCAGCACCGTCCAGTCGCAGGCCCCACAGCAGGAGCCGCGGGCGACCCTCACCCGGCTGGAATATTTCCCGCCTTGGCACTGGGTGGTTTTTGTTCAGGCCTATGAAGACGAACTTTTTGGTTCGGCGGCACTGACGAAAAAGCATATTCTCGTCAGCGTCATTTTTCTGAGTTTTCTTATTTCCGGAGCCGCCGGCCTGTTGACCTTTTATGCTGCCAGAAGATTTACCTATCCGATTTTCAAGATGACCGAAGAAATTGGGCGGGCAGGGGAGAGCCGTTTGGTCGGCAAGATATCGGTGCCGGAGGCGGAGGAGTTGAAAAAGCTGGCCCTGGCTTTCAACACCATGTCTGATCAAATCCATTCGCACAAAGCGCTTGAGGATACGTTGGTGAAAATGGAGAAAATGGCCTCCATAGGGGTGCTCTCTTCGGGAGTGGCTCATGAGATCAACAACCCCATGGGCGTAATACTTGGCTATGCCTGCCATCTGGAAAACAAACTCGACGAAAATGACCCCAACTTTCACTTTGTGCAGGAGATCAGGCGGGAATCCAAACGCTGCGTCACGATCGTCCGTAATCTTCTTGATTATGCCAAGGGACCGCAGCTCTCCCGAAAAGCGGCAGATATCCACCATCTCCTGGACCAGATAATCGATTTTGCCCGGGGGCATGCCGATTTGGAAAAAATCACGATCGACACCAATCTGGCGGCAGCCTTCCCCGTGGTGAAGGTGGATGCTGATCAGTTCCGGCAGGTGATGATGAACCTGATTCTCAATGGTGCCGCTGCCATGAAGGATGGTGGGGTGCTGTGCATTCGCACCCTGGCAGAAGAGCAGTGGCTGCTCATCGAGGTCGAAGACGGCGGGCAGGGGATCCCCAAGGCCAATCTCCAGGAGGTTTACGAACCGTTTTTTACGACCAAGGCCAAGGGCACCGGCCTTGGCCTTGCTATCAGCAGGCAGATTGTCGAGGCTCACTTAGGCAGTATAAAAATCAACAGCACGGTAGGCGTCGGGACGACGGTCAGCATCCGTCTGCCGACTCACTGAGGTGGAGCAGACATGGCAGGTGCGCATATTCTGGTCATTGATAATGAAGAGGGGCTCTGCAGAATGCTGGAGGCAATCCTGCAGGACAACGGCTACAGGGTCAGCACCTTCACCGATCCCGAAAAGGCGGTGGAATGCTTTCATCCGGGTCGAATCAGTATGGTGATTACCGATGTCAAGATGCCGGGGATAGACGGGCTCGAAGTGCTGAAAATAATAAAACACCGTAGCGGCGAGACTCCGGTGATTATGATAACCGGCTATGCGACGGTTGAAATGTCGATCCACGCTCTGCGTCTCGGGGCCTTTGACATTCTCACCAAACCCTTCGAGCCCGAAGAGCTCCTTCAGCGGGTCCGCAACGGGCTGCGTCAGTCCCTGCTCCTGGAAGAAAACAGGCAGCTGCGCCAGGAACTAGCGGAGCACGACAGGTTCGGCGAGGTTGTGGGTAAATCCCCGGCTCTGATCACTGTTCTCGATACGGCACGCAAGATAGCCGTCCGTAACATACCGGTAACCATCAGCGGCGAGTCGGGAACCGGCAAGGAACTCGTAGCCCGTGCCATACACGAGCATTCGACCCGCAGGGGCAAGCCTTTTGTCGCCATCAACTGTGGCGCCCTGCCGGAATCTTTGCTTGAAAGCGAGCTCTTCGGCCATGCCAGAGGTGCCTTTACCGGTGCCGAACAGGAGAAAAAAGGGCTTCTGCAGATGGCGGACGAGGGTACCCTGTTGCTCGACGAGGTTGGCAATCTACCGCTCAACGTCCAGAAGGCACTGCTGCGATTTCTGCAGGAAAAGGAATTCTACAAGATAGGAGAAACCCGACCGACCAAGGTCGATGTCCGTATTCTGGCGGCAACCAACGCCGATCTGCAAAAGGAGATGGAGAGGGGCAGCTTCCGCGACGATCTCTACTATCGTCTGGCCGTGGTACGATTGAGGATACCGCCTTTGCGGGAGAGAAGAACGGATATTCCGCTACTGGCCTCCCATTTTCTCGATGAGATGAACCATCGTTTCGACACAAGCGTCAAGGGCTTTACGCCGGAGGCCTATGAGGTCCTCATAGGTTATGACTGGCCCGGTAACGTCCGGGAACTGAAGAATATAATAGAGGCGGCGCTGGCCATTGAAAGTGGCAGCCTGATCGCCCTCGAAGGGTTGGAAAGACTCATGGACCTGGACCAACGGCAGGGCGTTGAAGGAAAAACCGGCGAGCCCGAAACGTTTGGCGAAGCCCAAGGCGCCTTCGAGCGCCAGTACTTTGCCGACCTGTTGCGCTATGCCGGCAACAATGTCGAGCGGGCGGCCGAACGCGCCGATATCAATATCGCCACTTTCTACCGTAAAATTAAAAAATACGATCTTCGCTGAAAGGACAACTCCAGAAGTGCGTCAGATAATTCGTCATGCAGCCTGGCTATTCTTCGGCCCTCTTTTTCGTTCAAATTGACCTCCTCCGAACATTTTCAGATAAAACGGCTGGCGTTTTGGTTGTATCTGGGATCACGAAGTTGGTGTCGTTGTTGAGGTGAAGGTATATGTAGCCGTTTGTATGGAAGAACAGAATGATCGTTTCCATTTTCACCCTTCGGGTGAGCCGATATGGCCGGCCATTCTTTGCCGCTTCCGTGATTGACATGCTCCGCTGATGTCCATCATCGGTCTTCCTGGCGAGCAAACCACCGTATCCCGATTGTTTCGAGTGAGTAATTATGACGGCGGTGTTGCGCGCGGGTGAATTTGCACATTTGCGAAAACACCCGCAGGGACGCGAGAATGTATGTATATTTTTGATGTTGTACAAAATAATAATGAGTAACCGCGGTCGAACGGAGTGTATGTCGCGAGCGGACGCGTCTTTTTTTCGCAATTGTGCGAAATGGAGCGGCGGATGAGGAGAAATGTTGTGTGGGTTTTTCAGTGATGATTTTGGAATCACTCACTATTGTTTATTTTTTTTCGGTTGGGTTCGAAAATTGCATTTCTTAACTGTGCCGCGGTGGGAATCCCGTGCCCGCTGCCGACACCGTCGGATCTGGCAGTATGTTCTTCGGCGGTATAAGGTTGTGCCCGTAACGTTTGGACAGCTCCACATCGCTCTCCTCCAAGGTGATGCTCTCACACTCTGCTCGACAGAGCCTCCGGGGGTTGTCGCTCTTCAACGTACTCGGGCGCGACCTTGTTTTTTAGATAACCGCCATCCCGTCGTGCTCCACCGCTTCGGTAAGTATCTCTGCCTTCGCCCATCTCAACTCTCCCGAAGGGTAAAATACTCACACACTCCTTCTTCTCTTTGTATGCAAACTGTTACATACGCCATCTAACAAACAGAATGGCTCTTGAGGTCTTGGTACCATTCAAAAGAGATGATGCGTCGTTCGTTATATATGAAATGCTCGAGGTATGGGTCTGGCAGGTATAGGGGTGGCCGGGTTTGCGCGGGAGACAGAGGTACCGCTGAAAAAAATAAAAGATGAATAATGTTATAATTTTGTTAACATCATCTGGTGCTGATGGTAAAATCCGTTAGAGACCAACGTTGCATCACCTATTTTTTCGCAGAGTATCGGGTAATCCATGATTAAAAAAATTCAAAACCTTGTTGAGGAAATGGCGCAGGAGTTGCCGCATATTCTTGCCGTGGCGGTGGTCACGGTGGACGACGGCATGACTATAGCCGAGGCAACACGCAGAGACGGTATCGAAACAGCTGCCGCCGCCGCCTATCTGGCCTCAATTGTCAAATCCAACAGTAAGGCCATAAATCTTCTGGCCGATGATGAACTCATAGATGACATTCTGATTACCACCGATCAGTATCATTTTATCATCAGGCATATGCCGGACCAGCCATTTTTCATCTTTCTGATGACCAGCAAGAAGGAGTGGCTGGCTAAGGCGAGAATGCTTATCAAAAAGTATGAGCCCCGCTTCATGGGCTTGCGCGAGGCCCTCGAGCATCTGTAGGAACACAAACGACAACAGCCTGCAGCGAGGAGGCCAGTGGTCCATCCTACCGGTGCCGGCAAGAAGGACCGGAGTTTTCTGATGCTTGCAGCCACTTCCTGTGCCGACAGGCCTTTTTTTTGACCCATCGCTGGAGGACGACGTGCATCTTCTGATCGCCGCCGGACCGTCCTCCATGAAATGTCCCCCCGGAATTTAGAATGCCGCCACTTTTTCGATTTTGGCGGAATTCTTTTTGATGGCAATTCTGATCCAGCCAAGATTGGTGTCCTTGTCGGCGACGATGACAAGGAAAGCTTCCGTTCCCACCGGGGCGAAGAGAACTGGTCCCTCGGTATACTCAAGCATCGTCATGTTGAGTTCCCCCTGACCCAGCTGTGTCCCCATGGTCTCGGCAGAGCCGAAACCGGATGAGGCGATGGCGCCGATCATCTCTGCGTCGATGCCGGTTCGTGCCAGGCTGTCGAGGAGAAAACCGTCTCGGCCGACCAGGCAGGCTGTGTGGACACCGTCGATGTTGGTAAATTCCGCTAGGATCTTCTGGATTTCTGTCATGTCGTCATCCTCTGTAGTTTCAGACTCTTCTGATTGTATTGGGGCAGCAGTATCCTCTTCGGCCGCAGCAAGGAACGCCTCATCTGCCGGTACTTCTGCTTTCTCGTCATATTCTGCCGGCGGTTCGCCGGCGGGGCTGTCCTCGGAGAAAGTGAATGCATTGATGCCCGAGGCATCCTGGGCACCCTCTTCATCCTTCTTTACAGCCGCTTCGAGCAGTAATGATTCCACCGATTTGCCCATGCTTACCTGGGGCGGTTCGACGTTGTTGAGATTGTGGAGCTCGGCTTTCTGCAGTTCGATGATTTGGAAAAAAGCTTCCTCGCCGCTGAGCTCACCAAGGGAGGCATGGACGACCTTGCCATCACGGAAGAAAATCATTCCTTCACGATCACCCGTGGATATCTTCAGCGCCGATGTCGATTTGGCCAGTCCGTTGAACTGGATGATGTCAAGCAGGGCGATGCCTCTGCTTGGTTTGCTCGGTGCTTTGCTGGTTTCCAGAACATCTTCGACGATTTTGCGCATATCGTTGATGTCGAATGGTTTTTCCACGAATCTGACCGCACCTTCCTTTTTGGCCTTGTTTTCAAAGGCGCTGGAGGGGTAGGCGGTCATGATGATGACCTTGGTTTCCTTCCACTTGTTGTTTATCTCGGTAAGGAGTTCCAGACCGCTCATGCCGGGCATGTTGATGTCGGTTATGACCAGGCTGATCTCCGTTTCCTCGAGAGTGTCGAGAGCTTCAATACCTGATTGCGCAGTGAAGGTCTCGATGTTGGGGATGCCGTTGTCCATATTCCTCTGAAGCATCCACAGCATGTCTTCTTCATCGTCAACAATCAGAACTTTTTTCATAGTCACCGTGGAGTCTCCTTTGCGCTGTCATGGGGAGTTCCGTCTGTAATTGCGGCAAGAAAATGATCAATTACCGGGGAATGTGCTGTATTTCGCTTTACCGGGGAATTCTTTTGCAAGAGGAGGGCCATGCATGAGGGGAAAAATAATGTGTTGCAGAATCATATAGATGGACAATCTTTCCGTTGAAAAAATTGCCGCGCAGTGGTTAGTAATTGATCAGGTGGTTAGAAATTAACCGTTTTCGAGTTTGGAGCGAAGGGTCGTGCGGGTAATCCCGAGGATATCGGCGGCTCTGGATTTATTGTTGCCGGTGGCCTTGAGGACTTTGGCGATATGCTGACGCTCGAGTTCCCTCAGGCTCATCAGGCGACTGTCTTCGGCGGCCTCGTGCGTATTATGGGCAAGGGAGATCCAGTCGCTTTTGCAGAAGATCATCTCCCGCTCTATGAGGTTGCGCAGTTCCCGGACATTGCCCGGCCAGTGATGGGTCATTAGCACAGCAGCGGCTGCATCGGTGAATCCTTTAATGTTCTTTTTCAACTCTTTGTTGAAATAGTGCAGGTAATATTCCGCTAGAAGCAGAATGTCGTCTTCACGCTGGCGCAGGGGCGGCAGAAGAATGGGGATGACGTTGAGCCGGTAGTAGAGGTCCTGGCGAAAACGCCCCGTTGTTATCTGTTGGGTGAGGTTGATATTGGTGGCGGCGATGATGCGTACGCGTACCTGGATGTCCTGGGTACCGCCGACTCTGCGGAAGGTGGACTCGGCGATGAGCCGCAGAAGTTTGGGCTGCAGGGAGATGGGCAGGTTACCGATTTCATCGAGGAAAAGCGACCCGCCGTCGGCAATTTCGACCAAACCTTTTTTGGCGCTGGCGGCATCGGTGAAGGCGCCTCGCTCGTGGCCGAACAGCTCTGATTCGATCAGGTTTGCCGAGAGAGTCCCGCAGTCGACCTTGACGAAGACACCACTGCCTCCCTTTCTGCTGTTGTGGATGGCTCGGGCGGCCAGTTCCTTGCCGGTTCCGGTTTCGCCTGCAATCAACACCGGTGCGCCAACGTCGGCAGCGGTGGTGATGGCTTCCTGCACCGGGCGCATGGCCGTGCATCTGCCGATCATCTCCTGCTCCCCCTCCTGTTGGCTGGAGAGCATGACCCGTTTGTTCATCAGTCTCGACTGCATGACCCGGTGAAGAGCGGTGGTGAATTCAATAAGGTCGAAAGGTTTGACGATATAGTCGATGGCGCCGGCCTTGAGCGAATCCACAGCGGTTTTGGCGTCGTTCTTACCGGTGAGCATGATGATATCACACCCGGCGGCCTTGTCCTGTATGGAGCCAATAAGATCTATGCCGTTGATGTCCGGCAGGCCGATATCAAGGAATATGACCTCGACGATGTTGGTTGCCAGGATCTCCAAAGCCTCTGCGCCGGTTGCTGCGCTCAGGGAGGTATAGCCCTCGCCCCTGACGATGTTTCCCAGGGAATAGGTCAGATCTTCGGCGTCATCGACGATGAGAACGCAGGCCATTAGTGCTCCGTCGAAAAGTAGATGGTGAAGGTTGTCCCCTGATTAGGGGTGCTCTCGACGATAATGGCGGCGTTGTTTTCCCTGAGTGTTCGGTAGACAATGGAAAGTCCCAGTCCGGTTCCGGTGGATTTGGTGGTGAAAAAAGGTTCGAAAACCTTTTCGGCAACCTCCGGGGACATGCCAGTGCCGTTGTCGGCAACGGACATGGCCACATAGGAGGACTGGGGCAGGAGTCCCGGGTACTTTTTACGGTGACGCGAGAGTTCGCCGCCTTTAATGTGGACCGTCGTGAGGCGGATAATGCCGCCCTGTTGAATGGCGTCCATGGCGTTGAGAAACAAATTGAGCAGCACCTGCTGGACCTGGTTGGGGTCGGCGACAATGGCCGGGAGCTTTTCCTGGTAGTCCTCTTTGAAGACTATGTGGCTCTTGAGCATCTTGTTGGCTATGAGGTGCTGGGTTTCAGTGATGATGTCGGTGAGGGAAGTGGCGCAGATCTGCGGTTCGGCTGGGCGAGCGTAGGAGAAAAACTCGGTCAGCAGCGAGTTCAGTCTGTCGACCTGCCGTATTATGCGTGTCAGGCACTCGGTCTGCTCTGCCTGGGTGACCGACTGGCCCTGGATGGATTGGGCCATGATCTTGATTCCGGCCAGGGGGTTGCGCACCTCGTGGGCGACGGCGGAGGCGATCTCGGCGACGGTGGCCAGCCTGTTCATCTTCTCCATTTCCTTGCGCACGTATTTGAGTTCGGATATGTCGTTGATGGAAAGGATACGGCCTACCTGTGTGCCCATGGCGTCCTCGCGGGCGACTACTGAATAGCCGATGATTTTCTTGTCCCCATTTTCAGAGGTTATACAGAGCTCCTGCTCCAGTCCCATTTCTCTGCTGTGATGTATGTCGAGCATCCGGGCAGCGGCGTCCTGGCCGACGACCTCGAGGAGGTTTTTGTTGCTGAGACTCTTTGTAAACGAGGACATGATCGACTCGGCAAGGGCGTTGTAGGTATGAATATTGCCTTCGAGATCGGTGACGATAAGGCCGGTGGTAAGGCTCTGGATAATCGATTCGGAGAATTTTTTCTGCTCCTTGATCTCGTTGATGGAAAGCTGCTGGTCGTGAACAAGATGGATGAGCTGGAGATCCATCTCCCTGGTCTCGACCATGGTGGCGATGATATTGCAGATCGACTGGACGAGCTGCTCAGTGGCGGCGCTGAATGTGTGGCTTTTGCGGGTGTATAAACAGATGATGCCGATGGTCTTTTCTCCCTTGCGGATGGGCGTACTGTAATGGCCGTGGGAGGAGGCGTAGTGACAGGTGTCGAGGCTTTTGCTTCTGGTGCAGGAGGAAAGGCGGAAGGTCTCATACTGCGCAGACTGGCCGTAGCGGCAGACCCCCTGCGGGTAACAGGCGCACTGCAGGGTAATGGACTCATTGAAGCCCCGGCGAGCCTTGAGGGTAAAGGCATCACTGTCTGCTTCGGCGAGAAAAACCGCGGCTCTGGGGAGAAGCTGCAGCTGTGGCACCTCGAAAAGGCGGTCGAGAATCTTTTCCAGCTGGTTGCTGAGCGGCAATGGTTCGACGGAGATCTTCAGGACATCATCGAGCAGGGTCTGCTGGTCAAAACTGTCATTGATCTTGGCCAGAAGACGTTGCTGCTTGCCGAGGTCGCGGACCAGAACAATGAGCGAGGTCGTATCCTTGACGGTGAAGATGAGAAAATGAGCCTTAAAGGTGGAGCCGTTCTTGTGTTGAGCCAGCTGGGAGAGGTTGAACTGTTCCGAAAAATTGTCGTGACCGGTGGAAATGATATCGGTAAGAGTCAGGCTGGGGATGGATTCCGGTGCGGTCGGCAGCAGCAGATAAAAGATCTTCTGGCCCACTGCCTCCCTGGCCGTCCAGCCGAAGGTCTTTTCGGCCCGATCGTCCCAGCTGACTATGGTTTCATCCCTGTTGCAGGTAATGATCGCATAATCCGTTGCCGAGAGCTTGTTGTCGGCGCTGTTGTCGTCGAGTGCATCCATGTTTTACGCTGTCACTCCCCCAAAACCCTCTTTTTCAATTACCAGCATGTAATAGGTCCAAATGTATGCTATAGTGCCACACCTTAGATATATTTTCATATATTTTTACGGGGTGACGGGCGAATACCATCAATAAAACTTGAATATGGGGCTAGGCTATTGTAGTTTCAGCAGTGCTTGTGAGAAGTATTCTCAAGTGAAAGCGGAAGGGAGCGTGCCTATCGTGCCCAGCCATTGCCTGAGCCTCAGCGGCAGCAGAGCGTCATGGATTTCGGGGTGAGTACCGGTTCGGCTGCTGCAGAACATCAGAAGATTGAAACGCTTGCCGCCATTCGCAGGGCAGGCGTAAATAGAGGAAATCTCGTAAGGAGGAGCTCTGAAGTGGATGAAATCTTAAAAAAAAGACGCACTCTGCAGGAAACGATGAACTTTATGGCGGCACTTTCTGCAGGCATTGAGCCGATATTGGGGCGGGGGGCCAACAGTATGACCATGTCGGCCGGCCGCAGCCTCGGCAGGGAATTTTCCCAAGGTGCAAAGCAGACGGACGATCTGCTCGAAGCGGTTGCCGAAGTGCGTGATATTCTGGTGCAGAATCATTGCCTCTGGGGGTTTGAACCTTTCAAGCCCGCCTCGCAGGAAGAGCTGATAACCACCAATGAGCAGGGTCAGCATCAGGTTCAGCTGGTATTCCGCGACTGCATGATACGCCAGGCCCTGTTTCGCTTCGGTCACCCCCAGGAGGGATCGCTGTGCAATATGATGTACGGCTTTTTTGCCGGAGCGCTGGAATCAATTATGGGCAAGAAGGCGACCCTGGAAATCAAGCATGCCGGTGAAAACGCTTGTCTCAAGGTACTGACGGTCGATGCTTGAGCTATAAAATATCTCGCAAGAGGAGTAAACGTATGAGTGGTGAAAAAGTTCGCCTTAACACCGAATGGCTCTGTGACTGCGGCGGCTGTCATGTGGCCATTGTCGATCTGCACGAAAAGATTCTCAATGTTCTCGAAGATATCCATATTCAGAAATGCCCGGTCTTGACCGATGTCAAGGATTATCCCGAAGCCGATATCGGCATACTCACCGGTTCGATACGAACGGAGCACGACCGGCATGCGGCCATCGAGATGCGCAACACCTGCAAGACCATCATCGCCTTCGGCACCTGCGCCGTTTACGGCGGACTTCATGGTGCGGGACTGGCCCATACCAAGGAAGAGATCATGGACTATGTCTACAAGACGACGCCGACCACCAGGACCGACTTTGTGCCCAGTGCGGAGATAACGGGCCTGGAACATCAGGTCATCCCCGTTGATGAGGTCATCGACGTTGACCTGTATCTTCCCGGCTGTCCGCCGCATGCCCACTACATCTTCGAAAGTCTCAAGACCCTGCTGGAGCAGAAAGAGCCCAAGGCCGGACAGGAGACGGTGTGTGCCGGCTGCAAGCGGCTGATGAAGAAAAGCGAGGTCGATGCCATCAAGAACAGCCAGGAGGGCATGCCTGACGATGATATCTGCTTCCTCAGTCAAGGCTATATATGTCTGGGATCCGTTACTCTGGACCGTTGCCTGGCGCCGTGTCCCAACCATGGAATCATGTGCACGGGCTGCGCCGGCCCGACCATGCAGGTCCTCTCGGAACCGAACCATGACATCCGAACGGAGGTCAGTGACCGCATGGCCCGCCTTACCGCCATAGACAAAGACACCATCATCGGTCAAATGGAAAAATCGGCAAAAACCCATTATGCCTATGCCATGGCCACCAAGATGATTGGCAACAAACCGACCTTTTTGATCCAGAAGTGGATTGCAGATGTGGAGGCAGGAAAATGAGTAAAACTATAAAAATCGACCCGGTGACCCGAATTGAAGGGCATGCCCGCATCCTGCTTGAATGCGACGATTCAGGAGCTATCAGCGAGGCAAACTTTTGTGTCAATGAGCTGCGGGGCTTTGAGCGTATTCTCGTCGGCATGGAAGCATCAACCATGCCCCAGGTCACCGCCCGCATCTGCGGCGTCTGCCCCACCGCCCATCATCTGGTAGCCGCCAAGGCTCTCGACAATGCCGCCGGCGTCGAGCTGCCGCCTGCGGCCAAGCTGTTGCGCGAGTTCATGTATATGGGGCATTTTATTCACTCCCACAGCCTGTCGTTGTTCGTCCTCGCCGGTCCGGACCTGGTCTTCGGCCTCAACGGCAATATGGCCACCCAGAACATTGTCGGCATGGTCGATGCCGATCCTGAGCTAACCAAAAAAGGACTTCGTTTGCGCAGTCTCGGCCAGAAGATCAACGAAACCATCGGCGGCCGGGGCATCCATCCGGTTACGGCCGTGGCCGGCGGCATCTCTTTCAAGCTCAGCGACGGCCAGTTTCAGCGTCTGCAGGAGCTGACCGCGGAATCGGTGCAGCTGGTGCATGAGCTCGCCCAGAAAACCAAAACCATGCTTTTCGACCTGCTCGATGCCAACCCTGTCCTCCTCGACAGGCTCAACTCGGAAAGCTGGTATCTGGGAACCGTCAAGGGCGGCAAGCTCAACGTCTACGATGGCATGCTGCGGCCCATGGATGCGGCCGGCGCCTCTCGGCAGGAGTTTGCGCCGGAAGCCTACAAGGAGATGATGAGCGAGAGGGCGGTTCAGAATTCCTATGCCAAGGAGGTCTACCTCAACATGGCCGGCGGCGAACAGATGTATCGTGTCGGACCACTGGCCCGTATCAATGTCGCCGACGGCATGGAAACCCCTCTGGCCCAGAAGGAATTCGAACTCTTCAAAAAACAGTTTTCCACTCCCTGCCATAATGCCGTACTGCAATTATATGCCAAGCTCATCGAACTGGTCTACTGCTGTGAGAAAGCCCATGAGCTGGTCAATGATCCGGCTCTGCGCGGTGAGGCCAGAGTGGCTGCCGACTATAAAGGCAAAACCGGCATTGCCCATATCGAGGCGCCGAGAGGAACCCTCATTCATGAGTATGACATTGATGATCGTGGCATCGTTCGGGCAGCCAATATGATCATTGCCACCCAGCAGAATACCGCGGCTATCAATAATTCCCTCAAGGAGGGGGCCAACAATCTGCTCAAGGAAACCAGCGATGAGGCCATGCTCAACAGTCTCGAATTCGTGGTCCGCTGCTACGACCCCTGTCTTGCCTGCTCAACGCATGCCATCGGCAAAATGGCCCTGGATGTCGACATATCGAAGGGAGGCAGGATCATCCGCAGAATAAGGAGGAACACCAATGCTTGAGATGACAATTAAGGAGAAGGCCTGTCGCGGATGCCAGCTGTGCCTCGATGTCTGTCCGACCGACTGTTTTTCCTTTAACGAGCAAACCCAGAAGGCCGAGGTTAAGGTGCTGGAGAACTGCATCGCCTGTCTCAGCTGCGGTTACATCTGCCCTTCGGGAGCGATATCGCACAGCAATCATCACGTCGTCGCCAATTTTTACCGTAACATCCATTTCAGTCAGCGTATGGAGAAGTTTTTATGATAGAGACATCAGAACTGCAGCTCACTGCCGAGGACCACGACAAGGCCTTCATCGAGGTCTGCTTTTTGCTCGATATGTTTGTCGATACCATCGAGAAGTTCGTCGGCAAGTCGACTCCTTCGCTGGCAGTAGCCGCCGGCCGCAAGATGGCGGGTAATATGCCCATCTACCTCAAAGACCCGACCCCGGAAAACGCCTTGAGCGAGCTGGTCCGGGTCTTTCGCATCCAGCAGATGGAAATTTCGGCTGAGATGCAGGGCAAGGAAGCGGCTATCACCATTGATCACTGTCCCATCGGCTCGGTCTGCAGGGAGCGCAAAATGGAACTAGACGGCGCCGCCTGTCAGATGTTCCACTATTATGTCGCCGGCATCATGGCCGAGTTCACCGGGCGGCCGGCCCGGCCCCGAACCATCAGCGCCGGTGATACCTGCAGTTTCAACCTGGCCTTTGCCGGAGCGCCACCAAGTCGACAGGCATGAACAGAAAGGTGCTGATAGTCTGCATCGGCAACGATCTTGTCGCCGATGACGGCGTTGGCCCGGCAGTCTATGAGGAACTCTGCAGGCGACGTTTGCCATCGACGGTCCGGCTCCGGCTGATGGGGCTTGGCGGTATGGCCATGCTCGGTGAATTTGCCGGCGAGGATCTTCTCATCGTCGTCGACGCTCTCCAGCTGGGGGCCGATGCCGGCACCGTTCATATGCTCCCCTGGGATCAGTTGCCGGTGAGCGCCTCGCATGTTTCCTGCCACGGTATCGGCATTCGCGAGGCCGTCGAGGTCAGCAGGCGACTTTACCCGGAGCAGACGCCATCTGAGGTGTATCTCGTCGGGACGGAGGGGAAGTGCTTCGATACGCTCGGAGAGGGCCTCAGCCCCGAGGTGGCTGTCAGTATTACTTCCGTCGCCGACAAGGTATTAGAGCTTGTCGGGGCTGAAGATTCGGGTCCGCCTGCAGGCTGAAAGCCCTAAGGGGTGGTATAACGAATCTTTTTCAGGAGCCGGGGCCGCCGCCGGGCAGCAGTACCCCCTGTGACGTCTTGCCGTCGATTTTCAGTATTGTCGGTGTTTCCAGTTCCACATACCGCAGATAGTGCGTCTCCCGTCGTGCCGGCTGCCTCTCCAGCCACTCCAGATCGATGGAGCTGCCACCTTTAGGGGGCACACCCAGATAGTTGATTCCCAGGGTCGTTAGATTATGGAAGAAGTGGCTGCCCTGGGAAGGATCGGCGTGAAGTTTTTCCGACGTGGTTTCGATGATGGTCTGGGCCTCGGTGATGCCGCTCCACTGTATGGGAATCCCCAGCCACTGGTCCGAGGTTCCCCACCTGCCTGGACCTATGAGCAGGTACCTTTTGCCCTCTACCTTGAGTCTGCCGTTCATTTTCTGGATTTCGGCGGCTATTTCACGGGTCTTGGCCGTATCGAAATGGTTCGGCCGTACATAGACCACTGAGCGTATAGCCGTCTCCTGGCTCTGCCCCATGGCTTTATTGGAATAGCACCATGCCCGCTTTTTATCTTCTTCGCTGATTCTGACGTCGGCCCTGCTCTGGGCCACGGCCATGGGACGGATCTGCAGAAGGTAGAAGTGCGGTTTTATATTGTGTTCGACGTTGACGGCAAATTCAATTTCCACGGGGCAGCCCATGCCCTCTTCTCCTATCTGCAGCAGGCGTCCGAGTATCTCCCCCAGGGGGAATTCACCATATTTGAGGATAGAGGCAAAAGTGATGACCGGATAACCCTCTCCTGTATAGAAGTCGCGTATCCTCTGGTCTTCGGGGATAAAACTGGAGGCGAGTTTGCGCACGCTATAGTGATGGGCGGCCTCGTCGATGGCGACCTTCTCGATGGTGTTTTCCAGCAGAGAGCCCGCGCCGTTGCCAAGATACAGGCCATAGAAGAAACGCTGGGCGTTTCTGAGGATATCGTCGAGGCTGGAAAACTGCGGCAGCAACTGCGGATATTTGGGGCTGAACCGCAACGAGGTACCTTCATCGACGACGATTTTTCCAAGACCCAGGGCGATGTGTGCCACGCCTTCCGCCGGCTGCATGGGGGAGACGGGATAAAAATTGTAGGACTGGGCCACACCGGAGATGGCCGGATAATAGTACTGGTCCTGGTGGCTGCCGACGAGCTGCTGGATGATCACGGCCATTTTATCTTCTTCCTGCCGGTAGACCGAGTTTTTAGCGAGAATGCGGGGTGTTTGCTGAAAAAGCGAGGAGTAGATGAGCTTTACGGCCCTGGTCAGCTGTTCGAGTCTGTGTTCGATGTCGGCGGCGTTATTGGGCAGCATGTAGGTATTGTAAGCCCCGGCACTGGCCCGATAGTGGGCGTCTTCGAGGATGGCCGACGATCGGATGGCCAGCGGATAATTGGTATGCTCGAGGTAAAGCAGCAGGTCCTCTTTGAGTTCTTCAGGAAATTCGGTAGTGAGAAAGGCTTCTTTTATGCGGGTATCGTCTTCTATGTCGGCGAAGGCTTCGTAGATATCATTGAGCTGGGCGAAGCGGTCGAATCCTTCGGTGGTGATGACCATGGTCTTGGGCAGCGAGATATCAACACCTGTGAAGCTTGTGGTGAAGTTGGTCTCCCGTCTGAGCAGGTTGGAGATAAAGGCGAGTCCCCGGGCTTTGCCGCCCAGGGATCCCTTGCCGATTTTGACGAAATCACTGTCGGGGTCGTATTCGTTATGGACGAAATCGGAGACCAGCCCCTGCTGGCGTTTTTTGAGCTTGTTCTTGATAATGGTTACTAGGTACTGTCTGGCGTCCTCAATATCGTCGAAGTCATCGATCATGACCTCGCGGATACGCTGGGCGAGCTCCATTTCGGACCTGGCCATCAGCCATCGGGAAAAATCGTTTCTCCTGCCGTGATGACGCAGTGATTCACCGTCAACCGTCTTGAGCACCTTGGCCATGGAGCGCAGGTTGCTGGCACGGTCGATGATGTCGTCGTTTTCGAGACGAAAGAGGAAGTTGCCGAATCCCAGGGAATGTTTAAAGAAATTGTCGAGATTGTTATGCAGGCGTGGTGAGTTTTTGTCGAAGAACTGGGCCGGGATGTTCAGGGCTTTTTCTCTGTTATGATGTTCCGAGCTGAGAACAAGTAAGGGAAGGTCGTGCTGTTCCTCACATATTCTGGTGAGCAGCGTGATGCCCGCCTGGGGATCTTCGCGTCCTTCTTTGAAGAATCTGACATCGGAGATGACGCAGAAAAGATAGTCTTTGAAGCGCTGGTAGAGATCCCAGGCCTGCTCATAGTTCTCTGCCACCACAATTTTCGGCCGTGTCCGCATGCGCAGCAGGCGGTCTTTCTCGTTGAGCGAGTCGTCCATGACCGCCTGGGTTTGAAGCACCAGCTCCCGATAGAGAACCGGCAGCAGGGAGGAGAGGTAAAAGGGAGAATCCTCGACGAAAATAATGACGCGAATATCGGCCAGTTTGGTGTCCAGTTCGACGTTCATTCGATCTTCTTCGTTTTTGACGATGGCCAAAAGCAGATCGGTATTGCCGGACCAGAGCAGGGTTCGGTCGATGACCGAACGGTCCATGTGGTCCTGCTCCTCGAGGATGCGGCCGGCATCGTAGGCGAAATAGTAAATCGGCAGTCCGGGGTTGATCTCCTTTATGCGGGCGCAGAGATCGTAGGAGTCCATATCGCCGATGTGGGGCATAACGATGACCAGGTCGTAGTTGCCCCCCTCTATTGCCGCCAGTGCCTGTGAGCCGTTGGAACTCCAGCTCAGCCGCGGCGGTCGGCTGAGATTGAGCCCTCGGTATTCATGGATGATCCTTTCCGCCAAGGGGCCGTCCTCCTGCATGATGTATGCATCATATGTACTTGAAACAAGAAGTATTTCTGCGACCCTAAGGGTCATCAGTTCATGAAAGGACTTGAAGCGAAAGGTTTGTTTGGCGGGTATGTTGTTCATAAAGGTGGCTGTTGCCATTCTCGGGGCAAAAGTATTGTTTATGGTCGCAGCCCACCGCGGCCGGCGCGCTGGCGAAATTCTTTATCCTCAAGGCAGCCCGACAGGAGGCATCGGGATGCGTCTCTCTTTATTAAACCATACCGTTGCCGACTATACCAGGCCATGGTTCAATATTGCCATTCCCCAATAATGGCAGCTCTGGTGTGTATTTTATGAGAAGAGGAAATTTGCTCGTGGGGGCTTTCGGCATATCCAGGGGCCTGGCTGCCTTGGATATTTTTCCAGGTTTTGACGAACTTCTTGCCAGGCGGGAAAAAAGTGTGCAGAGTTGCGATGGGATGCTGTACACTTTCTGCAGGGAAAAAAGGTCCCCGATTACGGAGCATCTCGTGGCGGCGGTGTGCTGGTTCGCTGCAACTACAGAGACGAACACGAACTCTTTCGGCAGGAAGCTGCCGGATTGCACAGGAGGGGAAGATGGCCGCGAAAATACTCGTTCCCTTGGCTGATGGCATAGAGATGATAGAAGCACTCAGCATTGTTGATGTTTTCAGAAGAGCGGAAGCCGATGTCGACCTGGCCTCGGTGGGAGAGCTGGTAATTACCTCATCCCACGGTGTCAAGATTATCGCCGATAAGCTTATAGCGGAATGCATTGATGTCGACTACGACCTGGTGGCGCTGCCCGGTGGTATTCCGGGCGCAGAGAATCTGCGCAATTCGAAGGCGCTGGTCGCCATTCTCAAGAAGCAGCAGGAGGCCGGAAAGTTTTATGGTGCTATCTGTGCCTCTCCCGCCGTGGTTCTTGAACACCATGGCCTGCTACAGGGGAAAAAGGCGACGGGGCATCCGCTTTTCGTTGCCGATCTCAGCAATGCCGCCGAGTCGACGGCCAAGGTGGTTGTCGATGGCAACTGCATCACCAGCAGAGGCGCCGCCACGGCCGTGGATTTTTCTCTGGAGCTGCTGGGCTGGATAATGGGGCAGGAAAAGAAAAAGGAGGTCGCCCGAGCCATGGTGGCCGACCTGGACTGATACGATACAAGGGGATATATAAATATATGGGCACTTCATTTCCGTCGATCTTCAACAATGTTGTCGGTCCCATTATGCGGGGACCAAGCAGTTCTCATACAGCGGCCGCCGTCAGGATCGGTTTGCTGGCTCGCAGGCTGCTGGACGAGCAGCCGCGACAGGTGGTGGCTACCTTCGATCCGGATGGCTCTCTTGCCTCAACCTACAGGGGACAGGGCTCGGCTATGGGACTGGCCGCCGGTCTTTTACAGATGGACATTTCCGATTCGAGGATGGTCGATGCCGAGAGAATCTGCCGCGAGCAGGATATCGAAGTGCTCTATCGCATCGCCAAATTGGCCATATCCCATCCCAACACCTATCACCTTGCAGTCAAAGGGGCCGGTGGCGCTGAGATCAGTCTCGTTGCCCTGTCCACCGGCGGCGGCATCATCAGACTCGTTGAGCTCAACGGTGAAGCGGTTGTCGACGACAGTATCTATGTTCACCCACTGCTGCCCATACAGCCACAGGGCGGCGACTCTCTGCCGTTTGCCACTCCCGAAGAACTGGAAAATCTGCTCGCCGGTCAGGGAGGCAGCCTGTCACGGTGGGCGTCCGCCTATGAAGCGGCTCTTGGCAAGATTGATGTGCAAAGGGTCGTCGAGCTTGGTGCTGAACATTTTACCGTCATGAAAGACTCCGTCGCCAGCGGCCTTGCCGGTACCAATTATAACGACCGGATACTGCCGCGCCAGTCCGACCGCATAGCCTCGGCTCAGCAGCAGGGGCTGCTCATCCCCTCGAAGCTGGTCAATTCGATAATCGCTTCGGTCACGGCGGTAATGGAGACCAAAAGCGCCATGGGCACCATCGCCGCCGCTCCGACGGCCGGTTCCTGTGGGACCCTTGCCGGGACTTTGACGGCCGTGGCCGAAAGAGTGGACGGTGGGGCGGAGAGTATGGCGCAACCGGTACTCGCCGCAGGCCTGATTGGCGTGTTTATTGCCAGGGCAGGAGGGTTTGCTGCAGAAGAAGGCGGCTGCCAGTATGAGTGCGGTTCGGCTTCGGGCATGACGGCGGCAGCCCTGGTTGAGCTGATGGGCGGGGATGGCCAAACCGCCATGAACGCTGCCTCCATGGCAATGCAGAATACCATGGGGCTGATCTGCGACCCGGTTGCCGACCGCGTCGAGGTCCCCTGTCTCGGCAAGAACATCATGGCAGCGCTCAACGCTGTGGCCGCAGCCAACATGGCTCTGGCCGGTTATGCCCATGTCATCCCCCTGGGCCAGGTGATACAGGCCATGCGGGAGGTAGGCGAGGGCATGGATAAGCGCTTTTGCTGCACCTGCAAGGGTGGCCTGTCGACAACGCCGGAGGCGAGAAGGATTCACGCCAGCATGAATGCAGCTACTCCGTCTGGCCTAGATACCACGAGAGGGGGGTGAGATCGGATGGGCTGGTGAAAAGGAGGACTGGTGACAGTGATTTTTGCAAATTATCCGGCTTGGGTCTTGACTTCACCGGCTTCCTTTGGTAATAAAGGCATCCATCTTTGGTATCCATCTTCTCTAAGAGCGGGAATAACTCAGTGGTAGAGTGCAACCTTGCCAAGGTTGAAGTCGCGAGTTCGAATCTCGTTTCCCGCTCCATTCTCTTTTTTGCCAGCCCGAAAACAGAGCGTCAAAAGCTCAACGCGGTCTTCCTGTCTCCTTTCTTCAGAGCACTTCTCCCTGTGCGAAAAGTTCAGCTGCCCTGAAGAAAGCAGCAATGCAGCAAAACTGCGAGAGAAGGCCCTTCACCCCCTGTCGCTGTCGCCGCAGTGGGCGGTTATGTAGTTGTCAACTTTAAACTTTCTCCTGCAGCCCCTTTCGTTCATGTAGCGGATCTTGCCGAACACCTCCCTTTCCTGCCAGGCCCGGTCATGAACGCCGCCTATGGACCAGGCGGTTCCGGTATAGCCGTTCGGGTCACAGCCGTCCAGCGAATATTTGTCGTTGAGGAAATTGGCATAGTCCAGCGCTTCTTCCGGAGAGGCGGTCCACTCAAGAATTTTCTTGGCCCAGTACATTCGCAGAAAACCGTGCAGCTTGTGAGAGTCTCTCAGGTCCTGCTGACAGCAGTTCCACAAAGCTTCATGAGTTTCGGACTTTTCCAGCTCCTCGAGGGTGTAGAGATGGCGGCGTTTGTCCTGACGGTGTTCGTTGAGCGTCTTTTGCGCCCAGCCGGGAAAGCCCTCGAAGCTGTCGTAACTGGGCTCGTAGAAACAGAAATTTTCGGCCAGTTCCCGACGGACAATCAGCTCTTCGAGAAAGGCTTCTTTGCTCTGCTGGTTGGTGTTGGCGGCATCTATTGCCAGCGCCAGCCGCTGCGGTGCCAGTTGGCCGCTGTGGAGATAGGGGGAAAGATCGGACTGTGCATCGCCGGTGGGATCGTTGCGCTCTTGTTCATATCGCTGCAGATCGTCATTGACAAAGCCCTGCATGCGTTTGTGGGCTTCTGAGGTTCCGGAGGTGAATTGGCCGATCTTTCGCCGTGTGTGCCGGTCTTTTTCCAAGCGGGGCTGCGCAGGGAGAGCAATTGATACCGGAGCAAGCGGGTGGCTGATCAGTTGGGGAAAATCGCTGAGGAAATCATCAAGCAGGCGCCGGACTTTGGGGCGTAGTGTGTATGCAGCGTACTCTTTTTTGTCGGAAAGTATCCAGGAGGGGATGATATTGTGGGCATCCACCTCGAAAAAAGGGATGGCGATTGCCTCTCCGATCCTCTCGCACATCTGCTGCTTATGGCGCAGAGGAGAGTGGTCGGTAACCAGCAGGTGACAGTCATTGGCCTTGAGCAGAGGGGGCAGAACGGCGTCAGCGGCTCCGAGAAATATCTCGAAACCGATATTGAGCCCGCACGCCTGCTGCCGGATCTCCGACAGTCCAGCCAGAGAGAAGTCCTGTCGGCCTGAGGTTGCGTCCAACTCGTCGTCGGTGAGACAGTATATCACATGCAGGGGCTTGTGCCGTATCAGGGCTTCCTGTCTGGCAAAAAGCAGTGCCCAGTTGTCAATGAGACGCTGATCGCGCTCCATCCAGTAGACTATCGGGCCGTTTCCGCGTTTACCCTGGCAGAGCCTTCTGGAGCGGCGAAGTATGTCCTGGTTTTTTTGTATCATCTGCCTGCTTCAGAAAAAAAGTGCGTTAATTACGACGCTAATCATTTTTGTAGGCAATGGCAGTGGTGGATCTGCTTTCTTTTGCCCAAGGATGGAGTCCGGGCTGGCCCAGAAAGGGTGGTGGAGAGTTGTCGCGCAGGAGGTATGGACGGGCGTTCAGGTCACACCCTTGGATTTGAGGAAAGGGACGTACTGCTGGTCGCTGCCATTGATGTGGTTTACCAGCCAGTCGCTGAGAAACATGAGAACATTAAAGGTAAGATCCTGTTTTCCTGCCTTGTATTCGTCTTCGAATTGAAAGAGCATATCTTCGAAATAATTGTGCTCCTGCAGATGTTCCTCGAGATCGGGATAGCCGTGCACTTCAAAAAAATGTTCTTCCCTGGCGAAATGGGAAGTGGCGTACATGCCGAGTTTACCGAGGAGCTTGAACAGAATCTGCTGGTCCCTGCCTTCGCTGTGAGCCTGGTGCAGTTCATTGATGATATCGACGAGCAGATGGTGCTGCTGGTCTATTATTTCTATACCGGTGTTGAAATCAGGCATCCAGTAAATAAGTGCCATGGGCATACCTCGTAACTGATAAATTACGACCGATTACGTATGAAACTCAGCTTTCTGTTCAGACACTGGAGATGGGTATCTCCAGAGCACCAGTATGAGATTGGCTGAAACTCATAGGTAATCAGAAATCAAAAACATGGGTGCTTCCAATAATTGCAGCAGGCCACTATACACAGAAGAAAGCGCAAATGCAAAACCTTCCCCTTCCCGTTCGGTATGCTTGAGCCAGGGTGCCGCTATGACCGCCGGTCCCGGCCGGTTGAGATATGAAGGCCGGGACGGTGAAAAGAGGTTACTTTCCGTCGAGGATTCGACCCAGGCCGCCGAGGACGCTGCCTTCACCCTGTGATTTGCCGCCGGCGGAAGGAGCGTGCTGGAGAATCCTATCGGCCAGTCGTGAAAAGGGCAGGCTCTGCAGCCAGACGGTACCGTGTCCAGAGAGTGTTGCCAGAAAAAGACCCTCTCCGCCGAAGAACATCGACTTGAGCCCCTTGACCATGGTGATGTCGTAGTCAATGTTGCCGGTAAAGGCAGCTATGCAGCCGGTATCCACGCGCAGGGTTTCTCCCTGCAGCCGTTTTTCAACGATGGTGCCGCCGGCGTGGATGAAGGCCATGCCGTCGCCATGGAGCCGTTGAAGAATAAAGCCCTCACCGCCGAAAAAACCGGAACCGAGCCTGCGTTGGAAGGCGATGTCGATTTTGGTTCCCAGGGCGGCGCAGAGAAACGAGTCTTTCTGGCAGAAGAGCTGCTCTCCGGCCTGGGCCATATTCACCGGGATAATGGTTCCGGGAAAGGGTGCGGCAAAGGCGACCCGTTTCTTGCCCGAGCCGTTATTGGTGAAATGGGTCATAAACAGAGATTCACCGGTAATGGCCCGCTTGCCGGCGGAAAAAATTTTCCCCATGAACCCCTGGTCCGGCTCGGAACCGTCGCCCATTTTGGCCTGGTAGTCGATGCCGTCATCCATATAATTCATGGCGCCGGCTTCGGCAACGACGGTCTCGCCGGGGTCGAGTTCCACTTCGACCATCTGCATATCATGGCCGATAATTTCATAATCAACTTCATGGCATCGCATAATTCACTCCTTAGAGTACTCGGTGGGGTAATAGTCCTGGGTGAGAGTCACTAGGTAAGAGTTTTCTCACCGACTCAATAAAAAAGGGCAGAACAACAAGGCGCCCCAGCACGGCGGCTATATGCTTGGCTGCCGGTGGAAACGACTGTTGTATTTATATCTTTAGGGAAAAAACACAATCCTGCAAGACCTTTTACCAGCCATAAGGTGGATGGAGGGAGGGATTTTTTTTCACCATCATCAATCATTTTCAGCAAGAAAGCGTAGGTAGGAGTTGTCGGTGCCACAGCAGCCGCCGAGAATTTTGACGCCGTACTCTCGGTTGAGGCGGAGCATAGACTCGCCCCAATGGTGCAGATCGTCGCGGTGGAGAATCTCGGATCCGTCGAGTTCGCTGTGATCCAGCGAGGAGCTGTTGGCCTGGATACCTATCAATCTATTAAAAAGTGACGGGGGCTGTTTCTCGGCGCAGACAAATGTCGGGTACACGCAGTTGACCATATAGCCCAGCGGCGGTTTGGATGACTGTGAATCGATTGTGTCGATGGCCTCGGCCAGTGGTGTTGAGTCGAGTACCTCGCCACGGCGGTTTATCACAAAGCTGATAATGGCCGGCATGGAGCAGGCGGCAAGGGCTCGTGCTATGCCCGCGGCTTCGGAAACCGTCGGTATGGTCTGGCTGACGACGCAGTCCACCCCCGATTCTGCCAGCCTCTCTGCCTGCCAGCCGTGAAAGAGCTCCGCCTCATCCGCAGAAAGGCCCTGCTCAGGGGAATAACAGTCATTTTTCGGGCCAATGTAGCTGCCAAGAAAAAGGGGCGAGTTTTGCTGTTGCCACCCGTTTTGCAGCTCACGCATGAAGGCAACGCTGTCGGCAATGAGCGTGTGGTCGTAGCCCGCCTCTTCCAGGCGCATCTTGTCCAGCCTCCAGGTAGGGGCGCAGAGCAGCATGGGAAGAGAGGCGTCAAGGGCCGTCTGGCGGTACTGGCGGTAAATCTCGCGCAACTGCCGGCTGCCAAGGGGGTCATAGATCAGCGGCGTCAAAAACAGCGTCGGATGGAGTTCTATCGAATCGATACGTCCCAGTCTTTCGGAAACGGCGCATTCCGTGAGCATTTTTTGTGTTGTGGCGATGGTGGTGTGCAGTGACATGTTCTTCCGGTTCTCCAAGAAGCCGAGTATTTTATTAGATTGATGGAGATTCAAATACCTGTTGTGCGCAGCATGCAACTACGCAACTAGCGCCTGGCCAGATGGATGCCGGCGAGCATGCAGCGGATCGAACCACCGGCAAGTTCAATGGTCGGCACCGATAGTTCGACGATTCTAGCCGACTCCTCGATTTGTTTTTTCTGGTCGTCGGTGAGAGCCGCTGCCGCCCGTGCCGATATTGCCAGGATTCTGCCGCCGGCAGTGGAGAGCTCAAGGGCGTTGCCGGCAAACTCACCGATCTGGTAGTTGCTGAGTTCGACAATGCTGCGTCCCATTTCCGCCAGGCGGCTGCGGATTTCCCGTCGACGTCGCGGATCCTCGATGATATCGAAACCGACCATGGCGAATTCGGCGGCGATGCACATCATGACGTTGGTATGATATATTGGTCTGCCGTTTTCATCGGCTGTGGCAAAGGCCATGGGTTCGAAATTGAAATGCGTACAGAACCGCTCCAGGGCGATAGCATCGGCTCGATTGGATCTGGCGGTATAGGCAATACGGGCAACATGATCGAGAACCATGGCGCCGGTACCCTCGAGAAAAAGATTGTCATATTCAAGGCTTGAATAGTCGATCACGTCCTGAACCCGATACTCTGCCTTGAGCATTTCAATGATGTCGCTACGTCGCTCTCGCCGCCTGCTTGGCGAAAACATCGGAAAGAGAGCCACATGACCGCCGGGGTGGGTTGAAAACCAGTTGTTGGGGAAAACCGAATCGGGCGTGTCTTTTTCACCGCGGTCCTCGAAAATGTGCACGCGGACACCTTGGTTCTCAAGCCGGGTGGCGGCGGCGGTCACCTCCTCGAAGGCCTGCTGGGCCGTCTCATCGGCTTCGAGCCCCTGTTCATCGCGCTGGAAGGCATTGTCTACCGCTGTTTCAGGATTGCAGTGGAATCTATGCGGCCTGATCATAACGACGGCGGCAGGGGCCTGTATATGCTGTGATGTCATTTCTTTTTCTTTCAGCGGCGGCGCCTCGGCCGCAGGAGGAAAACGCTTTTTCAATGCGCCGGTCACCCTGTCTTCTGGCAGATCAGTGACCGATGCTTATAGTCTGGCTAAGTCATCTATGTACCCTATTCCGATGGTGGAAACAATAGTTTTACAGATGGAGTAATGACCTTAGGCGTAAAGGAAAAGGCAGTAATGACCTGTTCTCGCGGCTCCTGTGTTGGCTGCGGCGCTGCAATACCTACAGCTTCACACAAGGAGAAACGATGAGATGAAACTGATCTTTGTCTACAACGCCGACAGCGGTATGGTTAATACCGTCAAGGACATCGGCCACAAACTCTTCAGCCCACAGACCTATGACTGTTTCCTCTGCAGTCTGACGCACGGAACCTTTCGGGAGAATCCCCAATGGAAGACTTTCCGAAATAACTCCAGTACGGAGATGGAGTTTCTCCACAGGGACGAATTTGAAAAGCGTTATGACATGAAGATGGATTACCCACTGGTCCTCAAAAAGGACAATACTCTCGACATCGCCATTGCCAAAGAGGAGCTGGCCTCCTGTTCCTCCCTCGATGATCTCGTCAACCGAATAAAACAGCTGGAAGCGGACAATTGAGTCGTGTCGCGCAGGCCTGAATCTGTGACGATTCCATCGTCGGAATTAACGTCCCAGTCCTTGCCTTTTCAAGGATGAGCAGATATGATTTTTTGTGCAGGCAGTGGCAGGTAAGGCGTTTTTCAGACATGCGCCTCTGCTCCGGTTGAACGCGCCACACCATCATGAGGAAAACGGATGAGCGAGACTCAGGAGCCTTTATGGGAGAGGACCCTGCGCAGGATTCAGGATATCTGGTCATTTGGGGAAAACGGTGGGGGCAGGGGCCGGTTCGCCGCCGATCTGCCAGAAACCGACCTGCCCCGACTGCGTAAGAAGATAGATACCTGCCTGCAGGAAAAAGGCGGCGAGGTCTCTGCTCGCGCCCATGCTGCTGAACTGGGCAGAACCTACTCCGTTCTCAACGAGGAAGGACGGCGCCGGTTTCTCAAACTGCTTGCTGCGGAATATGACGTCGACAACGAGCGCGTCGAAGAGGCCATTCAACAAAGAAGGCAGGCTGCAAGCCCGGAGGAGCGGCAGCGGGCGACGATCATTCTGCGCGACCTTCTCGAGCCGCCCAGGGCCGATCTTCTTCGTCAGTTCAACGAGCTGGAGGAGGGGGTCAAGTTTCTCGTCGACCTGCGGGTTGAGCTTATGCGCTGGGCTCGTCAGGACGAAGGGCTGAAGGCCCTTGATCTCGATGTCTACCGTCTGCTCAGTTCCTGGTTCGATGTGGGCTTTCTCGATCTGCAGCAGATCACCTGGAGGACTCCGGCAGCCGTTCTTGAAAAGCTCATCGAATACGAGGCCGTTCATGAGATTCGCTCCTGGAAGGACCTTAAACACAGGCTCAAGGAGGACAGGCTCTGCTATGCCTTTTTTCATCCGCGCATGCCTGATGAGCCCCTCATCTTCGTGGAGGTCGCGCTGGTCAACGGCATCAGCGACAATGTCCAGGCCCTTCTCGATGTCAGCGGACGGACGGTGGATCCCGCAGAGGCCGATACCGCCATATTCTATTCTATTTCAAACTGCCAGAAAGGGTTGGCAGGTGTCAGTTTCGGCAATTTTCTGATAAAAAGGGTCGTTGCAGACCTGGCGGTGAAGATGCCCAATCTGAGAAATTTCTGCACCCTCTCGCCCATCCCGCAGTTTGTGCAGTGGCTGCGCAAACATCGAAAGAGTGACGGGCTGGAAAAAGACGAAGAAGCGGTCATGGACCTCGTTCTGCAGGAGAGCATTGATGGTATGACCCTGGGAAAGATACTGCGCCGCCAGGCCGCACCTGTCAACAGGGATACCCACCGGCAACTCAAACCCCAGGTTTTGAGCCTCTGCGCTCATTATCTGCGCAACGCGAAACGGGATGGTCGTGCCTATGACCCGGTGGCCAATTTCCATCTGACCAATGGCGCCCGTATCGAGCGCATTAACTGGGGAGCCGACCTCTCCAGCAAGGGATTGGACCAGTCGGCCGGTCTTATGGTGAATTACCTCTACGATCTCCGCGACATAGAAAAAAACCACGAAGCCTATGTGACCGGTGGCGAAATATCACTTTCATCATCCGTCCGCCGTCTGTTGCGATGAGGCACTTGCGCCTGACCAAGTTGATGCTGGCGCCCTGTTACCTGGACTACGGTCCTGCAGCGGGAGAGAAAGAGGGGCTGCCTGTCGGTGTGATCTTTGGAGACAATGACCGGTTTGGATCGGTGGTGGTTGTGGAATAACTAGTGCTTTAAAAATGGCAGACTCTGTAGTAAAGTATCAACTGGAGCACTCAAGAAAAACTCCGAGCCAAAGGACCTACGTCGAAAGATAGGGTTTCAGGCCGATAGGGTCTTGCTGGAAACAGCCTGGCCTCCCGACATTGGAAAGGAGAAATCATGTCGCAACATCATCCGGCCAACGGGCGGCGAGTCACGCCCGGCCAACTGGTTGACAACTTCAACCGCAAGATCAGCTATCTCCGCCTTTCTATAACCGACCGGTGCAATCTCCGCTGCCGCTATTGCTGCCCCGCCGAGGGCATCGAGCAAGTTCCCCATGAGGATATTCTCACATTCGAGGAGATCAGACGTCTGGTGGCGATACTTGCCGCCTATGGCGTGAAAAAAGTCCGCATCACCGGTGGCGAGCCCTTTGCCAGGAAAGGCGTTCTCAGTCTTTTAGAGGCGATGAAAAAGATTGACGGCGTTGAGCAGCTCTATCTGACAACCAACGGTGTCCTGGCCGCCGATCATCTCCATGCCCTCAAGGCTGCGGGGGTAGCCGGCATCAATCTCAGCCTCGATACCCTCGACAGACAGCGGTATGCACAGATCACCCGAAGAGACAGGCTCGATGATGTTCTCAGGACTTTTCACGGGGCGCTTGCCCTCGACATCGGTGTAAAAATCAACAGTGTGGTTCTGGAGGATACCTCGGACGGGGAGTTGATTGAGATGGTCGAACTTGGTCGCAAGAGACCGGTGGATGTGCGTTTTATCGAACAGATGCCCTTTTCCGGTGCCGAAATCATAGACCACCTTGGACGAGAGTCGCTTCTCTGGCGATTACAGAATCTCTTTGCCGACATGGTCGAGCTGAGGACCGATACACCGACCACCGCCCGGCTTTTTACCCGACCGGATTTCAAGGGCAGGATCGGTGTAATAGAAGGAAATTCCCGCCACTTCTGCGCCAGCTGCAACAAGGTGCGTATCACCTCAACCGGCATGCTCAAGACCTGCCTCTACGACAACGGTGTTCTGGATCTCAGGGCTCTGCTGCGCAGTGGCCGCGATGATGAAGAAATAGGCAGGCAGATCGTTGACGCCGTTGTCCGCAGTGCACCGGATGGTCACAGCGCCGAGAAGGCATCCCGCAGATTGTCTGAGCCTTCCATGGCGGCCATCGGCGGTTGACAGCGGTGGCAGGAGTCAGGAGCATGCCGGTAATGCCCAGTCACTGCTTTGTGCGCGGGCAGGAGCAGTGGGACCACCTTGTAAAACGCTATAATTACCAGTGGCGTCCCAACAGCGGGTTTTTTATAAGCAATGCCTTCAGGCAGGCTCGCATATGGTGATCTCGCTGTCCGGCGCCGCCGTTTATATTCTCCTGGAACCGGGCCAGAAATTCAAAGCCGGAGAACGAGTTGATGTCTTTAGGTATGATTATTCCATACGCGAACCTGTGTTTTCTGGCTGAGGAGGGTCTGTGATGCCGTTTGTTGAAGCAGTATGTACCAGTATCAAAAAAGGGGTGGTTAAGAAGCCACAGGAAATGATAGTTCTCAGAGACAACTGGGGGATCGAAGGTGATGCCCATGCCGGAGACTGGCATCGCCAGGTGTCCCTGCTGGCGGGAGAGTCCATTGACACTGTCAAGCTGGCCATGCCCAAATTGCAAAGAGGGGCCTTTGCTGAGAATATCATTACCAGAGGAGTTGACTTGACGGTGGTGGCAGAGGGAGACCGCTTGCAGATAGGCGACAGCGTCATGCTGGAAATCACCCAGATAGGCAAAGAATGCCATAACGCAGGCTGCGCCATAAAGAGACAGACTGGTGACTGTATCATGCCCCGTGAAGGTGTTTTCGCCAAGGTGCTTCGGGGCGGGGAGGTTCGGCCCGATATGCCGATTGTTTACCGGAAAAAGGCAGCGGCCACGGACTGAGGCACGCCATCTAGAATATGGCGGTGAGGCGAATACAGGCCGGAGAGAGCGGATGGGCTAGCGTGCTCCGCCCTCGGTCTTATCACTGTCAAGTACGAAACCACCAGCTGTAAAATGAAGACGGCAGAGGTCGCCGAAGCCGGATTTGCCATCAGAGAAAACCACCATGTCGGCCTGTTCCAGCATCTTTTGGGCCCGCGGTTTTACTTCTCCTGCGGCTTTCGTGATCATGATATAGATGGCTGGTCGGACATACATGGCCAGGCTGTTGGATTCACAAACGATGGCAGCATCGGCGGGCACACGCCTTCTCCACCGACGGTAGGCTGAAAGAATGCCCTTGTCCTCACTGCGCAGGTAAAAGACCCTGGCCGCACCGGCCCGCAGCATGCGCGAGGTGTCTTTGCCAGTGTCGGCCCGGGTTTCCTCGAAAATAGCGCTGTGAACATCCGATCGGCCATGGTTGCCGTGAAAGATTCCTTCGTCGGGGTAAATAGCGGAGATCTTCAAGCCGTAGATTGTATTCGTCGTCGATAGCCTGGCTATGAGCCTGCAGACAAACTCGGTCTTGCCTACGTTGCGGCCGCTGCCGCCGATTATAACCAGATTATGTTCCTGTATCATGGGGGCTTCGGGCAACTCTCCAACACACGTATTAGGGCGAGACTTCATTCTCTCTGGCATGAGAATGCGGGCATCTAGCCGAGCTCAATTTCTGCAGCGCGCTGCGGGTTCGATAGTCTTCCCGGCGGCCTGTTCTCTGCCGACTGTTCCTCCCACACGGCAATATCCCTGGAAATCGGCAGCAGAATGCTTATACAGTAATTTGATTACCCTTTATTCTCAACCACTCGGTCTGAGACAGGGATACTCTTTTCCCGGTACGCCAGGAACCCATTCCTGGAGGCTCGACTTCAGCCGTCCAGGCTGCAGACGCCCGTGAAAAGAGCATCCCTGTCTTTCCATAATTGGCTAGGCTGAGTTTCAGGGGTAATCAAGTATATCATTAAAGAATCTTTTTCCTCTGTCCTGTCAAGAGTCTCTTCATGCACGTTCGGCTGATTTCGTTTTTTGTTGTGCTGATTCTGTCACTGCCTGTTGGCAGCCACCGCGCAGAAGGTGCACTCTCTTTATCTGGAAGCGGGCCTTTAATCACAAGTGTTCAGGATTTCAGGGGCTGGCTGTTGGTAACTTCAGATCCCGACTGGCGGCAGGAATGGAACGACCCCTCCGGTGATGTACCGCGGTTTAAGCAGACGGAGTCGGTGCGACTGGGCGAAGAGGTAACGGTGCTGACGCTCTACAGCAATCCCAGCACCGATGAAAAAGGTCATATCGATATTATCTGCGATATCCGTATTCGTCGTCCGGACGGCATCTTCAGCTACGAAAAAGATGCTGTAGTGTGCGGCGATGGCGAACTGGCAGGTGAACCATCCACTGTCCGCCTGGCCTATGCGGTTATTTCCTATAGCGGTGAACGTGGCGATCCCTGTGGCTGGTGGCAGGTGGAGGTACGGCTCAAAGACGGAAACACAGGCATTGACATTATCCTGGAGACCGCTTTTGAGCTGGTCAATGAGGCGCAGATGGCACTGGCAGAAGGGGGACCCGCCGGAGTACCGTAAAGGCGAGGCCACTGTCTGCAGGCAGGGGTGTAATGCAAGAGGAGAAGCATAGAATGAAAAAAGACAAATTGGCCCCCGGCGGCATGATTGTCCTGCTGTCTTTGCTGTGCACCTGCGTGTTCGTGCAGACGGTGTCGGGAACTGCTCCACAGAGACAGGCGGAGGAGAAACTCTGGCGGCTGCTGTCGATGCCTGATTATGTCGCTCTTCTGCGCCATGCTGTCGCTCCGGGAGTCGGCGATCCACCGCAGTTCAGTCTCGATGATTGCCGGACCCAGCGCAACCTTTCCGAATCAGGCCGCCTTCAGGCCAAAGAGATAGGCGAGCGCTTCCGCAGCCGAGGGATCGACCGCGCCAGGGTCTACACCAGCCAATGGTGTCGCTGCCGCCAAACCGCGGCACTGTTGGGTCTGGGTGAGGTCAGGGAACTCGAGCTTTTAAATTCCTTTTTCAGAGACTATGGACGCGCCGATGAGCAGACCGCCGGATTACGCACATGGCTTTTAGAGATGGAGTACCGGGGACCGCTTATTCTTGTTACCCATCAGGTCAATATTACCGCGTTGACGGGAGTGCATCCGTCCTCGGGCGAGATGGTCGTCGTCCGCAGAGAGAAAGACGGCGAGATTGTGGTGGTGGGGACGTTGGCTTCGCAATAAGCGTACTTTTTAGTTTTCGCTAAGGGCATCCTCGATGAGCAGGGCGAAGTCCTTTTTCATCAGTGGCTTGCGGATAAACCGTTTGATGCCCAGGGCGTCGGCGTCTTCCCCGCTGAATTCGCTGGTGAAGCCCGAGCACATGATGATCGGTATGTCCGGGGCGACCTTGAGGATCTCCCGGCTCAACTCAGCGCCATTCATACCAGGCATCCGGTAATCGGTTATGACCAGGTCGAACTGACTGGGCAGGTCTTTGAAGATCTGCAGGGCATCATCGCTGTTGGTGTGGGCGATGACGTTGTAGCCCAGTCTCTCAATGATTTTCTCGGCCATGTTGAGAAGATGAACATCGTCATCAACTAGCAGGATTCGGTGAGGAGAGATTTCCATGGTCTCGGTAAATATCCTAGTGTCAAAGATTTGTCTGTATGCACTCCCCCCGGGACAGTCTGGATCTTTTGTCTTTTGTCCGTGTTGCAGTTTTGTAATTCGCTAAGCCCTGGGCATAATACCATAGAGCCGATAAAATTTCTCTACTGATTGACCGCGTAGTAACTACGTATAATAAATACGTAGGGTGGGTGCTTACGCAGTATCTGTGCTGATGCCGAAGAAGGCATAAATATACAACTAATTAGGTACTCCAGCCATCTCTACAGAATATGTGGTGCCTCGCCCGTTTCCGACATGGAAAAGGAGGACCATACGTAGTCATGCGGCAGAATGGCTAGCGGCTGGCGTCATGTTGAAACGCTGACACCCACCCTGGTTTTTCCATATCTGATTGTGGCCAGGAGTGCCTTCTTCGCCAGAATCCTAGAGCTGTGAAAGGTAGGAGGTGAGATTTATCTTGGCCGAGGTCAGGCCGAGTTTGCGTCGTATATTGAGACGATGGGTCTCGACGGTCCTCTCCGAGAGATTCTGCATGGTGGCTATCTCTTTAATGGAAAAGCCGCCTTTGATCAGGCCGCAGAGTTCGATTTCTTTAGGTGTCAGGTTATAATTGGTGTCGGAGATTTTTTTGCCAACGGAAGATGTCAGCTGTTTCAGGTTTTGTTTGAGCATCATCAGGTAGCGGCTGTCGAGTGAAGATGATTTCTCGATCAGCTTGTCGATAACCGGCAGCAACACCTTCTGGACATTGACCTCGACCTTTTCCGCCATCTTCTGTTTTTCGATCTCGAGCTGACTGAGCACCTCTTTGAGGGCAATGGTTTTCCGTTCAACCGCGTTTCTGTTTTTTTCGCTTGCACGGCGGCATTCCCGCAGCCTCTTTTTCTGCTCCGTGATGGTTTCGACTTCGGTGCTGACATCTATACCTGCACTCAGCAGCATGGGTGCGCCTGCGGGGGTGGTGTAAACCGTGTTCAAAATCTTAAAAGCGCGTGCGCTCCTTTTTGGTCCTTTCAATGAGAGAATATGCCCGCTGCGCTCGCTGAACCCGGGGCGGAGCGGGCATTTTGGACAGGGATTCTGACGCTGCAGGAAATAGGTGTAGCACCTAGCTCCTGTTTCCTCGCCGAAAAAATCGCTGCAGAAGGCATTGGTGTAGGTGATGGTGTAGTCGCCTTCGATCAGACAGATGAAAAGCGGAAGGTGGTCGAGGTGCGCCGACAGGGCGAGGTTGTCTTGCTCCAGCCTGGTACGGATCTCTCGCTCCTGCTGCAGCAGCCGGCGTGTGTGCTCGAGTTCCTGTACCAGCTTCTGCTGCTGTGTGTGCGTTTCGTTTGGGGACGGATTGGTCATGGAAATGTCGAAACCACAAGAGGGAAACCGCGTTTTCCCGGGGCGCGAGCCACCCTGGAAACACATGATTCAAGTCTTGACTCCATAGAAACAAATGATCGATGCTTTGTCATTATTTTATTGGGATACTCTTGCAATAATAGACGTTCGATTTGTAGCGAAAATCGGTCGTGCAGTGAGCTGGCGGTCGAGATAATCACGTCGGTGGACTGGAAAAAATTCTGACCGTGAAGGAGAGTCGCGGGCCAATTGCTGCATGAAAACAGAGAATACTTTGCGAAGAACGCCCTGGGAGTGTCGGAGCAAGCACGTTCTCGGAGTCTCACTGCGTTTGCTTGCCACCCGGCTCTGGTGTGTTTGGGAAAATCAATGCTTGAAATATTTCTTCTATGTCTGTGCTTGATTTCCTGATAACGTTGTACTTTGAGATGAATTTACAATTCTTCGACGCACTGCTAATCGAGGGTTTTCAGCACAGCGTGAAGGGTTTTTTCCATTTTGGCGAGATGGCTGCCGTGCCAGTAAATCTTGCCGCAGCCGGGACACTTTTTGAAGGAGTGGTAGTATTTTTGGGTAAGCGGCTCCAGAAAGTGAATAATGTGCTCTTTGTCAACGACAACCAGGGTACTGTTGCAGACCAGACAGCGGCTGAAGGGATCAAGGAGGTTTTCCGGCCTGAATCTGGCAAATACTTCCCGTAGCTGCAGCCGATGGTGAACGGAGCGTATAAGCTGGCCGAAGTTGACGGTTCTGCATTTGAGCAGGTCGCGGTTGCGGCTGATAAGTATGCGTCCGGCAGAAGAAGCCTGGCGGGCTATGTCGACCAGAGAAATCTCGGGGGCATTTTCGGTATCGAGGCCGGCCATGCGCATGTTGCGGGCAAGCCTGGAGACCGTAGAATCGCACATAAATGCTATGTTTTTCAGTGGGTCATGGCGCAAAACGGTGGCTGTTCTCAGGGGGGTCTGTTCGGTAAAGGGATGAAGATGGATCCTTTCGCCGTCTTCGCCAATATGACGAAAACTCAGCTGTCTTCCCTCCATGTCGATACGGCCGATTTCGGTATGGGGTATGCCCTGCGACTCAATAATGTCCTTGATGGAAGCCCGCCTGTCGAGGATGTAGTGAATCGTCCTGGTGCGGTGATTCGTCGGCAGAAAATCGACAAGATCGCCATACAGTATGAGAAAGATGCGGCCACGTGTCATCAAAAACTGTTTTTCGGTGTTGATACGGCAGGAGGCTTTTCTTTGTTGTATCAGCAAACAACTAAAAAGTATAGCCCAGTGTCGGGGGTGACTGCAGCAGTGGACGTATACGCTGAGACATGATAGCAGAGACACAGCGACAGTCCGCCCATTTCAGGTAAAATGGATGGTGCTTTGCTCTGTACACTTTACTACCAAGTGGTGAGTTGCGTCGCCGTTAAATATTCGCAATAGCCGCTGAAAACAGCAGGTGGGGGAATGTGTCACACGCTCAGGAGGTGCAGAGTAGTATATGCAGAACGAAGATGCGGGAGGAGAGCTGGAGATCGGCACTCGGCATGGGGCCACGGTCGGCCTGAAAAGCCAGCGGGGCGGGCAATATCTCTTCATGACAGGCAAAGCCTATGATCCAGGTCTATTCCGCAGAACATCCTGCTGAGGCCCATATCGTCAAGGGGATTCTTGAAACCAACGGCATAGAATGTCAGGTGCGCGGCGACATCCTCTTTGCCGCCCGGGGCGAGATTCCCCTCAGCATCGAGACAGCGCCTTCGGTCTGGATAATCGATGAACGGAGGTATAGAGCGGCCCGCGATCTTGTAGGGCGCTACGAAAGAGCTAATGCCGGCAAAGAGGCCGCCGGGCCGTCGTGGCTTTGTCCGGGCTGCGGCGAAAAGCTCGAAGGCCAGTTTACGCACTGCTGGCAGTGCGGCCACGCCCGGGGCTTTCCAAAGGATTTCTCCATGGAATGAGGTACTGAGCATGGGAGGCGATCAGCTTGAAAGAAAGCGAGTAGAGCTGTGATTGAAGGTGCAGCAGACCAGCGGTGCGGAACCTGCGGAAGAAAGCATTGCCGTCGGAGGCGAGGTGAAGAAACAAGGTATACAGCGAGCCGGAGGAGAGCGGGACGCTCGCCTCCGGTGCACGCTCCAGGCGGAAGGCCTCTATGTGCGAAGGCCTCCATTTGCTATTAGCGGCGCTAATAGGTCTCTGAATTATGTGGATCGAATTCGGCGTTTTCCACCCACCATTCAGGACGACGAACCATGTCGAGGAGGTTTTTGGTGGTATGTAGATGGTAGCTTTCCTGGTTCATGAGAATCTCGAAGAGTTTCTTGCTGGCGGGATCGTCGGCTTCTTTGAATTTTTCCTGATAGAACTCGAGACCGCGCCGCTCGATTTCCACTGCTTTTTCATAATCATCGACGGCGTCCACGGTGATGGTGTTGATGGAATCGTCGTTTTTCATCGTGTCGAATACCGTTTTGATATCGAGAGCCGAGCCTTTGGCTGGCTTCGGATCGAGCTTTTTCTGCAGGTTTTCGATAGCGACACGGTGCTGCACTTCATCTTCTGCAAGCATTAAAAGAACTTTTTTTATACCCTCGGCCGGTGCTTGCTCAGCCATTTTACGGTAGAGCGCCTCAGCGTCTTTTTCCATCTGAATTGAAAATTCAAAGTAATCCATGCTGCCTCCTAGTTGATTATGGGGAATAGTCCTGCTCCGGTAGTGTATTCACTTTTCCTACCTGAAACAAGCAAATTCCTCATCACCTTACACCGGCTACTGTGCAAGACCCTGGTATCTGGGAGAGAAGCGGGGGATGTAGATCAGACCCTCCTGGATCAGCAGTTTCTATGGGTGGTGCTGATGGGGATCAGCGTTATGCAAAAGGATCGAAAACTTCGATATCTTTGCAATACCAGTATACCAGGGTGCCGACGCAGAGGACGCAGAACGAAAGGACAAACGAGATAAAGAGTGGGATGTTTTCTCTTACCATACTGATTTATATTGGGAAAATGGTGACAAAGATCTTCTGAGGCGCAATCATGTTGTTTACCGTGAACTTTGGGGATATACTGTCTGAATTTGGAATCTATCGGTGACAGAAGTGGCGCCGGCGGCAGACGAAAACCGAACGCGGAGTTGTGATATGATCGAAGTAGACAAGGGGGCCGTTGAGCAACTTAAACAATTCAGAGAGCAGAGCGGGACCGATTCCTGCGTGCGCATAGGTATCCTCTCAGGGAGTACCAGTGGTCCGACGCTGGGGGTGAGCATTGACGAAAAGACCGATCGAGACGAGGTCTTTTCCTATGATGATCTCGAGGTCATTATCGACAAGGCGCTGCTGACCTACTGTGAAACTATTGTCGTGGAGTTCGTTTACCAGGAGGGCGGCGGCTGCAGTGGAGCAGGTTTTAAAATCACCCCCCAGAAGCCGATATAGTCCGGGCCTGCTGTTGTTCCATGCTCCGGGCTCCGTTGTGTAGCGGAGAGTCCTTGACTTCGGTATATCGACCAAACCCGAGTGGTAACTTCGGAGACAGGGGGTACCTGCCTGGCCGAGGGCTGAGAAAGCACTCGTTGGCATACGAGAACAGATGGCGAGCAGAGCAATGTTTGCGCAGCTGTGGTCTTACTCATTGCTCTTGCAGTATATATATGCAGAAGGGTAGTGGTAGTCGTAGTTGTCGTGTACTGTGCGGGCCGGCAGCGAAAGGGCAATGGTGGTCTTTTGCGGCTGCTGCCGGGGAGAGTGGGGCAACGCTTACACGTGCTTCGGTGGGTTACCAGCCAAAATCGGTGTTTGCCTCTGACGTGGTTGCTCCATCATCGGACCAATACGCTCACCGTCGATGACAGACCGGAAGGAAATAAGCCGATGGCCGTCTTTTTGAAGTGGTGGAAAAGCCTACTCTATGCAGGCCATGTCAACGAAGAGAGCGCCGAAATACGTAAGCAGATAATTATCAGTTCGCTGTTCAGCCTTCTGAGTTTCATTGTCTTGTTGATTTTTGGCCTGCAGAATCTTGGCGAGGGCAATGAACAGCTTGCCCTCGTCGTCATGGCAGCCGCATCGGTCAGCGGCGTTAATTATCTTTTTCTCTGCAGAACCGGCAAGTATCGGATCTCCTCCATCATCATCGTTGTCATGACCACGGCGCTTTGTCTGTATCTGCTTTGCACAGGCGGCAATAATGGTACTGGTCCGCTGTGGATGTTTATCCTCCCCGGCCTGATATTTTATATCCTCGGTCTGTATCCGGGGCTGTTGTGCATCTCCATCCTTCTCGCAATTACCGTCTATATCCTCTTTTTTCCCGGCAACGTCCTGCTCCAGGCCGATTACGGCCCCAGTTTCATTAGCCGCTTCATCGCTGCCATCTTCTCCGTGAGCGTTATTGCCTTTGTCTATGAATACTCGCGCGAAGACGGCCGCAGGGAACTGCTCAATCTCAGCCGCAAACTCGACTATCTCTCCCGCAGGGACGAGCTTACCGGTCTTTCCAATCGCCGCGACATGTTTGAAAAATTGCGCAGTGAAATGAGCAGGGTCGAGCGCAGTGGCAAAACCTTCAGTATTCTTCTGGCCGATGTCGACAGGTTCAAGCAGGTCAACGATACCCTGGGCCACGAATGCGGCGACGACTGTCTTCGGCAGATAGCCTCGGTCCTGACCGGAAATACGCAAAAAAGGGATAAAGTTGCCCGCTGGGGTGGTGAGGAATTTCTTGTCTTGCTGCCGGAAACGATGCGTGACCAGGCGGCGACCGTTGCCGAGAGACTGCGTCAGGCCCTGGAGAACCAGTTAATTCAGTGCCGGCATGAGCAGCTGTCCGTGACCATCAGTATAGGCGTGGCCGCCTATGACGGCGATCAGAGTCTGAACTCGCTGATACATGGCGCCGACCGGAAGCTCTATGCAGCCAAGCGCAACGGCAGAAACCGGGTCGAGTGAAATAGCTGAGTTGAGGGATGAGGGAAATGCCCTGGGGGATATGAGACGCCGCACTTTCGTGCTTAAGAGGCTTTCGGGGAGTTCAGGCCCGATGTGAGCGAGCGCAGATCGAAGCCGCTGGGTATCTGGAAAACCCGCAGATCAAACTCGGGGGCGGCCGCCAGCAGATGATCGAATATGTCGGCCTGGATGCCTTCGTAATTGGCCCATATCTGATCTCTGGAAAAGACATATATCTCTATGGGAAGACCGTGGTCCGTCGGTGGAAGCTGGCGGACGAGAAAGGTCATGTTCAGCTCGATATTTGGGTTATTTTTCAAATAGGCCGTTATATATGCTCGGAAAATGCCGATGTTGGTCTGCCGTCTGCCGTTGAGCACCGTTCGCTCATGATCGAGGTGGGCGGTATTGTGTTCGCTAATCTCCTGCTCTTTGTCCTTGATGTAGTCCTTGAGAATTTCGATGCGTGATAGCTTTGTCAAGAGCTTTTCATCGCAAAATCGAATGCTATGCAGATCTATATAGAGCGGTCTTTTTATCCGGCGACCCTTTGATTCTTTCATGCCGCGCCAGTTTTTGAAAGAGGTTGACACCAGGGCATAGGTGGGAATGGTGGAAATAGTCTTGTCGAAGTTCTGGACCTTTACGGTGTGTATGGATATGGAGATGACGTCGCCGTCTGCTCCGTACTGCGGCATCTCTATCCAGTCACCGATGCGGACAAGATCCGAGGCACCGAGTTGAATGGAGGCGACAAAGCCGAGGATGGAATCCTTGAACACCAGCATGGTCACGGCCGTCAGCCCGCCCAATATCGAAAGAATTCCCCATGGAGATTTACCGGTGAAAATGGAAATAATGAAGATGGTGCCCAGTACGTAGGTGACGATCTTGACCGCGTCGACATAGCCCTGGAGAATGGATCGTCTGGTTTTGCGAAAGAGCCGGTCGATTTCCATGAGCGAAGTCAGCAGGGAGCTGGTGCTGAGAATGGCGACGACGACAAAACCAGCAGTAATCAGTCTGTTTGCCAGCAGGTAGCTGGATGTTCCCCTTTCCAGCATGGAGTCGGTGGCCACGGCGAAAACGGCCAGCGGGACAAACCAGATCAAGCGGCCGAAAAACTGATTGCGCAGCAGAGGCTCTCCCCAGCGATAACGTTTTTTTTCGATCCAGCCGATCACCGCCCGCAGCAGGGTCCGTCGGACAATACTGGTGAGAATTGCGGCAAACGTGGTTATGGCGACGAGGAAGAGCAGCAGTGAGAGCCCCTGGGCGGCTGCCAGGGGAATATTGAACTGCTCAAGCTGTCGGGTGAGCCACTCTGTGTTCATGGGCATTGAGATCCTTGTGGTGTTGCCGTCCCCCTGCATATCTACCGGCCAAGCAGCGCAGAAGGAAATCAAAACATGTACAGTTAAAAAACCAGCCAGGGTTCGTGCTGATCGCCCCCACCTTGTCTCGATGGTGAGGTTGCAGCATACCGGGATGCAGCCGGTTTCTCACCATTTTTTTTCGGCATCGGACTGGTCACTGCCAATAACGGAGAGGATCGAACCACCTCCAGACAACAATATTCTTGGAAGGATCAACGAAATTGAGTAGGTTTACGCCCCGGATATACACGAAGGTTGGAGTGTCTCTTGTCTCCACCCCTTGGGCCGACGTTGTAAGGTGAACAATTCAAGAATGCCACCACCAGCGCGGCAGGTCGCCCTGCGGAGCACGTCTCATGACCGACATTTCAGACACCACTGTATCTCTTGAGCATATCGAGAGGTTTTCGGCGCACCTTGCCGACACCACCGATCTACAGAAGCTCTGTGACTCTTCCCTGGCGCTTATCCAGAAATTTTATGGCTTCGACTACGCCACACTGCTGCTGCTTGACCATAAGCAGACGCAGCTCGCCCTGCGGGTGACCCTCGGTTTTTCGCAGGAGATGGTCGATACCTTTGGCATCGACCGGGGCCACGGCTTGCCCAGCTATGTCGTGCACACAGGCAAGGTCGAGACCGTTGCCGACTTTCGCTGTGAAGACCGATTCGAAGTGACCGCCGTGATAGCCGAATGTGATATTTGCTCGGCAATGGCTGCGCCTATGTGGATCGGTGACCGACTTTTCGGTGTGCTTATGGGGCACACGCTGCAGCGACGCCTTTTTGCGGAGCAGGAAAAAAAGATCTATCAGGTGCTGGCCAACCACACAGCAATGGCCATCAACAATGCCCAGACTATCTCATACCTGAGAAAGTCCGAGGAAAAACGCTGCCGGAAGATACGCGAGCTGGAACGGCAAAAAGCCAAGGCCAGGGAGCTCAAGGCTGAGTTCGAGTCGATTTTCTCCACCATCACCACCGGTGTCCTGCTGCTGCAGGGTGATAGAAGAGTAGTCAGGTGCAACGGCAAACTGGCGGCAATACTCGAGTACGACTCTCCCCGTCCGTTACAAGGTGTCAGTGCCAGGAAGCTGCATCTCTCCGAGGAGAAATACCGGGATTTCGGTAAAAAGCATTATAACCAGCTGGTAGCCGGACAAACAGTTCAGGCCGAATATGAATTGCGTAAAAAAGACGGTGGCGCAGTTCTCTGCAGCCTTTCCGGGCGGACGGTGGATCAAGCCTTTCCCCCGGATCTGTCGAAGGGGTTCGTCTGGCTGGTGGAGGACATAAGCCGTCGCCGGCAGATGGAAAAAGAGGTGCTGCAGGCGAGAAAGCTTGAATCCATAGGCATCCTCGCTGGAGGTATCGGCCACGACTATAACAACATTCTCTCGGTCATACTCGGCAACCTCGGACTCTGCAAACGAATGCTTGAACCGGATCATGGGGTACAGGAGCTTTTGAACTCCGCTCTTGAAGCGGCAGACAGGGCCCGGGATTTGACGGAAAAACTTTTGCTCTTTACACGCCGTGAAAGGCCTAGTCCGGGGATGGCCAGGGTTCCTGAGCTGTTCAAAGACGTGAGGTTTGAGGAAACCCTCCGTGCCGAGATCGATTTGCACGTCAATTTTCAGCAGGGGCTGTTCACCGTCAAAATCATTCCGGATCATCTCAAGGTCATACTGCAGAATTTGCTCATTAATGCCGATAACTGCATGCCGGAGGGGGGGCGGGTTAGCGTTACCGGCTACAATGCAATTGTGCTCGAAGAGGACATACCCGGTCTTGCCAGCGGCAAATACGTGGAGATAGAGGTCGCCGATAACGGCAGCGGTATTGAACAGGACATCCTCGACTATATTTTCGATCCCTATTTCACCACCAAAAACCGAGACAGCAACAAGGGCATAGGACTCGGACTGGCTCTTGTCCACGCCATCGTCAAAAAAAATCATGGTAGCATCAGCGTCCGGTCTGGAGGCGATGGCGGAACGGTGTTCACGGTACTGCTGCCGGCAGTAGTGGATGATATCGCTTTATCCAGGTGAGCTCCGAAGAGATTAGGAGGAGGGACAACGCAGCCGATCAGGGGACGGAGAAGGGGCGAGATGGGAACAGCGAGCAGGGTGAACTGCGCCCCCTGATCAATTGCAATGCGTCGGACAATTATTCGGCGGCAACCACCTGCTGTTGTTTTTTGGCCGTCGAGCTTTCCATGATTGTTGACAATATGCGGGCGTCAAGTCCGGGATGATCGTCGATACTCTGTATTTCCAGACACTTCTCTCGGGCGTCGGCGTAGGCTGCCCTGGCCAGCGGCGACCTGATTATCACCGTGGTCCAGCCGCGATCGGCACCGAGCCCGCCAAAGCTGATGTCGGCATATTCCGCCGAAAAATCGTCGCAGTATCTGCAGGCGTCCCTGCGGGCGAAGTCAAGCTCGGCAAGGGGAATATGTTTTCTCTGGCCGTCCTTGGTGCGGAGAATGAAATCTTTTTTGATGTTCATTTTGGTGACCTCGCTCATGGTGCAGCCGGCCAACTCCTCCATCGTGTGGAGCTTGTCGTCGTCGAGGTCGAAGTTGGAGGTGCAGAACAGACCGAAGTAGAACTTGATGGCATCCGAGGGCACAATCTTCAAGGCCTGCATCTTGCGCACGGATTTGATCTGACAGGGAGTGCCGACAAAGGCTATTCGTTTCAGACCCTGACGCATCAGCGAGCCCAATGCCCGGGCGGACGGCGAATAGGTGGAGTAATGTTCTCCGAGGGCCACCGTTCCCTGCATGGCATCGAAATGGGAGCCGGCGGCTTCGATGATATCTTCACGGCTGGTGGCAAGCCAGGGGACGCGGCCTTCCTCCGTCTGCCTGGAGACGATGGCGCCGTCGATCTTGCCGCTGTCGAAGAGATGCAGCAGCATGGCGGTGACCACACCGCCGTCGGTGCCCTTCTCCCGAATGTCCTCATCGGCGGCCCTGGCGACGGAGACCTGCAGAATTCTGCCCATGGGCGCGCTCCAGTCGACGTTTCGCTTGACCTGGTCGTCAAGTTCGCCCACCTCAGGGCAGATGAGGTAGCAGAGACCGCAATCTATGCACTTGTCGACACTCTTGTAACGGGGAATGTGGTCATCGCCCATCTGCAGGGCGCCGTAATTGACGGCGGTGCAGATAGTGACGCATCCTCCACATCCGTGACAACGTCCAGTGGCCCTTACTTCCTGCTTTAAATCAAAAAATGTTTTCAAAATGGCCTCCCTGTATAGTGGTTAAACCTTAGGCAACAGTAAACCAAGGGGTGTTTCGGGATGGGATGCTTTTCAGCAGACCTCCTGAAGTTTCCCGGTGTAGTGTTCGGTGATGATGTGTATCGCCTCGTCGATGGCTTTGTCGACGGACGGTGAGCAGTCCCGGGTGAATTCGTAATAGTCTTCCGCTTCGATGAGTAGAATCTTCAGGGACTTGGGCATCTCTTCCTCGAAGAGCTCATAGCCGACTTTCAGTGTCGAGCCGAGCGTGACCGCATGGGAAGAAGCCAGCTGATGATCGCTGAAAATGTCTTCGACGCCGGCCTGGGTGATGGTTCCCGGCTTTTTGCCGATCTTGGCGGCATCGACGATGATGACGTCATCGTAACCCATGATCTTGTCGTTTACCTCGAAACCGACGCCGAAGATGATTTCCGTATCAACCTCCAGATCGGAGGCGGCAATCCGTTCAGCCACCTCTATGCCGGCCCGGTCGTCCTTGAGCATCGGGTTGCCTATGCCGCAAACCAGGAATCGTTTATTCATAGTAGAGTATAGTATACGGTCCGGGAAAAAAGCAAAACTCAGCCTTTCGCCCGGATACGGAGGCTAGAAGTTTTTCAATGACTGTTTCAGTTCCTTGCTGCTGTCGTAGATATTGATTTCAACAGGCGAGGAACCTGGCTTAACCGCGTGGGTGGCGCAGCCCAGGCAGAGGTCGTAGGGCCTGAAGGCCATCTCCACATGATTGAGAATACCATCGTCGACGTTGCCGTCCTTGATGAAGTGCTTGGCGGCCTTTCTCACGGCCAGGTTGATCGGTCCCTTGTTGTGGGTGGTGGCGACGACGATATTGGCATCGGTGACAATGCCCTGGTCGTCGGTGTTGTAATGGTGGATCAGGGTGCCGCGCGGGGCTTCGATGATGCCGACGCCTTCGCCGGTGACCTCGCCCAGTGGCGCCCGGGCGTCGTCGCTGGTGATCTCGGGATCGCGGGCCAGCTTAAGAATGTTTTCGGAACAGTGAAGCATCTCGATGGCTCGGGCCCAGTGGTAGCCCATGATGTTGTGTACCGGTTTGGTGCCGAAGGTCTTGAAGAAGGTCTTGAACTCCTCGTTGGCCAGCGGGGTGGAAAGGCCATCGGCCACGTTGAAACGGGCCAGCGGGCCGACGCTGTAGAGACTGGTGCCGTCGCCGTCGATGATGTCCTTCCAGCCCATTTTCTTCAGATAGGGCATTTTCAGATACGTCCAGGGCAGTACGCGCTCGGAGATATAGTCGATATACTCCATGCCGTTGTAGCTGTACAGTTCCTCGCCACCCACGCCGACGACCTTCTGGGTACCGTCATAGAGGGCGACCATGTTGTTTTCGTCAACGGAGCCCATGTAGTTGACCGGCACCTTGTACATGTCGCCGGTGACCAGTTCCATATAGCCTGGATTGCTGAGGATGACATCGCCGAAAACCTTGAGGGTCAGCTTGGAGAGGTCGATGAGCTCGTGGGCCCAGCCTTCGATCTGCTCGCGCTCCATTTCATTGAGCGTTTTCGACCAGCCTCCCGGAATGGCGGCTACCGGATGATTGGGCTTGCCGCCCAGCATCTCGAAGATCTTGACGGCGTAGCCGCGCTTTTTCAGAACCTCGCGGCCGATCTCGGCGCCGACGGCGTTGATGAGACCGACGACGTTGCGCTCAGCGGCCGGGGCACTGGGACCGACGACGAAATCGGGCAGGCCGAGGGCATAGAGGATAACGGCGTGGTCTTCGACATAATGGGCGTTGAAGAACAGTTCGCGCAGCTTTCGGGCAACGCGGGTCGGTTGAACGCCGTAGACGCCGTCGGAAGCCTTCATGGCGGCGGTGAAATGGACGCCGCGGCAGACACCGCAGATGGTGGAGACGGTGCGTGGAACCTCTTCGATGGGCAGGCCGACGAGGAATTTCTCAAAGCCGCGAAATTCCACCACCTGGAAGAAAGCCTCATCTACATTGCCGGAATCGTCGAGGAAAATTGCTATTTTACCATGACCCTCGAGTCGGGTCATGGGATTGATTTCTATCTTTTTCACGATTTAGCTCCTTAGTGTTTGATATCAATCTACATCTTCTTCGGCAGAATTCCTGAGGGCAGGGAGTATCTGTAGAAGAATTTGGAAAGATTGGGATACTTTTCCTTCAGCTGGGCGGTGACCGTCTCGTCTTTAAGAATAGAGCCGATGGAGGAGATGGCCTGGGCTCCGTAGTCCTCGACACCGGGAAGCGGGCCGCCGCAGCCCCGGCAGGGGGTGTTGACATGGAGACAGGAGGCGCCGCAGTCGCCCTGGGTCATGGGGCCGAAACAGACATACCCCTGGAGCAGCAGGCAGGTATCGTTTTCGGGAACGCCGTCGACGGTGCGCAGTACCCTATACATCATGGTGCGGTTGTCTCCTTCCTTGTTGACAGGATTGCGCTCGCAGACATCGCAGACGGCCTTGCCGTTGGTTATATAGGAGCCTTTGGGCGGCAGCTGGCCGGTGACCAGGGCGGTGATGGCCGCCTCCACATGGGAATAATGGGGCGGACAGCCGCCGATATTATAATCGACGTCGACCACCTGGCCGAGCAAGCGTACCTTGTCCTGATATTTGGGCAGGGTCAGGTCATACTTGCCGTCGACGAGGCATTCCGGCTGGGGGTAGACGCCGTCCGGGTTGTCGGTGGTCGGCGTATTCTTGAAGGCCTTCTCGAACAGTTCTTCCTTGTCGTGCAGGCTGCCGAGTCCGGCGGTGCCGCCAAGGGCCGAGCAGACGCCGTAGGCAATCAGGATTTTGGCCTTCTTGCGCATGATCTTGGCCATATGCACATGCTCGTCGAGTCTGATCATGCCGTCGATGAAGGCGACGTCAATAGCGTTGTCCTCCATGTTCTCAAGATCGTCGTATTTGACATCGGCCACCGTTGGCGCCCAGAAGGCTATTTCCACATGTTCCAGGGTGTCCACCAGCTTTTCTGAGAGGTCGACGACGGACATTTCGCAGCCGGCGCAGCCGCCGAGAAGCAAAAACCCTAATTTAATTTTTTCAGCCATTGTCTGCCACCTCCTCAATCTCGCTGTCCGGGGTGTAGTCCCTGAGCATATTATTTGGCCCTATCTCCTGCAGTTCCCTGGTAAATTCGGTGATGACGTCGGCAAATTTCTTGCCCTCGGCACCGGATATCCACTCGCGTCGGAATCTGCGGGGGTCGAAACCGAATTCCTCAAGCATGACCTTGAGCATGTCCATGCGATTTTTGGTCTTATAGTTGCCATCCTTGTAATGGCAGTCGCCGAAGTGGCAGCCGCCAACCAGCACACCGTCGGCACCCTGGGCGAAGGCCTTGAGCACGTATTCCGGTTTGACCCGGCCCGAGCAGGGGACCTTGATGAGCTTGACCGTGGGTGGGTATTTGCAGCGCAGGTTGCCGGCGAGATCGGCGCCGGCGTAGGTGCACCATTGGCAGGCGAATCCGACTATATTGGGTGAGAATTCCATGTTATGCCTCCTCTTTGATCAGGCGACGGGCTTCGCTCTGAATTTTTGCAATTAACTGGTCACGCGGTACTTCGCTGATGGCCGCCACATTCTTGGGGTCGAAACCCATACACAGGGCCAGCAGCTGGGTGTAGTAGAAGACCGGGATCTCAAAGTCTATCTCGCCTTTTTCCTGAAGTATCTTCTGTGCGCCGTCAAACTGGAGGTAGCAGGAGGAACAGGTGGTGACGATCATATCGGGATCGATCTCCTCCTTCATGCTCAGCAGCTTGGTCTTCAGCAGGCCAATGGATTTTTCGGCATCGGTGGAGCGCATGGCGCCCATGCCGCAGCAGGCATTGAGGGCGCTGTAGTGAGGAACGTCGGCCTCCAGCGCCTCGCAGAGTTCCTTAAGCATAGTGGGGTAGAAGGAGTTCTTCTCCTTGACCTCCATGACCTCGGTGGGCCAGAGAATATGACAGCCCGGCTGGACAGCGACCTTCAGCTCCTTGAGGGTGAACTTGAGGTTCTCCTTGATCTTGTCCATACCGATTTTATTGTGGAGGACATGGGAGACGTGATAGACCTCCGATGTGCCCTTGAATTTGCGGTCGATCAGGGCCATGTTTTCGTTGAGTTTTTTTAGCCTGGCGGGGTCATGCAGGGCGAAATGCCTGGCTTCGGCCATGACGCCGAAGCAGGAGTTGCAGCCGGTCATGATATCAACGCCTTTTTCTTCGGCAATGTTGATGTTCCTGCCGGAAATCGACAGCCAGGTATCGATGTCAAAGGAGGGGGCGGTGCCCCATGCCGGACAGCAGGTGGCGCCATCCATGCTCACCAGCTCGACGCCGAGCTGGGGAAAGATCTTGTTGAAAGACTGTTCTATATCGGGTGCCTTGAATGGGATGTTGCATCCCAGGTAAATACCACATTTATCCATTGTTCTCTCCTTGCTAGAATATGCCGAGCTCGCCCATGGGGCCATTTTCGAGAAGTGTCTGAATTTCCTTCTGCGCCTGTTCGTCTTCGATGGATGTTGCCGGCTGGGAGTCGAGGCCGACCTGCTGGCGCAGCTTTTTGGACGCTTCCGAGGTCACTGCGTGACCTGTGGCGTGCAGACTCATCAGCGGCGTGAACGCCGAGGTGGAGATAGCCAGCTCTTCCGCCTGCATTCGGCGGAAAGCGAAGACGATATCAAACGGTCTGGCATCGCGCGGACAGATCTCCGTGCAACGGTTGCAGGCCTGGCATGCCCAGCTGGAGGCATCTTCGATTATCTCTTCATAATGGCCGGTCTGCAGCTTTCTGAAGAGCAGGCGCCCATAGAGGGAAAAACCCGCCTTGGCCACCGGGCAGACGGAGGCGCAGGCATTGCACTGGATACATTTGGTTATTCCCGCACCACCGTGATCTATAACAGCCTGGATGACTTCCTCCTGGCTCATTTTGCTTAAATTCAATGCTGCCATTGTTCCCTCCTATAATGTTAATGCCGCAATCTGGGCCATGATCTGATCTTCCGAGTAGCCGTGGAGTTCGATGGCAGCAGAAGGACAGGCGGTGGTACAGACGCCGCAGCCCTTGCACTGGGTCATCTCGATGATCGCCCGTTTGTGCCCGCCTTCGAATTCGGCCATGGTAATAGCGCCGTAGGGACAGAGAGGCTCGCAGATACCGCAGCCGCTGCATTTTTCCCGGTTGACTTCGGAGATTGCCGGATCGATCTTGACCCTGCCCTGGGCCAGCGGTACCGCCGCTGCTGCTGCGGCGCCCTTGGCCTGGGCGACAGTGTCGGGAATATCCTTGGGGCCCTGACAGCAACCGGCAAGGAAAACACCTTCCACCGCCGTTTCCACCGGCTTGAGCTTGGGATGGAGTTCCTTGAAAAATCCTGAGCCGTCCAGTGTCAGACTGAGTTTCTGGGCCAGCGGCTTGATATCGTCCTGCAGTTCGATGGCCGTGGCCAGAACCACCAGGTCGGCATCGATTTCAATGTTCTGGGCCAGGTCGGCATCGTATGCCATGACCTTGAGGCGGTCATCGGGCAGCGTATCGATGCCGCCGACGCGGCCGCGAATGATCTTGATGCCCATTTCCAGGGCGCCTGTATAATATTCGTCGAAATCCTTGCCCGGGGTTCGTACATCCATGAAATGCATATATATGTTGAGATCGGGGTATTTCTCCTTGAGCAGCTTGGCCTGCTTGATCATGTACATGCAGCAGACGCGCGAGCAGTAGGTGTGGTGCTTCTGGTCGCGGGAGCCGACGCAGGAGAGAAAGGATATGGTCTTGGGCTTCTCGTTGTCGCTCGGCCTGAGGAATTTGCCGCCGGTGGGACCGGTGGCTGAAATCAATCTCTCAAGCTGGAGGGCTGTGAGGACATTGGGGGAATCGGGGGCGAGGCTTTTGAAGGTGTCTTTCTCCATGACCTTGTAGCCGGTGGCGACGACGATGGTACCGACCTTGACGTCGAGAATGTCACCTTCGGCATCAACAGGGATGCTGCGGTCGATGGCATCGGCCGGACAGGCTCTTTCGCAGGGAGCTAAAATTGGTTTGCCGGTTTTTTTACTGATGCGGGTTTCACTGCCTATTTTTCTGCCGCCACAGTTGATGCAGGCGTCCATGTCGATAACCGCCTTTTTCGGCACAGCCTGGGGAAAGTGAATATAGGCGGCGCTTCTGTTGTCGAGAGAAGCGTTGTATTCATTGGGGGTCCTGACCGGACAGGCCTCGGCACAGTCGCCGCAGCCGGTGCATTTATGCCAGTCGATATAACTTTGCTTTTTTCTGATTTTGACGTCGAAATTGCCGATATAGCCGTCAACGGAATCAACCTCGGAATAGGTCAGAAGCTCGATGTTGGGATGTGTGCCGGCATCCACCATGACCGGGGTGAGAATACAGGCGGAGCAATCGTTGGTCGGGAAGGTTTTGTCGAGTTGGGCCATGACGCCGCCGATGGATGGTTCCTTTTCCACCAGATACACCTTGTGGCCCATATTGGCGAGCTCGAGGGCGGAGAAGATACCGGCGACACCGCCGCCGATGACCAGGGCCGCCTGGGTGACATCGACGTATTTTTCCTCCAGAGGCATGAGATGCCTGGCCTTGGCCACGGCGCTGTCGACTATCTTCTTGGCCTTGGCGGTTGCCCCATTGTGATCATCAGCGTGAACCCAGCTGTCCTGGTCTCTGATGTTTGCCATCTCGAAAAAGAATTTATTGAGGCCTTCCCCTTCGAGAACCTTGCGGAATATCGGTTCATGGGTTCGCGGCGTGCATGCTGCAACCACTACCTTGTCGACCAGACCGTCTTTGATGTCCTGGCGAATGATCTCCTGACCCGGGTCTGAGCACATAAACAGGTTTTGCCTGGATACGGTCACATCGGGCAGAGTTTCCGCATGCTCGCGGACAGATTCGACATCGACTACACCACCGATATTCGAGCCGCAATGACAGACATACACTCCAACTTTTGCCATGTTTTCCTCCGTTCACGTTCGGGAAAAACCATTTTCCCTTTGAAAATAAAAATCACACTGAGGCGATTTGTGCAGATGTTCAAACTGTTCGTAGTGGGCATCTACAAATAAATTGCGAGCTTTGTCAAATAGGAAAAAGCTATCGATAAAATAGGGAAACATTAAAAACAAGTCCTGCATAAGCAATCCTGCTGCTCTATATAAGTTCCTCTAATGATTGTTAACATACCGATTATAAATTTAAAAATATGCTATTTTGTGGTGATTGACAAGGCCGTGTTGGGTTTCTTGGTATATGTTTGGATCGTTGCTCTTGCAATGTGAAAATAAATTCGCATAAAATGATTTCTCATAAAAGCACAATTCGCACAATACCACAAGGTGGTATTGTGCCAACAACGGAGGTGTCGGGTGCCTCCAGGCGGGGGTGTTGACGGCTTCGGTGCATAGAGTGCTCGAATTCTCGGTTTCTCTCAGGTAGAATGGCAGCAGCGCAGCAGAGAGACCACACGCTCCCTGCAGCGGCGTCTTTTCAAGAGAAATGTTACGTGGAGAGTTCCATGTGGAAAAACGGCTGTTTTGAAAGGGGGCTGTATATTCTGCACCACCGCTTCATATCTCAGGGAAGATACACTGATGCGCTTATATAGAGTATGTACTGATGGTGTGGAATTATTGTGTGATATTGCAGATGGGCCGGAGTATGGGAATATTTCTCGAAAAAATCTATGTCTTAGGAGAAGAGCTCCGCGAATATAAACCGAGGGAAGGAGGAACACGATGACAGCACAGCACAAAAAGCCCGAAATAGGTTTTATCGGCATCGGCGTTATGGGCAGGAGCATGGCCTCGCATTTGTTGGAAGACGGGTATGGTCTTTCCGTCTTCAACCGGACCAAAGCCAAGGCCGAAGACCTGTTGGCCGGAGGTGCTGTCTGGTGTGAAACCCCTGGGGAGGCGGCGTCCCGGGCCGACATTGTCATTACCATGGTCGGCTATCCCCGGGATGTCGAAGAGGTGTACTTCGGTGCGGAGGGTATCCTGGCCAGCTGCCGCAGCGGCAGCCTGCTGGTCGATATGACCACCAGCAGCCCTGAGCTTGCCGAGCGCATAAATGACAAGGCGAAGTCCAAGGGTTGCACGGCTCTCGATGCGCCGGTATCCGGGGGTGACATCGGCGCCCGCGAGGCGAAACTGTCGATCATGGTCGGTGGCGAAGCGGAGGCCTTTGAGCGTATGCTGCCCGTCTTTCAGGTCATGGGCAAGAATATCGTTTATCAGGGTAAGGCCGGCAGCGGCCAGCACTGCAAAATGGCCAACCAGATAGCCATTGCCTCCACCATGATGGGGGTTTGCGAATCCATTCGCTATGCCGAAGAGGCCGGTCTTGATCCGCAGACGGTGCTGCGCAGCATCGAGTCTGGAGCGGCCGGCAGCTGGTCGCTTTCCAACCTGGCTCCGCGGATGATCAATGGCGACTTCGAGCCGGGTTTTTTTGTCAAGCACTTCATAAAAGATATGAACATCGCCCTGGAGTCGGCCGAAAAGCTCGGTCTCGAGGCCCGCGGCCTGGCACTGGCCAGATCTCTCTACGAGGAGCTGGCCGGCGAAGAAGGCGGTGAAGACAGAGGGACCCAGGCGCTGTATACCTTGTACCGGTAGAAGAAATACTCCATGAAAACCCATATCGATTTTGCTGCAATTCAGCAGCTGTTGACCAGGGCGGAAGAGGCGGGCAGGAAGTATCTCTTTGAGTACGAGGTCTATGATCTGATCCGCCATTCCGGTTCGGAGACACCCCCGGCTTATTTCGTTCTGCGGAAAAACCGGCGCCTGAAAAGAGAAGATCTCGACACGCTGCCGGGGGAGAAGGTGGTGGTCAAGGTCATCTCTGCCTATATCCTCCATAAGAGCGATGTCGGCGGCGTCCGTGTCGTCGCCAAGACCGTCGGGGAGGTTCTCTCCGCGGTTCGCAGTATGGATTACGACATTGCCACTGCCTATCGACGGGCAGCCGGTGACGGCAAGTTCGACGTGCCCGGCCCGCTTGCCGGCTGTTCGCCGCAGGAGCTGGAAAATCGTGTCCGCGAGTCCATCGAAGGCGTCATCCTCTGTCAGTATATGCATCCCGATTCACAGGAATTTGGCAACGAGCTGCTGGTAAGTCTCCGCCGGACCAGAGAGTTCGGCATGATTATCAGTGCCGGACTGGGGGGTACCGATACCGAGCTCTACGCCCAGCGATTTCGGAAAGGTCAGGCAGTGGTGGCGGCATCGGTGGAGATGGTCAGCGGCGAGCAATTTTTCACTCTTTTCAAAAAAACCATATCGTATAAGAAGATGGCGGGATTGACCCGCGGGCAGAAACGCATCGTCACCGACGAGCAGCTCATCGAATGCTTCTCAGCCTTCGTCGCCCTGGGAAGATATTTCTCCCCTGTCAACGTCCGATCCCCCTATGTCATCGATGAACTGGAAATCAATCCCTTTGCCTTTTCCAGCTACCTGATGCTGCCTCTGGACGGACTGTGCCGTTTTTCTACACCGCAGAAGACGCCGCCTCTTCGTCCGGTGGCCAAAATCGAGCAGTTGCTGCATCCCAGCTCCATCGCCCTTGCGGGGGTATCGTCCAGGGGAATGAACATCGGCAGAATAATCCTGCAAAACATTGTCTCGATGGGCTTTAGCCGTGAGAATGTTCTGCTCATTCACCCTTCTGCGAAAATGCTGGACGGTATCCAGACCGTTGCCAGCCTGAAAAAGATGCCGCAGCGAGTCGATCTGCTTATTCTGGCGGTGGGCGGCGAAGCCGTTCCGGCCATGATCGAGGAGGTCATGGAGGGCGACCTGGCCGATGCAGTGATCGTCGTTGCCGGTGACATGGGCCAGGGCCAGAAGGGACAAGAACGTCTCGAGCAGGTACTCGCCAGGCTGGAGAGCTACCGCGGGGCCGGCCGCAGCTGCCCTGTTTTGCTTGGCGGCAACAGTCTCGGGGTGCTTTCGCACCCCGGGGGCTATGACTCGCTGTTCATCCCGGAGTCGAAGCTGCCCAAGAATCACGGCCGGCATCAGCGCAGGAGTGCCCTGGTCAGTCAAAGCGGCGCCTATATGATAACGAGGATGAGCAAGCTCTCTTTTCTCGATCCGGCCTATGCCCTCTCCATAGGCAACCAGCTTGATATCAGTGCCGGGGATTTTCTTGAATTTATGAAAGATATAGATGGCTTGGATACTATTGCCTTCTATATCGAAGGCTTTGCCGATCTCGATGGCCTGCATTTTTCCCAGGCGGTGCGCCGGGCCATACCGGCCGGCAAGGAGATCGTCTTCTACAAGGCCGGCCGCACCACGGAGGGCAAGACCGCAATGTCGGGGCATACGGCCTCGATTGCCGGTGATTATATGGTCTGTGAATCCTGCGTCTCGCAGGCGGGTGCCTTCATTGCCGAAAATTTTTCCGATTTTGAAGGACTGCTCCGCCTCTCGCGCACCCTCCATGACAGGGAAATCTCCGGAAACCGTCTGGCGGCAGTGAGCAATGCCGGCTATGAAGCCGTGGGCATCGCCGACAATCTGCTCGGCGAAGACTATTCGCTGAAAATGGCCGTCTACCATGGGAATTCCAGGATCACCCTGGAGGGTATCATCAAGGACGCAGGCCTTGATTTTCTGGTGAAGATCGCCAATCCCCTTGATGTGACTCCCATGGCGACGGAAGAGGTGTATGCGGAGATCGTCAGGGTATTGCTGGAGGATGATAATGTCGACCACCTAATCATAGCCATCGTCCCGTTGACACCGATTCTGCACACCCTGCCCGAGGAAGAGATCGCCATGGAGGCGGTGGCCGACGGTCGGGGGATTGTCGATCGCATCGCCCATCTCAATTCGCAGGGCGAAAAGCCCCTGGTGCTGGTGGTCGACAGCGGATCTCTCTACGACCATCTTGCCGACGCTCTCGAGGACCAGGGATTGCCAGTGTTCAGGTCGGCCGATCAGGCGGTGCGAGTTTTGGGAAAATACGTGCAGAACAGGCTCTCTCTCAGGAGCATGAAAGTCGCCGCTGAGGATGATGATTTATTGCCGCCGTCATGAACCCAACAGTGGTGTAACTGCCTGATTCGAGGGCTTCTCGCGTGGAGGTTGCCAAGGGGCAGCAGCCTGATGAAAAACTGAGCTTCCCGGAGGGTTTTCAGAAAATGAACAGAGGAGTATCAACGAGGGTGGCGGCGGATACCTCATCGCTCATTCTTCTGCAGAAGGTGGGACTGCTGCACTGTTTTCTGCAGAGCTATGTGCCGGTTATTGCCGCCGCTGTCTATAAAGAGCTGGGTGTTCCCGGCAAACAGGGTGCCGCGGAACTCACTGATCTTGTAAGGCATGCCGCCTGCAGGGCAGACGCTGCTGATAACATTGCCGGACTGGGGAGAGGTGAGAGCGGCGCCATACTTTTGTGGAAAAAGGGGCTGGCTGATTTTCTTCTGGTGGATGATAAAAAGGCGGCACACTACTGCAAGGCCCATGCGATTCCCTTTGTCAACAGTCTGCTGATGCCGCGTATTCTCGAACAGAACGGCGCACTTACCCACGAGCAGAGCGCTGCTGTGCTGCTCCTGCTTGTCCGTTTCGGCTATTATTCCGAGGCGGTGATCAAGCGGGCGGCTGCTATGAGCGCAGAGGATCTCCGGTTTTTTCACCCTGTGCAGACGGTTATCGACGCTTCTTCTTATTCTTGACGAATTCCCTGAACTTTTGAATAAACCCTTCCTCGACCTGGGGGCAGGATTCAACGAACTTCATAAAATCAATCATTCTGTCAATTACCTGGGGCGGTGCCGAATGCTCCACCTTGCAGGCCCCGTCTTCTGCTATGTCGCTATCGATGGTGAGTATTTTCGTGAAAAAGTTTTTCAGGGTGGTGTGCCGGAAGATGACATCCTCTGCGACTTCGCGACCAAGAGCGGTCATGGTGATGACCTCGTAGGGGGCATAGTTGATCAGTCCCTTGCCGGAGAGGGTACGTAAGGCTTCGGTTACCGAGGCACGGCTGACCCCCAGTTGATCGGCTATGTTCTTGGCCCGGGCTACCTGCTTTTCCTCGACTATATGATAAATGGTCTCTATGTAGTCTTCCAGACTTGCGCTAAGTTCCATCGTCTCTCCGTCGGCGGCGGACGGTTAAGCTCATATATAAATGCCTGGAGCCCGGAAGGCACCGGTACATTTCCAAGGATCTCCTCAAGCCGTCCTGCAAGAGTTGCAGCCTTCCCCGGGACCCCTTTACCGAACGTCAAAGGCAAGTACAAAAGGTGAGTGTTCTGGGCAGCAACCACTTGCACGGCAAGCTGTCTTCTCTCTGACAGCAATGTTTTCACCCACTGCGTGGGACGTAGCGGTACCATTGTAACCACTATGCTGTCAGGATAGTAAAAGGTAAATCATCAAAGCGCAACTGCACACCTGAAAAATGTTGCAGGTTGCGCTGTCTGTTGCCGGCCCTGTACCCCAACGATTTGATGCTGAGAAATTGAAGAACGCTCTGAGAGAAAACCGAGGTGGTGTTTACGGTTATTTTTGGTTGCTTTTGCGGATTTTTGGTATGTTTGTTGACACAAAAGGGATCGACTGTACACTTGTTCGCGAAATTGAAGCCAGCTAGGAGCCTGAAGCATGACAGAGCCTAAATTCATCACCACCAGAGAAGTTGCCGAATTACTCAAAGTGAATGAGAAGATGGTGTACACCCTGATCCATGAGAAGGGACTACCGGCGACGAAAATTACCGGAAAGTGGATGTTTCCCAAGAGGCTGGTGGAAGAGTGGCTGGAAGTCAACATGATCAACGCTCCGGCTCAGGCGGCGGCCTTGTCCTCGGATTCCGGCCGACTGCTACTGGCCGGCAGCGACGATCCATTTTTCCAGAAGGTCCTTTCCTATTTCAACCATAAATACAACGATGTCACGGCCTTTTTCGCTAATGTCGGCAGTATGGGGGGCATCAAGTGCCTGCGCCGGGGCCTGTGCCATATTGGTGTTTGTCACCTCCTTCAGGATGACCGGGAAGAGTATAATTTTGATTTCGCCAGCCGCGAATTGGATAAGAGCCCGGTGTTCATCAACTTCAGCAGACGTCAGCAGGGATTCCTGGTTGCCCCTGGCAATCCCAAGGCTATTACCTCGGTTGCCGACTTTGCCCGGGGCGATGTTACCATTGTCAACCGGCCTCTGGGAACCGGTACGCGTCTACTGCTTGACTACGAGATCGCCAAATCCGATATCGGCACCGGCCAGATCAAGGGCTACGACAAAGAGGCCGCACGTCATATTGATGCCGGCCTGGAAATAGTGGCCGGTCGGGCCGATGCTGCTCCTGCCATCCGTGCCGTAGCCGGCATGCTCGAACTTGATTTCGTGCCGCTGAGGTGGGAAAGGTTCGATCTGCTCGTCAGTCGGGAGCGCTTTTTTGAAAGAGGCATACAGAACTTTCTCAGTATCCTTCAGGAGAAAGAATTCGGGCAAATGGCCGGCTCTTTTGTCGGCTACGACACATCTTTGAGTGGAAAGATGATCTTTGACGATAATTTTAACAGGAGTGAACTATGACTATGACAAAAGTGATTCTTGCAGGTATGGCGGTGCTGCTTATGGCGGCGGGCCCAGTCCATGCCGAGGATAAGGTGCTGACCATGTCGACGACCACCAGTACCCAGGCATCGGGACTGCTCGACATACTACTGCCGGAATTCAAGAAAGATACCGGCATCGATATCAAGGTTATCGCCAAGGGCACCGGCGCCGCCATACGTGACGGCATGGACGGCAATGTCGACGTTATTTTCGTCCACGCCAAGGGCAGAGAGGAAAAGTTCGTCGAGGAAGCCTACGGCACCAAACGATATGCAGTCATGCATAACGATTTCGTCATACTCGGCCCGCCTGCAGACCCAGCTGGAATCAAGGGCCTGGAGGATGCCTCGGCCGCACTGGAGAAGATAGCCGAAAGCGATGGCCAGTTCATTTCCCGCGGTGATGACAGCGGTACTCATACCAAGGAGCAAATCTTGTGGAAATCGACTGATTTGAAGCTTGCCGAACAGACGCAGACCATCGTCAAGAAAGGCAAGGATGTGGAGATAACCTTCACCAGTCCGGCCGATTCCGACGACTGGTACGTATCCATCGGCCAGGGCATGGGCAAAACTATAACCTATGCCGACGAAAAAGAGGCCTACACCCTTGCCGACAGGGGTACATTTATCAAGTACAAGTACGGCAAGACTCCGGCCATCGACCTGGAGGTGCTGACCGCAGGCGATGAGGCGCTTTCCAATCCCTACGGTGTCATTCCGGTGAACCCGGAGAAATACTCACATGTAAAATATGATATGGCCAAAACCTTCGCTGAATGGATTACCTCGAAAAAAGGTCAGAAACTCATCAACGATTACCGTCTCGAGGGCAAGCAGCTGTTTCATCCCGACGCAATTGATGCCGCTCAACTTTAATACACTGTAACTACACTGTAATTTTCTCGGCCTGCAGGGATTCCGTTTCTGCAGGCCGGATAGTTTTTATCCTTTGTGATCGCTCATGGAGCTTTTGTTTGACAGTCTGCATTCGGCTTTTCTTCTCTTCATCAGTCTCGATCCCGATCTTTTCGAAATCGTCGGCGTTTCGCTTACCGTTGCCAGTTTGTCCACCCTTATCGCCTCGGTGATCGGTCTGCCCTGCGGCTTTCTCATCGCTTTTAAGAACTTTGCCGGCAAACGCTTTGTCATCACCGTCCTCAATACCCTGCTGGCGTTGCCGACGGTGGTCATCGGCCTGGTCGTATACTCCTTCATATCGAGGCGGGGGATTTTCGGTCCGCTCGAACTGCTCTATACGCAAAAGGCCATCATTATCGGCCAGGTCATTCTCATCGTGCCGGTGATCGCCACCCTTACCATCGCCGCCATTAGCCGCATTGACAAGCGCTACCGGAGTACGGCGCTGACGCTCGGGGCCAACGAGCTGGAGATGGCTGTGGTGATTTTTCTCGAGGCCAAGTATGGTATCATCGCCGCTTTGATCGCCGCCTTTGGCAGGGTAATAGCCGAGGTCGGTATTTCCATGATGCTGGGCGGCAATGCCAAGGGGTTTACCCGTACCATGACCACGGCCATGGCCCTGGAATACGACAAGGGCGAATTCGTCCTGGCCGTGGCTCTGGGGTGCATTCTGTTGGCTTTTGCCTTTTTCATCAACATGCTCTTTCACTTCTTTCAGGGCAGGACTGACATCGATGCTGTATAAAATCCGCGACCTCAAACGGGTACATGGTGACAACACCATACTCGACATCGACGCCCTCGAGCTTGACTCCGGCAGGATTTACACACTGATAGGCCCGAACGGCGCCGGCAAGACCACCCTGCTCAATATCCTCGCCTTCCTCGATATGCCGACAGCGGGAAAGGTCCGTTTCCAGGGCAAGCCGGTGCGCTTCAGCAACGGCGAACTTTATCAGCTCCGCCAGAAGGTCTCGTTGCTGGCCCAGTACCCCATTCTCTTTACCGGTTCGGTGCGCAAGAATATCGAATATGGACTGAAGCTGCGCCGCGTTGCCGCTCCTGCAAGAAGGGATGTGGTTGAACGGGTACTGGAGATGGTGGGGATGAGCCGTTTTGTCGAGGCCGACGCCCATAAACTCTCGGGCGGCGAAACCAAACGAGTGGCCCTGGCCCGGGCGCTGGCAATAGAGCCGCAGGTACTGCTCTGTGATGAACCAACCGCCAACGTCGATACCGAGAATCAGGAGATAATTCTGGAGATTCTCAAGCGCTGCAACCGCGAGCAGAATGTCTCTTTGATTTTTGCAACACACTATCTTTCCCAGTCGACCAGACTTGCCGACAGTACCATCATCCTCCAGAACGGCAGGCTTTCTTCTGGCCGGAGGGAAAATGTTTTCCAGGCCACCCTGATGGAAAAACATGGTGGTCTGTGGCTCTATCAACTTGATTCCAGCCTGACACTGCAGGTGGCGGCGGAGCAGGCTGCACAGGGCGTGGAAAGCTGCTCGGTGAACATAGACCCGAAAAGAATCACTCTGCATCGGACTGCGCCGGCTGGGGAAAGGGCGGTAAATTGCTGGTCCGGCACGATCAAAAAACTGGAAAGGGTCAATGGCGGCATCAAGATGACCGTCGACTGCGGCCTCCAGGTTCAGGTCCTGCAGCCGCTGGTGGAATACCAGCGCGAACCGCGGGCTCTTGACGAGCAGGTGGTGCTGGCGATACCCGTCGACGGCGCCATGTTCCGCTGAGCTTGCGCTGGCTGCAGACACCCCTGAAAAGAACACTCCTGCCTTTTATGAAGGTGATAGCTGAGCTTGAAGGGCAAGCAGAAAACGATTAACACGGAAAAAAGTGGGCGTGCATCGACGAATGCCGGCTGGCAGCCGGATGCAAGCGGCACCTGTGATTCTCCGGGATGACCCGGCAGGGTCCCTGCAGTTGACATTGACAATCATTCCTATTGTAGGGTAAGATCTATATTTGATGGAAGTGACTTTATACAATTTCAATCCTAATTAAGGAGGCGGTTATGCAAAAATGGGAATGCCCGTGCGGCTATATCTATGATCCCGAAGAAGGGGACTATGAGAATGGGGTCGAACCTGGAACCCCCTGGGAAAAGGTGCCCGAAAGCTGGGTCTGCCCTAAATGCGGTGCGGCCAAAGAGGAGTTCTGGAAGGCCGATTGACATGGCCTCCCCATAGACGACGGGGAAAGAATGCCATCGCCAAAGGCGCCTGAGGGATCTCAGGCGCCTTTGCTGTTTCAAGAGGTGATGGGAAAAGCATCGCTTTGGGCATCAGGCCTTGTTGCAGTCCTGTATCGGTACTAGAGTTACCGCAGGTATATGCATGCATCGGGGGTTCCGACCTCGGGTGCCGCTTTATTTCCAGCCGTACAGATTTACGCTGCGGCAGAGGATGGGTGAGCGGGAGAGAAAATGTATTTGGCGACAATACCTCACAACGGCAGGCTCCTGTATGTGGTACGATCTTCGTTCTTTGATGAAGCCGTGGCAGCCTATGATTTTCGGGATGTCTTTGAACTCGGCGTTGATCCGAGACGATATATTCACCGCATAGCCGAAAACGCCATATACTTCGACGAAGCTCTGGAAGGTGCAGTGGCCCGTGAATTAGGTGGGGAACCCACGGCGGTGCTCGAGGAATTGCTCTGGGATTTCTTGCCGCCGGAAGAGCAGCGGATCATAGGAAGTTTCCGCCGAAAATCTTCGGCCAGGCTTACACAACTCAGCACCTGGGAGCAGAAGGAAATAGAGCGTACGGTTCATCTTTTTGACCGGCGCAGGCTGTACTATATCCGCTATGGAGCCGTCGACCAGAGCAGGATCTACCGTCTTAACGACAAATTGTACCGTCCTCTGCTTCAGAAAAGCAGGGATGAGAAAGAGTACTATTTCCAGGCGCTGGAGAAATCGCTGCGGGCCGGCGAGATGAAGAAGTATATCTTCGTCATTTTCAACCTGCAGCAGAGCTTCGACGAGATCTACCGGGCCTTCATGCCGGAGGCACTGAACCGCCAGAAAATGGACGAGGTCTTCGTCGACGAACTCTGCAGGCTTAACAGCGATGCCGGATTCTGGCAGAAATCTACTCCTGCCGACAGTCTCCACTTTCATCTGCGCCACTATCTCATATCCTATTTTGACTCCGGTTTCGAGAGCCGATCCTTCGACTATGAGTTTTACCGGGAATTCCGAGCCGGTCATCGAAGGTTCACCTGGCCGGAGAAGAAGGTCAAGGTCAGCGAGGAGGAGGTCACTCTCCTTTACGGCCGGACAATGAAGGATCTGAAAAAGATGAGCAGGGCCGAGCTCGGCAGGCTTTTCAGAAAAAAAGCCAAAGATCATCATCCGGATGGCGGCGGTGAAGCCGACGACTTCATTAAACTGCGCCAGGTGTATGAAAACCTGAAACGCAGGGTCGTATAGAAAAAAAGCGGCAGGAGGCGCCGCCGGAGGAGAAGATCGCTGTGACTTGAGGGGAATTATTTCCAGGCGCATCTTGAATCATTTGCTGCGAATGGGTATTCTTGCCTGCCTGGAGGAATGGGCGGGAGAAGGCCTGCCCGTCTGCTGATAAAGCCAATGCAGTTTGCTCTGCCGTGAGGGATACAATGGGGCGCCTGATTGAAATATATGACACGACTCTGCGGGACGGTACCCAGTCGGAAAATTTCAACCTTTCCGTCGATGACAAGGTTCGGATAACCCTGGCGCTCGACGAGATGGGCATCGATTTTATCGAAGGCGGGTGGCCTGGTTCCAACCCGATATCCGTTGACTACTTCAACAGAATGCGCACTATCCGCCTGCGGCATACCCGGCTGGCCGCCTTCGGTTCCACCAGGCATTTTCAGAAAACGCCCGAGGAGGACGCCAATGTACAGGCACTGCTCGACGCCAGGACTCCGGTGGTGACCATCTTCGGCAAAAGCTGGGACATCCACGTGCATGACGCTCTGAAAATAGGCCTTGAGGATAATCTGCTCATCATCGAGGACACCCTTTCATATCTGCGGCCGAGGGTCGAGCACCTTTTCTACGATGCCGAACATTTTTTCGACGGGTTCAAGAATAACCGTGAATACGCTCTGGCGACGCTGGCCAGGGCTGTCGTCGGCGGTGCCGAAACCATTGTGCTTTGTGACACCAACGGCGGAATGCTGCCCAATGAGTTGCAGCCGATACTCGAACAGGTGCGGCACTATCTGCACTCTCAGGGCGCCGAAGTGAAACTGGGCATCCATTCCCACAACGATTCGGAAACAGCGGTGGCCAATGCCCTGCTTGCCGTCTCTCTGGGTGTCGATCACGTTCAGGGCACCATCAACGGTTACGGTGAGCGTTGCGGCAATGCCAACCTCACCTCCATTATTCCGGCCGTGGTTTTTAAACTGGGATTGGAATGCGGAGTAGGAAAGAATATCGACCGCCTCTACGGTGTCTCACGACTGGTCGACGAACTCGCCAACCTCCGGCAAAACAGGTTCCAGCCCTATGTCGGTGAATCCGCTTTCGCCCATAAGGGCGGCATCCATGTCAGTGCCGTTGAGAGAAATCCTCTCACCTATGAGCACATCGAGCCCGAAAAGGTTGGCAATATCAGGCGAATTCTCATTTCCGATCAATCGGGGCGCTCAAATATTCTTCACAAGGCAGAGAAATGGGGGTTGAAAATCGATGCCGCCGACCCTGTTTTGGCTTCGATCATACACGAGCTGAAGGAACTTGAAAACCAGGGGTATCAGTATGAGGGAGCCGAGGCCAGTTTCGAGCTGCTCATGCACAAATATCTCGGAATGCAGCGGAAGTATTTTGAATTCAAGGGATTCAGAGTAATGAACAACAAGTATCGCATGGATAAGCTGCCCCTGACCGAGGCCACTATCCGGCTCTCCGTCGGTGGCGATGAAGTCCACACCGCCGCCATGGGTGATGGTCCGGTCAATGCCCTGGACGAGGCCATCCGTAAAGCGTTGATTCCGTTCTACCCCTGCCTTGAGGAGATGATACTTTCCGATTACAAGGTCCGCGTTCTCACCGGCGAACGAGGTACGGAGGCCCGTGTCCGCGTCCTCATAGAGAGCAAGGACCGGCAGTCGAGCTGGGGCACGGTCGGCGTTTCGGTGAACATCATTGAGGCCAGCTGGCAGGCGATGATCGACGGCATCAATTACAAGCTCATGAAAGAGTACAAAAACCGCTGACGGAGCAGAGCGAGTTCGGACAATCTATTCCGGCCTTCATGAACGGCAGCCGTATTGACCTGCGGCCTGTTTGTAATAATAGTAGACAGTATTGCAAATGGGCTCCTGCCGTCCGCGGCCTCTGGCAGCCGGGAGCAGTCGGCGCCGATTGTCTGTTCTCCCGACTCGGAAGGGTAAATACGTGTCCGCAGGAGCCACTGCCTCCTTGTCGAGTATATGAAAAAAAAACGGTCCGGTCCGCCGGCGAAGGTTCCCCTTTCCCAGAAAGTAGCCTATTCTCTGCCGGCCGCAGCCCTTGCGGTAATCGGTATCCCTATATATGTCTATATTCCCAAGTTCTACACCGATGTGGTCGGCGTCGAAGTCGCCGTTCTTGGCTATCTACTTTTCAGCGTCCGTATCTTCGACGCCGTTACCGACCCGCTCTTGGGCTACCTCTCTGACAAGACATCCAGCCGTTTCGGCAGAAGAAGGCCCTATATAGCCCTGGGGGCGGTGGCCGTGGCCCTGTTTATGGTCTTGCTGTTCAACCCGCCTGCCGGGACCCCGGGATTTGAAACGCTGTGGTTCGGAGTCTGTCTGTATGCGCTCTTTCTCTCCTGGACTATTGTCACCGTCCCTTATGAGGCGCTGGGACCGGAAATAACCTTCGATTATCACGAACGCACCGCCCTCTTCGGCATGCGCGATGGTTTTCTCATTGGCGGTACGCTGATTGCGGCAAGCGCCCCGGCGCTGGTGCAGTACGCTTTTGGCCTTGCCGAAACCGGCGCCGGAGAGCGGGCCAAGTTTTTTTGGATATCGGTACTCTATACGCCGCTGCTCATCGGCAGCTGTTGGTGGTGCGTGTATCGCCTGCGCGAATCGGCGTTCTCCAGCTCGACGGAGGCCTTCAAACTGTTTACCGGCCTGCGGCGCATTCTTCGCAACCGTCCTTTCATGATTCTGCTCGCCGCCTATACCATCAGCGCCATAGGCAATAATCTTCCCGCCACCCTTATCCTCTACTATGTGGAATACGTTCTGCAGTCGGACCTGGCCGACTTTTTCCTGCTGCTCTATTTTGTCACCGGCATCTCCTTTTTACCCGTCTGGATTTCTCTGGCGGCACGAATAGGGAAAAAGTGGGCATGGATCGCCTCGATGGCCCTTAATACCGGAGCCTTTGTCGGTGTTTTTTTTCTCGGTGCCGGCGACATCATGCTCTACGGTATTCTCGTTTTTCTGTCTGGCATTGGTTTCGGAGCGACCCTGGCACTGCCGTCGGCCATTCAGGCCGATGTCATCGATTACGATGAGCTGCTGACGGGAAGGCGGCGGGAGGGCAATTACATCGGGCTCTGGTCAGTTGCCAAAAAGCTTGCGGCCGCCGTCGGCATCGGTGTCGGTCTCACCCTTCTCGGCCAGGCCGGGTATGCTGCCAATACACCCCAGACGGAAGAGGTGCAGCTGGTGCTGCGCAGCCTCTATGCCCTGGTGCCGTCGATGTGTAACCTGGTGGCTCTGCTCATTGCCTTGGCCTACCCCATAAGTGAGAGCATCCACAAAGAGATCCGCGTGGCCATAGCTCTGCGCCGCAAGGGGGGAACGGCAACGGATCCCCTTGATCATCAACGGCCTCTTACGGACGAGTAGCCAGAATTTTTGGTGAAAGAGTCGGGCCGGGAGTGTGTCGGAGATATCTCTTTTCTGCGACTCCACCGGCATGCTTTGAGATATGCAGTCCTGTTGTTCAGGATACTGTTGTCCTCAGCCATCGGACAAAACGGTGGCCAGGCAGGGGGTGTGCGAAAGCCCTGCCTGAAGGAAACTACTCCAAAGCTTCTGCTCGTCGCGGCCTGGTGCCGGAGCAGATGAGATCCCCGATCGGTATTGTTGCAGTTCTCTCCGTCATTTACCTCAAAAACAGATGATCAGAGCAGGCGCTGACATTCCAAAAGATTTCTCAGCAGCATGGGGACACAGGAACTCGGCTTTTTTCCTTCTATTTCAGGAATGAAAATTGCTATGGATTTCAGGCAGAAGAGTATTGAGGAAGAAGAGTGCCACAGAAGAGTGCCACAAAGGAGTATTTTTTTGACGCCGACCATTTGACATTCAATGCGACTATCACCTATACTTCTATTCATCAATTGTATTGATTGCTTTACCAGGCTTTGCACCGGAGAAAAAAGCACCTTTACTGTTGCAAGGGATTCTGCAAAGGAATTCCGCGCCTCTCCCGTGCCCTTCAAAAACCCGCCTCCAGGCCAGGTTCCTTATGGTCGAGGCGTCGTCATTATAGATCACTTTCTCTTAAAAATTGTATGGATTTATCGCTGTGTCTTATGTCGATTAACTCCTTAAGTGTAAGATAACACAGCGTAAAAATGCATAAGGTCAGAGTATTTTATCAGTGGGGAGGATTTTTGTGTCCTGCGAAATATGACCGGCAACGCCGCTTATTCTCTGGGCTGGCTGTAAAATGCCTGCAGCCGGTACAGAATAAGCTCAGAAAACCGGCAATCCGCTATGGGCCTGATTCTTTTTGCCGGGAGCCCTGAAAATACCTGTCCCGACCCTTTTTGAGAAGTTCAAGCTGATTTGAACGATACGTGCATTTCTAGTAATCATCACATTTGCCCCGGCACCGCCGGGTGGTACGCTGATTACGTGTAAAACAGAGTTTCTTGTTGATTTGCTGGAGGAGCGTATCTCACGGGTATTCAGAATAATATGTGCATCGTTAAGGAGGTGGATGATAACCCTGATATGGCAGAAATGAAACAAACGAGATTGAGGTGAGAAAGTGAGAAAAGCTACTTAAAGGAGGAGGTGCAAAATGAGTTTCAAGATGCCGGGTACGTTATTCGTTCTCTTGCTGTTTGCTGTCCCCGCAACGGTCTTTGCCGCGGAACCCTATAAGGATTCGGTGACGGGGATGGAATTTGTCATGATCGAGGGCGGCTGCTTCGATATGGGAGACGTGGGTGGGGCTGGTGATCCCAATGAGAGACCGGTGCGTGAGGTCTGCGTAAGCGATTTCTATATGGGAAAATTCGAGGTAACCAACGCCCAATACGATACATTCAGGCCAGCCCACGATAGTGGTGAAAATTTTGATATGAGCCTCGACCAGCCCAACCTGCCGGTGGTGTATGTTTCCTGGGAGGATGCCAACGCTTTTGCCGAGTGGCTCTCCAAGGAGACGGGGCAGACTTTTCGGCTGCCCACCGAGGCCGAGTGGGAGTATGCCGCCAGGGCAGGATCAGAGCAGATCCGTTTCTGGGGCAACAATCCCGATGAGGCCTGCGAATATGCCAACGTCGCCGATATGACAGCCAAGGAAGAACGACCCAACTGGACGAGCTTTCACTGTGACGACGGTTATGCCGGGGCGGCACCTGTCGGCAGCTTCAAGCCTAATGAATGGGGACTCTACGATATGCTTGGCAATGTCTGGGAGTGGTGTGCCGACGTCTATAACAGCGAGGCCTATTCCAGACTCCCGCAGCAGGATCCTCTATTCCAGGGTGCTGGGGAATATCGGGTCATGCGCGGCGGCGGCTGGAGTAATGGCCCCCTGGGGATTACAAGCTCCCACCGAGTCGGGCTCTCGCCCAATTTCGGTCATCATTCCCTGGGCATACGCTTGGTAAAAACAATTCAATAAGAAGAGATGGGTACAAATATGTGGAAAACGACAAAGAATAATCCTGGAGGCACCATATGAAGAGAAAGTACATTATCCTGTTTTTACTGCCGTTTAGCTTGTTTTTGCTCTCCACTCAGTCATTGGGTGCCGAGGGCGAGATGGAGGAGACGGCGATGGGCTTTATCGGCGCGGAAACCTGCCAGGAGTGCCATGAGGATACCTATGCCAGCTATGCCCGATCCATCCATTCGAGAAAGGTCATCAAAGGGCCGGCGGCCCAAAACGCCTGTGAGACCTGCCATGGCGCCGGCGCTGAACATGTCGAGAAGGGCGGTGGCCGCGATGTGGCCATCTTCGCCTTCGACGACGATGTCGACCCTGCGGCGAAATCGGCCAAATGCCTCAGCTGTCATCGGCAGAATACCGATATGGACAGCTGGGAGATAGGGGCTCACGCCCGCAACGAGATCTCCTGCGATTCCTGTCACGACCTGCATGCCGATACTTCCCAGCGTCCGAGCGAACCGGAGGTCTGCTTCGAGTGCCATCAAAGCGTACGCATCGAGGTGAACAAACGATCCCACCATCCGATCATCGAGGGCAAGGTCAGCTGCTCCTCCTGCCACCAGCCGCATGGCAGCCTCACCGAGGGCGGACTGAAAACGGCCGGATCCCAGGAACTCTGCTACGAGTGCCATGCCGACAAGCGGGGTCCCTACATCTATGATCATCCGCCGGTGGAGGAAGACTGCATGATCTGCCACACGCCGCACGGCAGCAGACATGCCAGGCTGATGAAGGAAAAAGTGCCCAATATCTGTCAGGACTGCCATGACTGGTCCCGCCATCCGGGCACCCCCTATGACAATGAAGCGGGCTTTGCCGGCAGCGGCCCCAGCAACAGATTCTTTGCCAGGAGCTGTCTCAACTGCCATGGCACCATCCACGGCAGCAATACTTTTGAAAATCACCGCTTTACACGATAGGAGGAGGGAATATGAAGAAAAGATCGATATTGCTAGCGACAACGGCCCTGTTCATCCTCCCCGTCGGAGGCGCTCTTGGCGCCGGCGATGCAGGCATGAGCGGCTCCGTCGAACTTGGTGCCCGGCTTGCCGCCGATGAGGACGATGGCGCCAAGTTCATGGAATACCGAGACCTGGAGAGCGGGGTTATCGGCAACTTTATGTACAACTACTACAGGGACGCCCTGTTCTTCGATGTCGAGGCCACCAACATAGGCCTTGACGACCAGTATTACCGTTTTGAGGGAGGGCTTTACAACGCCCTTAAGTTCTGGCTGTTTTATGACGAGATTCCCCATAACCTCAGCTTCGATGCACGCACCTTCTATTCGGGGGTGGGCGGCGGTGATCTCAACACCGCCCGGAACCCTACCGATGAGTCGACCTGGAGAACCTTCGACTACACCATAGATACGGAGGAGTTCGGTGGCGGCGCTGAATTTCTGCGTGGCTCTCCCTTCTTCGTCCGCTTCAATGTCAGCCAGCAGAACAGGGACGGCGTGCGGCCTCTGGGGAGCGGCAGCTTTTCCGGTGCCATTGAAATGCCGGAACCGGTCGACCAGACCACCAACAACGTCTCACTGGCGGGCGGCTACCGTTCCGATACCATGTCCTTCAGTCTCTCCGGCATGTACAGCTCGTTTGATAATGACAACAATGCCCTCGAATGGGACAACCCCTTCATCGGTGCGACCGAGCATAACTCACTGGCTCAGGACAGCGATTACGGCAAGATCGGCGCCGATTTCACCTGGCACCAGTTGCCGATGATGTCCACCCTCAAACTGAGAGGGACCTATACCACGCTTTCCAGCGATTTCAATGTCAACGAACTCGGGGCCGCCATACCGGCCGGCTTGAACTCCCTGAGCTTCGACGGTGACGTGACCACCGCCAGGTTCAATGCCGCCCTGCTCTCACACCCCACTGAAAGCCTCGGGACCAAAGTGTTCTTCAACTATTTCGATCGCAACAACGACTCGACGGTGATCGAATATACCGGCGGCGGCAACGACATCCATCTCTATGAGTATGATAAATACAACCTCGGCTTCGATGTCGACTACGACCTGGTTGCCGACACCACCCTGGGCGGCGGGTACAAGTTCGAGGAGGTCGACCGTACCAACCGGCATGACGCCGAAAGCAACACCGACCATGAGTTTTTCGTCAACGTCAAAAACAAGAGCCTCGATTTTCTCACCGCCAAGGTTGAATACACCTATCTCAACCGTGACACCGACGAAGATTTCGATCCTACCCTTACCCCGAGTGACGCCGGATATATCGCTCTGTTCGTCGACCGGTTCGATGCGGCCTCGAAGTCGAAGCATGAACTTGAGTTCGCCGTCGATGTTTATCCGACCCGCACGCTTGACTTCGGCGCTTCCTACACCTTCGTCAACAACGACTATGATGACGCCATACTCGGCCGGACCGAGGACACTGGCCACGAGTTTTATGTCGATGCCATGTGGCGGGCGGCAAAATTTCTCAGCCTGGGCGGTTTTGCCGGATTTGAGAACTATGAGTCCGACTCCAACCACTACAACTACCGGGCCGGTTTCATGGGGCAGACCGCCAATCCCCTGGTGGAGGACGGCAATCCCTCTTCGTTCCGCTGGAGCCAGTTCGACGAGGAGGATTTCTGGACGCTTGGCCTGACGGCGAAGATGCCGCTGATGCGCGACCGTCTGGTCCTCAGTTTCCTGGCCCAGTACCAGGAATCAGACGGAGAATCCGATTTCACCACCGAGGGTGCTACGCCACTGGAGTCCATCGACGAATTTGAGGACTACTACATAGCCACCTTCGAGGCCAGGGCCTCCTACGCCTTTACCGAGGCCTGGGCCCTCAACCTCGGCTATCTTTTCGAGAAGAGCAACTACGACGACCGGCAGTACGAGGGGTATGATCTGAGCCCCGGCGGCACCTCTCTGACCGGAGCCTACAGCGATCACGACTATGATGCCCACGTCGGCTATGTGACGCTTAAATATTCATTCTAAGAAGCTGGCATCGGGGCCGCGGTTCACAGAAAGCCTGCGGCCCGGTGTTATGATAGTGATCTACCAGCAAGGGGCGCCCATCGGGCGCCCCTTTTCTGTTACCCGATCCTGGGTTCTGGCGCACAGGGCAACATTTAGGGCTATGTCTCCCTGAAATTCTCTTTGTCATGTGAATTGAAAGCGGGTAAACTTGGCAACAGATGGCGAACGAGCGCTCGGTAGCAAATGCCGTCCGAGCCTGTACCCGTATTTCTAGGAGGAGAACGACCATGGAGAAAAGATCAGTAAACTCAAGTGTTCTGACCCCGGTGGAATTTCTGAATCGCAGTGCTCTTGTCTATCCGCAGAAGGTGGCCGTCGTCTATAAGGAGCGACGATATACCTATGCGCAGTTTCAGGCCAGGGTCAATCGTCTTGCCGGCGCTCTGATGAAAGCTGGCGTCGGTCCGGGGGACAAGGTCGCCTTTCTGTGTCCCAACATTCCACCCCTGCTCGAGGCCCACTACGGGGTACCGCTTATCGGTGCGGCGCTGGTCTGCATCAATATCCGTCTGTCGAAAAGCGAGGTTTCCTACATTATCAACCATGCCGATGCCAAATACGTCTTTGTCGATGCCGAATTTGCCCCACTCATCGATCCTTCGGAACTTGCCAAGGTCGAAGGCTATGTCAATATCTGCGATACCAGCGACACGCTTGCACTTGATGGTCCGGAGTATGAGGCTTTTCTCGAAAGCGGTTCGGCCGCCGTCATAGATCCTCTGGTGAGCGATGAAAACCAGCTGTTGTCGATAAACTACACCAGCGGCACCACCGGCAGGCCCAAAGGGGTCATGTATCATCACCGCGGCGCCTACCTCAACGCCATCGGCGAAGTTCTGGAATCGGGTCTTGACGCCTCTTCCGTCTATCTCTGGACTCTGCCAATGTTTCACTGCAACGGCTGGTGTTTCACCTGGGGAGTGACGGCCGTGGGGGCAACCCATATCTGCTTGCGCAACGTCGTTGCCGAGGATATCTACCGGCTTATCGAAGAGGAAAAGGTCTCTCACCTCTGCGCCGCACCGACGGTGCTCATTACCATGAGTACCTGGCCGGGAGCCTCCGATGTGAAGATGTCGCGAAAGCTGCAAATCATGACTGCCGGGGCACCGCCGCCACCGACCATTATCCGCAACATGGAGGCAATAGGTGCCAATATTATCCATACCTATGGTCTTACCGAAGTCTACGGTCCGCACAGCGTCTGCGCCTGGCAGCCGGAGTGGCAGGAGCTTTCGCCGGATGAGCGGGCCACACTCAAATCGAGACAGGGAGTTCCCTTCATGGTGACCCACTTCATGGATGTGGTCGACCCGCACAGCATGGAGCCGGTGCCCCGCGACGGAGAGACCATAGGCGAGATTGTCATGCGTGGCAATAATGTCATGACCGGGTATTACAAGGATGAAGAGGCTACCGCCAAGGCCTTTGAAGGCGGCTGGTTCCACAGCGGCGATCTTGCCGTGATGCATGCGGACGGCTATGCGCAGATAAAAGATCGGAAAAAAGATATCATTATCAGCGGCGGCGAGAACATATCCACCGTCGAAGTGGAAAACGTCATCTACCGGCACCCTGATGTCCAGGAGGTGGCGGTTGTTCCCGTTCCTGATGAAAAATGGGGGGAAGTCCCCAAGGCCTTTGTCGTTCCTAAACCGGGAAGCACGCCGAGTGCTGAGGATATAATCTCCTTCACCAAGGAGAACCTGGCGCGCTTCAAGGCGCCCAAGTACGTCGAATTCGGCGAACTGCCGAAAACTGCCACCGGCAAGATCCAGAAATTCAAGCTGCGCCAGAAGGAATGGGAAGGACGGGAGCGGATCCGTTAGGAGCGTACAGGAGAAGAGTAATTTTTTCTCGACTCGTCCGAAAGGGAAGGTGGATATACCTCCTCATGCTTAGCAACTCATTCTGAGAAAGGGAGGCTCGTTGCCCGGGACGCCATACACCAATCCCCGGGACTCACTGCAGCCATCCGGGCTGCAGTAACTTGCAAGTGGCTCAACATTGCTTATTTTGTCGAAAGAAGGAATGTTTTTATACCTGTATATCTGTTAAGGGGGCGACAATGGTAGAGCTGAAAACGATAAAGAAAGAGAACGTGGCATCGGCGCTTGAGCTGGCCAAGAAATACCGGTTGCTGGGGGAGCCGGACGAGGCAGAGAGTATCTGTCGTGATATACTTGAAGTGGAGGACGACAATCAGGATACCCTCATCACATTGCTGCTTGCTCTCACCGACAAGTTTCCATCCAGCGGTCTTAATCCAGTCTTTGACCAGGCCAAGGAAATTATAGAAAGACTGGCTGAGCCCTACTGCAAGGCCTATTACCTGGGCATTGTCTACGAGCGTCGTGCCAAATACCATCTCAAGCAGGGCGGACCGGGGTGCGGGCCGGCGTCTTACCAGTGGTTCGCCAGGGCCCTCGATGCCTACAATGAGGCGCTGGAAAGCTGTGACCCCGATAACCAGGACGCCGTTCTGCGCTGGAACTCATGTGTCCGCATCATCAACAACAATCCGCATGTCAAAGCCGACGATGAAACGCCCTCGGACTTGCTGCTGGATGCCTATGATTGACCTCCAGCCTCGCCTGGCAGGCGAGGCTGGAGAGCTCACTTCGAGAGCGAGTCCCAATAGTTCACTTCTCTGCTGAGTTGATACTCGAGGTGTCAGGGGTGCAGCTGTGGCAGTCTCGCGCAACCCCCTGATAACGGTAAGAATGGGTGCAACAACGCTCCAAGCAAAGATGTGGTCAGGCGCTCACTTCCCCTGTTCGATCATCTTCTTTGTCTGGTTGATGCGTTTAGTGATCAGAATCGAACGCGGACAGGCCCTGGTGCACTCGAAGTGGTTCTGGCAGGGCCAGACCCCGTCGTGCTCGTTGAGTACCGGCATCCGCTCTGCAGCCCCCCGATCGCGTGAGTCGGCGAGAAAGCGGAAGGCCTGGCTGATGGCCGCCGGACCCAGGAATGCGGGATTTTCGCTGAGAACAGGACAGGCCGAATAACAGGAAGCACAGAGAATGCAATTGGTAGTGTCGTCGAAGGCCAACCGCTCCTCCTGCGACTGGATGCGTTCTTTTTCAGCCACCGGCTCATCATTTATCAGGTAAGGCTTGACGGCTCGGTACTTGGTAAAGAAGTCAGCCTGGTCGACGATCAGATCCCGCTGGACCGGTAAATATCGCAGCGGTTCGACGGTGATGGTTTCACCGGAGCCGCCGACGATATCTTTAATCAGCGTTTTGCAGGCCAGGGCGTCTTTGCCGTTGATGCGCATGGCATCTGATCCGCAGACACCGTGGGCGCAGCTTTTGCGGAATCCGAGACTGCCGTCCTGAAAGCGCTTTATCTGCATGAGCGCATCAAGCAGCCGGGCGTTGCCGTCGATCTCCACTTCATATTCCTGGTAGTGGGGCGCCTCGTCACTGTCGGGGTTGAAGCGTTGTATCTTCAGAGTGATCTTCATATCATGCTCCAGTAATATCAATAGGTGCGCGGTTTCGGTTGCCAGAGTGAAATGTCGACAGGCTTGTAGTCGATTCGCACCGTGTCCTCTTCGAGGTAGGCAAGGGTGTGTTTGAGCCAGGCGTCGTCGTCGCGTTCGGGGTAGTCCTCACGGCTGTGGGCTCCGCGGCTCTCTTTGCGGTTGCGTGCGGAGACTGCGGTAATCAACGATAGATCCAGGAGGTTGCCGAGTTCGATGATCTCGAGCAAGTCGGTGTTGAAGCAGCTGGAGTTGTCCTGGACCCGTACCTGCCGGTAGCGCTGCCGTAATTCCTGCACCTGGCTTTCGGCCTCTTCCATTTCCTGTTCGTTGCGGTAGATCCCTACCTTTTCCATCATCAGGGTTTGCATCTCGTCGGTAATATGGCCGCCGTGGTGCTCCGATGGCCCCTCCGTCAGCTTTTTCAGCCATTCTCTGGCGGGGTCGGCGTCGGCATCGCTGAGACGGGGGGCGTCAACGTCTTTGACGTAGCCGCCGATATGACGTCCGGCACGACGGCCGAAGACCACTAGGTCGAGCAGGCTGTTGGTGCCCAGGCGGTTGGCGCCGTGGACCGATACGCAGGCGCATTCGCCCACGGCATAGAGCCCTTGGACAACCGTGCCGTTACCGTCTGCGACAACCTGGCCGTTGATATCGGTGGGGATGCCGCCCATGGCGTAGTGGGCTGTGGGCAGTACCGGAATGGGTGTATCGGCAGGATCAATGCCCAGATAGGTTTGGCAGAAACCGGTGATATCGGGCAATTTTGCCAGCAGCGTCTCCTTGCCGATGCCGGTGGCGTCGAGATGGACATAATCATCTATCCGTCCGTCGCCGCGGATGCCCCTGCCGGCCCGAACCTCGGTGACCAGTGAGCGGGCAACGATATCCCTGGGAGCCAGATCGAGCAGGGTGGGCGAGTAGTTTTCCATGAAACGATCACCCTCTTTGTTGCGGAGAATGCCGCCTTCGCCCCGAACCGCTTCGGAGATTAATATTCCCAGGCCTTTTATACCGGTGGGGTGGAACTGGAAAAATTCCATATCCTGCAGGGGAATGCCGCGACGGGCGCAGACCGCCGGACCGTCGCCGGTGTTGGCGTAGGCATTGGAAGTGATCTTGAACATGCGGCCGAAACCGCCGGTGGCGAAGAGTACCGCCTTGGCACCAAAGATATGAATTTCACCGGTGGCAAGTTCGATGGCAACGACACCGCGGCAGATATTGCCCTCTTTGACCAGGTCGATCACCTGGAATTCATCGTAGAAGGCCACCTTGTTCTTGATGCACTGCTGATAGAGGGTTTGCAGAATCATATGACCGGTGCGGTCGGCGGCATAGCAGGCACGCCTCACCGGAGCTTCGCCGAAATTTTTGGTGTGACCGCCGAAGCGGCGCTGGTCGATGCGGCCCTCCGGAGTCCGGTTGAAGGGCAGACCGCGGTTCTCAAGATCGTACACCGCCTGAATGGCTTCTTCTGCGAGAATTTCCGCCGCCTTCTGGTCAACGAGATAATCACCACCCTTGACGGTATCGAAGGCATGCCATTCGGCCCTGTCTTCCTCGACATTACCCAGCGCGGCGCTGATGCCTCCCTGAGCTGCTCCGGTATGGCTGCGGATGGGATAGAGCTTGGAAAGAACAGCGGTTTTCGAGCGCTGACTTGCCTCCAGAGCGGCGTAGAGGCCGGAGCCGCCGGAACCGATGATGATGGTATCGAATTGATGGATCACAGGACATCTCCTTCTGCAAGGATGCAGTGCTGAATCTGATGAGAGTTGGGCGTGCTGAGTGGCTGATACGACGAGCCTGGCCGCTTCACACAGGTCTATTTATGGTACCTGTTTTACCGGAGTCGATCAAGGAATTTACCAACAGCGCATTGGCCGGAAAGACTCAGGTTTTAGAGGCCAGCCGACTGAAACGGTCGAAGTAGTCGGGAAAGGTTTTAGAGGTGCAGTCGGGATCGTTGATGGTGACGGGCACATCTCCTAGAGCAGCGAGCGAAAAGCACATGGCCATGCGATGGTCATTGTAGGTGTCGATAACGCCGTGGCGCAGCCTGGCAGGCGGGGTGATTTCCAGGTAATCCTCGCCTTCGACTACTTCTGCGCCTACCTTGCGCAGTTCGCAGGCCATGGCGGCGAGTCTGTCTGTTTCCTTGACCCGCCAGTTAGAGACATTGCGGATGACCGTCGTTCCGGAGGCGAAAAGCGCCGTGGTGGCGATGGTCATGGCGGCATCGGGAATATGATTAAGATCGAGGTCGATGCCGCGAAGCTCACCCCGCTCGGCTTCGATAAAGTCGTCGCCCCAGGTTATCCTGGCTCCCATCCGTTCAAGAACCTCGGCAAAACGGACGTCTCCCTGCATCGAGGCCCGGCCGACCCCTTCTACCCGGACCCGGCCACCCTTGATGGCTCCTGCGGCCAGAAAATAGCTGGCCGAAGAGGCATCACCTTCCACGAGGTAGTTTCCCGGGCTGGTATAATTTTGCCCCCCGCCAAGGAGAAAGCGACGGTAGCCGTGGTTGTCGGCTTCGACACCGAAGCTGCGCATCATTTCGAGGGTGATGTCGATATAGGGTTTGGAGACCAGTTCTCCGGCAATAGTGATGATAGAGTCCTGCCCGGCCATGGGGGCGGCCATGAGCACGGCGGTAAGGAACTGGGAAGAAACCGAGCCGTCGATGGTAATACTGCCGCCCCTGAGGCCGTGGGCTTTGATCCGCAACGGCGGGTAGCCCTCGTTTTTGAGATAGTCGATTGTAGCCCCGGCCTGCCGCAGCGCTACGACCAGATCGCCTATGGGCCGCTCTTCCATACGCTGTTCTCCTGTCAGCGTGTATACGCCGTGTCCCAGGCACAGGGCGGCGCAGAGCGGTCGCATGGCGGTGCCGGCATTGCCGAGGTAGAGCTCCAGGGTTTTCGCGGCGAAAGGCCGGCCCAGCCCGGCGACACTGCAGCGGCCGTTGCTCGTATCAAAGCTGCAGTCGACGCCTAAGGCGCGGAGGCTTTTCAGCATATGACCAACGTCGTCGGAATTGAGCAGATTGGTGAGCACGGTGGTTCCGCGGGCAAGAGAGGCCAGAAGTAAGGCCCTGTTGGAGACGGACTTGGAGCCTGGCAGGGTGAGTGTACCTTCCACTCGGGCGATAGGGGAAAGTGTCAGTGACTTCATGGTCGTTCCTTGTCGGCGGAAGGATCGTCAATGGGCACCTTGAAGCGGAGAAGGCGCCGGCCGTACTCTTTGCGGAGCCTGTCGAGGAAGACCTTGTCGATCTCGCCTTTCCAGGTTTTCACCGAATAGAACCGTTTGGGGATGACGACCTCGTCCGGGGTGTAGCCGGTGGCAAAGCGCACCTGCCAGCGCAGCTTACGAATATACTCACCCGCTTCGTCGAGCGAGGCTGCCAGTCCGGGGAGGCCGACGCTGTGCAGACACTCAGCCAGCATCTCGCCGGTGTAGATCGAACGGGCGAAAAGACAGGCGACCATGGAGGTGAGCAGCACCCTGTCCGGCTCGTCTTCCATGAGGAAATCGACTGCTTTGTCGACGTCCTTGTCGGTATTTTTCTGGTCCCAGGAATAGGCTCCGGTGTCGAGATGGGAATGTCGGAAGCCCAAGGACTGGGCGGCAAAAAACAGTTCTCCCGTAGCGTAGCCTGCCATCTCCTGGCCCAGAACGCAGGCAAATTCACCGCCGCCGTATCTTGCGGCGGCTTTGAGGGTCCCCTGGGCGAGGGTTTGGTAGAAGTCGTTGATACCCTTGCCGAGGAAGGCTGCAGCCTGGATGTAGCCGTCGGTGTCGCCGAAACGCAAGGGGACGAGAGTCTCGTTTGCTGATATCAGGCCGCGCTCGCTGGCTTCCGTGGCCCAGGCAAGGGCCACTCCGCCAGACATGGCGTCAAGACTGACTTTCTCCAGGCTGTCGAGAATGCGGAGAATGTTGAAACTGTCGGTAATACCCAACATCGTCCCCGCGGCGAAGATCGGTTCGTAGTCATAGGCGACCTGGTGAAAGTGGTAGCGGTTGGCCTGTAGCGATTTCTCGCGGAAATAGCCGATGTGGATGCAGCCCACCGGACAGCCGGAACAGGCGGCGTTGCGCAGCAGCGTGTCCTCGGCGAAGGCCTTGCCGGTGATGGAGGTTATGGCCGGATCGGTGGTTTTCTGGAGATTGCGCCAGGGCAGCGACTGCAGTTCGTTGAGCGGCTCGAGGTTGGCAGGGGTGCCGAGATCAAAGTATTTGTGCATCATGTCGGTGGCGGTAACTTCGGTATACAGCTTTTGGTAAAGCTTGGGGTAGTCGCCCCGCGGCTGGTCGAAGTCGCTGTCGCCATGGATGATAATGCCCTTGAGGTTCTTGTCGCCCATAACGGCGCCGCTGCCCATCCTGCCGAAATGGCGGTAGGTGTCGACGTTGATGCAGGCCATGGCCGATCCGGCTTCACCGGACTGACCGATACGCAGTATGGAGCGATGGCCGGCGTTGGCGCCAAACATCCGCCGCATGAGCCTGCCGCTGGATATGGCGTTCATGCCCCGCATGAAACCCACCTCCTTGCATTCGATATGGTTGGCGCCGATGCTGAGGCAGGAGAGGGATTGGGCCTTGCCGGTTATGACAATGGCGTCGAGCCCGGCAAAACGCATGGCCAGCGCCGCCCGGCCGCCGCCGTGGCTTTCAGTGTACTGGTCGTGATAGGGCGACTTGAAGGCGCAGACCACCTTGCTCATCAGTGGAAAGAGTCCGGTCAGCGGACCGATGGCGAGAATCAAGGGCTGCTCCGCTTCCTTCCAGCTTGCCTCCGGCGTGCCGTAGAGGTGAAAAAGCAGAGCTGCCAGGCCGCTGCCGCCTACGTAGCGGTTTCGGCCCTCCTGGTGGATGATTTTTCCGCGTCGCCGGTGCAGATCGTAGTGGAGAATGCGAAAGTGTTCGGAGATCACAGCAGTACCTCCTCGATGGTGTCGATTTCCTCGTAGTCGAGGCAGTTCTGAGGACAGAAATCGACGCATCGGCCGCAGTGAATGCAGACGAATACCTCCCTTTGAATGTTCTCGTAGATGGCATCCACCGGACATGTCGGTACACACGCGCCGCAGCGGATGCAGAGTTTCTTGCGAACGACGATGCCGCCACCCTTACGCTGGGAGAAGGCGGAGGTTGGGCAGGCCTCGGCGCAGGGCGCCGGTTCACAGGCCAGGCAGCGTACTGCCCGGAAACCCGAAGATATGCCTCCCGAAGATTCGATGCGAATGCCGGCGCAGGTCCAGCTGAGCTTTTTATGGATCATACGGGCGCAGGACAATGAGCAGGAATGGCAGCCGGTGCACTGGTCCATTCGTGGAGTGGTCAAGAGTTTCATAACAACTTCAGAGTCTGGGTGGCAGCGGTAATATAGCCGCGTTTTAGCCAAGTATTGGCCGTATATGCAATCGTTATAGTATGCCACCGTGATCATAATGGCAACCATCAAGTTTTTTCTGTATTGGCCTCTACAAGGGGAATTGTCCGCTTTGTCTACGGCGGTGAAAAATGACATTGACTGTTGCCACCGGGGGCAAAAGCGGATAAATAGATGGAGGCGATTGTCGCGGGCAGTGGCTCGGAAGTCCAATCAATTCTTTCAGGGGAAATACAACAGTCCGGAGGTCTTTTTATGAAATTCCCAATAGACTTGAGCGTCTATAAACAGCTGGTTTTTTCCGCCTCGCAGAAAGAACTCGACGGTGAACAGCGCAGGCAGCTGATGACGAATATCGAGGTGGTGCGCGACAGCATCGTCTTTTTTACGGCCCTGGCAAACTGCAAGGGACTCGGCGGCCATACCGGCGGTGCCTATGACGTCGTGCCGGAAGCGCTGATTCTCGACGGTTTCATGAAGGGCGACGACAGGTACCATCCAGTGCTCTTCGACGAAGCGGGCCATCGCGTGGCCCTCCAGTATATCATGGCGGTGCTCAACGGTCATGCCGATATCTCAACCCTGCTGCACTACCGTGAGTTCCAGAAAGGACTCTACGGTCATCCCGAAAGAGACGACGAGCGGGGCATTTTCTTCAGTTCCGGCCGCCTCGGCCATCTCTGGAGCCATGTCAACGGCGTTGCCGAAGCCCTTACCGACAAGGTGGTGGTGCTGCTGGGCAGTGACGGTTCGCAGCAGGAGGGTGGCGATGCCGAAGCAGCGCGCTATGCCGTTGCCAGAAATCTCAATGTCAAGGTGATCATCGACGACAACGACGTCACCATTGCCGGTCATCCCAGCACCTACCTCAAAGGTTTTGATATCGCCAAGACTCTGGAAGGCCAGGGAATGAAGGTAAGCACCGGCGATGGCGAGGACATCGATGAACTCTACGGCCGCATCCGCGAAAGCCTCGTAAGCGACGGTCCGGTAGGACTGGTCAACAAGCGCAAGATGGCCGTGGGCGTCGATGGCATCGAAGGACTGCCCAAGGGTCATGACGTCATTCCGGTGGATATGGCCATTGCCTACCTGCAGCGTAAGGGGCATGAGGCGGCGGTGGTCCTGCTCCAGGAGACCGGCAAGAGCGGAGGAAGCAGCCAATACCTGGGCAGCAGTAAAGACACGGCCAAGTGTCGCGATGAGTTCGGCAAGCTCATCTGTGAGCTTGTCGGCCGGCTGGACAATCCCCGCGACAAAGTCATCGTTGTTGACTCCGATCTCGAAGGCTCCTGCGGTCTTCATCATATCCGTAAAATGTGCCCGGAAATATATATCCCGGGCGGCATTATGGAGCGCAATAATTTTTCCGTAGCAGCTGGCTTTGGTTCCACGCCGGGGCGACAGGGTATTTACGGAACCTTCTCCGCTTTCCAGGAGATGGTGATTTCGGAAATCACCATGGCCCGGCTTAACCGGGCCAATGTCATTGCCCATTTTTCCCATGCCGGCGTCGACGACATGGCCGACAACACCTGCCACTTCGGTATCAACAATTTCTTTGCCGACGGCGGTCTCGACGAAGATACCACCACCAGGCTCTATTTTCCTGCCGATGCTCTGCAGCTCAGGGCACTGCTGGCGAGAATCTTTGACGACGAAGGGTTGCGCTTCATCTACTCTACCCGCTCGGCAACGCCGTACATAGAAAATGAAGACGGCGGCCGGATGTATGATGAGGGCTACGCTTTTACCCCGGACAAAGATGAGATTGTCCGCGAAGGCAGCGCCGGCTACATAATCTCCTACGGAGAAATGCTCTACAGGTGTCTGCATGCCGTCGAACTGCTGAAGAAGGACGGCATCGATATCGGTCTTATCAACAAGCCCACCCTCAACGTTATCGACGAGGAGACGCTCATCCTGGTGGGCAAGTCGCCTCTGGCGCTGGTGGTGGAAACCCAGAACAGCAAGACCGGCCTTGGCATCCGCTACGGCACCTGGCTGTTGGAGAGAGGGCTCACCGCCAGATACGCGCACATGGGCACCCACAGAGAGGGCCAGGGCGGACTGAGCGAACAGATACCCTATCAGGAAATGGCAACCGAAGACATACTGAGCACGGTGCGTTCCCTGCTGTAGCCGGCGATGTCGTTTCTGGTGCAGACGCCGACGATAGGTGCTGGTATCTTGGTATCTTCAGTGAAATGAAAAAAGAGGCGGTCCTGATGGGACCGCCTCTTTTTTCGTTGTACTTCTCCTGGACTATAGGACCCTGTGGGTTTTGAGGGATATCTTATTTCTCCGTCAGCGGCAGGCCATAGGAATTTTGGCCCAAAAGCAGATAGGCGTCACCACCTATCAGCGACATCATGGAATTATCGGCCATATTGCAGCGAAATCCCTGACAGGAGCGGGGCCGGTAGTGATAAATTTTACAGTAGTGCTTGTCGTTTTTCTTCTGGAGAAAGACGCAGCCCCTGCCATCGGGATGGATCATGAAGGTCTTACCAGTGGCGGCGGCTTCCTCGCGGGCCCGGTTAATGCCCTTTTCTCTGATCTCCCTCAGGCTCAGGTCGATGCCGACATGGCCGCCCATCTTTTTGATAAAATCCACCTCGCTCTGTTCAAGAGTGATTTTACGGTACTGTCTGCAGCAGGTGCCGCACTGGCGGCATTGCTGGAAAATGGTGTTGAGAGTGGCCGTCTCAAGGGTATCGCTCATGAATTCTACTGGATGGTCCAGTACCTCTGCAAAGGATGATCGTGAAGCAGAGCCGAGGCCCGTTTGACATCGAGGACGCCAACTTTGCGTGTGTTTCGGCAACCCAGGCTTTCTAAGGTGGCAATGACCGAGGCTTTGAGAGAAGCTGGATTGTATCCTCCCTCGAGAATGTACATCAGCCTGCCTTCGCAGGTCTCTTCGGCATATTGTCTGAGCATGGTGGTCACCATGGCGAACCATTCCGTGCTAAGCAGGGTGTTGCTTATGGTGTCGTCCCTGTGGCCGTCGTATCCGGCAGAAACAAGAATGATCTGGGGCATGAACTGTTCCACCAGGCCCTGGAGAAGCCGGCCGACCAGAAAGGTGTATTCCCGGTCGCCGAACTGAGCGAAGACCGGCATATTGATGGTGAATCCCTGACCCTGCAGTGAGCCGGTCTCCTCTTTTTTACCGGAAAAGGGAAACAGACCGCTTTCGTGAATCGATACCACCAGCACCTCGGGCGACTCGTAGAACATCTCCTGGGTGCCATTGCCGTGATGGGCGTCGAAGTCAAGGATGAGTATCCGACTCAAACGATAATGCTCGAGAAGATACTTGGCGGTGATGCCGATGTTGTTGAGGATGCAGAAGCCCATGCCTCTGCCGGGTTCGGCATGATGGCCCGGCGGCCGGATGAGGGCGAAGCCGCGATCGAATTCGCCGGCCATGATATTGTCGGCCATTTCCAGGCAGCCGCCGGCAGCCAGCTCGGCGGTGGCGAACGACTCTTCCATCAGGTAGGTGTCGCGGTCGTAACTATAGGGATTTTCCCTGGTAGAATGTTCCCATATCTGTTCGAGGTAAAAAGTGGAATGGACAGCGGTGATATGTTCGAGGCTGGCCCGGCGCGGTTCGAGGCAATAGAAACGGTCTCTGAAGTTGCCCTGGATATGGGCGTAGAGTGAGTGCAGCCTCTTGGGATTCTCTGGAGAGTTCTGACGTATGCAATGTTTGAAGTACCGGTCGTCGAGCAGCAGACCGCATTTCTTATTCATAGTGGTAGCGGTAAATGGCGTGTTGTTGATATTGCCTGCGGTCGAGACGGTAATAATTGCCGGTTCGTCGAATGCCCCTGTCGTCGTAGGTGAGTGTTTCGATAAGCGAAAAACCCAGCTTGCGCAGACAGCGCTGCTGGGGGTGATTATCAAGATCGGTATACATCTCCACCTGGCGGATTTTTTCCTTTTCAAAGAGATAGATGAGGAGAAATTTCTGCGCCTCGGTGCCGTAGCCTTTGTTGCGCTCCGCCGGTTCAGCGATTTTGACGGCCACCGTTGCCGTAGCCATCTTGTCCGCCGGCAACCAGTAGTGGATGGTGCCCACCGGCCGGTCGTGGCGTTTTTCTATGATAAACAGCTTTTCTCTGCTGCTCCAGTAGAGATCGGAATTGAGCCGCTGTTCCATTTCGAGGCGGTCGAACTGTTCCGGTGAGAGAAAATCGCCATAGGCGTCAGGCGTGGTACTCCAGTGGACAAGAAGATCGAGATCCTTGGTGTGTACCTTGCGGAGCACCAGCCTGTTGGTATAGAGATTTCTCGGTAGTGTAATCATCGTAGCCATGATATGGCGTGAATCTACAGTAATTAACGGCTAAGGGTTCAAGATTGCCGGGTGGCAGAGGACGCCACCCGGACGTGTCCGGACCGATGTGTTTTACATCTCGCTTATCACCCTGTTCAGGGTTTGTGAGGAATCCTGCAGCTTTTTCAGCGCCTCGACAGTGCCGTCGATGGATGAATTGACCGATTTGGCCGCTTGCTTGTTGTCCTCGGAGGAAGAGGCGACATCGGCTATGCGGCTCTTCACATCGATGCCGCTTTCGTTGAGACTGTCGGTCTTGGTGTTGATGTCCTTGACGGTCCCGGAAATGGTGACGATACCCTCGGAAATCTTGTTCATGGCTTCAAGGGCGCAATTGATGACCTCGCTGCCGTCACCGAGCATTTTCATACCGTCCTTCATCACACCGATGGTGTCGCGCGATTCCTCCTCGACCTTCTTGACGATATTGGCAATATCGACTGCCGATTTCGAGCTGTTTTCAGCAAGTTTGCGTATCTCATCGGCGACCACGGCAAATCCGCGGCCGGCATCGCCTGCCCGGGCTGCTTCAATGGCGGCGTTGAAGGCCAGCAGATTGGTCTGTGAGGCGATCTCCTTGATGATATCAACGAAGCTGCCTATTTTTTCCAGCTGGCCGACAAGTCCGGCCACCATTTCGTTGGTGCCTTCCATGGATTTGTTGATGGCTTCCATCTTTTTGCCGGCATCGGTGCTGGCTTTCTTGCCCTCTTCGGCATCGATGGCAACCCGCTGGGTGATATTCTCTGATTCGGTGGTGGCGCTGGCCATTTCTTTGAGAAAGCTGACCATCTGCTCGATGGTTTTCGAGGATTCGTCAAGCAGGTTGACCTCCTTGTCGATGGCACCATTCATCGATTCGATAGAGGATGTTGCCTCCTTCATCTGTTCCATGGAACTGTTGACCAGCCGGGTGACCTCGTCGCTTGACTGGTTGATCAACTGCTCGACCTTGGCCTCGGCGGTGACGTCGACTATGTATTCGAGGCCGCCCTTGATATTGCCCTTGGCATCCTTGATGGCTACGCTGGTGACCTTGATGGGGACGTCGAGTCCGCGGATATGGGCGACGGTCTGGTCGGTGACGGAGGAGTCGCTTTTCATCGCCCGGCTGATGGCGCACTCCGCCGTTCTGCAGAGGTCCTTGCCGAACAGGTCGTAGCATTTTCTGCCGAGAGCCTCGTCCACCGTGGTGCCGGCCATGGCGGCGCCCGCAGGGTTGATATAGGTGATATTGAAATCGCTGTCGACGGAATGAATGGGGTTGGGTATGGCGTTGAGATTTTCGATCTTCTCGTTGGCGGCCTGTTTCTGCGCGGCTTCCCGGGTAACGTCGAGTACGAACTCCAGGGCGCCCTTGATGTTGCCCTTGGCGTCCTTGATGGGCGCACCTGTGTACTTGATGGGAACGATGACCCCTTCGGCCGGCCGGGCAATGGTTTCGGCGGAGACGATGCGGTCGTTCTTCATGGCCTGGGTACAGGCGCATTTTTCCGTTTTGCAGTGGGGAGTTTTGAAGAGATCGTAGCACTTTTTGCCGATGGCCTCATCCGGGGTGAGGTTGACGACGGCGGCACCGGCCGGATTCATGAAGGTGATAGTGTAGTCGGTATCGATGGACAGTATCGGTGTCGGGATAGCATTGAGGTTATTGATTTTCTCATCAGCTTCCTGCTTCTGCCTGGCCTCCTCGGTGACATCGAGGACGTATTCGAGAACGCCCTTGATATTGCCCTTGGCGTCCTTGATGGGCGAGCCGGTGTACTTGATGGGGATGATAACCCCTTCGGCCGGTCGGGCAATTGTCTGTTCGGTGATGACGGAGTCGGTTTTCATGGCCCTGGCGCAGGCGCATTTTTCCGTTTTGCAGTGGGGGGTTTTGAAGAGATCGTAGCATTTCTTGCCCACAACCTCGTCGGGGGTAGAGCCCACCACCGCGGCACCTGCCGGGTTAATGAAGGTGATGGAAAACTCCGTGTCCATCGCCATGATCGGCGTTGGGATAGTGTTGAGGTTGTTGATTTTCTCCTCTGCCTCCTGCTTCTGCCTGGCCTCTTCGGTGACGTCGAGGACATATTCGAGGGCACCCTTGATATTGCCCTTGGCATCCTTGATGGGCGAGCCGGTGTACTTGATGGGAATGATGACCCCTTCGGCCGGTCGGGCGATGGTCTGCTCGGTAACCACGGAGTCGGTTTTCATGGCCCTGGCGCAGGCGCATTTTTCCGTTTTGCAGTGGGGGGTCTTGAAGAGGTCGTAGCATTTCTTGCCCACAACCTCGTCGGGGGTGGAGCCGATGACGCCGGCACCTGCCGGATTCATGAAGGTGACGGTGAAATCGGTGTCGATGGCGATGATCGGCGTGGGAATGGTATTGAGGTTGTTGATTTTTTCATCGGCCATCTGTTTTTGTTTGGTTTCCTCTGTCATATCAAGGACGTATTCTACGGCTCCCGTGATATTTCCCTTGGCGTCCTTGATGGGGGCGCCGGTATATTTAATGGGAATGATGACCCCGTCCTGGGGGCGGGCGATGGTCTGCTCGGTGACCACGGAGTCGGTCTTCATGGCCTTGGCGCAGGCACATTTTTCCGTTTTGCAGTGGGGCGTCTTGAAGAGATCGTAGCATTTTTTACCGACGGCCTCGTCCGGAGTCATGCCTGCGACGCCGGCGCCAGCCGGATTCATAAAGGTAATCGTGAAGTTTTTGTCAATCTCCAGAATCGGGGTGGGGATTACGTTCATATCCGTGGTCAACTGGCGCAGATGGGCTTCGGTCTCCTTGCGGGAGGTGATGTCGTTCATGCTGACATACATGCCATCCTTACCTCCGTTGATAGGCGATGCCGTGGTGGCAAAATACAGAGGGGCGGACGTGCCGTTTTGGACGACAACTTCGGCTTCGGCAGGTTTCTTAATGCGGGTGGCCTTGGCCACCGGGCAATCCTTGGTTCCGCAGAGGTGGCTTGGGCAGGCCTCTTCGCAGGTCATCTTGCCGACGACATCTGCTTCTTTATGTTTGAATGTTTTAAGAAAAGGCTGGTTGGCCCAGGTGATGATCCTGTCGTTATTGACGATAAAACTCGGCTGCATGACGAGATTGAGACAGGAAGTATCCAGGACGTCGCCTGTGGTTTTTGCTGTGGTTTCCATGTTTTTTCCTAACTTGTTAGAGTTTCAGATTGCTGTTCTGTTTCAGGTGTAGGCTTCCTATCCTTGAATTCCAGGTGATTGCCGACCATATTGTGTATATTGACGACAAGCACGTGCTCTTTGAGACCGTCTTCTTTTTCGAATTCTATGAGCCGGTCCAGGGTATCTTTTTTATCGGCGTAGCGCGGGTTGAGCGAAGGAGTGGAGTGATACTCCTCCTGCTTGTAGATGGTGACGATGGCGTCTACTTCCAGGGCGATGGTCCGTCCATGGCCCCGACAGATAATAAGTTTGCTTTCCTGCGCCTCATTGGCCGGATAGTCGTAAAATGCGCGAACATCGATGACTGGAACTATGGCGCCGCGCAGGTTGATAACGGCGCTGCCGTAGCCGTTGGCCCGGGGGATTTTCATGATGTTTTCGCTTTCGATTATTTCCTGTACGTCTTTGAGTTCTATGGCAAAAAATTTATGGATGGTGAAAATGAGGTAGCAGTTTTCCGTTATGACATGATGCGATCTGGTGATATGAGTTTCGGTCCCGGTTTCCTTGCCTTCCTTGCTGCTGAGACGCGACAGAGATTTGATGTCCTCGATCTGATTGCAGACCAGGTTGGGCATATCCAGTAGCATGATGTCGGTGCCGTCGGGCTGCGGGTAAATGCCCAGAAGGTTATCGCTGCCGCCGGATGGGATGGCGAGGATATCGTTATCGGCCACCGTCACAATCTCCCTGATGTCATCGACCATCATGCCGAAAGAGCAGTCCTCCGAAGCCAGTACCAGTACACGGTTGTCGTCGTTTTCGCTCTCTCCGGCCTCGCTTTCATTGAGAAGATAGCGGCTGCTGAGGACCGGGATCACTTTTTCCCGCAGACGGATGGCTCCTTCGACATTTCCGCTTTTGAAGGTATCGTCGATTCCTGAAAAAAAAGCGATCTCCCTGGCGTACTTCACGGGTACCCCGTAGAGTTGCCCTGCGCTGCTGAAAATTACCCAGCGGGAGTATGTTGTCGTCGTCGCTGCTGCCGAAGATGAGGTCGTCGCCTGCAGCCCTTCGATGGCCTTCAGGCTGCGTCCTTTGAAAAGATGGCCGATATCGAGCAGCTCTATGGTGCGCTTGCCGTTGTCGAGTCTGATAATGGCGGAAATTATATGGTCATCGGTCTGCAGGACGCTGCTGATCGGCATAATGGCTTCGTCGCCGGCGCGGAACACTTCCTGAATATCGTCGATAAGCAGACCGAACTGGTAGTCATGGAGGGTAACCACAGCCACCTTGGCAGTGGGGTTGTATTGCGAGTGTTCAAATCCCAGCCGTTTTTTGAGATTGATGACCGGGATGAGATCCTGTCGCAGTGCCATGATGCCTTCGAGGTAATCGATGGCCGCCGGCAGATGGCGGATGGCACCGTTGATAGGGGTCGCTTCACTGACGTTTTCGGCCTTCAGGGCAATTTCGACCCCTTTCTCGGCATCGAGTATGAAGGAGGCGAATAGCTGATCAGGCATAGCTCTGTCCCATTTGAGTGTGAGATGATTCGGCCTCTCTCTCGGGCACAGCAAGCATGCGGGCGATAACGTTGCCGAGTCTGTCCATGTTTGTGTGCAAGCGGGCGGTGTAGCGTGGTTTGAGAGAATAGTACCCCTGAATGTTGGTCAGGTCTTCGGCGCCGATGATAAGGACGACGCGGAATGTATCAAAATTGTCGCCGATGGCCACTAACTGGTCGATTTCCTCCTGGTTTGCGGCATAGAGAAGGAGGATGTCGCCACTGCGCAGTTCCATGGAATTCGGTGTCTTCAGACACGAGCCGGCAGGAAGAACTTTGATATCCTGGGCAAACGACTGCCGTGACAACAGAGAGAGACATCTTTTGCTGCAGGTTTTATACTCGCAGTTACCAGAGCATCTGGTGTCGGCGGCGGAATAAAAAAATGTGTTCATGGGATCACTAGGACAAAGAGTTTTGAAATGAATCAACCGTGCCATTAGGCCATTACACTGTTAGATAGAGCATTATACGTGCCATCTTCTGATAAAGGTTACTGTTGTTATAAAATTTCATTTTATAACATGAGCTTATCTTTTTGTGGCGACTCCGATAAAGGAAGTAAGAGGCAAAATTGCCCTGTTCATAAAAGTGGACAGTGTTACCTTTTGTGAACAGTGGGTGGCGGGAAGGACAGAAAAATTGACGATAGCCACAGAGATGCAATACGGACGTTGTCGTGGCAGCCATTACAAATCCGTATTCCGGAATGATTCTGGAGGGGGCGTGTAACGCTTTGCACAAAGGTGGAGAGGGAGCTGGAAAGGTATTTCGCTTAATAGTTCGTAGTAAATGCTTAGACTATTCGCATATACTACGAGTACTGTCAAAAAGTAAAAACATATTCGGATGCCAACAGAAAACTACACCAATCTCACATGCAGAAATGCAATTGCAATGGGTTACAGGAAAAAAGGAGCGGAGTGAAGTGTCAGATACATTTGCAGCTGTTGTAGTTGGTTGAAAAATATACGTAATCAGGTTTTTTTGTGATACCGCGTTCCTTGCTCAGCTCCCTGATTGGAACATCCTGATGGCAGAAGCGTGGTGATTGTGTTTTTCACTTTGCGATACCATATGGTGATATGAGCAGAAGAGCAATAATCGTGATACGAGCGAAAGTGGACAATATCGCTGTATGTGTCCTCACGATACCTCTCTTTCTTCCTGTTACCTGGGAAATGGAAATGGTGAAAATGAGTAGATAGTAACTATGAGCAATAAGCGATCTGTTGAGTTATCTCCGAACCACACAGCGCATCGGGACTCTTTTGGGGGGACGATTTCCATCAAGCTTAATGTAAAAAGGACGCCGCCCAAAACAGCTTGAAAGAAGTAATGAAAGAAGATAGGCTGGTGTGTTAATGAAGTCTTGTCACCTCCATCCTCCTCCAGTCGTTGCGCCGGAATATCAGTTGACATGGCGGCAGAGCTGATGATTGTACAGGTAGCAACTTTATTCGACGATAACAGGCTTCCCAAATGATTTTCAGTTCGACAATCTTCCTCTTCGCTTTCCTGCCGTGCGTGCTGCTGGCCTACTTCCTTGTTCCCTATCGCTGGAAGAACCTACTGTTGCTGCTGGCCAGTCTCTTTTTCTATGCCTGGGGTGAATTGGCTTACACGCTGTTGATGATCGTCTCCATTCTCTGGAACTCTTTTATGGGGCGGATCATTGATAGCAGTACCCGGAAAAAAGTGGCTCTGGCCCTGGGCGTAGGAGTTAACCTGGTGTTGCTCGGCTACTTCAAATATGCCAATTTTCTGGTTGATAATATCAATACACTGTTGGCGAGCCTGGATGTTCCGCCATTGGAGGCGGAGCCGGTGCATCTTCCTCTTGGCATTTCCTTCTTCACCTTTCAGGCGATTTCCTATCTCGTCGACGTCTATCGCCGCCAGACACCGAGTCAGCGCAATCCTCTGAATGTAGGGCTTTACATCGCCATGTTTCCACAGCTGATCGCTGGCCCCATTGTGCGCTACCAAACGGTAGCGCAGCAGCTGGTGAAGAGACGACATTGCCTAGTGAATATGGAACGCGGAGTGATCAGGTTCATATACGGACTTGCAAAGAAACTGTTGATAGCAAACCCGTTGGGGGAGGTGGCCGATGGCCTCTTCGCATTGCCGGCCGATCAGCTTGGCGCGTTGCCCGCCTGGATCGGCATAATCGCCTATTCCCTGCAGATCTATTTTGACTTCTCCGGCTATTCCGATATGGCCATTGGCCTCGGTTTGATGTTGGGCTTCACTTTCCCGGAAAACTTTAATTATCCATATATTGCCAGAACAGTACGCGAGTTCTGGCGTAGATGGCATATGTCGCTGACCCGTTGGCTTCGCGATTACCTTTATATTCCTTTGGGAGGAAGCAGGGTTTCCGAACCACGGACTGCCGTGAATCTTCTCACCGTCTTCCTGCTTTGCGGCTTATGGCATGGGGCAAGCTGGACCTTTGTCATTTGGGGGCTCTGGCACGGTATCTTCATTCTTTTAGAGCGGTGGCGTTTTGGTGATGCCCTGCGCCATCTTCCTGTCGTGCTGCAGCATGGTTATCTCCTGCTGGTGGTCATCATCGGCTGGGTTTTCTTCCGTTCTGAGACTTTGGGGGATGCCATCGTCTATCTTGGAGCGCTTGCCGGACTGCAGGGCTGGGAGAATCCGCGTCATCCCATCCAGCTGTATATTACCTCAGAAGCGCTTCTGGCGGGCGGTGCAGCCATTTTTCTCTCTATGCCGCTGTACGCCCGTCTGAGGGGGCTGTTGGAGGATGGCGTGGGCGGATTCGCCCTGCGTCTGCCGCTACTGGCTGTTCTGCTCTACGGATCGTTGATGAAGATTTCTTCAGGAACCTATAATCCTTTTATTTATTTTCGTTTTTAAAGACATTGTGCAGAAACACAAATATTTTTCATTGATTATTGTGTCCACCTTCCTGATTGCTATCAGCCTTCCCCTGATCGGCTCCTTCATGCAAGATGATCGTGGGCTGAGTTATCAGGAAAAACGTAAGCTGCAGCAACTGCCGCAGTTGCCCCATCAGCTGGAGGAACTGGACGAGTATATCACCGCCTTTGAAAAGTACTTCAACGACCAGTTCGGCTTCCGCGATTTTTTTCTCTCCAGCTATTCGCACATCAAAGGGCTCATCGGCGACCGTGATATCTCGCGTAACGCGGAAAATGTCGGCACCGCTAATGTCCTCGAAGGCAAGGATGGTTGGTTTTTTCTTAACCGCAAGTGGGACGGCGATCCCGTTGCCGATTACCGCAACCTTGATTTGTACAGTGAAGGCAAGCTCTTGCTTGCCACGCTGCTTTTTGCAGCCAGGACCCACTGGTTGAAAAGCCAGGGTGTGGAGTACGTCTTCTTTTTCGCACCCAACAAGCACACCATTTATTCGGAATATCTGCCGGACTATATTCGCAAGGAGGGCGACATTTCTGCGCTGGATCAACTCGACGACGCTTTGCGTCGTCACACCGATGTCAATTTCGTCGATTTGCGTCCGACATTGCTGCAGTCCAAAGATGAGGCGGTAAAGTATTGGAAGGACAGCAAGGAGGAGGCGGCGCTCTACTACAAAATGGACAGCCATTGGAACTCTGGCGGTGCCGATATAGCTCAGTTTGCCATCGCCGAACGCATTTCACACCTCTTCCCTGGCAGGATCATCCCGGCAAAGAGGCCGCTTGAGGATTTCATCATACGACGTTTCGTCGGTGACATCACCCTGATTATGGGCGGAAACGAGAAGGAGGCCTATGGACCGGCGCTGATGCAGGGAACCTGTACGCCGCTGAGTTTCATGGATTACCTGCAACGCCATCATGTGACTGAATGCCCTCGAGGCCAGCTTGACGCCATCGTCTTCAACGACTCTTTTCTCCCGCCGTTAAAGCCCTATTTCTCCGACTATTTTCGAAGGACTGTCTACCGTTGGGAGCAAATGCAGGAGGCGGTAGTCGCCAGGGAGATGCAGGTACGTAAACCCGACATCGTCATTGAGCAGCGGGCGGAGAGATTTCTTCCTTTTTATCCGCGTGCGGACTATGCTTTTTATGAAGGTTTCTGGGAGAAGCATTGGTCCAAGTGGAAATTGGTGTTTGCACTCGATCTCGAGAAGGCTGCGGAAGGGGCCTATCGCAACAGTAACCTTGAGATGCAATTCCGCAAGGAGAGAGGTGATCTGCTGCTGAAGGCGACCAGTGATGATCCGATGTTGTATCTGCCGAAAATGGAGATGCAGCCGGACACACTCTATCTGGGCAGAGCAGTCCTGGAAAGCGAGCATGATACGGAGCTGCAGATCTTCTACAGTGTTGCCGGTGCCGAGGAGCAGTTTCCTTCAGATGAAAGCCACATCTCCTTTTCGCTGCAGAAGGGCATGAACGTGCTCTACATGCCGTTATTCTCAATGAACATGGCAGGCCGGATTCGTATCGACCCGGCCAGGAAACCCGGAAAATACGAACTGCAGGAGTTGCAGGTGAGGGAATTGGGCTGGGTGGATTTGAGATAAAGCTTTAGTCAATGGCGCTATTCAGCTTCCTTCTCATTGCCAATATTTGCAACAGTATGTATTTGCATATTTATTTTGATAGTTGTGAGTTTTTTCTGGCATCACTCGGGGGGCGTAGAGTACTCTTAATTCTTAACCTATACAACATAGAGGGGGAGTGTAGCGCTTTTTGCCGCTCGCTGCAGATATCGATCTTGTATCTGGCCTGGGATTATGGCGGTGATGACGGTGTGGCTGGTGGACCAAGCCGCTGAAAACCGGCCACTCTGTTGGTGTCGTTGCTCATCCGGTGCTCTCCCCATGTATCTTTTTAGGCCACACCGCTGAAATAGCCGACATTGCCACCACGACAAGGGCGATAAACAAAAATCCTTTGGCATTGTTGGAGTCGAGCAGAACCCTGGCGAGCATAACGGTTGTGGCGATGATGAGTGAAAGGCAGAGTGCCGCCAGCATGAAAAGGTCGGGCTTGAAATGGAGGTAGCCAAGATAAATGCCTGTACACCATCCCTGATAGAGCAGAATATTCCAGACGCCGGCTTCGTGCGAATCAACGAGAGTAACCAGGACGAGCATGGTGGCGACCAAACCGCTGGCAATGACGACCAGGCGGACGGCCCAGCGATCCTCGAGCCAGGAAAAATACATTGCTCCCACTTCCCAGAGAATAAGCAGAATCGTATTGAAGAAAAAGCCGGCCCATAGCGCTGTCTCAATGGAGGAGAAAGTCCACCATAGTGGAGGAAAGACGGTACTGTAGAGATACGTCCACACATTGACCAGTATGGCCCACAACAGCCACAACGGGGCGAATCGACCAACGAGCACCCAGGGGAAAGCCAGCAGGGCCCACCCTGTAAAAAGCTGCCAGCTATCCGCTCCGGTCTGATATATTTGGCCGAAAAGCGCCATCAGTCCGCCGAGAAGGATGGTTGCAGCGGTGAGAATGATTTTTCCAACCAGCCGGCTACCGCCAAAATAGCAGTAACCGATAAGCGTGAGGATTATAAGCGATTCAATGAGGCCCAACTTCATCAGCCGCCCCATGGAGTGCCAGTTATAGGCGAAAAAGAAGAGTGCCGAGATGGCAAGCGAGAGTATGCCGGCAACGAGCAGCAACCGGTCGAGGAATCGGTGCCATTCCCGTATGCCGGGGAAGAAGCCCTGCTGTCTTCAGGGCCGCTTCCATTTTGTGAGCTGGTATCCTGCCTGCTTCAGCCCAGCGGAGCAGGTAGTGTAGGCGGTTTTTTATGTCGCAAAAGTATGGTTCCTGTGTAAGTGCATGTTATTTTTTAGCAGTTTATGGGAGAAGGTGCCGTGGGGCATTATTTCGTCTCAACCGAAATCTATTTCATATTTACTGATGAGCTGGTAGAGGCGAGTTCTGGAAAGAAGGGAGATCCTGCAGGCTTTGCTGACATTGCCCGAGGAGAGGACTTTGAGTTTTTCGATATAGCTTTTCTCGCTCATTTCCTTGTATTTACGCCAGCTGGGCAGGGAGACGTCAGAGGGCGTGGCGGTGCTTTCGGTTCTGTCGAAGTCGGCGCGAACCTGCATTATCCTGAACTGTTCCGGCAGGTGAATGGCAAAGCAGGTGGGACCGAGAAAGGCGGAGGTGAATACCTGTTCGATGGTCTGGTGCAGTTCCCTGATATTGCCCGGCCAGTGGTGGCTCTTGAGGGCATCGATGAAATCCTGAGCCACGCCTTTGGTTTCCAGATCGTAGCGTCGGCAAAGGGCATCCATGAAATGGGTGACGAGTTCCTGGATGTCGTCGAGGCGTCGCCTAAGCGGAGGTAATTCGATGGTTAAGGCCTGCAGACGAAAGAGCAGATCCTGACGGAAGAGATCCTTGTGGACCTGCTCCTCGAGAGTGCGGTTGGTCGCTGCCACCAGGCGAAAATCGCTGAACTGATGCTTTGAGGCACCCACCGGTCTGTATTCGTGCTCCTGCAACAGGCGCAGAAATGATTTCTGCATGCCAAGCGGCAGCTCGCCGACTTCATCGAGAAAGAGCGTACCGCCGTCGGCGTGCTTGACCAGGCCGTCCTGGGCCGTGTCGGCACCGGTGAAGGCGCCCCTGACATGCCCGAAAAGTGTGCTTTCAATCAGGGTTTCCGGCAGGGCTGCGCAGTCGACGACCACAAAATTGTTTTTGGCTCGTTTGCTGTTGTCATGGATGGCTCTGGCGAACAGTTCTTTGCCTGTTCCCGTCTCACCGGTGATCAACACGGAAACGTCGCAGGACGCTGCCCTGGCCACCTGATCCAGACATTTATTGAGGGGGGCGCTGGTGCCGATGATCTTGTTCCTTTTCAGCGACACCGGTACTGTATTAACCTTCCTTTTTTCACGACGATACTGCAACGCCCGGGTCAGGTGGAGGTGGAGCTCTTTGAGAACATGGGGTTTTTCGATATAGCTCCAGGCCCCGCTGACAATGGCCTTTTCCGCACCGTCGGCTTCGCCGTGCCCGGTGATGATGATAACCTCCGGTTCCGACGGCGCATTCTTGAAACGGCTGAGATACTCGAGTCCATTGCCATCGGGAAGCTGGACATCGAGCAGAACCACGTCGAAGGCCGAGCTGCTGACTCTGTCCAGGCCTGCCGAGAGGGTATGCGCCGGCTCGGCACGGTGGCCGGCCACCTCAAGCTGGCCGACCAGCATGTCGGTCAGGGTGTTGTCGTCGTCAATTACTAGAATTTGTGACATCGTCGAGTACCTTGCGTACCTTGTGCAGTAAAGCTTCCTTTTTTATCGGTTTGAGCATGAAGGCACGTATGCCCAAACGGGCAGCCTTGTCCTCATCTATTATCTCACTGTATCCCGTTGTCATGATTATCGGCAGTTCCGGGCGAAAGGATAAGATTTCTCTGGATAATTCGGCACCGGTCATATTGGGCATGGTCATATCGGTGATGATAAGATCATAGTCCTGCGGGTTTATTCTGTAATCACTGACTGCTTCGAGTGAGTTGGTGTAGACGGTCACCTTATAGCCATGCCGTTGAAGCATGTGAGCTGTAACCTTGGCGATGATAGCCTCATCGTCGACCACCATTACCCGTTCGGAGCCCAAGCTCTCGACCACTGCCGGCTCCGGGGTGACATGGGGAGTCTCCTTGACCGCCGGAAAGTAGAGATGGAAAGAGGTACCTTCGCCTGCTTTGCTTTGAGCGGTGATGATACCGCCATGTTTTTCGACGATGCCGTGGACGACTGACAGGCCCAGCCCCGTCCCCTGGTCTTTCGGTTTGGTGGTAAAGAAGGGGTCGAAGATCTTGCCCAGGGTCTCCTGGTCCATGCCGATTCCGGTATCCTCAACTATCAGGTGAACATATCTGCCGCTGGTCAGAAGGGCGGAACCGGGCAGAATCTGCGGCTCGGTGATGACGGCCTCTTTCAAGGTAAGGCTGAGTGAGCCGTAATTACCACCGATGGCCTGTTTGGCGTTGGTGCACAGGTTCATCACCACCTGATGCAGCTGCCCGGGGTCGGCGAGAATAGGCGGACAGCTGTTGTCGATGGACTGGCGCAGTTCGATGGTGGTCGGCAGTGAACAACTGAGCAGGTTGAGTGTTTCCTTGGTGATGTACTGGAGCTTGAGCGGGTGAAAGTTTTCCTGGGTGTCGCGGCGGCTGAAGGTCAGAATCTGTTTGACCAGATTGGCGGCCCTGTCGCCCGCCAAAAGGATCTGCTCCAGATCCTCGTGCAGGGGGTTGCCCTGCTCAAGACGGCTTTTGGCGATCTGGCCGTAACCGATCATTGCCGAGAGTATGTTGTTGAAATCGTGAGCGATACCACCTGCAAGGGTGCCGATGGCTTCCATTTTCATAGCTTGCTGCAGCTGTCGCTGCAGCTGTTCTTCTTTGGTGACATCGCGTTTGATGGCGACGAAATTGGTAATATCGTTGTTGTCGGTCACTATTGGAAAGATGGTGACATTCTCGGTGAAATGGCTGCCGTCCTTTTTTTCGTTGACCAGCTGTCCCTGCCAGACATCACCTTTTTTCAGCCGTTTCAGCAGCTCTTCGAACAGGGCGGCGCTGTCGGGATTGATGTTGCAAAAGCTTATGTGCTTGCCGATCAGTTCTTCCTGGGAATACCCTGTTGTTTTACTGTAGCTGGGGTTGACATACTGGATGGCGCCGCTGATATCGGTGATGACCACCGATTCGCTGGTCTGGCGAACGGCGGTCGAGAGAATATTTCTCTCGGCATCGTCTTTGAGCTTCTGGGTGATATCGCGGGCCGAGTGGACCAGGTACAGCAGTTCGCCGTCGTCGTCGAAAACCGGAGAAGATGTAATTTCGAAGGTTTTGTCGAGCCTGTCATGATAGATTAAACCGGTTTGGTGACTCTGGAGTTTGTCGGGCCGGTGAACCGGACAGTGATTACAGGGATGGCTGCGGTTATGAAAGATCTCATAGCAGTATCTGTCGACAAGGTCACCGTCGTCGAGGCCGAAGGTGGTATAGGCCGCCCGGTTGGCATGGAGAACCTTGAGATCGGGCGAGAGAATGGTGATGACGTCCTGGAGGGCGTCAAAGGTTTTTTGCCAGACCGTGCTCATTGGCAGAGACCTCCGGGACGTAAGTTTTTTGATAGAAGATGTTCGAATCCATGCGCTCAGGCGGGGATGATGTGGAGTTAGTGCTGTTTATAGCACCACGATTTACATGGATATTTCTGCCGATGACCACCCATTACAGCCTGGTTGCAATGTGTAGTATATAGGCAATGATTTATTGAATCAAGCCGGGGACCTCTTTTTCATGGCAGCCGCTGTTTTCCGTCGGGGAGAAGAGCCAGTGGTGGATTATTGGCGGATGCCGCTCTGTCTGCAGTTGTCAGCCGTCCTGGTCCCTGGTGAGCTTGAGCAGGTGGCCGGCGGTTCTTTCGGCACCATCGAGGCTGCAGGGGGAAGACTCCGGTGGAGATGTGCTGAAAAGAGTGTCGACTGCAGGCATCAGCTCCGACAGAGAGCATTTTTCGGTGATTGCCAGCAGAGAGCCGCGGGAGGCGGACAGCAACAGCTGCACATGCTGCTCCTGTTCTCCGTCGGCCATATCGCGGACCACAGCCAGTGCGGGAATGCCGGCGCTGAAAACATCAATGAGACTGTTATAGCCGCCATAGATTATGGCGCACCGGCTGCGCAGAAGCGAGTCCATGTACTCCTGGCCCGGTTCCTCCACCTCCACCCAGGCGAGGTCTGCAAAAAGCTGTCGAAAGTGGGCGGCGCTTTTGTGCCGGTTGTCGAGATAGATCATCCATGGTCCATGTCGGTCGCCTGTACGGCACAGCACTGTGTAGAGGTTCTCGAGAAAAGCGGTGGTGCTTTCGCCAAACCACGGTACCGAGACGGTGGCGGCATAGATTCTTTTACGATGTTGCCGCTGATATACCGCATACTCTCTCATCCGCGAAACATAGCCGCATTCCACGGGAACGGTACTGTAGTGGTCACTCAGCGCCTGCAGCCGATGTGAGCCGAGAACAGCGGCATCGCCGTACCAGAGCAGCGTCGTGTAAAAGGATTTAAAAAGGGCGGCGGTATCCTCGTCCTGGACCTGTCCGACTTTGCCGATGACGCCGCGTATGCCCAGCACCCAGCGGACGTCGTCGCCGGCGCTTTCGTGGAGGGCGGGCAGAAGTTCCCGGTGTTTTCCACGCGGGGAATGATCCGCCAGGACAAGACGGGGACGGTAGATTGAGACTATATGGGCGATCTGGCTGGAGCGCAGCAGGCCGAGTGCGGTGTCGCTGAAGTTGCTTTTGCCGGCAACACCTCTGGATTTCCCCTGCACCACCACGGTTTCATAGGAGGGCAGCTTGATCCAGTCGAGCGGGGCCGGGCCAATCAGATCCCGACAGAACTCGCTGCCGGAAAGTAGGAGCACACGGCATTGGGGAGCTATCCGTCTCAATGCCATGCCGATGGCTACTGTTCTGCTGGCATGGCCCAGGCCTCTGCCATCGTGGGCATAGAGGAGAATGTCGAGCCTGGGAGTATTGTTCTGGACGCTCATGGCGTGGATGGCTCCTGCGCAAAAGAGTTGCGAAAAAGTACGGTCGAGCTACAGTGGAGACGGTGTCATCCCGGGCGGTGCTGGAGAGCTGCCTGCCGGATGCCTCATCATACATACCCGGTTTTACCCGAAATGAAAATAGTCTACTACATGCCCTTCAAGCCCCTGGGACACCGCAATCCCTCCGGCGACCTGATTATCGGCAGTGAACTCTTTGCCTTCCTGCAGGAAAAAGGCGCAGAAATAGAGCTGGTTTCCCGGTTCCGCTGTCGCTGGATCTATTTCAAGCCCCATCTCTGGCCGCTGTTTATTATCGAACTCGTGAGGGTAGTGCTGCTCTGCCGGAGAAAAAAACCCGATATCTGGCTGACCTACCACAGCTATTATAAGGCGCCCGATGTCCTCGGCGCTTTATGCTGCCGCCTTGTAAAGATCCCCTATGCTGTTTTTCAGGGCATATATTCGACGAAAAGACGACGGAGCGCCAGATCCATGCCCGGTTTTTACCTCAACCGTATGACCCTGGAGAAGGCGACGGTGGTCTTCAGCAACAAGAAAAACGATCATACGAATCTCGGCCGGCTGCTGCCGGCGGGGACCCTCTCCTATATACCGCCGGGTCTGCATGCCAATGATTTTCGCTTCGATGCCGCGGCGCGTCGAAGGGTGCGCCATACATTCGCTGCCGGCGAAAGAGTCGTGGTCATGAGTGCGGCCATGTTCCGGCCGGGCGTCAAGACCCGGGGCATTGTCGAAGTTATGGAAAGCTGCGCCCACCTTGCCGACAACGGCGCCGACCTGCTGCTGGTCATTGCCGGCGACGGATCACAACGGCCGATGCTCGAAGAACAGGGCGCCGCTCTTTTGCAGGATCGGGTGGTCTTTGTCGGCAGACAGAGTCGCAAAGCGATGCAAAGCTATTATTCGGCAGCGGATATTTTCGCCTTTCCCGGCGTTGAGGAATCGTTGGGGATGGTCTATCTCGAGGCCCAGGCCTGCCGTCTGCCGGTGGTCGCCTATGGCGACTGGGGCGCCAGCGAGGCCGTTGTACATGGCCGGACGGGATTGCTGGCCAATGCCGTCCGGCCTGGGCAGTTCAGAACATATCTGCAGAAACTCGTCGATGACCGAGTCCTGCGGCAAAGTATGGGAAGTGCCGCCGAAGACTATGTACGCAGGCATCATGACATCACGGTCAATTACACCATCGTCTGGGATCGTTTACAGAAAATCGCCGCCGGCATTTCATGAACTAGTGGGCTAGACCTTGAAGCGGATGTTGAGTATATCGCCGTCACAGACGGTGTATTCCTTGCCTTCGAGGTTCATCCTGCCGGCCTTTTTCAGGCCCGCCTCGTTGCCATGTTCCATCAGTTCGTCGTACTTCATCACCTCCGCCCGGATAAAGCCCCGCTGCAAATCGGAGTGAATGACCCCGGCGGCGACCGGTGCCGGCGACTCCCGGCGCACCAGCCATTGCCGGACCTCGTCTTCTCCCACGGTGAAAAAAGAAATAAGGCCCAGGGCCTTGAGGCAGAGACGAGTCAGTGCTCCCAGAGCCGGCTCGGCGATGCCCAGGTCCCCGAGGAAATCTTTTTTCTCCTCCTCGGAGTCGAGCAGGGCGATTTCCGATTCGACCTGAGCCGAGACGACCATGGCTTCCATTTTTTCCACCCGACATTTTTCCGCCACTCTCTCGAGGATATCGGTATTCCCCAGACCCTCTTCGGCGACATTGAAGGCCAGGATCATCTCTTTTCTGGTGATAAAGGGGTAACTCTTGATGAGCAGCTCTTCATCGGGCGTCATTTCCATCAGCCGCAGAGGTTTTTCCCCTTCGAGATGGTCGAGCATGGCCCGCAGCAAAACCAGCTCTTTTTCCTGCTTCTCGTCCTTTTTCTTCTTGATGGCGGCTTCAATGCGTTCGATACGTTTTTCGACAAATATCTGGTCATGCATGAGCAGCTCCGAACAGACCGTCTCCATATCCCTGACAGCATTGACCGAGCCTTCGGCATGATAGACCGACTCGTCCTCGAAGACGCGGATAACCTGGCAGATGGCATCGACATCGGCGATATCTTTGAAAATATCGCCCTTGGTGATGTTTTCCTGTTCCAGCTTGGGCAGGAGCATGAGCTCGATCTTGGCGCGCACCTTGCTTTTCGGCTGATAGAGCTTCACCAGTTCATCGAACCGGAGGTCAATGATTGGGGCGCTGCCGGGAAGCGGCTTTGGTGCACCGGACTGTTCCCGTATCTGGGTGCCGGTCAGAGTCTGAAACAGCGTTTTTTTGCCTGTCTGAGGCAGGCCTATTATGCCAATTTTCATGAAAATCCTTTTTTTCTGGAGACACGCGGTACCTGGCGTACCCGGATGAATTCAGCCAATGCCGTCACTAACAGTCGGCGGCTGCACAGGGTTATATTGTCTCTGGCTGGAAAAATCAAGCGGCAACAGACAGCAGTCCGTCGCAAACGCACACACCCAGTTGTTTTTTGAGCAAAGCCAGTGGATGCCCATTGAGAAGCCAGGTACACATTTTCGAGGAGATGAATAAAGTGTAGGAAGCAGACAACGGCTACTACAGAGCAATAGCTCGTGCAGTGCCAGTAAAAGAGATGACCGGATCTGTGTATCAGGGAGCTGCGCAAGGACTCCGCTTATATGACCCTTTTCAAAGCGAGGTGCGGGGTAGCCCTGAATCTGGATCGGTCCATTATAACAGCCGAACACTATGCTTTCCAATCGTTTTGGAGATGTCCTCAGCACGCTGCTCATTCATGACCTTAGATATCAGGAGCCTGTCGGAGTATGTTCTTTTCGTCCATATCTTCGGTATTTCCAGAAAATGCCTCGATCTGAACAAAAATGCCTATGCTCCGGAAAGGTCCTAGAGAGCTGAGAGTCATAAAACTGGTAAAGGTGGTACCCTTTTCTTTGAGCGTATGGCCTACCGGGTCGGCGGAGTGCGCTATGCTTCGTGTAATGTGTGTTGGAATGATTTGAGTATTGGCAATGATATATCTTTTCGACGAGCAGACCATCTCAACTTGTGAAATATTCGGATCAGGCCATATGGAGCAAACCATCCTGTTGTGTAGGGGGACAAGCAACCAAAATTTCTTGAAAGCACAGTTGAATAATCATAGGGTCTTCAAGTAACGCTACCCTCTGGAAGTATGATTGGCGTCAACCTTTTACCAGGAGTAAAAACGTGGAAGAAAAAGTACCTTTGGACAAAGAGAAGATCGACCCCGAACGTATGGCCGTCCTCCGCAGTCTGCCCGTTGAAGTGAAGGAGCAGATATCCGGGCAAGAGGCCCGTGCTTTTCTCTATAAGGAGCCTCTGCCGGATTCGCTGGTTAAAAAACTCAAGGAGTATATCGTTCTCGAGGATGACTAAGATCGTGTAGATCACGCATGCTGTTTTCTTCCTGCCGGTCAAATCGGTGGGGCGATGGTGACGATGATGCGCATGTCCGTGGTTGCCCGAACGCCGTGCGGTTCTCTGATCTCAGAGATGAGGATATCGCCGGTTTTGGCGGCAATGGTTTCCTCGCCCTCGCCGAGAAAGAACCCTTCCCCTTCGATGACCAGGATGGAGAGTTCACCGTCGAGGTCGTGCGAGTGTACGGGAAAGGTGGCCCCTGCCGCCAGATTGAAATTGATGATTTTGAAATAGGGCGAGGTCTCAACCAGAAAAAAGCGTTTCATGCCGCCTTCGGTGAATTCTCTGGTGGTGTTCAAGTCTATTTTTTTCATATACGATCTCCTGATAGGTGGTGGTGTTTGGTTACGGCATCTAAGAGATGCCCTGTTCTTGAACCCATACTACACTATTACCCAGCATGATGAATTGACCAGCGTCAAAAACTCTACCAGTAGTGTATGGGAGCATTGCTGTCTTTCCTGTAAACAACGTGGAGATGGGGATACAGAGTTTTCTTCGACAGGCTTTTAGAGCCTCTCGACCATTTCCTCCAGCTGCAGGAAAAAGCCCCTGCTGTTGCGGCGATAATCAATGGTCTGGACGTCTTCGAGTTTGTCGATCTGCTTGAGCACCTGGTCGAGCCTGTCTTCCTCCTCTACCAGCAGCCACATTTTCGATTCCTGCCCGCCCGGACGGGGAAAGCAGAGGATCTTTTCCAGATTATAGGCCCGACGTGAGAACAGGCCGCAGATATGAGACATCACTCCCGGGTGATTGCTGACTGTCAGCTCGATCAGTATTCCTTCTCTGGCGTTATCCATAGATTATTCCTCTCAGTTTTTAATGTCTGCGGCAAAGCCGCCGATCATGGTGGAGTTGGCGGCACCCGGTGGCACCATGGGATAGACTTCCTCGCTCTTGTCGATGGGCACGTTGATGAGACAGGGACCGGGGGCCAGCAGGGCGTCTTTGAGCAGGTTAGAAGCCAGGGGCGAGAATCTGAAATCGACGGCCTGCATACCGAACCCCCTGGCAATAGCGGCGAAGTCGATATCTATGGCATACTCCGAGGCGAAGACCTGGCCATCGTAGAAAAGGTTCTGCTGCTGGTGCACCAGGCCCAGGGAATTGTTGTTGAAGATGATGATCTTGATGTCCAGCCTGTTTTCAACAGCGGTGGCGAGCTCCTGGATGTTCATCTGCAGGCTGCCGTCGCCACTGAAACAGACCACCAGTCTGTCGGGGTTGGCCAGGGCGGCGCCGATTGCCGCTGGCAGACCGAAACCCATAGTCCCGAGACCGCCGGAGGTGAGAAACTGCCTCGGCCGTGAAAAGGGATACACCTGAGCCGTCCACATCTGGTGTTTGCCGACATCGGTGGTGATAATGGCCTCGTCACCGACAACTTCTGCAACCTTGCGGATGAGACCGTAGGGTTTTTGCGGGATGAGCGACTCGGCAACGGCAAGCGGGAACCGTTCTTTGAGCTCGGCGATGCGGCCGTGCCAGTCGCTTCGTGTGCGTGGTTGCAGCAGGGGCAGGAGTTCTTCGAGGCAGACTTTCAGGTCGCCGATGAGGGCGACATTGGCGCGCCGCAGTTTATGTACCTCGCTGGGATCGATGTCGATGTGGATGACATCGGCGTTGGGGCAGAACTCGGAGATTTTGCCGGTGGCCCGGTCGTCGAAGCGGACGCCCGCGGCGATGAGCAGATCGCATTCCTCAAGGGCCATATTGGTGGAGCGGGCGGCGTGCATACCGAGCATGCCAAGAGCCCTGGGATTCGAAGAGGGAACGGCGCCGAGCCCCATGAGGGTCATGGTGGCCGGCAGGCCGCATATATCCACATAGCTGCGGACCACATCGGCCGCACCGCTGTTGATGACGCCGCCGCCGAGATAGAGAATCGGTTTGCTGGCATCATTGATCATCGCCGCCGCCCGGACTATTTCCTCTTTTCCGCAGCAAGCGTTGCTTTTCCGCGGCGGTGCCGTTTCAAGGGCTTCGACTTCGATGACCTGCTGCTGGACATCTTTGGGGACATCGACAAGGACCGGACCCGGCCTGCCGGAAAGAGCGATGTCAAAGGCCCTGGCAATGGTCGCCGGTATTTCATCGGCTGAACGGATAAGAAAGTTGTGCTTGGTGATGGGAATGGACATTCCATAGGTATCGACCTCCTGAAAGGCATCGGTGCCGATGAGGGATTTCGGTACCTGGCCGGTTATACAGATGACCGGCACGGAATCGAGATAGGCATCGGCGATGGCGGTGAGAATATTGGTGGCGCCTGGTCCGGAGGTGGCTATGCACACACCGGGGCTTCCCGTGGAGCGGGCCATGCCCTGAGCGGCGAAGCCGGCGCCCTGCTCATGTCTGGCGAGGACATGTCGTATGGTTGTCGATGCCCGGAGGGCATCGTAGAGCGGCAGGTTGGCGCCGCCGGGGATGCCGGTGATGATGGTTATACCCTGTACCTCAAGCATCCTGATGAGGAGTTCCGCTCCGTTCATGGTAGTCATTGTCCGTTCCTCCTTGCGAATGTGGTTTTTCTGAGCAAAAAAAAACCCCCTGCCGGCGAGCGCCGGCAGGGGGTGTGTATCTGATATCTGGTAACAATCCCTACATTGGCGCTCCGCTCGAAAGAATTCGGACGACCACGACCACGCCTGCGATTACGAGGCCGCTCAGAGAAATACCGCTGATAATGGAGGCAGGTGTGGTCAAATACATGATTGTATCCCGTTAGAGAGTGTTCTATGATTGCTCATTAGCAGATGTCGTCTCCTCGGTCAAGCAAAAAAAATGGGTCGATGGGGGAGGCACAGGAGAGGGGGTGGATTTGGTTTTTTGGTCTGCAGGCCTCTCAAACCTGCAAAAGGGTCGCTTATAAAACACAGGCGAGGAGAGAATATGACAAAAGACTCTTTTACCGTGAAAAAACTGCCGCGAATCGTCTTTGAAAAAGAAGGCATTTCCCGTCTGCCCGAATTGATAGAGAGCCGCGGCAGCAGCGTGCTGGTGGTGACCGGAGGAGGATCCTTTACGAGGTCGCCACATTGGCAGGTGCTTGAGGGATCCCTGCAGAGGCTGGGAGTAGAGATGCATCATGAAAGTATTGAGGCGGAACCGACTCCTGAAGGCATTGATGATATATGCCGTCGCCACCGTCGTCATAACATTGAGGTGGTGACGGCAATAGGCGGCGGCTCGGTTCTCGACGGTGGCAAAGCGGCGGCGGCGATGTTGAAGAGCGAAGGCAGTGTGGTGGAGTACCTGGAAGGAGTAGGTACCAGAAAACCCGACGGTACCAAGGTGCCCTTCATAGCCGTACCGACAACGGCCGGCACCGGCAGCGAGACGACCGCCAATGCCGTTCTCTCGCGTGTAGGCCCGGGGGGATTTAAAAAATCGTTGCGGCATGAGAACTACACTCCCGATATCGCCCTGATTGACCCTCTGCTGACTCTTGGACTGCCGCTGCAGCAGACCGCGTACTGCTGCATGGATGCCTTCACCCAATTGGTGGAATCCTACCTGTCGACCGCTGCCTCTTTTTTCAGCGACGACCTTGCCTGGGGGGCTCTGCGCCGGCTGAAACCATCGCTGCCGCGGCTGTCTCGGGCGGAGGTCGGTCTTGAAGACCGGGTCAATATGTCATATGCTGCCTGTGTCTCCGGCATTACTCTGTCTCATGCCGGTCTTGGCGTCGTTCACGGTTTCGCCTCGACCATAGGCGGCCGCTTTGCCATACCCCACGGTCTGGTCTGTGCCACACTGATGGCCGAGGCCAATGCGGTGACTCTGGAGAAGCTGCGTAACGTCGATACCGGTTCGCTGGCTCTGGATAAGTATGCACATCTGGGAAGACTTTTGAGTGAGGGGCACAAGAGAAGCGACAGCTATTATCAAGATGCCTTTATCGCAATACTCCAGGGGCTCACCGCCGACTGTGGTATAGAACCGCTGGGACGTTTCGGCATCACCGCAGGCGATCTGCCTGCCATGGCCCGGGCTTCGAGCTGCAAGAATAATCCCGCAGATCTGGGAAGTGATGAGCGGCAGGCCATCTTAGCGGCCAGACTCTAGATATCGGGGTGCCTTTGCCTGCCTGAGCGGCTGAGGACACCTCTTACACCGGCCAGGGCGGTGCGGCAACACAAGGAGAGAAAATGGATATCGTACGCGAATTTTTCCTGAGTTTTTCCTGGGAAAACATCATCAAGACCGGTCTGCGGATTTTCATAATCCTCTTAATCGCCTGGATTGTCATGAAACTGCTGCTGGGCTTTATCCAACGGCTTGAACGCCGGCTTTTGCGAAAAAGCGTCGAAGAGGGCGAGCCGGCTTCGGAATCGGAAAAGCGGGTTGAAACCATTACCCGTCTACTCAAGCAGGGAGCACTCCTGGCCCTGTGGGTGACGGTGCTGCTGGTCATTCTCAAGGAGTTGGGCGTCGACATCGCACCTGTTATCGCCAGTGCCGGTATCGTCGGCCTTGCCGTCGGTTTTGGTGCCCAGAATATGGTCAGGGATATTATCTCCGGCTTCTTCATCATTCTCGAGAATCAGGTACGGGTGGGGGATGTCGCCATTATCAACGGTACCGGCGGGCTGGTGGAGAAAATCAACTTTCGCACCATTGTACTCCGCGATCTGGGTGGGGTGGTCCACATCTTCCCCAATGGCACCATAACGACGCTGTCCAATATGACCAACGAGTGGTCGGCCTATGTTTTTGAAATCGGCGTGGCCTATAAGGAAGATACCGACGAGGTTATAACCGTGCTCAAAGAGGTGGGAGCGCGGATGTGTGCAGATAAGGAATTCGGCAGACTGATGCTGGAGGAGCCGGAGATATTCGGTGTAGATAAATTCGGTGATTCGGCGGTGGTCATCAAGGGACGGATAAAGACTAAACCCATTCGTCAGTGGGCCGTGGGGCGGGAGTTTCTGCGCCGGGTGAAATACGCTTTCGACGCGCAGGACATTGAGATCCCCTTTCCCCATCGCAGTGTCTACTTTGGTGAAAAGAGCAAGCCTTTTGAACTGCAGCTGTTGGAAAAACAGGGCCGGGAGCACGCCGACGAATCAGTCTGATGCGCCGTTGCCGGATCCCCGTTATGCTCTCTGTGGCCACACCGGGGGCGGTAGGCCCGTTCAGCGCGTTTCGAAGGTGCGGGCGATTTCTTTGCCGAAACGTCGAGCCCGGTCAAGCTCTTCGTCGTTGTTTTTCAAGGCTCCGCGTTCATCGACGCTGCGCACCACCATATCGTCACCGTAGTCGACGTCGATGGTGTCGAAAAAGGACTTGGCGATGAGTATGCAGGGATCGAATACCTTGTCTCCTTTAGTCGCCGCTGTAGCCAGCAGGTAGCCTCTGCGTTTGTCGTTTCTGCGGAACCGCTGGTGCAAGAGATACTTTCTGCTCCAGCGGGCCTGAAAGCGGTCGATTAAGGTTTTCAGCTGGGCTGTGGGACCGTAAAAATAGACCGGGGTGACCAGGAAGATGATATCGGCCTCATCGACCTTCTGGTAGAGTTCGATGAGATCGTCTTTGACGACGCACATTCCTGTTTTCTCGCATCCACCGCAGCCCAGGCAGGGATTGAGATCCTTCATGCCGTGGAGATAGAGGTATTCGACGCTGCTCTGGTGCGAGGCTGTGATTGCCGAGACCACGGTCTCTGCCAGCGTCTGACTGTTGCCCTTTTTTCGTGGACTGCCGAGTATGACGACGATGTTCATGATGATTTCCTTTGGTGAAAGAAGACGGCATTACCAGAACCGGTGGAAATGATGGACCGGCCCATGTCCCTTGCCGATGGAGTAGCCGGCACCGGCGGTGATGGCGGCGTGAAGATACTTTTCCCCGGCATCCACTGCCTCGGCAAGCGTCTTGCCCTGTGCCATGAAGGCGGCGATGGCCGATGACAAGGTGCAGCCGGTGCCGTGGGTGTTGCGGGTGTCGACGCGCCTGTTGGTGAAAAACAACGGCCTCGTTGCTCCTGCTGTGAGCAGGATGTCGACCAGGGCGTCATCTTCGAGATGGCCGCCCTTGAGGAGGACACTGACTCCGAGTTCGCTGCGCAGGTGCTCAGCCGCCGTCTCCATGTCCGCTCGAGTTCTGATGTTCTTTCCGGTGAGAATCTCGGCCTCGGCGATATTTGGTGTAATCAGGGCGGCCAGGGGCAGAAGCTCGCGTTTGAGGGTGACAACCGCGCTTTCTTCGATCAAGCGGTCGCCGCTGGTGGCTACCATCACTGGATCGACGACGATACTGCCACTGCTGGAGCTGCGAAGATTGTCGGCGACGGTGTTTATCACTTCAGCGGAGTGAAGCATGCCGATCTTCACCGCATCGGCGCCGATATCGGCGAGAACTGCCTGTATTTGGGCTGCGATCGAGGCGGTGGGGATGGTGTGTATGTCAACGACTCCGCAGGTGTTCTGGGCGGTAATGGCGGTAACGACGCTCATGCCGAAACAGCTGCAGGCGGCGAAGGTCTTGAGATCGGCCTGAATGCCGGCACCGCCGCCGCTGTCGGAGCCGGCAATGGAGAGGACTCTGCTGTAGCTTTTCACAATGGTGCCCCTGTGGTATCATGGGAATTGAGCGTTGGTATCAGAATTATAGAACATCGTCGACGCCGCCGCTCGTTTTTCATGCAAAAGTGAAGTAACATACAGAAACTGTATCAGAAATATACTTCCGGGAAAGAAAAAACCGACCGAGTCGGTACTTTTTTGCCTGAAACCCTACAATGTGGTAGACAAAAGGGGTTGCTATATTGCTGAGTATGTGCTCTTTTGGCCTGTGGATGTGGGGTCGGCGGTGTTTTCCACGGAAAAATAAAGTGGTATTTTGACAAGCGGAGGAAAAACAATGTTTACTATAGTCCGACGTGAAGAGTTGTCTGAGGGAACTGTTGTTCTCAACGAGATAGAGGCGCCGCGGATTGCCCAAAAAGCTCATCCAGGCCAGTTCGTGATACTCAAGACCGGGGAAGACGGAGAACGTATTCCCTTGACCATGGCCGATACTGATCCGGAAAAGGGGACCATCACCATTATATACATGGTCGTCGGCAAATCGACTGCGCTGTTCAGCGAGCTGCAGGTTGGCGATGGCTACACCGATGTCATCGGCCCCCTGGGTAAGCCGACCCATCTGGAAAAGGTCGGCAAGGTGGTCTGCGTTGGCGGAGGTACCGGCGTTGCCGTCCTGCATCCGATCACCCGCGGTCTCAAGGAAGTGGGGAATGATGTCACCTGCATCATCGGCGCCCGCAACAAAGGACTCCTCATGCTGGAGGAGGAGATGAAAGGAGCCTCGCATGACCTGAGGGTCTGCACTGATGACGGTTCTTACGGTCATCATGGCTTTGTCACCGATGTTCTCAAGCAAGTGCTTGATGATGGTGACGTTAAACTGGTGGTCGGCATCGGTCCGGTACCGATGATGAAGGCCGTTTCCAATCTCACCAAAGAATATGGGGTTGAGACCCTGGTCAGTCTCAATCCGATCATGGTTGACGGTACCGGCATGTGCGGCGGCTGCCGTGTGACGGTTGGCGGGGAAACCAAGTTTGCCTGTGTTGACGGACCGGAGTTTGACGGTCATCTGGTCGATTTTGATGAACTGACGCTCAGGCTCCAGGCGTATCTCGAAGATGAAAAAAAGTGTCATCAGGGCCACTGCACCATCAGAGATGCCAAATAAGTGACTGCGGTCCCGGGTGTTCGAGAACAAATACACAGAGTTTTTTGAGATCATGTGATAACGAAGTAGATGTGATTTTATCTACGGAGGAAAAGATGGCTGAGAAAGCGGCGAAGAAAACCAAGAATCCGAGAGTGGCCATGCCCGAGCAGGACCCGAAGGTGCGGGCCCGGAATTTTCTTGAAGTTCCAACAGGATATACGGCCAAAATGGCCCAGGAAGAGGCGGCTCGCTGCCTCCAGTGTAAAAAACCGGGATGTGTCGAAGGCTGTCCGGTCGGAGTCGACATTCCGGGATTCATTGATCTCATAGCCCAGGGTGACATGACCGGCGCCATTCGCAACCTGTGGGGAAAGAACGCTCTGCCGGCGGTCTGCGGCCGTGTCTGCCCCCAGGAAATCCAGTGCGAGGGCAAATGTATTCTGGCCAAGAAGGGTGATCCGGTGGCCATCGGCAACCTTGAACGTTATGCCGCCGATTATGAGCGGGAAAAGGGTACCGGCGAGTTGCCACCGGTAGCGCCGTCTACCGGCAAGAAGGTAGCGGTGGTCGGCTCCGGACCCTCGGGTCTCACCGTCGCCGGTGATCTCGTTCTCAAGGGACATGACGTCACTATTTTCGAGGCCTTTCACAAGCCGGGCGGGGTTCTGGTCTACGGTATCCCCGAATTTCGCCTGCCCAAGGCCATAGTCGCCCAGGAGGTTGATTTTCTCAGCAGGCTTGGCGCCAAGGTCGAGTGCAATGTAGTGGTCGGCAGGACGGTTTCCGTCGACGAACTCTTCGAGCAGGGATTCGATGCCACCTATATCGGCGTCGGCGCCGGTCTGCCGCGTTTTATGAACATACCCGGCGAAAATCTGGTGGGAATTCTCTCTGCCAACGAATATCTCACCAGAGCCAATCTGATGAAAGCCTACAAGTTTCCCGAAGTCGATACCCCCATTCCCATAGGCAAGAATGTCGTCGTCCTTGGCGCCGGCAATGTGGCCATGGACTCGGCGCGGACTGCCATGCGTCTTGGTGCCGACAGCGTCAAGATCGTCTACCGGCGGTCCCGGGAAGAGATGCCGGCGCGGGTGGCGGAAATACACCATGCCGAAGAGGAAGGGATCGAACTGTTTCTCCTCACCAATCCCACCCGGTATATCGGCAACGACAAGGGACGCCTGACCGGTATGGAGTGTCTGAAGATGGAACTTGGTGAGCCTGATGCGTCGGGCCGGAGGCGGCCGGTAGCCATTGAAGGCTCCGAGTTCGAAGTAGAATGCGATCTCTGCATCGTCGCCGTCGGTTCAGGTGCCAATCCGCTGCTGACCAGTGAGACCCCTGACATGCAACTGAACAGATGGGGCAATGTCGTAGCCGATGAGAAAAACGGCAAGACCACCAAGAAAGGGGTGTGGGCCGGAGGTGATATCGTCACCGGCGCCGCCACCGTTATCCTGGCCATGGGAGCAGGACGCGCTGCCGCCGATTCCATTCACGACTACCTGATGCTTGGCTGGTAGGCCTGTCGATAACCCGTAATCGCAAAAAAGCCGGATCCCCTGTATGGGAGATCCGGCTTTTTTGTGTTATTGGAATCTGATTATCCTTACCGTTCAGCAGCGTATTCTAAGACCGGGACAGGGGCATTTTTTCCCGGGGGCGCCATAAACCAGGGTCCTGGAAACGTGACTGCGGCCGTCCAGTCTGCAGGCACCCCTGAAAAAAGTCCCCTCTCTCTCCGGAATGAATTACGGCCTGGCGTCTTTCAACAGTCGCAGTCGATTTTGTGACAGGCGATGCAGTATACCCTGAACTTTATGACTTCCGCGAAGAGATCGGTATCGTTTTCCTCGTCGTAGCGTCTGGTCTCGCTCATGATCTGCTCGTCGGTCGCGCCCGAGTGGATGATAGAGATCATGGGGGTGTTGTTGAGGAGATACTCAGAGCGTTGCTGAGAAGAAAGATGTGCCAGATAATCATCGAGGCAGTATTGTATTTTGTCCCTCTTGCGTGCCATGTGATGTTCCTGTTGGTTGGTCGTCCAGCAAAATGTTCAGTCGTGGTGTTGCCATGGCGGCTGCTGGCTGCAGGGCCGCCGTTTCTTGTATTTCTTTCCGCGCACCTACCCGTGGGGAAAGGAGCACACTACACCATGGTCTGGCCGAGTTCAAGTCGAAATTCCGTATGCGTGGTCGTAGAACCCTGGTATGTAACGGATGAGGTTGTCTGCCGGTTGCCTGCAGAAGATATCGCCACCCATTCCAGTGCAAAGGATAGGAGTTGAACTTTTGCGGATGGCGGATAATAGTAGTGGAGGTACCACAATAACGATATACCAGTAACCAGAGACTGCACTGTCGAACTTAAAGAGCAAGAACATGGATGCGCAGAAAAACGAACTGGCCGTGATATCGGTAAGGGAAAAGGTTGAGGAGCTGGAAGAGTACTGGCATCCCCAGGTTATAGGTGAACTGAACGGGCAGTCGGTGAAGGTTGCAAAACTCAAGGGTGAGTTTGTCATGCACCATCATGAACAGGAAGATGAAATGTTCATGGTACTCAAGGGCAGGCTGGTGATCGAGTTCGAAGACTGTCGTCGTCTCCTCGAAGAACATCAGTGTATCGTCATTCCACGGGGAGTCGCCCATAAACCGGTTGCAGAGGACGAGGTTCAGGTCCTTTTGTTCGAGCCCCAATCCACGTTGAATACCGGCAATGTCGAAAATGAGTTGACTCGAAGGGAGCTCTGAAAGCTTATGAAGCCGCACCAGGGCCGCAAGCGTCTGGTGCTGCAGGGAGGAATTTTTTGACCATGTATCGTCTCTGCTGTGTGCTGCTGTTTTTTTGCAGCGGCTGTGAAGCCGCGGCGGCGGCTGCTGAAACCATCGCACTGCAGCCCTACAGGCGACAGATCGAGATTACCGGTTTCACGAGGGCCTTTGAAGAGCGAACACTCGCCGCTGAAGTGAGTGGTAGATATGCCTCCGTCGACGTTGATGTCGGCGACACCGTTGCCGCAGATGGTAAGGTGGCGGAGATTGAGACAACCTTCGTTGAACTCGATCTGGCCGCCAACCGTATCGCCCGGGAGAAGGCCAGACGCAGCCTGGCGTTGGAAGAGAAGAAGCTCGCCCGTCTTCAGCGTTTGATCACCCAAGAGTCGACGACGGAGGCCTCCTATGACGAAGCCGCTCTCGCCGTTGAAATAGTCCGATTGACGCTGGCGGAGCTGGAAAATGAAGAAACGCGTCTCCAGGAGAGGCTCAAGCGGCACACCATTATCGCCCCCTCAGGCTGGAGAGTAATCGAGCGATTCGTCGATGCCGGTGAATACGCTACGGCATCGGAACCCGTGGTAACCGTGGCCGATTATCGACGGGTGCGAATCCCCTACGCGCTTACTTTCGAAGAGTTGCAACTGCTGCAAGACATATCCCAGCTCGCTGTCTATCTTTCTGATCTGGATCAGCATCTTCCGGTTGCCATCCATGCCGTCGCCCCTGGTTTCGTGGCCGCCACCCGCAAAATAGAAGTGGAACTGGTCAATGCTGGCCCCCGCACTGATCTGCGGGGAGGTCTGCGGGCCGAGCTTGTCCTTGCCGGCAGGGTGGAGGAGCATGTCTTTGAAGTGCCTGCGGTTTCGCTGCTGAGCCGCTTCGATGCCCACTGGCTGATGAAGGAGAACGGCCAGCGTCTTCAGGTCACCTTGCTGGGCAGAAGGAATAACGGTGAGACGGCAGTGATTGCCGCCGAAGGTCTTGCCGCCACAGATCGATTCCTGGCAGATCCTGGAGCTGGAACGAATTTTCCTGTCGATCAGCGAGAAACAGAGTAGAGACCCCAAACTATGCAGCGATTTGTCAATTTCACCCTGCAGCAGAAGGTCGTTTTCAATCTGCTGTTCGTTCTTCTTATGGTAATAGGGGCATTTACGCTGCTGCGCATGCCGGTGGAAAGATATCCCAACATCCAGTTCGGCAAGATGTACATTCTTACCTATTTGCCCGGCGCCTCGCCGGAGGATATCGAAACGCTGATCACCCGGGAAATCGAAGAGGCGCTCGAGGATCTTGACGAGGTTGAATATATTCGCTCGAGCAGCTACCGTGAACGCTCCAATATCGTCATTAAGTTCGAGGATGACAGTGATTATGAAAAACGTTTTGACGATGTCCGTCTCAAGGTCCTTTCCATCGTCGACGACCTTCCGCAGCGAGCCGAGCCGCCTGTTTTTAATTTTCTCGATGTCAACGACTGGTTTCCCACCATAAGCGTTAACGTCGCCGGACGGCACAGCAATACCACCCTTACCCAGGTGGCCGAAACCCTGGAAATCCCTCTTGCGCAGATCGATGGCGTTCGCGAGGTCCGGATCTCAGGCGATTTCGACCGCGAGTTTCATCTTATCCTCTCCCACGAAAAGCTGCGAGGGAGAGGGATGAGTTTTGCCGAAGTGGCCAAAGCGTTGAGGGCAACTCAGGGAGCCTTTCCGGCAGGACATACTGAAACCCCTATAGACGAGTTCGTCGTCCGTGTGGATGAACAGTTTACTGGCCGCGATGATCTGCTCGGCGCTATTATCCGCAGCGACGGCGACGGCTCCTTCGTGCGGCTGGAAGATGTAATCGAAGAGGGGTATTTTTCCTTCCGCGATCCCTTCGTCATGACCTCGGTCAACGGCGAGGACTGCGTCACCCTGCAGATTCAGAAGCACGCCGATGGCAATGCCCTGTTCATCGCCGACGCTGTAGGTACTCTCATCGATGAGCTGCAGGCCGCCTACGTCCCTCTTGGCATCAGTCTCAAGGTGACCCAGGATTCGAGTACCCGGATCGAGGATTCCATGCGGGTGCTCGGCGTCAACCTGCTGCTGGGAATTGTTTTGGTCTGTTCCATCATATGGCTGTTCATGGGCTTTCGCAATGCGGCGCTGACCACCGTCGGCATTCCCTTCGCCTTTCTGGTGACCATGGTGCTCATGTTCATAAGCGGCAATTCGATCAACGAGGTGTCCCTGTTCGCCTTCGTGCTCGTCTCAGGCATTATTGTCGACGATGCCATTGTCGTCGTCGAAAATATCCACAGGCACCACCAGAGCGGTAAAAAGCTGCGCCAGGCTATCTGCGTCGGTACCTCCGAGGTTTTTCTGCCGGTGGTCAGCGCCACCCTGACCACCATTGTCGCTTTTCTGCCCATGCTTATCATGACCGGCATGGTTGGTGATTTTTTTGCCATAATCCCTATAACCATCACCTTTGCCCTGGCTGCCTCTCTTTTGGAGTGCCTTTTCATTCTTCCCTGTCACTATCTCGATTTCGGCCGCACCCCCCAAAAGGCTGTCACCGTGCCGGCAGAGACCGAAACAGGGACTGGATTACATGGCCTGCCTGGGGAAGGCGTCGCCATGACCGCCATTCGCCGGTCCTTTGACAGCGCCATTCATTTTGTCCTTCGTCTGCGGGTAACAACGCTGCTGCTTATGGCCTTGGCCTTCATCGTCGCTGTCGCCATTTTCCTGGCATCGGTACAGGGCAAGACCAACCTGGTGCGCATCTCGTTCTTTCCCGATAATTACTCTCTCTACTACGTGGAACTCACGGCGCCGCCATCAACGCCTCTTGAACGCACCCATACACTTGTTAAAAAAGTTGCAGCCCACATCGCCGCCCAGGGAGGCGGTCAGGCGGAGTCGGCTCTGGGGTTTGCCGGATATTATATCGACGAAGATTTTTCTCCGCAGTACGGGCGCAATCACGGCTATGTAGCCGTCACCCTGCCCGCCATCAGGGACAGACGTTTCGCCGACTACCCTGAAAATGACGTTGTCGCCCATTTGCAGGAAGTACGACACGATGTGATGCCACTGCTGCCCGAAGATATACAGGTTGCGGTGCGGCCTGAAAAAGATGGTCCGCCGGCGGGAAAGGACCTCAATATACGAATCCTGGGGCTGGATTCAGACAAGGTTGCCGCCTTGGCCTCCGAGGTTGAGGATTTTCTCCGCAGTGAGAAAACGATAGCGCCCTGGCTCATCGGTCTCGACAACGATCAGGGCAGCCGCAACCGCGTGCTGCGCCTCAGGGTGGAGAGGCAGAAGGCGGCCGAGCTGGGGTTCAGCGTCAGAGAAATCGCCTCTTTGGCCGCTGCAGTCTTCCAGGGCCAGATCATAGGCGAGATGAAGCTTGCCGACGAAACGATCGATATCCGTTTGAAAAGACAGCAGCAGGGGCGGCTGCCGGTGGTTACAGCGCTGGATATGGTCGTTGCCGAAAGCGCTGCGGGCAGCGTTCGGCTGGGGGATCTCTGTCGAGCGGAGTACAGCCTGGAACCGGGCTTCCTCAACAGGTTTGAGGGACAACGAGCCGTTGCCGTAACGGCCGATATCAAGGCCGGTGCCCCTGTGGCTGCGGCCATGATCATCGACAGAGTGAAAAACCTCTATGCCGGTCTTCGTCACGAGTACACCGGTGCCTCCCTCAATTTTGCCGGGGAACATGCATCCACCGCCAAGTCCTTCAGTTCGCTGGCCTATGCCTTCGCCATCGGCCTGATCGTCATCTATCTGATCCTGGCGGCCCAGTTCCGCTCGTCCCTGCAGCCACTGATCATTATTGCCGCCGTGGTCTTTGCCCTTACCGGGGTTATCTGGGGAACCATCCTCTCCCGCAGTCTGTTCACCGTCAACAGTTTTGTCGCCGTAATTGGCGTCACCGGCGTCGTCGTCAACGATTCACTGGTTCTGGTGGAGTTCATCAACAAATGCTACCAGAGCGGTATGGAACGACGCCAGGCGCTGCTCAGGGCGACGCATATCCGGCTGCGGCCGATTCTGTTGACCACACTGACCACTACCCTGGGCCTGTTGCCGATGGCGCTGGGCATTCCCGAATATTCACTGACCTGGGGCAGTATGGCCATGACCTTTGTCACCGGTCTCTGTACCGCCACCTTCCTGACCCTGGTCATCATTCCGCTGCTCTGGGATATGGTGACTCCGCAGAGGACCAGGCACACTGACTCGCAGGAAGCTGCCTGATCTTTCACAACAGCTGCGCCCTGAACTATGAATTCGGCAGACAGGTGAAGAAAGTGTGGTGTTAGACTTTGAAGCTGCCGACGATTTCGTTGAGCTGCTTCGAGCTGTCCAGCAGCAGCTCTGCACTTTTGCGTACATCGTTGCTGCTCTCGGAAATAGCCTTGGCGGCACTGGAAACCTCGCTTATGTCTCGGGTTATATCGGCTGCCACTGTTGAACTCTGATTGACGTTTTCGTTGACTTCCTGGATGCCCTGGCTGGCCTGGGCGATATTATTGGCTATCTCCTGGGTGGCGGCGGTCTGCTCTTCCACCGCCGTGGCAATGGTGGAGACGATATCGTTGACTCCGCCGATGACCTTGGAAATTTCGTTGATTTCCCCCTCTGTCGATTTAGAGGTGCTCTGAACATCGTCGATGAGGTTTTTGATGTCCAGAGTGGCTTCAGCCGTCTGCTTGGCAAGCTCCTTTATTTCATTGGCGACCACGGCGAATCCCTTACCGGCCTCACCCGCCCGCGCCGCCTCAATGGTGGCGTTGAGGGCCAGGAGGTTGGTCTGTTCGGAGATTTCGGTGATGGTCTCAGTGACCTTGCCGATCTTGTCGGCCGCCTCGCCGAGTTCGCTCATCTTCTCCGAGGCACTGCCGGCCTGACCGACGGCCTGCGAGGAGACGTTGCGCGCTTTTTCGGCGTTCTCGGCGATTTCATTGATGGTGGAACTCATCTGTTCGGCGGCGGTGGCGACCATGGAGGCGTTGGTGGCCGACTCTTCCATGGCGGCGGCGACGGTGTTGAGATTGGCGCTCATCTCCTCGGCAGCGGTAGCGACGTTGTTGGAGCGCTGCGAGGTGTCTTCGGCACCCTGGAGCAAATTTTGTGATATGGAGGTGAGTTGGGTCGAGTTTGTTCCTACGCCGGTGGAATTTTCGGCAATCTGTTTGATGATCTGCTGCAGTTTTTCCATGAAGGTATTAAACCAGGTGGCCATCTCACCGACTTCATCACGCGTGTCGACCTGGAGACGCATGGTCAAATCACCCTCGCCTTCGGCGATGTCCTTGAGTCCGGCAACGGCGTCATTGAGGGGGCGGGTTATCGATCTTGAGGCGAAATAGACGAGAACGATGACAATCAGCAGCGATACGGCTATGATGGCAATTAGGGAGTTTCTGATGGTGCGTGGTGCCTGGAGAAACTCTTCCCTGTCCTGGGTGATGCCGACGCTCCAGTCACTGAGCGGCACCGGGGCGTAGCCTGAAATTTTCGGCGTGCCCCTGAAAACGTATTCCTCAACCCCCGCCCTGCCGGCCATCATCGCCCTGCTTATCTCCTCCATGCCTTCCAGGGTCGTCAGGTCGAGATCAAAAATTAAATCTTCGTTGGGATGGGCTATGATGAGACCCTGGTTGTTGATCATCCAGCCGTAGCCCGTCTTTCCGACCGTGACCGTTGAGACCATGTCGGTGAGCGACTGTGCTTTGATCGACAGCCCGAAGACGCCCAGAAATTCCCCTGTTGCGGAGAGAACGGGAGCGCAGGCGACATAGATGAGATTGCCGGTGGATTTTGAACGGACGATGTCGCCGACCACAGCGCGGCCGCTCAGTTTCGCTTCCTGGAAATAGCTGCGGCTGGCGATGTTCGAGCCTTTATACTCTTCACCGCTGGCCAGTTCGCCGGTGAGAAGCAGCCCCGTGGTGTCGGTGACGAAAATGCCCAGGTAGTTGTCGTCGAGTCGCTGGTATTTTTTCTTCATCTCCTGACGGAGCACCGTCAGTTCCTCAGATGCGGCTTCGACTCCCTGGCGGTCGACCTGTTCGAGAGTTGTCCTGACGTGATAGCCGCTGGCAAAAGCGGCAGCACTCTGTGACTGGAGCAAGAGGGTCTGTTCGATAACTCCGGCGATCTGCAGTGCCTGGTTCTCCGCCTTGTCAAAGGCGACTTCGAGCAGTGCCGAGGTTGATTTCATAACGGAGAGCACCCCGATGACGACAAGCGGCAGCAGCACGAGAATACAGCCTCCAACTATCAATTTGAAGGAGATGGAATGAATATTTATCTTTTTCAAGGAGATCCTCCCGCAGGGCAGAGATTAAAAGTGAACTATCCTTCCTCTATGCAATCACAGGTTGTGTGTATTGTCAATTAAACTGAAATCTTTAAAGGTCACAAGCAAATACCCTGGCCAGCAGAGAAAGGGGCGGCTGAATCAGCATCGCCACGCTCAGTTATTTCATGGCCGAGACGAGGCGGCTTGAATATGGGCCGGTCGACGGGTATACTCTGTGTCAAAACGTGATCAATGACACATTTTACCGTTAAGGGAGGATAAGGGTGATGAAAGCTATAACGTATATCGGGGTGGTCTTGCTTCTCTGGATGACAGGCGTCAACGCATGGGCACAGGAGGCTGGTGTCAGTGATGAAACCGAAGAATGCCTCACCTGCCACACCATGCTCCATCCGGGTCTGGTTGCTTCCTGGCGGAAAAGTCTCCATAGTACCACCTCTCCCGCTCAGGGCCTTGAAAAACCGGAGATGGAAAGAAGAATATCTTCGAAATCGGTTCCTGAAAAACTGGGCGATACCGTGGTCGGCTGTTATGAATGCCACTCTCTGCGTAGCGAGGTGCATGCCGACTCCTTCGAGCATAACGGCTATACCATCAATATAGTGGTAACGCCTTCGGACTGCGCCACCTGTCACAGTGTCGAGGCGGAACAGTTTTCCCGCAATATGATGTCCCACGCTCACGGCAACCTGGTGGACAACGAAGTGTATCAGGATTTCATGGGGGTGGTCAACGGCCGTTACAGTTATTCGGAGGGAGAGCTTGCCATCGCCAAGAGCGATCGCCAGACGGAATACGAATCCTGTCTCTACTGTCACGGTACGCGTCTGCAGGTGAGAGGTCGTGTCAGCCGGGATACCGATTTTGGCGAGATGGAGTTCCCCGAACTGGAAGGCTGGCCCAATCAGGGCGTAGGCCGGATAAATCCCGATGGCAGCAAGGGTGCCTGTACCGCCTGCCACACCAGACATGCTTTTTCTATTGCCGAAGCCCGCAAACCACATACATGTTCCGAGTGCCACAAAGGTCCGGATGTGCCTGCCTACAAGGTCTACGAGGTCAGTAAGCACGGTACCATATTCAAGACCAAGCATATGGATTTCAATTTCACAGCCGTCCCCTGGAAGGTGGGAGAGGATTTTACGGTTCCGACCTGTGCCGCCTGTCATGCCAGTCTGCTCACGAGTCCTGACGGCGAGGTCATTGCCAAGAGGACTCACCGCTTCAACGACCGACTTGCCTGGCGTTTGTTCGGCGTGCCCTACCCCCATCCCCATCCACGCTCTGCGGACCTCAGCGATGTAGTCAACAGTGCCGGCTTACCGCTGCCGGTCGAACTCGACGGCCAGCCGGTTTCCCGTTTCGTTATCGACGAGAGCGAGCAGCAAAAGCGCAATGAACGCCTGCAGGCCGTCTGCCTCAGCTGTCATGGCCGTCAATGGGTGGAGAGTCATTTCGCCAGACTGGAAAACACCATCGACGAGACCATCCACCAGACCCAGGTGGCCACCGGAATTTTAAGCGATGTCTGGGCTGGTGGTTTCGAGCAGGGACTACCCCAGGGCGCCAACATCTTCGACCAGCAGGCCGAGAGGATGTGGACCACCGTATGGCTCTTCTACACCAACTCGACCCGCTTCGCTTCAGCCATGGCAGGCGGCGGTGACTATGGAGTGTTCGCCAAAGGGCGCTATCAGACGGGCATGGAACTCAATTCCCTCTTTCAGCGGCTTGAACTGTATAGGACATTATCACCACAACAAAGCGGTAACGGAAAGTAGGCCTGGTCTATGGGCTGAGGCATTACGGCAGGTCGATTACCGGCAATGGTTCGCCGTGGATTTTTTCTTGACCCACGAGAAAACGGGGTCCTTGGAGACGTTTCCTTCATATGTTCATGGTGACACCCTTGACACCCGCCGGCTGTTATTCAGTGCCAGCAGCGAGTGGACAAGCAATACCGTGAAGAGCAGGGTACCGCCGATAATGGTGGTCGCCGGAACGGTCTCGCCGACCACCATCCAGACGAGGAGAGGTCCGAAAAGCATTTCCAGAAGCATGATCATATTGACCTCCGGGGCGGTGATATACCGTGGAGCCATGGTCAGCAGAGCGAAGGATGCCGGTATGACGACCAGCACCAACAGTACCAGCAGCGATATGCTGCCTGATTCCACTTCCAGAGACGGAGTGAAAAGGAGTGCCGTACAACAGATGAACAGACCGCCGACGCCAATGCAGGGAATCATATTCACCTCTTTTCTGCTGCGCACGAGGATGAGGCTGGCAGCCATGAACAAGGCCTGGAGAAGGGCGAGGAGATCGCCGGTGACATTGTCCCTGCCTGTTCGTATATCGCCTGCAACGATGATGAAAATGGCGATGAGGCTGAGCACTACCGCTGCCCAGGTTCTCAGGGGAAGGCTGCTTTTCAGGAAGAAGCGGGTCATCAGGGCCGACCAGACCGGGGCAGTGGAGATGATGGCCAGGGTGTTGGCAACCGTCGTATGATAGAGGGAGGAGACGAAAAGCAAAGAAGCCATGGCATAACAGAATCCGGCGAGTACCCCGATTCGGCCGATGGCGGTGAAGGAGCGCACCATGCCGTGACGGGAGAAAACCGCCATTATCAGGCAGACCCCGACCAGTACCCCGGCGCCGCGATAGAACTGCATGGTCCACTGCTCCATATCGAGCAGGCGAACAAGCAGCGTATCCGGGCTCAAAATGATAATTCCAGCAAAGGCATACAGTAGCCCCTTGCCCTGTGCCGTCATTCGTTTTTTCATAGCCTTTTCTCTGTACTCGGGTGCAAACGGCCCATGGTAGCTCTTCTCAATATTTGATGCTATACTTTTTCTAGCCTTTGCAGATTAACCGAATTGAGGTGTGGAACCTGCCGAGAGCCGACGGCCGTCGGCATATGATGAGAGGTTGCCTGCAGGGGAAAAAACAGTGGAGTTGGATATGGAAAGGGAAATGGAGATCAGATCGGTGGCTATAGTCGGTGCCGGGGCAATGGGAGCGGCCTACGCTTCGCTTTTTGCGGAGGCATCCGGCTTTTCAACGTCTTTCGTCGCCGACGGCAAGCGCTACCAAAAACTGCGCCGGCAACAGCTGGTGGTCAATGGCAGATCCTGTACAATCCCGGTACAACGGCCGGAGGAGATCGAAGGGGGTGCTGATCTGCTCATCGTCGCCCTCAAGCACCATCATCTGCGACAGGCGCTGCCTCTGATAGAGGCTGCTGTGGGGCCGCACACCATCATTCTTTCTGTGATGAACGGCCTGGAAAGCGAAGAGATCATCGGCGAGGTCTGCGGTATTGATAAAATGGTCTGGGCGATCGCCGTCGGTATCGACGCTGTACGGGAAGGGCACCGTTTCAGTTATGCACGGTCGGGGAAAATCATCTTCGGTATCAAAGATCCAGCGGTTGATCGAGGAAGAGTTGCGCGTCTGGCCAGGACGCTTGAAAGTGCCTCCATTTCCTATGAGATACCCGAGGACATAGAGCGCAGTCTCTGGTGGAAATTCATGGTAAACGTCGGCATCAACCAGGCTTCGGCGCTCCTGCGCGCTCCCTATGCGCTTTTCCAATGCTCGGCAGAGGCCAGGGAGTTGATGCTGCAGCTGATGCGGGAGGTGGTTGCGTTGGCGAAAAAAAGCGGTGTCGACCTCAGCGAGGCCGACCTGCGGGAGTGGCTGGCTGTTCTCGACTCGCTGTCACCCGAGGGGAAGACCTCGATGCTCCAGGATATAGAGGCGCAAAGAAAGACCGAGGTGGAAATTTTTGCAGGCGCGGTTGTTAACCTGGCGAAAAAGCATGCTCTGCCGGCACCGGCCAACGCTCTGGCCTTGAGTGCTCTTAGGGCCATGGAGGAGTGGTACGGGAAGCACAGGCCGGTGAAAGAGGCGGGAGATATGGAAAAATGCCTCAGTTGACACTGTTGCCGGTGGTTTCCCTGAAACTGTGGGCGGGATAGGTGCCGAGCAGTTCGACCCGTTTGGCGAAAAACTGAAGTTCTTCCATGGCCAGTTGCAGGGGCCTTTCGTCGATATGGCCTTCGACGTCGGCGTAGAAGGTGGCGACGTTGAAGTGCTTGCCGACATAGCTCTCGAGTTTGGCCATCTGCACGCCGTTGGTAGCGAAGCCGCCGAGTGCTTTGTAGAGGGCCGCCGGTATATTGCGCACTTCGAAGACAAAGCTGGTAATATAGGGGCGATTCTCACGGTGCGGCACCACATCGTTATTGCCGGAGAAGATAAGGAAACGGGTGGTGTTGTGGGCGGCATCCTGGATATCTTTCTTCAGTATTGCCAGTCCGTAGATGTCAGCCGCCAGTTCCGAACCTATGGCCGCCTGGGTTGGATCTGCCCACTTCCTGATGTCGGATGCGCCCTTGGCCGTGTCGGCAACCACATGACTGACCAGCCCCAATGACTCTATTATTTTCTTACATTGGGGAAGAGCATGCACATGGCTGTGGATATCGGTGAGGTCGTCGATACGGGCACCGGGAATACCCAGCAGACAGTGATGGATTTTCTGGAAATGCTCACCTATGATATAGAGCCGGCCGCTGGGGATGAGGTGATGCACGTCGGCTACCCTTCCGGCTAAAGAGTTGTCCACGGGAATCATTGCCAGGTCGGCTTTTTTCTCGCGCACAGCCCTGAAAGCGGCGTCGAAGGAAACGCACGGCACCGTTTCCAGCTCCGGATAGGCCATGCGGCAGGCCAGGTCGGAATAGGCTCCGGCCATTCCCTGAAAGGCGATGGATTTGTAATGAGATGATTTCATTGGCTGGTGTTTTGTCTCTCTGATTAATGCCCTGATACGTTCATGAAAAACCGAGGCTCATCTGAATGAGTAGGAGTACCTTGGCAGGGCTGAGAGACAGGCAGTCTCCGGCCCGCTGTCAGTTGCGGACCTCCTGTCTGCACCCCTTCGGTCCTGCTATGGTTCTGCGACGCCTTCGGGTATCTGCAGAGGTCGGCCTTGGTACAGGACTTGATAGTACCTGCGGCAGGCGATGGCCGCAACTGCTTTTCTTCAGGCTTCTGCCCTGGTGTTTTCCCTGAAAAAACTCGGTGAATGGTATTCTTCTTTCCCGGGGGGCCTTCTCCGAGAGGCTCCTGGGAGAGACTGTTCTCAATGCAACTCATGCCGACAATGCGGTAAGGCCATGTAATGAAATGAAATTGGAAAAAGTTGAGTTGGCGTCGGGGTTATTTTTCTCCGGCACCAAGACGTTCAAGGTCAGCGAGATAGAGGTCGGCATTAGCGAGATAGAATGAGAGCGCCTTGGAAAAGTTTTTGCCGACAAGACCGTCGACGAAGACCTGGCTGATCTCTTTGTAGCGTTTGAGGACCAGCTGCGAACGGTAGAAGATCAGCCATTCTTCCTGCGACATTTTATCGAAAATGGTCTCCATGGCTTTTCTGGCCCGAGGCTGATACATCCAGAAATACATGAGATCGAGGGCGTTGACGATGAGGTATCTTTCCTGTTCTCTGGCCTCGTAGTTGAGGGTTTCCATCATTATTTTCGGTGACAGCAGAATATCGAGCACATCTTCTTCGGGAAACATGAGGTCGAGCCGGGAAAAAACGGAGAACAGCTGGGATATCTTCAGGCGATAACCGGCCAGTCGCGCCCGGATGTTGGTCTGCCGGTCGGCAAGTCCTTCGATAAGGGCGGCAACGCAGTCGGAGGCGAACTTGGAAATAATGGCCGCCCATTTCTGCAGGATAGCGTCGACGTTGGCGGCTCCGGCAAACAGCAGAGCTGAACCGATGAGGGAGTTGAGAACGACCGCCAGCGGGATTGCCAGTATCGAACGAAAAAAGTTGCCGACAACGGCGCTTTTCGGCAGGCCGCGAAAAGCGTTGTGGCTGGAAATGTAGATACCGTTGGCCAGCCCCATGACGGCGTAGAGCAGCAGCGGGTTGGTGGCAGTGGTAATGCCGAAGGTATTGTCCAGAAGCAGCGTCTTGACCAGGTAGTCCAGCAGCGGTACCGAAAAACCGGTATAGAGCAGTGAATCGGCTATGCGGCTCCAGCTCACCAGGGAATTCCAGGGCAGCAGGGGGGAGCGCCGCAGCCCGCCGCCGCCCAGGACCGACTGGATGATGTTGCGCAAGCCGGTGATGCCAAACCATATGAAGGCGCCGAAGTAGGCGAGAAGCCACCAGTCTTTGGTGAGGTAGAAGGTAATGAAGGCGGGAATGAAGCCGATGAGAACCTTGAGGCTGTTCTTGATGTTGGTGTTGAGATATTTCCAGGGGGTGCTCAGCCGCCCCCGTGCGTTTATGGGGGAGGCGTATTTTTCGCCCATTTCCATGCGGCCGCGACCGCCGAGCGTACAGATATTGCCGTCGGTCTGCGGGTGGACCTTGAAGCCGTCGAGGCTCCAATCCTTCCAGCGGCGGTAGGTCTTGCCGGCAAAGAGGGGCAACCTGCCGACAAAGGTAATCTGCTCGCCGAGTTCGTAGGATTCCAGGCAGCGGCTGTGGATATTTCTGGTGAGCTGGGCGCTGACCGGAATAAATTGCCGTTGCTGCAGGAGAGTTTCCTGCTTGACGACTCTTCTGCCCTTGGGGGGCAAAGTGTCGACGACCACCAGTCCCATGCCGTAATGGTGTTCGGACTGTCCAGTGGAACCCGAACCGATGTGGGAGCCGAGGATGCGGTTTTTGTAGTAATTATGAAATTTTTCCAGATGGTAGAGAATGTTTATGAGCGCTTCTTTTCGCGTGCTCATTCTCTCCAGTTCAGTCTGCAAAGTCTTGCCGTCGTCCATGAGGGTGTCTGCTTTTTTGACAGACTCCAACACCTCATGTACCCGCTCGTCATAATCCCAGATGATCTCGCGTATGACTCTCTTCAAATGGATGACATTGTCCTCGCTAAGCGCTTGCTGGAGTTTGCCGATGAGGCTGTAATGTTTCGCCGGGCTGCGGTTGTCCACTGCTTCACCGTTAAAATGCCGCCCCAGCATGGGCCTGCGGGAGGTGATGCCGTAGGCGGCATCCTTGAGATTGTAGGACTCAAGATGGCTCACCATGCCTTCGCAGGCGTAGAGGATTTCCAGTGTGTCCTGAATGGAAAGATTGCTGAGATTGAGGGTGAAGGTTGAGGTGGAGTGGGCCGACAGCAGGCGGACCAGGAGATCTCTGGGGGGCAGCCTCAGCAATTCGGGTACATCACTGTCTTCCTGCGGTCTGCTTGGGTCGTCGATGTCGGGGTTCTGGGCCGGCTGCAGATACTGCTGGATGATCGATTCCACCGTCAGGGAAGAGAGATATCTGGGCCGCCTGGAAGACGGATAATTATCGTCGTCTGCAGAGTGTGATGTGACCGTCTGCCCGGGCGAATCCGCATAGATGCTTTCCAGAATGGTATTGTGGATAGCGCGGGCCAGGTGAAGGATGGAGGGCTGACCCGAGCCGACGAAATCGAGAAAGTCTTCAACCTCCAGGGGAGGGAGAGTAATATCCAGCTCTGAGGCGATACGTGTTCTATGATGACTGTTGTATTTTTCCAGAACAGCGAAGACATAGCGTTGCTGGTAGGTAGAAACCCTGCGTCCTTCCTCCATCAGGCCGGTTACCGCCTCCTCCTTGAGAAAGCTCAGAAAGGCGCGGGAGTCGTCAAGACCGTGCGGTTGCCAGGTGAAGCGTACGTATTTATCACGGAACCTGGCAGATATTTCGATGCCGACCCGGGTGTGAATGTCGAGGATACTGCTTGCCTCAAGAAGTTCCTCCACCACTTCCGGTCTGACGTAGTTGTAATAGACCACCGTCAGATGGCGAATCCCCTTGATCCAGGCATCCATGATCAGGTGCGTAGGAGATTTTCGGCCTTTGGTATTGGCGTCGTGGACATGATTATCAAACGTATACTGATTCCACTCTTCAGGCATTTCCAGCAGGTGATACTTGGCCAGTTCCGCCCGTACCCGTCTGGGGTTGCCTGTGGAGACCATCCGGAAATCATGGGCAAGCTCGAGGCGGCGGGTAATCTCTTTACAGCGCAGCAGGTCTTTCATGATCTGCAGCAGTACCCGGGCGGTGTTTCTCTGATGATAGGTGGTGGAGAAGAGAAAAACCTCATCACGCAGAGACCGCAGTGCCTTGATTCTGTCGTCAGCCCGCCCCTGTTCGAAGGTGTCGAGCAGGCTGGCTATGGCATAGGCGATACGCAGTCCGCGGGGAGCGGCAAGCTCCTTGATGCCATGCGGGTGCATGTGGTCACCGAGGAGGGTGCGCAGGGTCGTAGAAACGCTGCCGCGTTCCAGAACGTCGTCGACGATGTCGAGCAGCTGGTAATCGTACTTATCGAAAAATACTTTGGAGGAGAGCTGTTTCATAACCATATATAATAGCTTGAATAATGGCTACAGTCAATCAATTGCCATAAAGAAGAAAAGAAGATTGCGGCCGTATTCATCTCTCTCAGCTTGCCCGACGAGGCGGCAGCCCGGCTCTGTTCGAGGTACAGTATATTGATATTAAACACAGCGATACCGTTTCTATTATGCTGTCAGCGTCTTACCAGAAAGATTCCCATCAGGGTGAGAAAACCCGCGGCCGCCATGCCGGCGCCGAAGGAAAAGACGTCGCCGGCCACGGCTATGGCTGCAGGCAAGATGCCACCGCCAACTACCGGTGCCACGGCGATGGACAGTGAGAGTGTCAGCGCCCGGCTCTCCCTGCTGGAATTGGCCGAGGCCATGGAGAGGATCGGCGGAAAGAGACAGGCCGATGCCGACGCCTGTATATAAATAGCCGGTATGAGAGCGGAGTCGGGTCCGAGGCCGAGGGCGATGATGGCGCAGCCGGTTGCGGCCAGGGCGAGGGCAATGGCGATCGGCGGGTTGAGACGATCGGTGAGCCAGCCCGACAACAGCACCAGAAAGACCGCCGGTATCCGTGATAATCCCAGCAGCTCGTTGGCCTGGGCCAGGCTGAAGCCCCGCTCGCTGACAAGATAGAGCGGCGTCATCGAATAAACACCCGTTTCGACGCCGACGGCCAGGCTGATAAGGATGCTCAGCTGCCAGAAGGATGGTTGAGATGCTACCTCACGGATGAGGGCAAGACTTGGGAGTGAAGGGCGGGCCTGGACATCGCTTCCTCTCAACAGATACAGTGTTCCCAGAAGAGCCAAAACGGTGGCACAACCCTGGTATCCCCATCGCCAGCTTCCCATCGCCACGGCCAGTGTCGCCGCAAAAGGCACCGTAATGAGGGCGAAATTGGGCGCGAGTTCATGGATGCCCATGGCCTTGCCCCAGTCCCGGGGCTGTACCAGCAGGGTGATGAGGGCGATTCCTGAAGGAACGTAAAGCCCGCCGGCCATCCCCATCATCAGAAAAAGCAAATAGAGAAGCCAGACGGAATGACTGAGGCTTATGAGAAGAGTTGCCGCTGCCGCCCCCCATATCGACAGGAGAATACAGGGTTTGTAGCCCCAGCGGGCGGCAACCAGTGAAGCACCGAGCTGGCTGAGGCAGAAGCCTGTGCCGGTCAACAGGATGAACAGACCGCTATGGCTGTGGCTCAGGCCAAGCTCCTTCTCTAAAGCCGGCAGTGAAGGGCCGGCAATTTGCCTGGCGACGAAATTGACAAAGAAGATCACGGTCAGAAGGGTGACTGGCGCCAAAGCTTCCGCCAGTCTTTTTCCCTGAGGCCGGAAATGCCCTTGAGCGTGTCGAGTTCCCATTCTTTTTCGGATGAGGTGGCCGGTGTGTGTTGCTGATCCTGTCAGTTTCCACCTTCGCGGACATCTTCTGCAGAAAGAGCTGTGGCGAAGGATCCTGATCCTACATGGCTTTGTGAAAAGGAACAAGGTTTTCTCGCTCAAGAAGCGTTTTTAGGCGAGAAGGGACTTTCTCCCCAGCAGTGGCGTGCCTATTGTAACAACAGGAACAGATGGATGAGAGACAGGACTCGAGGAGTACACATTGTGATCATTTGCCGGTATATACCATTTCTGATCATCGCCATTGTTTTCTCGACCTCAGCTTCGCCAGCTGCAGCAATGGACGATCCCCTGAGATGTGCCAGTGATATAATCACACTAGGCGATACGATGTATGAAGTGCGCGCTGCCTGCGGCCAACCTTTTTCAACGCAGATCGTCGGGGAAACCAAAAAATATCGCATACTCAAAAAGAAGCGGTACAGAATTGAGTCCACAGCCTACCTCAGCGAGTGGATATATGAATCAGACGACGGCATATACGTCCTCACATTTGAGGGCAGCAGAGTCGTGGAAAAAGAATTCATCTTTCAGTAAGGGTGAATGCCGCCGGGTTAGGCCTATGTGATGGTTGACGAGGTCGTCTCAGCCGAGAAGACATGCAGGAGTTATTATCCGTGTATTCAGGTTTCTGAAGAAGGCGATGCCAGGCCGGCCATCATCTGTGGAATACGTTCGACGCTGTCGGAGTCGGCGGTGGAGAAAATTTCAACGATTCTGCCGCCGAACATGACGCCTATGCGGTCGGAAAGGGTAAGGGCCTCGGTGAGATCTCCGGTTACCAGCAGTATGCCCGCTTCTTCCCGGGCCTTGAGCAGAAGCCTCCAGACGTCTTCCATGGCGGCGATGTCCAGGCCCTGGGTAGGCTGTTCGGCGACGATCAGTCGAGGTTGGCGGTAAAATTCGCGGGCCAGCACCATTTTCTGAAGGTTGCCTCCGGAAAGTTGCCAGGCGTAGGCGTTCATGTCCGGTGGCCGGATGTCGAATTCGTGCAGGAGTTTTTCGCCTTTGGCCAGGGCCTCGCGGCGCTGGAGCCAGATGCCCTGCTTGAAGCCGTCCCTGGTGGTGAGCAGAAAGTTGTCGAGCAGATCGAGCCCCTGGCAGGTCGCCAGAGCCTGGCGCTCCTCGGGGATGTAGCTCAGGGAGTTTTTCCAGTTGCTCCTGGCGAAAAAGCGCTTCCACTCCATGCCCAGCAGTTGGATGCTGCCGTGCTGGGGACGCTGCAGGCCGCAGATGATTTCCACCAGCTGTTTCTGGCCGTTGCCGGCGACCCCCACCAGGCCGAGTATTTCGCCCTGGCGCAGGCCGAAACTGATGTCTCTGAGGCGGTCATGCTCGAGTGTGTCGACCTTGAGCACCAGCTGTTTAGGAACCGAGGGAGTGCGCTCGACCTTGAGCAGAATTTCTCTGCCGACCATGCGTTCGGCCAGTTCGGCGGTTGAGGTAACGGTGCTTTTCTCCATGGTATCGACTAGTTTGCCGCGCCGGAGGATGGCAATGTCGTCGGCTATGGACATGACCTCGTCGAGCTTGTGGCTGATAAAAACGATGGCCTTGCCTTGATCGGCCATCAAACGCATGGTGGCGAAAAGGCCCTTGGCTTCCTCGGGGGTAAGGACGGCCGTGGGTTCATCGAAAATAAGGATGGTACTCTGACGATGCAGCAGCTTGAGAATTTCCACCTGCTGTTTTTCACCCATGGAAAGCTCGTCGATACTGGCGGTGGAGGAAAGATTCATGCCGTACTGTCGGCAGAGGGCGACTACCTCCTCTTCCATCTTTGTTCGGCGCAGGATGAGTGAACCGGTCTTGCCGAGAAAGACGTTTTCCGTGACCGTCATCGCCTCAACCAGCTTGAAATGCTGATAGACCATGCCGATGCCGGCGTCGATGGCCTTGTCGGTGGAAGAGAACCGCACTGCCTTGCCACTACGACGGATGGTGCCGGAATCGGGCTGGGTCTGACCGGCGAGCATCGACATTAGCGTCGACTTGCCGGCGCCGTTCTCGCCCAGAAGCGCCAGTATCCGGCCCCTATGGATATTCAGGGAAATATCGTCGTTGGCGCGGACGGAGCCAAAGGATTTGCTGATGCCCTGCAGTTCTATGGCCGGTAGGTCCTTCATAGGAGTTATTTTTTGCCGGCAATGGGCTGGACAAACTGCGATTCGGTGTCCCAGGGGAACAGTATCCAGGTATCCTGACTGACTTCGGTAATGAAGGTGTCAACCAGAGGTCTGCCTGCGGGCTTGGCATATATCGTGGCAAAATGGGCTTTGGGGATCATTTCCCGCACCAGTTTGGCTGTTCTGCCGGTGTCGACCAGATCATCGACCAGCAGCCACCCTTCGCCGTTGCCGGGAAAATCTTTGAGAACATCGGCCTCACCTTTTTTGTCCTGCCAGTCGTAGCTGGAGACGCATATGGTGTCGACCAGGTGAATATTGAGCTCACGGGCGATAATGGCCGAAGGGACCAGTCCGCCGCGGGTTATGGCGATGATCCCCTTGAAATAGTGATCGGTGAGAAGCCGCCAGGCCAGGGCTTTGGAATCCCTGTGGAGCTGTTCCCAGGAAATAGGATAGGTGCGTTGATATGGTGATGAGTCCATGTAATACCTCGTGTGTTTATAGGGAGGCTCAATCCGTTGGTTTCATATTGACTCCCAGAGCCGCCGGAGCCTCCGATCTGCCTTTTTTCCAGGAGGAAAACACCAGAACAGCAATGGTGAGCAGATAGGGCAGCATCAGCAAAAGCGATGAGGGCAGTGGTATTCCCGATGCCTGGAGTCTGAGCTGCAGCGACATGATGCCGCCGAAAAGGTAGGCGCCGAAAACCGCCCGTCCGGGTCGCCAGAAGGCAAAAATAACCAGGGCCACGGCAATCCAGCCGCGACCGGCCGTCATACTGTTGGTCCACAGATGTGTGTAGGCCAGCGACAGATAGGCGCCGCCCAGTCCCATCAAAAATCCCCCGGCGAGAATGCCCGTCCAGCGGTAGAGGATGACACTGAGCCCTGCGGCCTTGGCGGCGGCCGGGTTTTCACCGACGGCGCGAAGATTGAGTCCGTGGCTTGTCGAAAAGAAATACAGCCAAATGAGAGGGGGCAGCAGGTAGGTCACATAGACCAGGGGGTCCTGCTGGAAAAAAACGGGCCCGAAAAAGGGAATCTGTGAGAGATAGGGCAGGGCCATCGGCGAAAAGCCCGGAGCCGACTGACCGACCATGGAGGTGCCGAGATAATTGGCAAAACCGGTGCCGAGAATGGTCAGCGCCAGGCCCGAGACAACTTGGTTTCCCTGGAAGATAAGACAGACGAAACCATGAATGGAGGAGGCGGCAAGGCCGGCAAGCCCGGCAGCGAAAAAGGCCAGAGCCGGGTTGCCGCTTATTTTGGCGACGACGAAGCCGGTCAGGGCCCCGACGATCATTATGCCCTCGACGCCAAGGTTGAGGACTCCGGATTTCTCGGTGATGATTTCTCCCAGAGTGGCATAGAGGATGGGAGTGCCCGACTGCACCGTGGCCGCCAGCAGCGGGATGGCCAGCTCCATCATCTTTTTGCCCCCCGTAGTTCAAAACGGTAGTGAATGAAAAAACCTCCGGCCAGCACGGTGAGGAGGACGAGCCCTTCCATGATGCCGCCGAAGGCGGCGGGCACCTGTAAATCCAGCTGCAGATTCTCGACGCCCACCCGCAGACCGGCGAGCAGAAAGGAGGCGATGCCTATATAGAGGGGATTGAGGCTTGCCAGCCAGGCTACGACGATTGCGGTGTAGCCGTAGCCCACCATGATCGAGGGCTGCAGCCTGTTAATGGTTGCCGAGGCTTCTAAGAAGCCGGCCCATCCGGCCAGGGCACCGCTGAGCACCATCACCAGGAAGACCAAGCGGTCATAGGGGATGCCGGCATATCTGGCGGCCCGCACGCTGTCGCCGCTTGCTTTGAGTTCGTATCCCAGTTTGGTGAAGCGCAGAAATACCCAGAAGATCACGGCCAGGGCGATACAATGGAAGAGTCCCCAGTTGACGCTGGTGGAGCCTATTTTGCCGACGATGGCACCGTCGCTGAATTCCTGGGTCATGGGGAAACCGAAGCTAGTGGGATCCTTCCAGACGCCATAGACGAGATAATCGAGAATAAGTATGGCGATATAGTTCATCATGAGACTGACGATAATCTCATTGGTCCGCATCTTTTGACGCAGTACTGCCGGGATCAGGCCCCACATGCCGCCGGCGAAGGTAGCCATGGCTATCATTAGCGGCAGCATCAGCCAGAAGGGCAGAGAGGGAAAGCTGAGCGCCACCCAGGTGGCGCCGACGGCGCCAAGGCAGAATTGTCCTTCGGCGCCGATGTTCCAGATTTGCAGACGAAAGGCGATTGCCACCCCCAGAGAGCAGAGAAAGATGGGAATGGTCTTGATGAGACAGTCTTCGATCGCCCAGCGGGAGCCGAAGGCGCCCTGGAAGAGCACGATCAGCCCCTCGAGTGGGGGGGTGCCGCGCAGTCCGAGCAGCAGAGCGCTGAAAAAGAGCGAAAGGGCGACGGCCCCGAAGACGACAAGACAGGAGCTCCAGCCAAGAGGCTCCTGTCTTTTAGTGATGGTCAGACGCAGCATCTGTACGAAGGAAAACTATTCAGTTGTCCCTGTCACGCCTTCGACGAACCAGGTCATGCCGAGCAAGCTCTGATCATCGGCGACGCTGCCTTCGGCTATTTTGACATTACCCTGCTGGTCTAAGACCGGACCGACAAAAACCTTGGCCTGACCGGCGACGATTTCAGCTTTTTTGGCCAGTACCATCTCTTGTATCTCTTTGGGTACCATGGAACCGAAGGGGGCAAGGTCGACGATGCCTGTCTCCATGCCGGGCCAGACCGATTCGGACTCCCATGTACCATTTTTGACCTCGTTGACGACCTTTGTATAGTAAGGTCCCCAGTTCCATACCGGCGCGGTCAGATGCGCCTTGGGGGCGAATGCCGACATGTCGGAGTTGTAGCCGATGGAGTAGACGCCTTTCTCCTGGGCCGCTTCCTGCGGACCGGGGGAATCCTGATGCTGGGCGATGACGTCGGCGCCGACATCGAGCAGGGATTTGGCCGCCTCTTTTTCAGTTGCCGGGTCGTACCAGGTCTTGGTCCAGACGACCCGTACGGTCGCTTCTTCGTTGACCGCCCGGGCGCCTAAGGTGAAAGCGTTAATGCCGCGGATAACTTCGGGAATGGGAAAGGCGGCGGCATAGCCAATGATATTGGATTTTGTCATGGCGCCGGCGACCATGCCGGAGAGATAGCGGGCCTGGTACATCCTGCCGAAATAATTCCCCATATTTTCAGCAGTTTTGAAACCGGAGCAGTGCATGAAAACGGCTTCGGGAAACTGCTTGGCCACCTTGAGCATAGGGTCCATGTAGCCGAAACTGGTGGCGAAGATGAGGTCGAAGTCTTTGCGGGCCATGTTCTGGATGACTCGTTCGGCGTCGGGGCCTTCGGGCACGGCTTCGACATAGGAGGTGGTCACACCTTCGAGTTCTTCAACCGCCTGGCGGCCTACATCGTGGGCATAGGACCAGCCGGCATCGCCGATAGGCGACACATAGACGAAACCAACCTTCATTTCCTTGGCCGATGCAGTGGTGCAGAAGCCGACCGCCAGCGCCGCAATAAGCAAGATCTTGATAACGCGCATTGTTTTCTCCTCGTCTGTATACATGGGGGAAAGAATCATCAGATTCCAGCCGCAACGGGGCGGCAATGAAACCGCTCTGTTTAAAAAAACATACAAGGCATCATATACGTAATAGCGCTTGCCGTGTCAAAGAAAAATCGATTTTTCGGCGAAGAAACAGCCACGCCGGTGCTTTTCGAAATAGGAGAGCCGCCAGGGCTGAAGTTCAAATAGCGCTTGTAAAATATCCTTATCTGATAAATAGTTAACTGATGGCGTCGGACGGCCTTATGACTGTACGTGCAATACTCTTTCCTCTGACGGGACCCTATGGATATCTGGATAATTTCCGCCATTCTGCTGCTGACACTTTTCCTGCTGGTAACGGAGAAAATATCGGTGGATCTTACTGCTGTCTGCATTATGGTTCTGCTGGTTGTCACTAAGATACTGGCGCCGAAGGAGGCGGTGCAGGGCTTTGCCAATCCAGCGGTCATTACCGTTGGCGCCATGTTCATTGTCAGCAAGGGCATGATGCGCACCGGCGGTGTCGAGTTCATCGGCCGGCGTATCGTCAGGGTGGCCCGCGCCAATCTTAACATGGCTCTCGCCCTTATCCTCTTCACCGTTGCCGTGGCCTCGGCCTTCATCAACAACACTCCTGTGGTCATTCTCTTTATCCCGGTGGTGATGAGCATGTGCTGCGACCTGGGGCTGAGTCCGTCGAGGTTTCTCATTCCGGTATCCTACGCCTCCATTCTCGCAGGGACCTGTACCCTGATAGGCACCTCCACCAATATTATTATCAGCGATCTCAGCAACGATTACGGCTATGGAGCCATTTCCATGTTTGAATTGGGAATAATCGGCGCTCCCATCGCCGTGGTCGGCATCCTCTTCCTTCTCGTCGCCGCACCGCGCATCCTGCCGGATCTGGCAAATCCCATCTGCCAGCTGCAGGACAGTGAACACCGAAAATATCTGGCCGAGTTGAAAATTTCCAAGGGGAGTAAGCTTATAGGTAATGATCCCGCCTCTTTTTTTGAAGAAAAGTATGCCGGAATCGATGTCGTCGAACTCGTCAGCGACTCGCATATCTACCGGCCCGGAAGAGATCATGTTACCATGTCCGCCGGTGATACCCTGCTGGTCAAGGGTTCGCTCAACGACCTGGTGGCCATACTCCAGGCGGAGCAGGCAGAGCTTCCCGGCAGCGAGGCCGGACTGACCATGGGGGCGCAGAAAGATGCGCCCATCGTCGTCGAACTGATCATCTCCCCCAACTCTTCGCTGCTCGGCCGACGATTGAGCAATACCGAACTGGCAAAGGATCCCTCGGTCAACATCATTGCCGTAAAGCGCACCAATCTGCATATGAGTGAAAAGCAGATTCATGATGTTCGCCTTAAGGTCGGCGATATTTTGTTGATATGGTGCCCCGATTCCAAGCTTGAGTCCATTCGCTCGCAGATGGACTATATAGTCATTGAAGATGTCTATGAAGAAATCGTCCACAAGCGCAAGGCGGCATGGTCGATTATCAATTTTGCCGGTATGGTCGTTACGGCAGCCACCGGCATGGCCGATATCATGACCTGTGCCCTGACGGCCGCCTTTCTGATGATCATAACCGGCTGCATTCAGATGCGCGATGCCTACCGAGCCCTGCAGGGCGATGTTCTGCTGCTTATCGCCGGGACCATCGCCTTAGGCGCAGCCATGGAAAAAACCGGGGCCAGTCAGTTATACGCCGAGGCCTTCCTCAGCCTGTTTTCTTCTTTTTCACCTACCATTGTTCTCGGAGCGATGATAGCCTTCACCAGTGTAAGCACTCAGATACTCAGTAATAACGCTACGGCTGTACTGCTTCTGCCAATTGCCATTTCCACCGCTCTGGGGATCGGGGTGGACCCTAAACCCTTTATCATCGGTATTTGCTTTGGTGCCAGTGCCTGTTTCGCAACGCCCATGGGATACCAGACCAACCTGATGGTCTTCGGTCCGGGAGGCTATAGTTTCAAGGATTTTCTTCGTCTGGGAATTCCCCTGAATATTTTCGTCATCGTCGCCGGTATGTTCTTGATTCCCATGTTCTGGAAATTCTGAAGCGACTCTCTGGTTCTTTTTCTCCTAACCACCAGCAGTTTCAGTGTTTATCGTGCGCAGGCGGGCTGATGCTGCCAGTAAAAACGCGACAATTTCAAGGACCTGTTCTTCTTCAGCGCCTGTTCATGCTGCAGTACGCCGGCTGGGGAGCAGGTAAGGGCGGGCCAGGGCCGCATGGAGCCGCTGCTGCATCCCTGTTGCTGTAAAACTGTCCGTTTATGTTAGGGGTAATGGAAATTTATTACATTTTTATCGGGCATTTAATTAAGGGTTCTATTATAAAAAAGCGAGTGCTGAGTGTTTTTTTTCAAGGAGAAAGATTAGAGAGCTTATGCAAAATGAGACAATCAACATTCTGGGGGTAGACGACAAGGCCGAAAACCTGCTGGCTCTCGAGATGATAGTGGAGGACCTTGACGTCAATCTGGTACGTGCCTTCTCGGGAGAGGAGGCACTGGCGCTGCTGGAGATGAAGGAGTTTGCTCTTATTCTCATGGACGTGAGAATGCCCGGTCTTGATGGTTATGAGACCGCGGAACTGATACGCCGGCGCCTGGAAGACAGACAGATCCCCATTATCTTCATCACGGCGGTGAACCGGGAGGAGAGACATGTCTTCAAGGGATACGTCTCCGGTGCCGTGGACTACCTCTCCAAACCCATCGATCCCGAGGTCTTGAAAAAAAAGGTTGGTATTTTCCTCGAACTTCACCGGCAGAAAAGATGTCTCAGCGAGAAAGCGGCGCAACTGGAGTCGGCAAACAGGCGTATTTCGCTGCAGCAGCAAGCGCTGGCCGACAGCGAGGTACGTTTTCGCACCGCCTTTGAGCAGTCTTTTCAATTCATGGCCATACTTGATTCGCAGGGAAAGGTCGTTGAACTCAACGAACTGGCCAAAAAACTCTGTGGCGACTACCGGGGTGAAATCGTCGGTCAATACCTCTGGAATATTTGCTGGATAGGCCAGTATGAAGAGAATCAGCGTCTGCAGGAGGTCATTTGCCGGGCGGCGATGGGCGAACCAATATGCGATGAGGCCAGATTTACCGATATCGACGGCCGGATCCATTTTCTCAGTCGCAGCATATCACCGGTCACAGATGAAAGTGGCAGAGTGGTCTATATCACCTTTCAGGGCCATGACATCACCTCACGGGTACAGGCGGAAAACGAGAAACATAGTCTGGAGCTGCTTTTGCAGCAGGCCCAGAAAATGGAGGCGCTTGGCGCCCTCGCCGGTGGAATCGCTCATGATTTCAACAATGTTCTCAGTGTAATAATCGGCAATGCCGATCTTGCCGAAAAAAACTGCACAGCGGCCTCACCGCTGCGCATGTTCATACAGCGCATACGCGAAGCCGGAGACAAGGCCAAGGATCTGGTCAGGCAGATTCTCTCCTTCTCCCGCCAGGCGGAAATTGAAAAGGTTGTGGTGCAGCCTTCCAAGATTATTCTCGAATCGGTCACGCTGCTGCGCTCCTCCATTCCCACCACCATCGACATAGAGCATGACATTGATAGCGACTGCGGCGCCGTCCTCGCCGACCCGACCCAGTATCATCAGATAATCATGAACCTCTGCACCAATGCCTTTCACGCCATGGAGAGCTGCGGTGGCAAACTGACCATCAGGCTCAGGGAACAGTGGCTTGAGGGGGATGGTCTTTTCGACGAACTCGAGGGAAGGCCCGGAAGCTATGCTCACCTCTCCGTTGCCGACAGCGGCAGCGGCATCGACCAAAAGACCATGGCCAAGATCTTCGATCCCTACTTTACCACCAAGGAGAAAGGCAAGGGCACCGGCATGGGACTGGCCATTGTCCATGGCATCGTCAAAGGGCATGGCGGCGCTGTCCGGGTGGAGTCGCGAGCTGATGCCGGAGCTGTCTTTCATGTCTATTTACCTCTTGCCGAAAACAGTATCGCCAAGCAGGAGGAAGTCTTTGAAACTCTCGTTTACGGCAGCGAGCATATTCTTTTGATAGACGATGAAGAAATGCTGCTGGAAATGGAGAAAAACATGCTGGAGCTGATGGGCTATCGGGTTACCGCCATGAACTGCAGTCGCAGGGCACTCGAGTATTTTTGTGATCATGCCGGAGAGGTGGATTTGGTGGTAACGGACCAGACCATGCCGGGTATGACCGGCATGGATCTTGCCAGGAGGATCCTCTCGCTCAAAGCGGACATGCCGGTCATTCTGTGTACTGGCTACAGTCCCAATATTTCAAAGAGAAGCGTTAGAGAAATCGGCATCCGCAACCTTGCCTACAAACCTCTGGCCCTTGAGGAGTTATCAAAAATCATTCGTCGGACAATCGATGGTGACAACGGTGACGATGCTGTCTGAAACCTGACATCACCACTGTGCCGCAGTTTTTTTTTCCGCCAAGGAATTCTGCCGAAATCACCGGGCAGCTGAATGTGGGGATGACCCGAGTCGAGCCTCGATTGCACTGCCACTCTCGCTCTGAACCCAGAAGTACATTTTTTGAACCCGTTTGGTTTTATCAACACTGTAATTCGTTTATTAATTATCCAATGTTCTTGACAATTACGGCATTTGATTTCATTATGGATAGAGCGAATTCTTCAGGGGAGCCGCACTGTTTCGATGGGTGAGGTCTGTTTTCTTTTCGTGTAGGGGCTCTGGCACATGTTTTTGCGCTGTTGTGCCAGGATCGCTTAGATACTGTTGGCCGTGGAGTCAGCTTTTTTGGGCCTGCCGCAAGGCGGGAGGCTGAGAAAGACGGACTGGCGCCGGGCCAGGGGAGAACACAATGAAGCGTTTGCTGCTTTTCTCTGTGCTGGTATTCATCGGCGGGATAACCGCTACTCTGCTGTTTGCAGCAATTTCCGATTCCCCGGCTGAGAAGCTCTGGAAGCGAATAACCGTCGAGACGCCCTACAGCCATTGGCACCACCTTGACAATCACCTGTCGGGGAAAAAGAGCGGGACGCCCTATGCTCCGTATTATAGGATTTATGTTAATAATATCAGCAATAAATCCGGGAAGATGCTCGCTGATTTCGGCACTATCTTCGTCAGGGAAAATCTCAGTGCGGAGAAGATTTTGCAGGGACTGACGGTTATGTATAAAATCGAAGGTTATAACAGTGAAGCCGGTGACTGGTTCTGGGCCAAATATTCCGCCGAGGGACAGGTCGAGGAGGCTGGCAAGGTCAAAGAATGCCTCGGCTGTCATAGCTTTGCCGCCGATAGCGACTATATATTCGACCACAATCTCCAGCGCTGATACGCTCAGCACTCTTCTTCTCCATTTGTGTCCCATATTCTTTTCCCCCTCTGATTGCTTTTTTCTTTGTTAGCGGAGAACAGATCGTCCGAACAATATATGATCGTTGGTGGCTTGCAACGGCAGAGAGATTCTTTGCCGAAGGCCTTTTGATTTTTCGAGAAAAAAGGGTATACTTTTTAGGCATTCGGAATGTTCTGTAATTCTAAGCGGCCAGGGGGGTTATGAAGATCTATACCGGCACCGGCGACAAGGGCAGAACCAGCCTTTTCTCTGGTGAGAGGTTGAAGAAGAATGCCGACAGGGTATCTGCCTACGGAACCATCGATGAGCGCTGCTCGTTTATCGGGGCGGTGATTGCAGCTCTGCCGCAATTGGACGACCGGCAGGGTGTCGTTTCAACCCTTGAAGAAATCCAGATATCCCTCTTCAAGGTGGGGGCGTTACTTGCCACATCCCCTAAGTCTGCGGATGTCGAAATGCTGCAGCCCTTCGCCGGAGAAGAAGCGACTGCATGGCTGGAGAGACGGATCGATGCCATGGATCAAGAACTTGAGGAACTCCACTCCTTCATCCTTCCCGGCGGCCATCCCGCTGCAGCATGGGCGCAGGTGAGCAGAGCCGTGTGCCGTCGGGCCGAGCGTGAAATCCTGACCTGCCTCGAGGCGGAAGGCGATTATCACAGTGAAGCGGTTTTGGGGTATGTCAACCGCCTCTCCGATTACTTTTTTGTCCTTGGCCGATATCTCAATATAATGACAGGTACTGCCGAACAAAGCTGGCATGGATGAGAAAGAGCCGCCTTCTGCCGCCCACGAAAGCGTTGTTGTCGCCAAGCGCTGGCTGAGCAACAGGGTTTTCGAGCTGGCTCTGGTCAAGCCTGCGGGTTGTGATTTTCTCCCCGGCCAGAAGGTTAAGGTGTACATTGCCGGTATGGCACGAGAATATACCATCGTCAGTGGGCCTGGGGAGGAATACCTGGCGCTCTGCATCCGGCATCTGGCCGAAGGGAAGGTCTCGTCCCGGCTGGCAGCGTTACAGTTGAGGGATATCGTTGCGTTCTCCACTGCCTATGGCTTTTTTCTCCACAGACCGGGCAGGTCGGTTTTTGTGGCCACGGGAACAGGCGTGGCCCCCTATGTAGCCTTTGCCAGAGCAGGAATTCGCGATTTTACCCTGCTCCACGGCGTTGCCGCTGTTTCGGAATTGTATTACCGGCATCTTTTTTTGACAACGGCCGGGGTGTATATCGGCTGCCTCGCCCCTGTTGATGAGGCCGCAAGCGTCGAGGGCGATATTTTCGCCGGTCGGGTTACCGATTATCTCCGGCAGGAGCTTGTCCCCGGGCAATACACTTTTTATCTCTGCGGCAATGGCGAAATGGTCGGTGACGCCATGAAAATTATAGACAATCGTTTTGAGGGATCACGTGTTTTCACGGAAAGCTTTTTCGACGATGATGATAGATAAGCTTCTGGTGGAGAAAAAGGGCATTGTGGGAAGTGTTTCTAGATACGAATAATTATTACTATTGACAATGGCCTGTGCCTCAATCTATACTGATCGACGTCGCAGCCCTCCTCTTTCCACCATACTTGAAAGCCGGCGCCTTATCTCGGCTGGAGGCGGTGTGGTGATGCTGAAGAACAACTGGTATCCAGGGAAGAGGTGCGGTTATGATGCTGATAATGCATAAAGATTATGCCCTTTTTGCAGGGGTGGCATCTGCCGGATGACCTAGGGGAACTCTGTGGAAAAATACCTATTTATTGAACTTTTGTGATGTTTGCTGTTTCGAAACTGTTCTTTTTTCGGAAGTATCTGAAAACCGCCTTCTTCGGTAAAGAATATTGTGTCGGAGATGTTTTCAGGCAGCTGGCATTGCAAAACGGAGATCAAACGAGGAACAAAGGAGGAAAGTAGATGGATGCGATTGATCTGAACATGGTGACCTGGGCCAAGGCCCAGTTTACGTTGACCGCCATGTATCACTGGGTGTTCGTGCCCCTGACCCTGGGGTTGTCGTTTCTCTGTGCTTTCATGGAAACGATTTATGTCCGCACCGGTAATGAGGAGTGGAAGCGAATTACCCAGTTCTGGGTAAAGCTGTTCGGCATCAACTTCGCCATCGGCATTGCCACGGGCATCATTCTTGAATTTGAATTCGGCACCAACTGGTCCAACTATTCCTGGATGGTCGGCGATATCTTTGGAGCTCCATTGGCCGTAGAGGGCCTCGTCGCTTTCTTCCTGGAAGCCACTTTTTTTGCCGTTCTGTTTTTCGGCTGGGACCGTGTTTCCAAAAGATTTCATCTTTTTTCCACCTGGATGGTGGCCATCGGCGCCAATATGTCGGCGCTGTGGATACTGGTGGCAAACGGCTGGATGCAGTATCCGGTGGGCATGGATTTCAATCCCGATCTGGCCAGGTTCGAGATGCAGAATTTCTGGGAGATACTCTTCTCGCCGGTGGCGATTTCCAAGTTCACGCATACCACCATTTCCAGTTTCATTGTCGCCTCAATGTTCATCTTTACCGTAGCTTCCTGGTACCTGCTCAAGGGGAGGCATATGGAGATGGCTAAAAAATCTATCATCATCGCCTCGGTCTTCGCGCTGTTTTCCACCGGCATGACGGCGGTGACCGGTGATTCTTCGGCGGTGGTCAATTACGAGACCCAGCCGATGAAGCTTGCCGCCTATGAGGGGCTGTACAAAGGTGAACGGGGTGCCGGCATTGTCGCCGTAGGGGTTCTCAATCATGACAAGGAGCCAGGCGATGATGCCGATCCCTTCCTCTTTGAGGTAAAGATACCTTCATTGCTGTCTCTATTGGCCACCCATGATCCGAATGCCTTCATTCCCGGCATTGAGGACTTGCTGTGGGGCAATGAGGCGGAAAATGTCATGGGCGTGGATGCCAAGATCAAACGTGGCAAGCAGGCTATTGAAGATCTGGCGGCTTATAAAACGGCGACGAAGGCGGGCAACGATGATGAGGCGGGTCTCTATCTGACCAGGTTCAACGTCAATGAGAGCTACCTCGGTTACGGATATCTCAATGATCCTGTGGAAGCGGTGCCGCCGGTGGCCACGACCTTTTATTCCTTCCATATCATGGTTTTTCTCGCCGCTTTTTTCCTGCTTATTTCCATAGCCTATCTCTACTTTGCCATGAAAGACACTCTGCAGGAGAAAAAACTGCTGCTGGGCATTGGCTTCTTCTCGTTCTTTCTGGCCATGATTTCGTCGCAGGCCGGCTGGGTCACCGCCGAGGTAGGGCGACAGCCCTGGATCATACAGGACATGATGCCCGTGGCCGTTGGTGCCACCAATATTTCGCTTGGCAACGTGCAGGCCACTTTCTTCATGTTTGCCGCCATCTTCACAATGCTGCTGATCGCCGAGATCAAGATCATGCTCAACGTCATTAAAAAGGGTCCAGAAGGAGGTATATGATGATAGGAAATCTTGATCACGCAACACTGCAACATATCTGGTGGCTGCTTGTGTCGGTCATCGGCTCGCTGTTTCTTTTTCTTACCTTTGTTCAGGGAGGTCAAACCCTTCTCTGGCAGGTGGCTAAAAACGATACGGAAAAATCTCTGGTGATAAACTCCCTGGGCACCAAATGGGAACTCACCTTCACCACGCTGGTGCTTTTTGGCGGCGCTTTTTTCGCTGCTTTTCCGCTTTTTTATGCCACCAGCTTCGGTGGCGCCTACTGGGTCTGGATAGCCATCCTTTTCACCTTTATCGTTCAGGCGGTCAGCTACGAATACCGCAGGAAGGAGGGCAATCTCCTTGGTTCGAGAACCTATGAGTTTTTTCTGTTGCTCAACGGCTCGGTGGGGATTCTGTTGGTCGGCGCGGCAGTGGGTACCTTTTTTACCGGCTCCAATTTCGTCCTCAACGACTACAATCAATCGACCTGGACCAATCCCCTGCGCGGGCTGGAGGCGGCCTTCTCCCTTTTTAATCTTAGTCTTGGACTCTTTCTGGTTTTCAATGCCAGGGTGCTGGGAGCCATGTATCTGGTCAACAATATCAATTTCAGCTCCCTGCCGGAACTTGAACAGCGTGTACGCAGGTCCTGTCTGGTCAGTTTCATCTGCGCGTTGCCGTTTCTGCTCTATGTGCTCATCAGTCTGCTCATCGTTGACGGCTACGGCTTTGATGCCGAGGGCACCGTCTCCATGGTGGCGCATAAATATCTACTCAATCTGCTGTCCATGCCCTGGGTTCTGGTCATGCTCCTGGCGGGATTGCTCTTGGTTATCTGGGGCGTGGTACTTACCAGTCTCAAATCCGGCACCAGGGGGATCTGGTTCGGTGGGCTGGGAACCGTGCTGGTCGGTTTGTGCGTCTTTTTTCTGGCGGGCTACAACAATACCGCCTTTTATCCCTCCAAGGTTGATCTGCAGTCGAGCCTGACCATCTACAACGCCTCCTCGTCACACTACACCCTGACGGTGATGAGCTATGTCGCTTTTGTGATACCGGTGGTGTTGGCCTACATCAGCTATGTCTGGAAAAAAATGAACTTCCGCCAGATCGGCATTGATGACGTTACCGGCGATAAGTCATACTATTGATCAAAGGAGAGTAAAATGGATATGTTTTTGATGCTGTCATGGCCGGTGCTCATAGTCGTTTCCT
>JGI12210J13797_10094372_pt1 | contig 188012 bp, 177 predicted proteins | sample ElkSlonscriptome_3_FD_13797 | JGI IMG/M metagenome (IMG submission 13797) | reverse complement strand
TTGTTTCGCTTGATGTCAGAAACAAAAAAGCCCGCCGGTAGCGGCGGGCTTTATAGATTAAGATCCGGGCGTCTAGCGCAGCCTTTCGAAGTGCTGGGGGCTTGCGTGTTGGCGTTGGCAGTAGGGGGACGCACCTCATCAGACTGAACCGTGGATGACGCCCGGAAAGCAAATCGACTATGCCCCTCCACCAATTTTTTATTCAACTAAACCTTCGCATAGATCAAAGGCCGTGTCCAGTAAAAAGTTCACCCAATAACAACGACACGCGCTTACAGCGCCGACAGGATTCTTTGAGCGCCCTTGGAAAAAAGCTCATCGCCGATCCGACGTCCGAGCGAACGGGCATCGGCGACGGGGGCCTCGCCTTCGGCATCAATGGCGTCGCGGCCATCGGGGCTGCACAGTCGGGCCGTCAAAAGCACCCGACCGCCGTCGATCCGGGCATACGCTGCCAGCGGCATCCTGCAGTCGCCGCCCAGTTCGGCAACCACCGCCCGTTCGCATCGCACCTGCGTTTGAGTGTCCGGACAATCCAGAGGGGCCAGAAGGTCTCGAATCGCACCGTCGTTCGAGCGCGACTGGACCACGATAACGCCCTGCCCCGGCGCCGGAATAAAGGCCGGCGGCGTCAGGGGGTAAACATGCTCGGGCTCCATCCCCAGGCGCTCGAGCCCCGCTGCCGCCAGGATGACCGCATCGACTTCTCCGGTCAGCATCTTGTCCAGACGCGTCTGTACGTTGCCACGAATCGGCACCACCCGCAGCCCGGGGTAGGCACGCAGAAGCTGCGCCTGTCGACGCAGACTCGATGTCCCGACGGTCGCGCCCGCCGGCATCTCCTCTGGCGGACAACCATCGCGGGTCAACCACCAATCTGACCAATTGGCACGCGGCAAGACGACGCTAAGCTCGAGACCATCGGGATTCTCGGCCGGGACGTCCTTCAGTGAATGCACCGCGATATCCGCCGACGACTGCAGGAGCGCGACCTCAAGCTCCTTGAGAAACAACCCCTTGCCGCCAATCTCTGACAGCGATCGATCGAGCACTTCGTCACCTTTCGTGCTGAGCGGCACCAGCGTCGTCTTCAGACCGGGATGATGCCGGCGAATCTCATCAGCAACATGCTCGCTTTGCCAGAGGGCAAGACGCGACTGGCGTGTCGCAATCCGGATTGGTTTCATGCCTGACCTCTCAAAACGCGTCGCACTTCGGGTAAGTTGCGTCGGCTGACTTCCGGGCGCACGTCGACCTCATCGACCTCAACTCGCTCAGACCCATCCGCATCCCGATAAAGAGACCGAAGATGGCGCCTGGACACCAGCGCATTGCGGTGAACCCGAAGTAGTCGGCCCTCGAAACGAGACTCGAGCTGTACCAGTGAATTCTCGACCAGGGCGACCCCGCCGACGGAATGCACGCTGACATATTTGTCCTCGGCAATCAGGGCCCGGATTTCACCGACAGGGATGCGAGTGATTCGGTCGCCGAGTCTCGCAACCAGAATCGGTTCGAGCTCGCCTTTTCTGCTTCGGGCTCGAACTCGGTCAAGGGCCGCCTCCAGCCGCTCGCGGCGAACGGGTTTGACCAGATAATCGGCCGCACGAACGTCAAAGGCGTCGACCGCATAATTTTCAAAGGCCGTCACGAACACGACCTCAGGCGGTTGCTGGAGTGCCTTGATGTGGCGCGCCAGTTCGATGCCATCGGCGCCGGGCATCTCGACATCGAGCAATACGAGATCGGGCTGCTCCCTGGAACAGAGCTCGACCAAGCCGCTGCCATCGTCACACTGGCCAACCAGCTGGGCGTTCTCGCAGGATTCCAGCAAGCGCGCCAAACGGTCGCGCGCAGGCGCTTCATCATCCACGAGAACGACGCGAAGGTGCGGTCTCACCTCCAGCGCTGCTCCAACCATTGATCGATGGCCTGGATTTCTTCCGGCGACACGGAATGCGGCATCGGGTAGTCCTGCCACTCGACGGAGTAACCCGCGGCGGTCAGTCGTTCGGCTGCTGCTCGTCCAAGCGCTATCGGAACCACCGGATCCTGTCGACCATGGCCCACGAAAATCGGAACATTGGTCGATGCCGATGATGACCAGGTCTCGAGCGTATCGGCCTGCAGCAGGTAGCAGGAAAGCGCCAAAATGCCGGCCAGGGGCGTGCTCTGCGCCAGGCCGGCCCGTAATGCAATCGCGCCACCCTGAGAGAACCCGGCCAGAACAATGCGATCGGCTGAAAAACCGTCCGCGATCTGTTTTCTGATCAGGCAATTCACGGCCTCAACAGAGTCAAGAATGCCCGCTTCATCTTGGTCGCGATCGACCGACGCGCCAAGAATGTCGTACCAGGCACGCATCGCCATCCCACCGTTCAGGGTGACCGGACGGACTGGAGCATGGGGGAAAACGAATCTAACCGGTCGCCGCTGAGCCGCCTTCAGGTGCGGTACAATCGGCACGAAATCATGCCCGTCGGCCCCCAGCCCGTGAAGCCAAATGATGGCATGATCGGGTTGAGGCCCGGTCTCCTGAACGACGCTTTCCAGCGCCCGCTGATTGGATTCATTCATGCGTTTGATTCTACCCGCACTTGCACTGCTTCTGCTGACTGCCTGTGGACTCAAGGACGACCTGTATCGACCGGATGACTCGCCGCCAGAGCCCGCCCCCGAAACGAGCAATGCCGATACGCGCGAGACACCACCCGAACAGACTCGAGACGATGCAACGCACGCCTGAGCCTGAACTGATGGACGCGCCAGCGCAGGCAAGAGCCTACGCCGAGGCCGATTTCAGCGAGTCGAATCAGGGCTTCGTGGACCAGTTCGTCGCTTTGCTCAATCGCCACCAGCGTGCGGCTGGGTGCGTCCTGGACCTGGGATGCGGGCCTGGAGACATCTGCATCCGACTCGCGCGTGACCTGCCGAAATGGCTGGTCGTCGGCCTGGACGCCGGCCCAAACATGCTCAGGCTGGCCCAAAGCGCAGTCGCAGAGCAACATCTGAGCGAGCGCATTGACCTCGTCCAGAGCCAGCTTCCCTGCGCCCTGCCTGAGCGCCGGTTTGAAGGGATGGTGTCGAACAGCCTGCTTCACCATCTGCCCGATCCGATGTCATTGTGGTCAACGATCGCCGAGCAGGCACCCGCGGGCTGTGTCCTCCAGATCATGGACCTCCATCGCCCGAATACAGAAACCCAGGCTCGGGAGCTGGTCGAGACCTACGCTGCCACGGCGCCAGAAGTGTTGGCCACGGATTTCTACAACAGCCTGCTGGCGGCCTACACCGATTCTGAAGTCAGCGAGCAACTGGAACGCTCCGGGCTGGGCTATCTCGAGATCAGCCGGCCCTCGGATCGCCATTGGATGGTTCAGGGCACCGTGCGGGCTGGCTAGCCCGCTCATCGCTTCTTCGAGGAAAGGATGATCGAATTCTGTAAACTCGAAGCGCTGGGCAACGATTTCGCCCTCATCGATGCTCGACGCGCCGCCTTCGATCCATCATCAAACCAGGTCCGGCGCCTGGGAGACCGGCGCCTCGGTATCGGCTTCGATCAGCTCCTGATTCTGCGCCACAGCCCTCACGCCGCGCTCCGCGTCGACATCCGCAATCACGACGGAAGCAGCGCCGAACAGTGCGGCAATGGCATGCGCGCCGTGGCCCTGTACATGCAAATAACAGGTGAACTGGCCGAATCCGCGCGCCTTGAAACTCCCGCCGGATCGGTCAATGTCTTATTCGAAGACGCCGACAGGATAAGCGCCACCCTGCCTCCGCCTGTCGTGGCCCAGGCAAGCAGGTCCCCAGACGCAGGTCAGGCCTGGAAAGAGCAGCGCTGCGGTATCGATTTTGAACTGAATTACATTGACCTGGGCAATCCTCATCTGGTGATCGAACTGCCATCACCGGCCTCGAGCGAGCTGCTTATCCAGGTCGGTGAGGAATTCAGTCATCATCCGTCGCTCTCGCAGGGAGCCAACGTCAATCTTGCCCATGTGGTCGACCCCGCTCGCATCAGTCTATCGGTTTACGAACGCGGCGTCGGCCCCACCCTGGCCTGCGGCAGCGGCGCCTGCGCAACAGCGGTCAGCCTGATCCGTCAACAGCGAGTCCGCTCCGCCGTCACAGTGGACCAGCCGGGTGGCCAGCTTGTGATAAATTGGAGTGGAGAGGGTCACGGGATTACAATGACGGGCCCCGCTCAAATGGTTTTTTCTGGAACAATCCATCCCGACATCTTGCGCACCTCACCAGGATAGAAAGACTGAACATGTTGACAACGAACGACGTTCTGAGCTGGCTCGCGGATCACCCAGACCTCCTGATTGACCATCCCGAGCTGCTGGATCAACTCAATCTGCCTCACGATGCCGGCGCGACCTCACTCATCGAGCGCCAGGTCGAGCGCCTGCGCAAGAGTCATCGGGCCTTGGAACAAAGGCTCGCGACGCTGACCAGCATCGCGAACGAGAACGAACAGCTTATCCGCCGCCTCCATGCCCTGAGCCTCACCCTTATGGGCGAAGAAGCGATTGACCAGTGCCTTCGAACGCTGGTTGATCGACTCAAGACCGAGTTCCAGGCGGACGCTGTCCGGCTCCACCTGGCATTGCCGATCACAGGCACCGACGACCTGGAAGATGTGATCTTCCACCGTGAATGGAGCGAGCCGTTGTTGCCGCTGAGGGATCGTGGCGAAATTCGCTGTGGCCGTCTGACGCGCGACAAGCTGGACGCACTATTCGGAGCCTCGGACACTCACTCGCCGAATTCAGTGGCCGTGGTTCCCCTCGCCACCTTCGGGTTGCTGGCGATCGGATCGGACGATGGCGAGCGCTTCCACCCCGACATGGGCACATTGTTTCTCGAGCTGCTCTCGGAGACGCTGACCACGAGACTTTCCGAATCCATCGCGCTCCAGCGCAAGCGTGCCTGAGCAGGCCGAGATTCTGTCCGGGGCGGTTGATGAGTTTCTGGAACACGCACGCCATGAACTGGGACTGAGCGAAGCCAGCCTCGACGCCTACGGTCGCGATCTAAGCCAGTTTCTAGCCTGGTGCAAGATCGAAGGGCTCGGCCAACCGGCAGAACTGACCTCCGAGCACCTCCGGTCATTCGCAGCATTGAGACACCGTAAAGGCCTGAATCCACGCAGCATTCAGCGCCAGCTCTCCGCCCTTCGGAGATTCTTCCGCTTTCTGCGCCGGGAGGGTCGGATCGATAGCGACCCGGTCGAAGGGGTCAGAGCGCCCCGGGTCAAGCGACGACTGCCTCGACCTCTGGACGTGGATCAGGTCATCGCCCTGCTCTCGATACCTGATGAAGGTGATCTCGCAACCCGTGACCGCGCCATGCTCGAGTTGTTTTATACCTCCGGTCTGCGCGTCAGCGAGCTCGCCCAGCTGACCTGGGCTCGGCTCGACCGCAACGAAGCGCTGGTGCGCGTGCTCGGCAAGGGCCGCAAGGAGCGGCTGGTGCCGGTTGGAGCGCCGGCTTTGAAGGCACTGGACGCCTGGCGTCGTGTTCAAGCATCGCTGCCCTGCCTAGCGCAGGAAAGCATCTTTACCAGCCTGAAAGGCAAGGCTCTGGGCGTTCGGGCCATTCAGAAGCGCGTCGCCTACTGGTCAGACCGTCAGGGCCTCGATCAGCGAGTCCACCCGCATCAACTGCGACACTCTTTTGCATCGCATATTCTTGAATCCTCGGGAGATCTTCGTGCCGTTCAGGAGCTTCTAGGTCATGCCAACCTGACCACGACTCAGATTTACACCCACCTTGATTTTCAACATCTGGCCAAGGTCTATGATGAGACCCATCCGCGGGCCCGCAAGCCCAGGCAAGACTGATCCGCGCGCGTCGACGGGGCTCCGCGTCGACCACTGCCCCTTTTTCATACTGCCCGTCGTCCCCATGTAGGCTGTTCACGCACTGCCGGAATCAGCATGGAACAGTATCGCGGAACCACCATTATTTCAGTCAGACGCGGTGATCAGGTGGTCATTGCCGGGGATGGTCAGGTGACGCTTGGAAACACCGTCATGAAAGCCAATGCCCGCAAGGTCCGGCGCCTGTACAAGAACCGTGTGCTGGCAGGTTTTGCTGGCGCCACCGCCGATGCTTTCACGTTGTTCGAGCGCTTCGAATCCAAACTTGAGATGCATTCGGGCCACCTGACCCGAGCGGCTGTCGAGCTCGCCAAGGATTGGCGCACCGATCGCCTGCTTCGACGTCTCGAAGCATTGCTGGCCGTGGCCGATGCCGACGCTTCACTGATTATTACGGGCAACGGGGATGTGATCGAACCGGAGGATGATCTGATCGCCATCGGTTCGGGCGGCCCGTTCGCCCAGTCTGCCGCGAAGGCCATGCTGCGACACACCGAACTGGATGCGGAGACGATCTGCCGTGAAGCATTGACGGTCGCCGGCGAGGTCTGCATTTACACCAACCACAATTTCACAGTCGAAACCCTGAGTACGGAATAATGCCATGTCTCAAATGACACCTCGCGAAATCGTTCAGGAACTGGACCGCCACATCATCGGCCAGAATGAGGCCAAGCGGGCAGTCGCCATCGCGCTGCGCAACCGCTGGCGGCGGATGCAGGTCAACGATGTTCTGCGTTCAGAAATCACCCCCAAGAACATCCTGATGATCGGCCCGACCGGGGTCGGCAAGACCGAGATCGCGCGCAGGCTGGCAGCCTTGGCTCGGGCACCCTTCGTCAAGATCGAGGCGACCAAATTCACCGAAGTGGGCTATGTCGGCAAGGACGTCGAATCGATCGTAAGGGATCTGGTCGAAACCGCTTACAAGATGGCCCGCGAGGATGCGGTTGCCAAGGTCCGGTCGCGGGCCGAAGACGCCGCCATCGAGCGCGTGGTCGACATCATGCTTCCGCGACGCGAAAGCTCAGGCTTTGCCAACGCACCCAGCGAACCGGAAGAGCAACAGTCCGAAACGCGTCGCAAGATCTTCGACAAGCTGGTGGGTGGTGAATTCAACGAGCGCGAAATAGAAATCGATGTGGCCCTCAATGTTGGCGTGGAGATCATGTCGCCGCCGGGCATGGAGGAAATGACCAACCAGCTCCAGCAGATGTTTTCCAGCATGTCGGGCGGCAAAAAACAGAAGCGGAAAATGAAAGTCAAGGACGCCATCCCGCTCCTGATCGAGGAAGAGGCCGCCCGCCTGATCAACGATGAGGAGATCAAGCAGACGGCGTTGAAGAACGCAGAGAACAATGGAATTGTCTTTCTCGACGAGATCGATAAGGTCGCGCGTCGCTCCGACAGCGGCAACGCTGGCGAGGTCTCGCGCGAAGGAGTCCAGCGCGATTTGCTGCCGCTCGTCGAGGGTTGCACGGTCACTACCCGCTACGGCACGATCAGCACAGATCACGTCCTGTTCATCGCCTCCGGCGCTTTCCACGTGGCCAAACCCTCTGATCTCGTGCCGGAGCTGCAGGGACGGCTCCCGATTCGAGTCGAACTCAGAGCACTGTCGACTGACGATTTCAAACGCATCCTGACCGAACCGGACGCGGCGCTGACTCGCCAGTACCAGGCCCTGCTGGAAACCGAGGGTGTGAAGCTGGCCTTCACCGAGGGTGCCATCACCCGCCTGGCCGAGATCGCCTTCGCGGTCAACGAATCCACCGAAAATATCGGCGCTCGCCGTCTGCATACGGTAATGGAGCACCTGCTGGAGGAAATCTCCTACACCGCACCCGATCAATCTGGAGAGACTCTGGAGGTCGACGCGACCTATGTCGATGACCATCTGGGTGAGTTGGCCGGGAATGAAGATCTCAGCCGCTATATCCTGTAGTGAGGGCTCACTCGGTCTTGCGCTGGATTGATTAAGCTTCTCTCGCCTGCAGAGACATTGCAAGCAAACACGAGAACAACCGGTCGGATACGCCAATGAACGAATTGAACCCCACCGCCATCCGACTCGAGCACGTTTCTCTGAGGCTGGGTGGCCGCCCGATCCTCGACGATCTCAGTCTCGAGATTCCCGCGGGGAAGGTCACCGCTGTCATGGGACCGAGCGGTGCCGGCAAGACCACGGTGATGCGCCTCATCACCGGGCAACTTAAGCCCGACACCGGGGCTGTCTGGCTTGGTGAGCACCGGGTTGATTCCCTGAAATCTCAGGCACTCAACAAGTTGCGCAAGAATATTGGAGTTCTACTTCAGAATGGCGCATTGTTCACTGACCTGACAGCGTTTGATAACGTCGCCCTGCCCTTGCGCGAACACAGCGGCCTGCCCGAGGCTCTGATTCGACGGATCGTATTGCTCAAGCTGCAGACCGTGGGACTTCGCGGCGCGGCCGAACTCTATCCAAGAGAACTCTCTGGCGGTATGAACCGACGCATTGCCATGGCCCGAGCGATGGCACTGGACCCTGATTTGATGCTCTACGATGAGCCCTTCGCGGGATTGGATCCCATATCGCTAGGGGTCTCCCTGCGACTGATTCGCGAGGTCAATCAAGCACTTGGAACGACCAGTGTGGTCATCACACACGATGTTGGCGAGGTCGCAAAATTCGCCGACCTGGTGTGTATTATCGCTGATCACAAGCTGGTCGCCTCCGGAGCGCCCGAACAATTAGGTCAGAGCGATCACCCGCTCGTCCGGCAGTTCGTCGACGGCCTTCCCGATGGGCCCGTACCGTTTCATTACCCTGCCCCCTCGCTTGCCGCGGACCTACTTTTGGGCGAGGAAAACGCTCAGTGAATCCGACCGAGAGACCCACGGGATGGGCCGCACCGTTTCGGGAACTGGGCCGTGCCGCACTTTTCCTGCTGACCGCGCTCGCGCACATGAAAATCTCCTGGCTTCAGGTCGGCGAAACCCTGCGCCAGATCTATTTTGCCGGCGTCCGCTCGCTTGTGATCATCGTCACCGGTGGCTTCTTTGTTGGCCTGGTCCTGACCTTGCAGACCTACGACACATTGACCCGGTTTGGGGCCGCCGATGCTGCGAGCACGGTGCTGGCCCTGTCATTGTTTCGCGAACTGGGCCCCGTATTGACTACGCTGCTGTTCGCGGGTCGTGCCGGCACCTCGATCACGGCCGAGATCGGATTAATGCGGGCCACCGAACAGCTCGACGCTCTGGATCTTATGGCGATCGACCCGATGGAGCGGATTGTCCAGCCAAGGCTGATTGCCGGCATTATTGCAGTCCCGGCATTGACGCTGATCTTCAACCTCTGCGCCATCCTCGGAGGCGTCGTCTTCGCCGTCTTTATGATGGGCAACGAGGCCTTGACCTTTTGGAGCGGCATGCAGTCCACAGTGGAGCTGTGGCGCGACTTTGGCCACGGCATGCTGAAAGCCGTCGCCTTCGGCGTCCTGGCGGGCTGGCTGGCAGTCTATTACGGCTGGACGGCGCGCCCGACTGGGGAAGGTGTGGCCCTCGCGACAACTCAAACGGTCATCGCTACCGCAATATCGGTCCTCATGCTGGACTTCGTTCTGTCGGCGTTCATGCTGTGATGCCAAGGGGAGTTCGGATTGACATGGAATTATTTGGAACGACATCATGAAAAGTTCGCATCAAATTGAATTAACGGCCGGTTTGTTCCTGCTGCTGGCAATCGGCGCTCTGGTATTCCTTGCCATCCAGGCGACCGATCGAGGAGTTACTTCCGGTGGCAGTTACGACATCACGGCCTACTTCACCAATGTCGGCGGGCTAAAACCTCGGGCCAAGGTCGCATTGGGCGGCGTGACCATCGGTCAAGTTGAGTCGATCGCATTGGATCAGTCTAGCTTCGAGGCCCGAGTTGTGATGAAGATATCCAATGAATTCAATGACCTGCCTGACGATTCTTCCGCCTCCATTCTGACCTCAGGCATCCTTGGGGATCAATTTGTCGGTATCGAACCCGGCGGATCGCCGGAACCTCTTCAGGCCGGCGACCGTCTACTGCTTACCAATTCAGCGCTTCAGCTCGAGCAGCTGATCAGTCGCTACCTGTTCAATACCGAAGGAGAGGAATGAGATGCCCAAGATCGCGACGGCTTTTTTCGCACTGTGGATTTCCGGTGCAGCGCTGGCGCAGAGTGATCCGGTCGATATGATTGAAAACACGACCGGGGAGCTTTTTTCGCTTATCGAATCCTACCGAACCGATTTTCCGGATGACCGTGAACGCCTCTACTCCGGCCTGCAAACCATCATCGGCAATCGCAGTGATTCGATCTACTCGGCTCGCCTCGTGCTTGGTCGCCATAGCAGAGGGCTGGAGACCGAGCAGATTCGGGCGTTTTCCAATGCCCTGGCCGACCTACTGATGCGGCGTTTCGGCGGTGGGCTGCTCGACTTTGAAAGCCGCGATCAGATTGAAGTGCTGCCGCTCGCCGGAGACAACAGCGACCGCATGACCCGGGTCCGGACCAGAGTCACTCTCGGCAATGGGGAGCGCGCACCGGTCGATTACATGCTCCGAAAGAATGATGGAAAGTGGCTGATTTTCGACGTGATTGTCGAAGGCATCTCCTATGTTTCGACGTTTCGAAGCCAGTTCGCGGTGGAGATTCGAGAGCGCGGCTTCGACGCCACCCTCGAGCGCTTGCAGACCGGCGCAATTGAATTGGACGTTGAGGGCAGCTAGGGATATGGCCAACGAGCAGGCCTTCGTCCTGGCGGGCGATCTCGACGCCACTGAGGTCGCCAACATTTACGCGCTGACGCGAACCGACTGTCGCGCCGGCCGCCTGCCAAGTCGAATCGATCTGGGTGAGCTTGGGCAGACCGATTCCAGCGTTCTGGCCCTGATGCTTGACTGGCAATCGCATGCCCGTGCGCACGATTCGTCAATCGATTTTCAATCACCACCCGACAGTCTTCGCGTCCTGGCCAGCCTGAGTCAGGTCTCTGAATTGCTCGGCTGGAAGGCGGACACCAGCATCAGCGCCAATGGAGAATCCGAATGAAAAGACTGCTCATCTTCACAACCGCCCTTCTGCTGGCAGGCTGCGCATCGACCGCGGCCCCGCCCGAACAGCGGATACCGCAGGATCCCTGGGAGCCGTTCAACCGCTCCGTTTATGAATTTAACCGTGGCGTTGACAAGGCGGTGCTTCGGCCCGTAGCACGCGGCTACGTTGCCGCAACGCCGAAACCGATCAGGACCGGCATCGGAAACTTTTTTCGCAACCTCAGTTCCCCCGTTGTCATGGCCAATCTTCTCCTCCAGGGGCGAGGGCAGGATTTCGAACAGGAATTTCAGCGCTTTTTCGTCAACACGGTCTACGGCGTTGGAGGTGTTTTCGATTTGGCCGATCGCGCCGATATCGAAGACAACGAGGCAGACTTCGGCCAGACCCTGCACACCTGGGGTTGGGGCGACTCGCGCTTTTTGATGCTTCCACTGCTCGGCCCATCGACCGTCCGCGACAGCGTTGGCGTTGCCGTGGATTCCACCAAGGACAACGTCTGGCAGCGCGGCCTTGAGAGCGGTCGCTGGGGCCTGGAAATGCTGAGGGTCGTTCACGTTCGGGCTGGCCTGCTTCCGTTGGAGCCTGAGCTGGCGCGCGCGTTTGACGAATACGCGCTGATCCGGGATGGCTATCTGCAGCGTCGGATTTATTTTCTGGATGGCGAGCGAGCGCAAGCGCCGGACTACGAAGCCTTTCTCGATGATGAAGACTGGGACGAAGAAGGTCTTTGATAGCGATCGTGATGGTGGAGGCCAGTAGCGCTCGCCGGCAATGATCAGTGGGGGCGCCTGATCGTTAACGCTTAGGGAGCCCCTGAATCACGCTGCACGGCGCGCGTTTCAGTCGAAAAAGCCGCAGATTGTTTGCGCGCAGCGCAAGAAGCCCTGGAGAGAAGCCGTCGCGCGTGCCTCCCGCAAGGGCCCGTTGCGTCCGCATAGAGTGATTCAAAGGCTCCTTGGACATTCAGGTCGGCGATCCGTCGCCTTAAACCAGATCGCCGCGACCGAAATACCAACCCTGACCGACACAACATCCCAAGGCACGTACGGCTTCTAGTTCCTCGCGGGTCTGGATCCCTTCGGCGATCACGGAAATACCCAGCTCCTTGGCCAGCGTCACCATGGCCTTGACGATCGCCGCATTCTTGGGCTTGCTGCCCAATCGGTCGACGAACATCCGATCAATCTTCAGGCCCTGAATTGGCAGGTTTCCCAGATAAGCCAGGGAAGAATAGCCGGTGCCGAAATCGTCGATCACCACACGGATGCCCTGGTCCCTGAGCGCCTGCAGCTGCTCCTGATGCTTATGGGGATACTGCAGAAATGCCCGCTCGGTAATCTCGACCTCGATGCGTTCCGGCGTCAGACCGCAATGTTCTGCCATTCGGCACAGCCGTCGTGCAAACTGCGGATCGCGTAGCTGCATCGGCGCAACATTGATTGCAAGCACGCCGGGCCGTCCCTCATCGACCACTGCCTGCATTGCCCGGGCGTAGACCTGCTCACCAAGCTGTGACACCAGTCCACGCGATTCGGCCAGCATGATGAACTGCTCGGGATCGATCCAGCCATCGTCCTTGTGATGCCATCGTGCGAGGGCCTCGTGGCCGACCACTTCCCGAGTCTTAAGATCAACGATGGGCTGTAGTGCGACCTGAATTTCCTTCCGATCCACCGCCGCTCTGAGCTCGGTTTCGAGATACCGGCGGGCCATCGCCGCAGCGGTCAGTTCGGGCGTGTAAAGCTCCCAGCCACCTGGTTCTTCGATCTTTGCGTGATGCAAAGCAGCATCACAGTGCCTGAACAGGTCTTCTGCCGTTTCCCCGTCACCGGGGAACAGGCTGATCCCAATTGACGCCGACACTCGAACTTCGTGGCGCTTCATTGCCAAAGGGGCGTCCATCGCTGCGCATAACCCTGCCGCCATGCGACACGACGCCTCTTCGACCTCAGGTGCCTGCATGATGACAAGAAATTCATCGCCACCCAGGCGGCCAATCCGACCCCGGCCCTGAACGATCTTGCTTAGACGCTCAGCGACCTCGGACAACATGCGATCGCCCGCACTATGCCCCCATATATCATTGATTTCTTTGAAGTTATCAAGGTCGATATAGAGCAGCGCGAGCTCATGGCCGAGCAGAGAGGCGTCTGAAATCTGCTCCTCGAGAAGAATCTGCAGCTGGCTCCGGTTGGGTAAACCGGTCAATGGGTCGAAGTAGGCGAGCCGGCCCAGCTCGTCTTCCATCCGCCTGCGGGCAGTGATCAATCTGGCAAAACCGTGCCAGACAATCGATCCATCGATCTGCTCCTCTGGGCTGGACTCGACCTCGATCCATTCGGCGTGCTCAAGATCGATGCCCGTGCGTTTGATGCGAAACTGCTCCTGGAAGGGCATGAGACGGCGACCACTGAGATCGACTGCCCGTTGGATGCGCTCCTGATCCTCTGGGGCGATGTGCTCGAATAGAGCGCGGGCGTCGGCTTGAACATCAGCATGGCGAAGGCCCAGCACCTCGAAAATCTTGGCGCTCGCGAAAGGCATGGTGAAATGACCGGTGTCGCGATCTAGGCGCAGCTGATAGATCACCCCTGGCACGTTTGCGGCCAGATGCCGCATCTGTTCGGCCTGGCGCGCATGGTCACGTTGGACATCCTTGAGCCGAGTAATATCAACGCCGGTGCCAGCAATCATCTTTTCGCCATCAAGCAGCACGCAGCGCCCGAAATAGCTGTAGTCCCGAGCCTCACCGGATTTGATGATCATCGGTGCCTCAAGAGAACCGCGGCCTGTTTCCAGGATCTGGTTCATGGCGGCCACGACGCTGCCCTGATCGGACGGCTTGAAAAGCGAGGTTGGAGCCATCGCTTCGATTTCTTCGTAACTGTAGCCAGTGACTTTTTCAAGCGCATTATTCCAGCGCCGAAATCGAAAGTCGGGATCGATCAGAAAGAAGACACCGGGCACTGTTTCAAGCAGGGCCGCAAAAAGATCCGTATCCCAGAGCTCGGCCACCGCTAATTCGGCCCTATTCTCAGGATTTTTGTGTTCAATCAAAGGAATTGGCTCCCCCTCGTCTTGAGACTGATTTTCTCACCGCTAACGCAGCGTCCAGCCTCGGATTTCTCGCTCCGTCGGAGCGTGCCAGCGTATCATGGCTTTTCCGCAATCAGGACCGTTCCCAGGAGTGACCCAATCGTGCAGGGCTCCCGCTCTTCGCGCCGCAAAACGGCCCTGCGAATGATTGGCGGAAATCGTCCACTAAGGAAGCTTGAGTCCACCCACAGCTCCGTGCGGTTGGTAGTTTAACCTGCTCGATGTTGCAAGCTAGGCGCCTTGCCGCTAGTCTTGTACATATATCTCTTGATCGCGATACAAGGATACTTGCAATCAACCTGGAACTGATCAGCCGACACTGCGGCCTGCTGGGCGACCCGACCCGCCTCAGGCTATTGGCGCTGCTCGACCGCGAAGAACTGACGGTCGCCGAGCTCGCACAGGTCACTCGCTTGGCCCAGCCGAGGGTGTCGACGCATCTGGCCCGACTGCGGGAAGCATGTCTTGTGGTCGATCGTCGCGAAGGCGTTTCAGTTTACTACCGAATCCAGTCAGGCGATGAGCAAGCGGGCCTGATGAGTCTGTGGAAAGAGCTGGCCAGTCAGCTGGATGACGCACTCATCCTGGCCGACCGGGAACATCTCGAAGAAGCGCTGAGCCAACGTGCAGACGGGAGCAATTGGCCCGATGCGGTTGCCGGCGATATGGAAAGGCATTATTCACCAGGCAGAACGTGGGAGGCGACGGCACGTGCGCTGGTCCATCTCATTGACCCCGGCCGGGTGCTCGATGTTGCATCCGGCGATGGCGTGATGGCCGAGCTCCTTGCCATGCGAGCGAAATCAATCGACTGCATCGATGTTTCAGAGCGCGTTGTCGAAGCCGGTCGCAAGCGCGTCAAGTCATTGGATCACGTCCGGTTTCATCGTGGCGATATGCATGCGCTACCCTTTGAAAATGATAGTTACGACACGCTTCTGGTGCTGCATGCGCTGACCTATAGCGATCAACCCGAGCGAGTGTTTACCGAGGCGCAACGCGTCCTGATCCCGGGCGGTCAACTGCTCGGTGCAACCCTTGCGCGGCATCGCTATCGTAGCGAAGTTGAGACCTTTGGTCACCTGAACTGCGGTTTCAGTATCTCGCAGCTTTCGGCATTGATCGAGCAATCCGGCATGCGGCTGGTCTACTGTGAACAAACCTCGATCGAACGACGAACACCGAATTTCAAAATTCTTACATTTCTGGCAGAAAACCAATGAAGACACTCCCCTGGTTCGACCCTGACCGCGTGCGAAAGCTGGAAGAAAGTCTGAGCGATCGTATCCTCATTCTGGATGGTGCAATGGGCACAATGATCCAGAACGCAGGCTTGGAAGAAAATGATTTCCGAAACAAGCACCTGAGCGATCACGGGCACGATTTGAAGGGAAACAATGACCTGCTCGTTCTAACCCGGCCGGATCTGATAGCGAGTATCCACCGCCAGTTTCTTGACGCTGGCTGCGACCTGATTGAAACCAATACTTTCAACGCCAATCGCATCAGTCAGGCCGACTACGCGCTTGAAGGGCTTTCTGCGGAAATCAACCGGGAGGCCGCGCGAATTGCTTCTGAGGTGGTACGCGACGTCGAGCAGCAAGACAACGCCAACCCGAGGTTCGTCGTCGGTGTACTCGGCCCGACCAATCGAACCGCGTCGATCTCACCGGATGTTTCCAGCCCTGGCTATCGAAACGTCGATTTTGCCCAGCTGGTCGACGCCTATCTGGAAGCCACCCTGGGCCTGCTGGAAGGCGGCGTTGATATGGTCATGATCGAGACCGTTTTCGACACGCTCAACGCCAAAGCCGCGATCTTCGCGGTGCAGGAGGCCTTTCAGCAACGGGGTAAGCGCTGGCCGATGATGATTTCGGGCACGATTACTGATGCCAGCGGTCGGACACTGTCCGGTCAAACGCCTGAAGCCTTCTATTTCTCGATCGCGCACGCAGGTCCCATGACCGTTGGGTTCAACTGCGCGCTCGGTGCCGAACAGCTCAAGCCACACGTAGACGCACTCGATCGCGTCGCGGACTGTCTGATCAGCGCCCACCCGAACGCCGGTCTTCCTAACGAGTTCGGAGAATATGACGAGTCCCCCGACGACATGGCCGCCGTGATCAAGGAGTTCGCCAGGGATGGCGTTATCAATATCATCGGCGGATGTTGCGGCACCACCCCCGAACACCTCAAGGCCATTCGCGAGGCCGTCAGCGGGTATCAACCGCGTCGAATTTCTCAGGCGGCTGCCGCCTGAACCAAGGTTCTTAGCGAACCAGCCATCAGCCACCCTGTCATTAGCCAGGACCAAGTATTCATGCCCACACCAAACAAGCCACGCTACACGCGTCTGAGCGGCCTCGAGCCACTGGTCATCACGCCAGAGCTGAATTTCGTGAATATCGGTGAACGGACCAACGTCACCGGTTCGGCCAAGTTCAAGCGTCTCGTACTCGAGGATCGCTTCGATGAGGCGGTTGAAGTGGCCCTGCAGCAGGTCGAGAACGGGGCCCAGATCATCGACGTCAACATGGACGAAGGATTGCTCGATGCCGAAGAGGCCATGGTGACATTTCTCAACCTGATTGCGGCCGAACCCGATATCGCTCGCGTCCCGGTGATGGTCGATTCGAGTAGATTCAGCGTGATCGAGGCGGGACTGCGCTGTCTGCAGGGCAAGGGCGTCGTCAATTCCATCAGCCTGAAAGAAGGTGAGGAAGCCTTTCTCGAACAGGCCCGAATCATTCGCCGTTATGGTGCTGCCATGGTCGTCATGGCCTTCGACGAGTCCGGCCAGGCCGATTCAGCCGATCGAATGGTCGAGTGCCTGTCACGCGCCCACGACCTGCTGACCAAGCAGGTCGGCATCCCGCCTGAAGACATCATCTTTGACCCGAACATCTTCCCGGTGGCGACCGGGATGGCCGAACACGACAACTACTCAAAGGAATTCATTGAGGCCACGAAGATACTGAAATCGAGGTTCCCGGACTGTCACGTGTCAGGCGGGGTTTCGAACATGTCTTTTTCATTCCGCGGCAACAACGTGGTGCGAGAAGCAATGCACTCGGTGTTTCTGTACCACGCGACCAAGACCGGAATGGACATGGGCATCGTCAATGCCGGCCAGCTGGAGGTCTACGACGACATCGACCCCGAACTCCGAGAACTGGTCGAAGACGTGGTTCTGAACCGTCGGTCGGATGGGACCGAGCGCCTGCTCGACGCCGCAGACCGCTTCAAAGGCGACGGACGCAAACAGGAAAAAGATGAGTCCTGGCGCGAGCGGTCGGTGGAAGAACGGCTCAAATACTCTCTGGTCAAGGGCATCGACAAGTACGTCACCGAGGACACGGAGGAGGCAAGACAGCGGCACGACAGTTCGCTGGAGGTCATCGAGGGACCGCTGATGGATGGCATGAATTACGTCGGCGATCTGTTTGGCGACGGGCGGATGTTCCTGCCCCAGGTCGTGAAGTCGGCGCGGGTCATGAAAAAGGCCGTTGCTCATTTGGTGCCCTACCTGGAAAAGGAAAAGAAGGCCGGTGATAAGAAGGGCAAGGTTCTGATGGCCACCGTCAAAGGCGACGTTCATGACATCGGCAAGAATATTGTCGGCGTGGTTCTGGCATGCAATGGTTTCGATGTCCACGATCTGGGCGTCATGGTGCCGACCGACAAGATTCTCGACGAGGCCGTTAAGGAAGACGTGGACCTCATCGGTTTATCCGGATTGATCACCCCCTCCCTTGACGAAATGGTCAACGTGGCATCGGCCATGCAGAAACGCGGCATGGAATTGCCACTGCTCATCGGAGGAGCGACCACCTCGCGCGCCCACACTGCGCTCAAGATCGACCCCGCCTATCCGGGGCCGGTGTGCTGGGTCAAGGACGCATCGCGCTCGGTCGATGTCGTGCGCAAGCTCGCAAGTAATACCCATCGCAGCGATTATTCGAGTCAATTGAGCGATGACTATCAGGAAATCCGCGATCGCCATGCACAGAAGGGATCACGCAAGAAACTCATAGCGCTCGAAAAGGCCCGCCTGAACGCACTTGACCTGGCAAGCTCCAGCTGGAATTACGAGCCCCCAAAACAGCCAGGGCAGACCGTGATCGACGACTGGCCGCTGGCCGATCTGGTCGACTACATCGACTGGACGCCCTTCTTCCAGACCTGGGAGCTGGCTGGACGTTTCCCCGAAATTCTCGAAGATGACGTGGTTGGTGAGGCAGCCACAAGCCTGTACGAAGATGCACGTGACATGCTGGAACGGCTGGTCAAGGAGAAGTGGCTGCAGGCGAAGGCGGTATTTGCGCTTCTTCCGGCAGCACGGGACGGTGACGATGTCCTCGTGTTCGAGGATGAATCCCGGAAGCAGGTGCGCGAGCGCCTTGTCTTTCTCCGGCAGCAGGCCGACAAACCATCGGCCAACCTGTGCCTGTCTGACTACATTGCATCGGCAGACAGCCACCATGCTGATCATATCGGCATGTTCGCGGTCACCACGGGCCATGGTATTGAGGAGGCACAAAAGCGCCTGCCGGACAACGATGACTATTCGTCAATCCTGCTACAGGCGCTCGCCGATCGTCTGGCCGAGGCCCTGGCCGAGGCGCTTCACGCCAGCGTCCGTCGCGAATACTGGGGCTATCAGAATGACGAGAGTCTGGACAATAAGGCGCTCATTCAGGAACGTTACCGCGGCATTCGCCCGGCGCCCGGCTACCCGGCCTGCCCGGATCATAGCGAGAAACAGAAGATCTTCGATCTGATGGATGTGCCGAACAGTATCGGACTGGATCTAACCGAATCCTTTGCCATGCACCCGGCGGCTGCGGTCAGTGGCTACTACTTCGCCCACCCGGAGTCGAAATACTTCGTGGTCGGCAGCGTCGGTAAGGATCAGCTTGAGGACTATGCCCGTCGCAAGGAAATTTCACTAGAGGACGCGGAGCGATTCCTGCGGCCCAACCTGGCGGGATGATCGAGCCCGAGGGCAGAAGAACTCGCAGCCTACCAGATCAGATCGTCTGGGACATCCGGGTAGTGTGATCCATCATCATCCGGTTCTCTCGGACTGAGATCCGGCACTAGATCAGGGGCAATTCCACGATATTTCGCGAGCGTTTCAAGCGCGACCAGCAAGTAGGATCCCCGCAAATTGACCACTCCGATGTCGCCTCGATTAAGCTGCTCTCTCTGATCCGGAGTGCACAGGACGCGCCGGATACGGCCGAGGTGTTCGAAGTAGCGAGGAACATCGGCGTCTTTTCGATTGAGCGTGCGGTCCTTGACCAGCGCATCCAGGGCCTGATTGCGTTTCCGACGAGCCTCCTGGGCCTCGACGCGAGCGCGCTTGTTTGCTTCACGCTCCTGCTTTTCGGCGTTCGCACGGGCTCTGTACGCGCGCTCCAAATCGGACTCCTCTCTTAACTTAGAGCCTTTGCTCTCGGACCCTTTCTTTACGGACTTCCTGCCTTTTGGCGGCCTGGTCTTAGAACGAGGCCCGGCAGGACGGTCCCGCCGGGGCTTTTTCGCTTGGGATTCGTCCGCCAGGCCGGCGTTCAACAAGGCATCCTGCAGCGATCCCATGGTCAACGGGCCCTTTAGTCTTCGGAACCAGCAACTTCAATCAGCTCGACCTCAAAGATGAGGGTCGAGTTCGGGCCAATCGGACCCGGGCGGCCCTGCTCACCGTAGGCCAGATCGGCAGGGATGAAGAACTCATATTTGGCACCTTCCTGCATAAGCTGCACGCCCTCTGTCCAACCGGGAATCACCTGGTTCAAAGCGAAGGTCGCAGGTTCACCGCGGGCATAAGAGCTGTCGAATTCGGTGCCATTGAGCAAGGTCCCACGATAATGAACGCTGACCTGGTCAGTGGCTTCCGGGCTCGCACCGTCACCTTCGGTCATCACGCGATACTGAAGTCCGGAATCGGTCACCATGACCTCTTCACGCTCGGCATTCTGGGCCAGGAAGGCCTGCCCCTCTTCCAGGTTTCGCTGCGCGTCGACGTTGCGCTGCTGTTCCAGCTCCTGTTGGCGCTGCTGCATGAACCTGTCGCGTTCGGCCAGCGCTTCCTCACGACTCAGGAGCGTCTCTTCTCCAGCGTAGGAAGCACGCAATGCTTCTACGAGAAGGTCCAGGTCCAGCTCAAGCCCTTGTTCGGCCAAGGAATTCCCAATGTCCATCCCAACGGTGTAACTGAGGCGGTCCATATCCGATTCAAGTTCTTGTGCGAAGACTGGTGCGGTGGCGACAGTCGCAGTCAGTGCGACTGCAAGCAAGCGGGTGTTAAACATGAATATTCTTCTCCTGATGAATCAGTGAATAGAAAGAGGATTGACTGGTAGGACCACCGCACGAGGCCGATGGTTCAAACGGCGCATGGTAGCAGATCGGCTTGACGCGTTCAGTCCGTCACGTCCGGATCGCCATTCGGCGCTTGACTCTGTAGTGGTGTTGTACTAGACTAATACACCAACACGATCAGAACAGGACGCAAATCATGTTGCCCATTGTGAAGAGAAAGACGCTGGAAGTGCCGCACGGACTGGCTGCAATGGCGGCTGCAATCTGCCTGGTCCTTGCGTTCGCGACGGACTTCACCGATCGTGGCCTTCCTAGCACGGTCTCAAGTGAAAAGAAAACGCCCGTTGACATCGTTGCCAAGCACGCAACGCCAGCGGGTGATGATCAGGCGGTTTCAACCGAGGGATCGAGACACCATAGGGGTGAGACGGCAAGCGCTCGAACGGGTGCCAGCGCGCTTATCAACTGGTTTGGCCTGCGTCGTTGAAAGCCTGCTCATGACTGCACACTGGGACGACAACCAGCCAATCTACTGGCAGCTACGGGAAAAAACGGTCGCTGCTATTCTGGATGGCACGCTGGCGGAAGGCGAGCCCTTGCCTTCGGTTCGGCAGGTGGCCGTGGATTTTCAGATCAATCCGCTGACGGTTTCCAAGGCGTATCAGTCGCTTGTCGATGACGAACTGGTCGACAAGCGGCGGGGGGTCGGTATGTTCGTGCGCGATGGTGCCCGCGAGCAATTGCTGGCCAGCGAACGTGAGAAGTTTTTGCAGGATGAATGGCCGCGCCTTGCGGCGCGAATCGAACAACTGGGACTGGATCCGGCCGAACTGATTCGGACCCGAACAAAGATGGATGATTGAGCGATCATGAATGCAACGATTCGAGCAAGAAATCTCAGCCGACGATTCGGCCAGACCCGAGCGCTTGACGGCGTCGACCTCGACATCCCCGCTGGCCGCATCGTCGGCCTGATCGGGCCCAACGGCGCCGGCAAGACAACGGCACTGAAGGCAATCCTGGGACTAGGTCGGTACGATGGTGAGCTGGAGGTTCTCGGGCTCGACCCGTCAAAGTCCCGCGATCGACTGATGAAAGACGTTTGCTTCATCGCCGATGTTGCCGTGTTGCCGCGTTGGGCGCGGGTCAAGCACATCATCCAGCTAACCGAAGAACTGCATCCGCGTTTTTCGCGCGATCAGTGCATGTTCTATCTGAAAAAGACCAAGATCAAGATGGACTCCAAGGTCAAGAGTCTCTCCAAAGGCATGGTGGTCCAGCTGCACCTGGCGCTGGTCATGGCGATTGATGCCAAGCTCCTGGTGCTCGACGAGCCCACCCTCGGCCTGGACATCATCTTTCGCAAACGCTTTTACTCGAACCTGCTCAATGAGTATTTCGACGAGGAGCGCACGATCGTGATCACGACCCATCAAGTCGAAGAGGTTGAGCATATCCTGACCGATTTGATTTTCATCAGGGATGGAAAATTGATCCTTAACAACACGATGGACGACATCCACGAGCGCTACACCGAATGCATGGTCAAGCCAGACCAGATCGAACAGGCACGAGCGCTCGAGCCTATCCACGAGCGCGTTCTATTCGGACGCCACATCCTGCTGTTTGATCGAGCTGACGCGGCCCGCCTACGGGAATTGGGCGAAATCCACAAACCCAGCGTCGCCGACCTCTTTGTTGCCCTCATGGGCGAAGAAGATGACGCTGGCGACGAGGAGAGGGCCGCATGAACACGAACTGGTCAAAGACCTTGTGGGCGCTGATGCGTCGTGAACTCTGGGAAAGCCCGGTGGCTTTCAAATGGACGCCGATCGGAATCGGAATCTTTCTGATATTCCTGTCGATCATCTCGTTGATCATCTACACCCAATTCGATGAGAGCCTCAGTAGCCTCTACGACGGACTTCGGCTGTTGTCCGAGCGGTCCGCGGAGAATCGCGGCCTGGCCGTGAAAGCAGGGCTGTTTTCAGTCGCGACGCTGTTCTTTCAGCTAATGTTGCTGATTATTCTGTTCTATCTGTCGGGCAGCCTCTACGATGACCGCAAGGATCGCTCGATCCTGTTCTGGAAATCGCTACCGATCTCCGACAGCATGACGGTGGCGTCCAAGATTTTGACCGCATGCTTGTTAGTTCCGGCAATGTTCATGATCGCGATCATCATGACGCACCTGGCACTATTACTTTTCGCAACGGTATTGAGCCTGCTTGCGGGCCTGAATCCAATCACCACCTTCTGGCTTCCGGCTGGTCTGCCGCGCTTGTGGACGATCATGTCACTGGGTCTGATTGTGCAAGCACTGTGGCTGCTTCCAATCTATGCCTGGATCACTTTCTGCTCATCCTGGGCTCCTCGTCTCCCGATCCTCATCGCCTTCGGCATCCCGGCGGGTATCGCGCTGGTTCAGCACAGCTGGAGCCTGGCCACCAGCTTCACGCTGCCCGGCACCAATATCGGCTGGATCATGCTGCAGCGAATCGGCAGTGGCGCCCTTCCCAGCAACATCAATTTCGAGTTCTCGAACACCTCTGATGTTGAACTCAATGAAGATTTGTTCATGAGTTTCGGGAATCTGCTAGATGTGCTCATCGACCCCGCCATGTGGATCGGCCTGGCCATCGCTGCGGTATTCCTGGCAGGTTCGATTTGGTTCCGGCGCCGAGCAACCGACAACTGATTGACGACGATCGGGGCTTTCGGTCGCTAAATTCGGGTGACTTTCATCCAACGGGCCTTCGGGGTAATATGACGTGTTGCATGCCAAGGCAAAGGCACCGCGCTCGCCCAGGGAACCGATCATGAACAGCGCCGCAGACCCCGCGTCCACTTTCGACGTCTACGAACACATTCGCCAGTACAATCGTTTGGTCGGTGCCGATATCAGCTTTGCCTTTCAGACCATCATGGACGCCTCGGAATTTGAGGTCATCGGGTTCGAAGCGCTGGTTCGAGGCATCCGCAATGAACCGGCGCCACAGGTCATGAGCCGGATCAATCATAATCAGCGATTCGACTTCGACCAGGCCTGTCGTATCCGCGCCATCGAGGCTGCTGCTGAATTCGAAATCGATGCTGACCTCCATTTGAACGCCACCGACATCAAGGTCGGCAACGTCGATGTGGTGGTTGCAGTCACCCAGCACCTGGCCAAACGCCATAAGATCGAGCCAAATCGCATCGTACTCGAGCTGAACAACCTGGGTGCCTTGGGCGGAGAAATCCCGCTGAAGAAAATCAAGGCCACTCTGGCCGACGCTGGGTTCCGAACCCTCGCCGATAATTTTGGCCAGCGGGATGCGGACCTTCGACCCCTCGCGCTGTTTCGACCTCACCTTGTCAAAATCGATCACCGTCTCGTCGACCGAATCAGTGAAAATCTCGAAGCGCAGGCCACCGTGCGTGGCCTCATCGAATTCTGTAACGCACTGGACATCGAACCCGTGGCCAGTGGCGTGGAAACCGCCAACGAGTTCCGCTGGCTTCAGGAAGCAGGCCTGCGCCTTTTTCAGGGATTTTTCTTCGCCCAACCTGAAATGAACCAGAAGTCCGACTGATCGATATCAATCGGGGCATGACTTCTGGCCCATAGGGCAGTCACGCCTCCTCGGGTATCTTGACCATCGCCGCCATTTATTTAAGGGAGATTTCTCTTGCGACTGTTTCTTGTATTGGTGCTGATCGGTAGTACCGCCGTGGCCCAAGACCTCCGCCAGCCCACACCGAATAGCCATGCCCTGGTCAACGTCCGGGCCGTGATCGAGCCAGGTCGGGTGATCGACAACGCGACCATCCTGATCAACGACGGGACGATTTCGGCGATTGGGACCAACCTCACCCCGTCGGCAGGTGCCAGAATTCATGAATTCGAGCGCGAGCCCGATCAACCGCCAGTGACCGTTTATGCAGGGCTGATCGAGCCCTACCTAGCCATTGGGACGAGCGAAAATAGCGCCGACGACGAAGACGCAATAACTCCGGCCGGGCGCCATCCACTGATCCACCCCGATCGCCGTATTTCTGCCTCCCAATGGCCAGCCGACGAGATCGCTGCCCTGCGAGCAGCCGGTTTCACCACCGCACTATTGGCACCGGAAGACGGACTCATTCGAGGCTCAGGCGTCATTGCCAATCTCGGTGACGGGGAACTGAACAACAACCTGCTCGTTCCGCGCTTCGGACAGTTCATGGACTTTTCCGCTCGCCAGAGCGGACGGAATTTCCCCAATTCACTGATGGGCTCGGTCGCTCTGGTTCGCCAGACGCTCGACGATGCGCGCTGGCAGATGGAGGCGCGAGCAGCCTGGCAGCGCAATCGGGCCCAGGCACGCCCAGAATGGTTGGCGGGCCTCGATGCTCTGGAGCCGATGCTGTCCGGTGACCTCGCGACCGTTTTTGTGGCCAATGACATGCCCGACAGCCTGCGCATTCTTGAATTCACACAAGGTCGAGAACTCGATCTGACGCTCATCGGTCACGGCCACGAATACAAACGCCCGGCCGGGCTGATCGAACGGGGAGTTCGCCATATTCTGCCGCTGAACTTTCCCGACGCACCAGATGTTCGTGACGAGAACGATCGAAACGTCTCGCTGGAGGAAATGCGGCACTGGCACAACGCGCCGGGAAACGCGGCCCGTCTGGTCGAGGCCGGCTTGCCCGTGCTCTTCAGCAGCCACAGCCTGAGCACTCCGAAAGACCAGTTTAAGGCCCTGGAAGCGGCGATTGAGGCCGGGCTGACTCAAGATCAGGCACTCGCCGCGCTGACCACCGAGCCGGCTGAGTGGCTGGGCATTGCAGAATATGCGGGTCGAATTGCCGAGGGGTACATGGCCAATCTGGTGGTGGTTGAGGGCGATTTGCTGGTCGAAAGCCCGAACATCACTCAGGTCTGGATCGACGGCGTCCAGCATGTCCTCGCCGCAGTCGATCCGCCGACCGTCGATCCGGCCGGATCCTGGGATCTGACCCTGGTCGCTGGCAGCATGGGGGACATGGCCGCCGAGATGACCCTCAGCGGTCCGCCGACGGGCATGACCGGTTCACTCAGCGTCATGGGCAACGATTCACCCTTTTCAGAAGTTCGCGTCAGTGGAGATGAAGTGATTGCAACCCTGGACGCGACTCGTTTCGGCGGCAGCGGCAGCATCACGGTTCGATTGACAATAGAAGGCGACCGTGCGCGCGGCACCGGCACCGGCCCCTTCGGTGAGTTCGACATACGCGGCCAGCGAAGCGCCACCCCCGACGAGGAGATTCTGTGATGATCAAGCAAATTACAGCAGCGAGCCTTGCGGCCGCACTGGCTCTGGCCAGTGGCACCAGTCACGCACAGTGGACGCCGGATATCGAAGCCTGGAACAGCCCGCAACCCGAACAGGCAGACGCCGTGGTGTTTCGCAACGCCACCGTGTGGACTGCCGACGATACCGGAATCCTTGAAAACGCCGACGTGCTTGTCCGCGACGGGGCCATTGACGCGATCGGAGATTCACTGCGAGCTCCGCGAGGCGCGCTCGAAATCGATGCCAGTGGGATGCACATCACGCCCGGGATCATTGATGCGCATTCGCACGCCGCAATTCTGGGAGGCGTCAACGAGTCCTCCAGGATCAGCACGGCGGATGTGCGCATCCGCGACGTCATCGATCCGGATTCGATCAATATCTACCGTCAGCTGGCCGGTGGCGTGACCACGATCAATCTGCTCCATGGCTCGGCCAATGCAATCGGCGGGCAGATGTCGGTAATCAAACTGCGTTGGGGCGATGAACCAGATGCACTCGTTATCGATAGCGCGCCTCCTGGCATCAAATTCGCGTTGGGAGAAAACCCGAAACAGAGCAACTGGAGCAACGACGACCCTCGCTACCCGCGCACCCGTCAAGGCGTCGCCCAGGTCATTCGGGAGAAATTCCAGCGGGCCGCTGATTATCAGGAAGCGATCGATTCGGCGCCCAGCGGCCGTGCCGCCCGCGAGAATGTGCCCCCGCGCCCGAATCACGAAATAGCGGCGATTGCCGAGGTGCTGAGCGGCGAGCGCGACATCCATTCGCACGCCTATCGGGCCGATGAAATGCTGGCGTTGATGGAGCTCGCCGAGGATTTCGGCATCACGATAGGGACCTTTCAGCACGTCCTCGAGGGCTACAAAATCGCCCCACGCATGGCCGAGCACGGTGTCGGTGGATCAACCTTCATCGACTGGTACGCCTTCAAGTACGAAGCGCGAGATGCGATCGCTTTCAATCCAGCCCTGATGCACGAGGCCGGTGTGTTGACCGGCATCCATTCCGACAACCCTGAACTGGCCCGGAGGATGAACCTTGAAGCTGCGAAAGCGGTGCGCTACGGCCAGGTCGATGAGCATGAAGCGCTGAAGATGGTCACCATCAACCCCGCGAAACAATTGGGCATCGATGATCGCACGGGCAGCCTGGCAGTCGACAAGGATGCGGATCTGGTGGTCTGGAACGGACACCCGCTGTCGGTCTATTCGCGGGTCGAGCAGACCTGGGTCGACGGAAGCCGTTACTTCGACCGCGAAGCCGATCAGCGCATGCGTGAGGCCCTCGCAGCCGAACGCGCCGAACTGATGGCTCTGATTCTCGCCGAAGATGAAGCATCAGGCGGCGAGGAATCGGAAGAAGCGCCCGCCGAGGAGGATTCTGCCCCCGGATTCCGCAGCTTTGCGTCTCACCTGACCAGTGGCATGCCACAACCCACCCACCTTCACGGCTTTGCAGCCCATCTGCTCGGGTACCGTCCCTCGGAACTCTCGCACGATGATTTCTGCCTCTTCCATTTTGAGTAAGCGCATGTTGAATTCTTCTTTGCTAAAAATCCTCGCCCCGGCTGCACTGGCCTTGTCGCTAATGATCGTCGGCGCACCCGCCGCGAAAGCCGACGTCCTCGTGCTGACCGGCGCCACCGTTCATCCCGTCACCAGTGACCCACTCAAAAACGCCACCGTGGTGATCGACGATGGCCGCATCACTGCCGTCGGGACCGACCTGGAATGGGCCGACGATGCGGAGGTCGTCGAGCTTGATGGACTGCACCTCTATCCGGGATTCGTCCACCCTGCCACGCAGCTTGGCCTGACCGAGATCAGCAGCGTTGCCGGAACCGTCGACACCAGCGAGATGGGCTCGATCAACGCGGCGCTGCGCGCTGAAGTCGCCATCAATCACGACTCCTACCTGCTTCCGACCAGTATCGCTGGCGGCGTGCTTTCGGCCCACGTCATGCCGAACGGCGGCCTCATACAGGGCACATCGGCGGTCGTCAATCTGGACGGCTGGAGCTGGGAGGAGATGGTGATCCGCTCACCGGTGGGCATGCACATCGAATTCCCGGCCGCCGCGGTCGATGATGAGAACAACGATGACCTGAAAACCATCGAAAACATTCTCGCGCTTGCCCGTCATCATCAGCAGGCCATGCAGGCGGCTGCGGATGGCGACGCACCAGCACCGGCCAGGAACCATCAGCTTGAAGCGCTCGCGCCGCTCCTGAACGGCGAGCAGGCCCTCTATTTGCGCGCCAATCGCTATGACGTGATGGAGAAAGCACTGGATTGGGCCGCCGACCAGGGCTTTGAAAAGGTCGTTCTCATGGCCAATCCGGACGTTCAGTACCTGGCCGATCGCTTGGCCAACGATGGAATTCCGGTCATCCTGCGCAACGTCTATGCAATGCCGACACGCCGCTGGGAGGCCTATGACATGGCCTTTGTCGCCCCAGCCCGCCTGGCTGAGGCCGGCGTGCGTTTCGCCATCGCTGATTCCGGCAGCGGAATGGACATCGCCAATGCCCGAAATTTGCCCTTCCATGCCGGCAGCGCGGCCGCGCACGGCCTGGACAAGGCGGATGCGCTCAAGTCAGTGACCCTGTGGCCCGCCGAGATTCTTGGTGTCGGCGAGCAGCTCGGTTCGATCGAAGTCGGAAAGCGAGCCAGTCTGTTCGCCGCCACTGGCGACGCCCTGGAACCGATGAGTCGGATCGAGCGTGTCTGGATCGACGGTAAAGAATACGATTTGAGCCGGGACCATGGCCGCAGTCTTTATCCGCGCTACCGCGATCGAAACGCCGAGGTTCAGGCGCGCTGAGTGCGGGACGACCTCTCATCTCGCTGACCTGCTCCAGCAGCGTCGCCGCCTGAGCCATCCGTGTCCATTGCTCTGATTGCTCCCGGCCGCGACATCAGCGGGTTGGTCGCCGAACTCCGGGCACAGGCGCCGGGCATCGACCTCGAAGTCTGGCCGGATCTGCATCACCCTGATCGAGTCGAATTCGCGGTCTGCTGGAATCCGCCATCGGGAGTGCTCGCCAGCCTGCCCTCCCTCAAGGCAGCCACCTCACTGGGTGCCGGCGTCGACGGAATCCTCAAAGACCCCGCACTCCCGGCGGCCCTCCCTCTGGGCAGACTGAGCAGCCAGGGCCTCGGGCATGATATGGCCGGCTGGCTGCTGGCGCATATCACCAGCACCTGGTTCGATCTTGAGCGTTTTGACCGCCAGCAACGCCAAGGAATCTGGCGGACCTGGTCGCCGCAACGGCGGCCGCGGATCGGGTTGATGGGCACCGGGACCGTCGCCCAGCCGCTGATCCGGACTTCGCTGGCCCTGGGCTTTAAAATGCACGGGTGGAATCGAAGTGGCGTAGTGGTCGATGGGCTGATCGGGCACTCCGGCCAGAGCGGTCTGGAGAGGATGACCTCCAGGGTCGATTTTTTGATTTGCCTGCTTCCGCTGACGCGTGAGACCGCCGGCATTCTGGACAGAACGCTGTTCGGCGCCATGGCGCGCGGCTCGGTCCTGATCAACGCAGGCCGCGGTGAGCACCTGGTCGAAGAGGATCTGCTTACAGGCCTTGCTCGGGGTCGGCCCAGCCGGGCCATTCTCGATGTCTTCGGCGAAGAACCGCTGCCGTCGCGCCATCCATTCTGGCGCCACCCGGCAGTGACGGTCAGCCCGCACTGCGCGGCCGTCAGTCAGGATCAGGAGACCGCAGGCTTAATTCTGAAGAGCTACCGGCGAGTGCGCCGGGGCCGGGCCCCGAGCGGTCTCGTCGACCGCGCAAGAGGCTACTGAGCCCGGCCAGGAAAAAAGCCCGGTTGCCGAGAAACCGGGCTTTCGTGATGTCTGGTCGACCGTCGGTCGCCTGGCGGAGAGTCAGCCCAGTCGACGCACGACGATCAGCCCGCAGGATAGCAGGACCAGACTGAGGAGCGCGATGCTCCAGCCCTTCAGCAGGGGTACTGACCGGAATTCGATCGGTCCAGGACCAGGACCGACCACTGACGAATCACCGAAACGCAGGTTATCGATGGCGAAACCGGCATTCTCGGCGCCAGCGAGGCTGAACAGCAGGCCGGCAATCTCGTTGTTGCCGCTGGCCGTCACCAGACCGAGAAATTCGATGCCCGTCTCTTCGTTTAGGACCGAACCAAGGACCTGACCAGTGCGCGAAAACGCCGTGATCGAGGTGCTGTTGACACTGTCGAAGAATCCGCCCTCGAGGCCGACGCCAGCGATGTCTTCATCGAAAAGGATCGCCACGGGACCGTTGAAGATCGGCGAGCCGCTCAGGACAGGCGAGGTCGGATTCGAGCCGTCGTTGACGGTAGAGGTCTGAGGCGAGGCCGGGTCAAGGGTCAGGGGCGACGATGGTGTGCCGATGACACAGCCGGTGACTGCCGCACCTGGCGGGCAAGTGCCCGCATCGCCAAGGGACTGACCCTCGAAGAAGCCGCCGAAGGAGACGTCAGGATCCCCGCCACCACCGCCGTAGTCGACGGGCGTATAGGACGGATTGGTCGTTCCCAGCGCCACTTCGGAGAAGGTAATCAGGCCCGAGCCGGCCTGAAAAGCGGTTTCGTCGACTCGAACGATCGAAGCACCGCCGAGCAGTCCGTCTTCAGCAAACAGGGTAGCGACTTCCTCCGCGGTGATCACGTTGAAGGCTGCGGGCTCGCTAGCGTCACCGCGGCTGCTCGATTGTGCCATTACGCCGGCCGAGACCAAACAGGCCGCAGCGGCCAGCCCAATTGAATATTTCTTGAATCGCATCGTCATACCCTTCCGATAAAAAATTGAGTTCACTATCCCTACCAACGGTAACAGTATAAAGAATCTGCCAGCAGGATTAAAATCAGTGAATTTGGCGCTCAATATGCTGGATTCGGGCCCGTGCTGACCGGAGGCCCGGTTTGTGCCTGGTGGGCCATCTGTAGCTGGGCTAGACTAGCCAACCAGCCCCATCTTCCAAGCAATCCGATCTGGAGCCCCCTATGAAATCACTGGCTGCCGTGGCCTTCGAGCCCAAACGTCCGCTGGAACTCACGGAAATCGATGTGGAGAGCCCCCGCACCGGCGAGGTCCTGGTCGAGATCGTGGCCACCAGCGTGTGCCATACGGATGCCTACACCCTGTCCGGCGCCGATCCGGAGGGCCTGTTTCCTGCCGTATTGGGTCACGAGGGTGCCGGGGTCGTGCGCGAGGTCGGACCGGGCGTCACCAGTGTCAGCCCAGGCGACCATGTCATCCCGCTCTACACCGCCGAGTGCAAAACCTGTAAGTTCTGCACGTCCGGCAAGACCAATCTCTGCCAGGCCGTGCGCGCTACCCAGGGCCGGGGCGTCATGCCTGACGGCAGCTCGCGCTTTTCCGTCAACTCAACCCGCCTTCACCACTATATGGGCACCTCGACTTTCAGCCAATACACGGTGCTGCCCGAGGTCTCCCTGGCTCGCGTGTCCAAGAGCGCGCCGCTCGACAAGATCTGTCTGCTGGGCTGTGGCGTCACTACAGGCATTGGCGCCGTGCTCAATACGGCCCGAGTCGAGGCCGGTTCGAGCGTGGCCGTCTTCGGCCTCGGCGCCATTGGCTTGGCCGTGATTCAGGGCGCGGTCATGGCCGGGGCCGAGCGCATCATCGCGATCGATATCAATCCGGACAAGTTCGAGCTGGCCAGACAGTTCGGTGCCACGGACACGGTCAACCCAAAGGATCACTCCGACCCGATCCAGCAGGTCATTGTCGATCTGACCGACGGCGGCGTCGATTATTCCTTCGAATGCATCGGCAATGTCGAGGTGATGCGATCCGCGCTGGAATGCTGCCACAAGGGCTGGGGCGAGTCAGTCATCATTGGAGTGGCTGGCGCTGGCGAAGAGATTAGCACTCGACCCTTCCAGCTGGTGACCGGCCGAGTCTGGCGAGGCTCGGCTTTCGGCGGCGTCAAGGGCCGGACCGAGCTGCCTGACTACGTCCAGCGCTACATGGACGGCGAGCTCAAGATCGATGAGTTCATTACCCACAGCATGGCGTTCAATCGCATCAACGAGGCCTTTGATCTACTGCATGCGGGCGAGAGCATCCGAACCGTTCTTCATTTCCCTTCACCCTGAAATCATGAGCCCAATTATGGAAACACTGGCTTCGAATCGCTGCTTTGGCGGCTGGCACCGCCGCTTTCGCCATCAGTCCAACGTCCTCGACTGTCCGATGGAATTTGCCGTCTACCTGCCTCCACAGGCTGCGCGAGGTCGCGTGCCCGCACTGTGGTGGCTGTCCGGCCTAACCTGCACCGATGAAAATTTCATGCAGAAGGCCGGTGCCCAGAAGAAGGCCGCCGAACTTGGACTAGCGCTGATCTGCCCCGACACCAGCCCGCGCGGCACGGACCTGCCCGGCGAGCACGATGACTGGGATTTCGGATCGGGTGCCAGCTTTTACCTGAATGCCAGCGAAGGCCCGTGGGCGGCGCACTACCAGATGTTCGATTACGTGACCGAGGAGCTGCCTTCCTTACTTGAATCCGAACTGCCGCTCAATGGCCAACGCGCGGTCTCGGGTCATTCCATGGGCGGGCACGGGGCACTGGTCTGCGCGTTGAAAAAACCGGATCGCTATCGGTCGGTCTCCGCCTTCGCACCGATCTGCCACCCCACCCGGTGTGCCTGGGGTCAGAAAGCGTTCCTCCACTATCTTGGATCGGGGCCGACAGGCTGGGACGAGTGGGATGCCGTGGAACTGATTCGCCGCCAGGGCAATCCATTCCATCTGCTCGTCGACCAGGGCCAGAATGATGATTTTCTTGAGCAAGGCCAGCTGCAACCCGAGGCCCTGCAGGCCGTCTGTCAGGAATCCGGGGGGCGTCTGACGCTGCGCTACCAGGCCGACCACGATCACAGCTATTTCTTCATCGCCAGCTTCATCGATGAACATCTGGATCACCACGCCCGCCATTTGAATATTGCGCTCTGAATCACGCCTCCACGCCGAGGCTCTGCTCACGCAGCTTGTGAACCTCATCGCGCAGTCGCGCAGCTTCCTCAAACTCCATATTTTCGGCCGCCTTGAACATGGCTCGCTCCAACTCGGCGATGGACTTGGCCGCCTGTTCCGGCGAGACCGACTCCTTGTCGTATCGACCGCGTTTCTCGGCCGCCTTGCGCTTTGAGCCCTTCTTGCCCGGAATCTGGTGGGCATCGGCCATGATGTCAGCGATGTTCTTTATGATCGTCTTCGGCGTGATGCCGTGGGTCTGGTTGTGTTCGATCTGCTTGTTTCGCCGTCGATCGGTTTCTTCGAGAGCGCGGCGCATCGAATCGGTTTGCCGATCCGCGTAGAGAATGGCTTTTCCGTTCACATTGCGAGCGGCACGTCCGATCGTCTGGATCAGCGACCCCTCGGAGCGCAGAAAACCCTCCTTGTCGGCGTCGAGGATGGCCACCAGCGACACCTCGGGCAGATCGAGACCCTCGCGCAGCAGGTTGATCCCGACCAGCACGTCGAACACGCCCAGCCTGAGGTCGCGGATGATCTCGACCCGCTCCACCGTGTCGATGTCCGAGTGCAGATAGCGCACTCGCACATCGTGCTCAGCGAGGTATTCGGTGAGGTTCTCGGCCATTCGCTTGGTCAGGGTGGTCACCAGCACGCGGTCGCCGGTCCCGACCCGCTCGCGAATTTCCGACAGCAGATCATCGACCTGCGTGTCGACCGGCCGCACCTCGACTTCCGGGTCGATCAGTCCAGTCGGCCTAACCACCTGCTCGGCGACCACCGGAGACCGCTCCAACTCCCACGCACGTGGCGTGGCTGAAACGAGGATCATCTGCGGTGAACGCTCCTCGAACTCCTCGAACTTCAAAGGACGATTGTCCATCGCCGAAGGCAGACGAAACCCGAACTCGACCAGCGTCTCTTTCCTGGCCCGGTCGCCGCGATACATGCCGCCGATCTGGGGAATGGTGACGTGCGACTCGTCGGCGATCAGAATCGCGTCCTTCGGCAGGTAGTCGAAAAGGGTCGGCGGCGGGTCGCCCGGCTGGCGCCCGGTCAAATGGCGCGAGTAGTTCTCGATGCCCTGGCAGTAGCCCAGCTCGATCATCATTTCGATATCGAACTGCGTGCGCTGCTTGATGCGCTGGGCCTCCAGCAGCTTGCCCGCGCCCTCGAGCTGGGCCAGCCGTTGTTTGAGCTCCTCCTTGATCGCTTCGATCGCGTCCAGTACAACCTGGCGTGGAGTGACGTAGTGGGTTTTAGGGAATATCGTCAACTCATCGACCTTGCCGTGGATCTCGCCGGTCAGGGGATCAAAGTGGCTGATGCGCTCGATCTCGTCGTCAAAAAGCTCGACCCGCACCGCCTCCATTTCGGAATCGCCCGGAAACAGGTCGATCAGCTCGCCGCGCACCCGGTAGGTGCCCCGCCGCAGCTCGAAGTCATTGCGCGAATACTGCATCTCGGCCAGCCGCCGGAGGATTTCGCGCTGATTGAGCCGCGCTCCGACCTTCAGAGGCAGAGTCATCTGGAGAAAAGAGCTGGGATCACCCAGTCCGTAAATCGCCGAGACCGTGGCCACAATCAGAGAGTCCCGTCGCTCGAGGAGCGATTTGGTGGCCGACAGGCGCATCTGCTCAATGTGCTCGTTGATCGACGCATCTTTTTCGATGAAAGTATCGGTCGACGGGACGTAGGCCTCGGGCTGGTAATAATCGTAATAGGAAACGAAATATTCGACCGCGTTGTCGGGGAAGAACGCTTTGAATTCACCGTACAGCTGGGCTGCGAGGGTCTTGTTGGGGGCCATCACGATGGCCGGGCGCTGAAGGCGCTCGATCACATTCGCCATGGTGAAGGTTTTGCCCGATCCGGTCACGCCCAGCAGCGTTTGGTGGGGGTGACCCGCTTCGAGGCTATCAACCAGGGCACTGATGGCCGCGGGCTGATCACCGGCGGGTTCATAGCTTGAAGCCATCTGGAATCGATTCGACATACTATAATTGTAGATCCTGACACCTGAACACCGGTGCAATCCTAACGCTGTAAAGGGAGTTTCTCCGTGAGCATCCGTTTTTCATCGCGCGTCGCCCAAGTCAAACCTTCTGCCACCATTGCCATGAGCATGAAAGCGGCCGAACTCCGCGAACAGGGACGAGACATTCTGTCCCTGAGCATGGGAGAACCCGATTTCGATACCCCAGCTCACATCCGCGACGCCGCTATCGCGGCAATCCAGTCCGGCCAGACGCGCTACACCGCGGTCGATGGAACGCCCGAGCTCAAACAGGCCATCATCGGCAAGCTCCAGCGCGATCAGCAGCTGGACTATGCGGCAAATCAGATCCTGGTCTCATCCGGTGCCAAACAGTCCATCTACAATCTGCTACAGGCCCTGCTGGACGAGGGCGATGAGGCACTGATCCCGGCACCTTATTGGGTGTCTTACCCGGACATGGTCCGGCTGGCCGGCGCCGCCCCGGTCATCCTCAGCGCCGACGAAAAAACGGACTATCGGATTTCCGCGGCACAACTCAAATCCGCGATCACCGAGCAGACCCGTCTGCTGATCTTCAACTCGCCGAGCAACCCCACTGGCCGAGCCTACAGCCGCAAGCAGCTGATCGAGCTGGCCGAGGTGCTCCTGGAACACCCCAGGGTACTGATCTGCTCGGACGATATCTATGAGCATATCTGGTGGGCGGACGAACCCTTCCTGAGCCTGGCTCAGGTCGCCCCTGCCCTGAAAGAACGCCTGATCATTATTAACGGGGTCTCGAAAGCCTATGCGATGACAGGCTGGCGCATCGGCTACGCGGCCGGTCCGGCCGAGCTGATCAAGGAAATGCGCAAGATCCAGGGCCAGAGCACCTCGAACCCCTGCTCGATCTCACAGGCAGCCGCAACGGCAGCGCTCAACGGCGAACAAGCCTGCGTCGAGGAAATGCGCCAGGAATTCAAGCGCCGCCACGACTGGCTGGTGCCCTCTCTCGATCAACTGCCGGGCATCCGATGCAGCGCTGGGCAAGGTGCTTTCTATGTCTTCGCCGACTGCCGCGAAGCGATAAAGTCACTTGGCCTCGCAGACGATCTAGAGTTTGCCGAGCGTCTTCTCGAAAAAAGTGGTGTCGCCACAGTGCCCGGATCAGCGTTTGGCGCGCCCGGTCATCTGCGACTCTCGTTTGCCTGCAGCTTGGACACCCTCGAGGAGGCTGTTCAGCGTATTTCCGAGGTGCTTTAGCGCTCGGCATTGGCGCAATGACCGCACGCGGACGGCCGAGCTGGCAATTACCCCACGATGCCGCTATCGCGCCAACCCGATGTGATCGGATAGCGCCGATCTCGTCCGAAGGCCTTGCGGCTAATTCGCGGGCCAGGCGCACCCTGCCTGCGTTTGAATTCAGCCGTCAGGACCATGCCCGCGACGCGCCGAACCTGACGCTCATCGATCCCCATGGCGACGATGTCGGCAATCGGCAGATCGTCTTCGACATAGGCGGTAATGATGCGATCGAGCACCTCATAGTCCGGCAGGCTATCCTGATCGGTCTGGTCCGGTCGCAGTTCCGCCGAAGGGGGGCGGTCGATGATGCCCTGGGGGATCGCGGGAGACTGCTCGTTTCTCCAGTCGGATAACTCGAACACCAGCTGCTTCAGGCAGTCCCTGATCGGGCTGAAACCGCCGCACATATCACCGTAGATCGTCGAGTAGCCAGTGGCCAGCTCGCTCTTGTTGCTGGTCGCCAGCGGCAGATAGCCGAATTTGTTCGACAACGCCATGACAATGTTGCCGCGGGCCCTGGCCTGAAGATTCTCCTCTGTGAAATTCTCGGCCCGACCCGCGAAGGTCTCTGCCAGCTGCTTGAGCATGGCCTGGTAGATCGGCTCAATGGAAATATTGTCGTAACGAATTCCAAGGAGATCGACCTGTTCGGTGGCGAGAATCAAAGACAATTCCGAGGTATGACGCGACGGCATCATGACGCCCATGACCTTGTCAGGGCCAAGCGCGTCGGCCGCAATCGCCGCGGTCAAGCTAGAATCGATCCCTCCGGACAAACCGAAGACCACGGATTCGAACTTGTTTTTCAAAACATAATCGCGCAAGCCGCGCTGAAGCACCTTGTAGATGATCGGCAGATCATCAGTTTCGCCTTCCGGCCACTGCTCTTCTTGAATCGAGCCATCATCGACATCGAGGTTCAACAGGAGCAGAGACTCGGTGCATAACGGTGCTGGCGGCGAGAGGCGGCCCTCCCCGTCAATATAGAGGGAATGCCCGTCGAAGACCAGTTCATCCTGACCGCCGACACCATTGAGATAGATCAGCGGCAGGCCGGTCTCACGGTGCCGCTGAGTCAGCATTTCGCATCGATCCGCCTGCTTTCCTCGGTAATAAGGCGAAGCATTGGAAGACAGTATGACTTGCGCACCCGCCGCCGTCGCTGCGGCACACGGCTCCGGTTTCCAGGCGTCCTCGCAGATAATGACACCCACACGAACTCCCTTGACCTCGATCACGAGCGGCTCGTCGCCGTGATCGAAATAGCGTCGTTCGTCAAACACGGCGTAATTGGGCAGATCCCACTTGTCGTAGGTCCCCAACACCTGCCCGTCCCGGATCCAGGAAAGCGAATTGTAGCGAGTCTCTCCAGCGCCACAGCGCGGATAGCCTACGATGACGTCGATTCCATGAACCTCGGAGGCCAACGTCCTGAGCAGGCCCTCCGTGCGCCGCATGAAACCCGGTCGCAGCAGCAGGTCTTCTGGCGGGTAGCCAGTCAACGCCAGTTCAGGAAAAAGAATCAGGTCGGCGCCATGCTGATCTCGCGCCTGGCCGATGGCCTCTCGAATCCGATCGAGATTCCCGCTGATGTGCCCAACAAGAAAGTCGTCCTGAGCCAGTGCGATCTTCAACATTCGATGCAGTCCTGCTCAAGCCTTTTAAAGTTGCGGAACGACCGATCGGCAAACCGAAAACGGGGCCGGCTGGACTCGGCCCCGTCCGAGCACAGGCCGTAACCTTACTTCAGTCGTTCCGCAATTGCAGCGCCGAGCTCGACCGGCGATCGGACCGTGGTCACGCCAGCGTCATCGAGAGCGGCGTACTTCGCAGCTGCCGTCCCCTTACCACCGGAAATGATCGCACCCGCATGACCCATGCGCTTGCCCGGTGGTGCTGTCACGCCTGCAATGTAACCGACGACCGGCTTGGTGACGTGATCAGCAATGAACTCGGCAGCTTCTTCTTCCGCCGAGCCGCCGATCTCTCCGACCATGATCATGCCCTCCGTGTCCGGATCCTCCTGGAACAGCGCCAGACAATCAACGAAATTCATGCCGTTGATCGGATCACCCCCGATGCCGATGCACGTCGACTGGCCCAGACCGGCCTGGGTCGTCTGGAAGACGGCCTCATAAGTCAACGTCCCCGAACGAGAGACAATGCCAACCTTGCCCGGCTCGTGGATCTTACCCGGCATGATGCCGATCTTGCACTCGCCCGGAGTGATGATGCCGGGACAGTTCGGTCCGATCAAGGTGACATCATCGAAATGGCCAAGGGCGGCCTTGACGCGCATCATGTCGAGAACCGGAATGCCCTCCGTGATGCACACGATGACCCGAACGCCGGCATCGGCGGCTTCCAGGATGGCGTCAGCGGCGAACGGCGGCGGCACGAAGATCATGGAAGCATCCGCGCCCGTCTGTTCGACGGCCTGATCCACCGTATCGAAGACCGGTCGATCCAGATGCGACTGGCCACCCTTGCCTGGCGTCACACCGCCGACCAATTGGGTGCCGTAGGCGATTGCCTGCTCCGAGTGAAAAGTGCCCTGAGATCCGGTGAACCCTTGGACAATGACTTTCGTGTCTTTGTTAATTAATACGCTCATAGATTCAAATCCTTTCAGGCCGCCGCTGCTTCAACGGCTTTGCGAGCACCGTCATTGAGGTCATCCGCCGGGATGATGGCGAATCCGCTGTCAGCAAGCATTTGCTTGCCCTTCTCGACGTTCGTGCCCTCCAGACGCACCACCACGGGCACCTGGACATCGATCTCCTTGACCGCATTGATGATGCCCTCAGCGATCAGGTCACAGCGCACGATCCCGCCGAAAATATTGACCAGAATCGCGCGCACCTTGTCGTCGGATAGGATCAGCTTGAATGCTTCCTGGACTCGCTCGGCATTGGTTCCGCCGCCGACGTCGAGGAAGTTCGCCGGCTCTCCTCCTGCCAGCTTGACCACATCCATGGTCGCCATGGCCAGCCCGGCGCCGTTGACCATGCAGGCAATATTGCCGTCCAGGGTGACGTAGTTGAGCTCGTGTTTGCTGGCGGCAAGCTCGGTTGGATCTTCCTGCGACTCGTCACGCATGTCGGCCAGTCCCGGATGACGAAACAGCGCGTTATCGTCCGCGTTCAACTTGGCGTCCAACGCGATAAGATCGTCTTTGTCATCGATAATCAGTGGGTTGACCTCGATCAGACTGATGTCCTTGTCGATAAACAAGCGGTACAGCCCGGCCATGATTTTGGTCAGCTGTCCGACCTGCTTGGCGTTCAGCCCCATGCCGAAGCCGATGTCACGCGCCTGATAGGGCATGAATCCAGCTGCGTTGTCGACCACGGCCGTGATGATCTTTTCCGGGGTTTTGCTTGCGACCTGCTCGATATCAACGCCGCCCGCCGCCGACCCCATGAAAACCACCGCGCGATGAGCCCGATCGACCAGAGCGCCGAGGTAGAGTTCTTTCTTGATATCCGTGGCTTCAGCGATCAGTACGCTGTGCACCGGCAAGGCCAGGCCAGCGGTCTGGTAGGTCTCGATCGACATTCCCAGCATGCGGTCTGCCTCGGCGTGGACCTCGTCGAGGGATGCGGCCAGCTTGACGCCGCCGGCCTTGCCGCGGCCACCCGCGTGAACCTGCGCCTTAACGACCCACTGCGACCCTCCCACTTTTTTCGCGGCCTCGACAGCTTCATCGGCCGTGGTTGCCAATTCGCCCTTCGGCACGGGAATGCCGTACTCGGCAAACAGCTCCTTGGCCTGATACTCGTGAAAATTCATTAAATGCAATCCTTTCAGGAAAACTTGATCAAGGCGATCCCCCACAGGGGTCGCTGAAAAACGGCGCGGCGGTTCTCCGCGGTCGAATCTGTGAGCCAGGTATTTTGGTACACGTGCGTCCAATTATCAACGCGTAACTGGCGTTATAATGACAAAGGGGAGTCCAACGAGGTCTAGGGTCTACAGGAAGCGCACATGAAATCGGGTACTGCTCTGGTCGCCGACAAAGACATCATCCAGCGCGCGCTGTATTACCTCAACGGCTTCCGCATCCTTCTGGCGCCGATTCTGCTCGGCGCGGCTTTGAGCCGGTTCGCGGTTGACCTGACGCCGGCCTACAAAACCTTCCTTCTCCAGGCCGCCGCGTTTACCTACCTCGGTGCCGCGGTCGTTTTCATGATCGTGCATCTGCGCAAATCGTCCCCGGCCGCTGAACTGGCGTCCTTTTCACTCGCCACGGACCTGATCATCATCGGAATCGTCCTGCACTGCTTCGGCGGCATTGAAAGCGGACTCGTCATTCTGATTCTGTTCTACATCGGCATCGCCGGGCTGTTGCTGCCTCTGCGCACGGCATTGTTGTTTGCCAGCCTGGTTGCCATCGGCCTGGTCATCGATGCCACACTGACACCACAACAGATCACGGTGGCCGCCAAAGTCGCGCAAGCCGGTCTGTACGGAATTGCGGCCTTCGTCACGGCACTCGCCAGCTCCCTGCTCGGGCAATGGGGGCGAGAATACCAGCTGCTGGCCGAGCGACGCGGTGTCGACATGGCCAACCTGGAGCAAGTCAACGAACTGATCATCCATCGAATGCGATCCGGCGTGCTGGTGGTCGATTCGGCCGGGACGGTCCGCCAGATCAATGAGGCCGCCTGGTACCTGTTGGGCAACCCGCCGGTCAAGGAAAGAAACCTCAGGGTGATCGCCCCGGCGCTCTTCGATCGACTGCAGCGATGGCGCAAGACGGGAAAATCCCAGGATGAGGGTCTGCTGCTCCAATCGACCCAGGTCGCCGTTGTGCCACGCATGTTGAGCATGCCCGGATTGAAGTCGGAAGCCACCCTGATCTTCCTCGAAGACACCTCGGTGATAAGCCGGAGAGCGCGGGATCTCGCCCAGGCCTCACTGGCCCGTCTGTCGGCCTCCATCGCCCATGAGATACGCAACCCGCTGGGCGCCCTCAGTCACGCCGGTCAACTGCTCAGGGAATCAGAGGACCTCAACCCCTCTGATCTGAAGCTGATCAACATGATGCTCAACCATGCCTCTCGCATGAACGACATTGTCGAAAATGTCCTCAAGCTCTCTCGTCGAGAGCGCGCCCGTGTCGAGGCCGTCAATCTGGTCAGTTGGGCGCGAAAGCTGACCAATGAATTCAAGCGCTACCATCGATTACCGGAGGAACAGGTCAAGCTCGAGCTGCCCTCAGCAGCAATCATGGTGCTGGTCGACCCCGGCCAGCTTGCCCAGGCCGTCTGGAACCTAATGGAAAACGCACTCAAGCATGGACGACATTCGGAAGACCAGATTCCGGTTCTGAAGCTCAGAGCCAGCCCGATTCGAGGTCATCGAGAAGTGGCACTGGACATTCTCGACGATGGACCGGGCATTCCTCTGGAAAAACGATCGCAGGTGTTCGAGCCTTTCTTCACCACCCACAAGCAGGGTTCTGGCTTGGGCCTGTACCTGGCGCGACAGCTCTGTGATGCCAACCAGGCCTCGCTAGAATACGTGCAGGTGTCAAAAGCCGGTGCGTGCTTTAGAATTCTGTTGCGGCGCCCCGAAGCTCAGGAGGCCAAGGACTCCGCCGCGCCGCAGGGCGCAACCACCGCCGCCAACTCGTAGCTGGCCCCGCTTTTGAGGGTTTCATGTCGAGTCAAGTCAATCATTTTTAGGAGTATTCATGTCCAATATGCGTGCACTCGTTGTCGATGACGAACCCGACTTGAGAGAACTCCTGGACATGACGCTCAGCCGTATGGGGATCGATGTCGATACGGCTGCGGATCTGTCGGAAGCCAGGCAACTTTTATCGGCGAACACTGATTACGCCCTGTGCCTGACTGATATGCGTCTGCCCGATGGCAACGGACTGACCCTGATTAAGGAAATCAGTCGCGACAACGAGCACATCCCTGTCGCCATGATCACAGCTTTCGGCAAGGTCGAGGACGCAGTCACCGCGCTCAAGTACGGGGCTTTCGACTTCGTCTCGAAACCGGTTGATCTGGAAGTGCTGAGAAATCTCGTCCGAACGGCCCTGAAACTGCGCCAGGATGACGAGGAAAAATCCGGCGCTGAAACCCGAGACGGCGAGACGAAAGCCAAGACCTCAGAGCAGGTGCCTGCAAGCAGTGAGCCGAAAACAGCAGGTGGCGATGGTGAAGAACGGTCTCTTTTGCTGCAGCGGCTGATCGGAAAATCGGAGGCCATTGCCAAGGTCCGCCAGACCATCGTCAAGCTCGCCAGGAGTCAGGCGCCGGTTCTGATCAGCGGCGATTCCGGCACCGGCAAAGAACTCGCCGCGAAGCTGATCCATGATCTCGGCCCGCGGGCGGAACAACCCTTCATCGCCGTCAACTGCGGCGCCATTCCGGGTGAGCTGATGGAAAGCGAGTTCTTCGGCCATATGAAAGGCAGTTTCACCGGCGCGGACAGCGACAAGGAAGGCCTCTTCGAGGCCGCCCAGGGTGGCACGCTGTTTCTGGACGAAGTTGCTGACCTGCCCTTACCGATGCAGGTCAAGCTTCTCCGCGTCATTCAGGAAAAGACCGTTCGGCCGATCGGTGGTCGCAAGGAAATTAAGATCGACACCCGCCTTCTGTCGGCTAGCCACAAGGCGTTGAAACCACTCGTCGAGGACGGATCATTCCGCAATGACCTCTATTACCGTCTAAACGTGATCGAGCTTCACATGCCTTCCCTGAGTGAACGCCGTGGAGACATCGGACTGTTGGCCAAACACTTTCTGCAGTCCATCGGTGAGCAGTGGGGCGAACCGGCTCGCGAACTTGATGACGGTGCCAAGAAGGCCTTGCAGCAGCATGCGCTTTCAGGCAACGTTCGCGAATTGATCAACATCCTGCAGCGCGCCGTGACCCTGTGCGAAGGCGACAAAATCACCGCAGAAGATCTCAGTCTCGACGGCGATCAGTCCGAATTGGAAATGAATCCCACTGATCGTCCCGATGATCGAAACCTCGACGACCATATGGAAGAGATTGAAAAACGGATTCTGGAAAGCGCTCTCAAAGAGGCGCGCTACAACAAGACTGAAGCTGCGCGACAGCTCGGAATCACCTTTCGCTCGCTGCGCTACAAGCTCAAAAAGTACGGCATCGACTGAGCGAGCGCTTTGAGAGCATGCGGAAAAAAGCTTGATGGTTTTGCCGGCCTTCGGTGGTAAAATAAAAACAGACGCAAACGCTTCACCCCTTTGCTCATGTCTACCGCTCTCCATCAAGCGACGCCCGCCGCGCGACCGTCGGCTGATTTCAATGCTCTCGAAATCAGCCAGCATACCCGCGACACCCTGTTTTGCAGCTTTGAAAAAGTAAGGGCCGTTACCGACCGCTTCAGTCGGCGCTTTTCGGCAGAAGACCAGAATTTACAGTCAATGCCGGACGCAAGCCCGCTGAAATGGCACCGAGCCCACACCAGCTGGTTTTTCGAAACCTTTCTTTTGAAAGCGCACGCGCTGGACCACGAAAGCCCGGATGAATCCTACGAATACCTTTTCAACTCCTATTACAACGGCGTTGGAACGCAGTATCCCCGAGCGCAGCGCGGGCTGATCAGTCGGCCTGATGTGGAGTCGATCGGGCGGTACCGAGAGCACGTGGATCAGGCCATGAAGGAGTTGATCACTCGAGCGGATGAAGCCCTGCTGGTCAAACTGGCGCCCCTGATCCTGCTGGGCCTCAATCACGAGCAGCAGCATCAGGAATTGATGGTGACCGATCTCAAGCACGCGCTGTCGTTCAACCCCACGCACCCGGCCTGGGCAGATCGCCCCCTGTCTGCAGCCAGACCGGATTGTTTGGGCTGGACGAATTTCGAGGGTGGGCTGCGAGAACTCGGTCACGCGGGAGAAACCTTTCACTTCGACAACGAAACCCCGCGCCATCAGGTAATGCTCCAGCCCTTTGCTCTCGCCAATCGACCGGCAACCTGCGGTGAATATCTGGCCTTCATGGACGATGGCGGCTACCGTCGGCCGGAGCTCTGGCTGTCCGATGGATGGGCCTGGCGTCGCGACCAGCAGATCGACGCGCCGCTTTATTGGTGGAACGATGACGGCTGCTGGCGGAATTACACGGCTCACGGTGGCGCCGCGATTGACCCTCATCAGCCGGTCACTCACTTGAGTTTCTACGAAGCATGGGCCTTCGCCAACTGGTCCGAAGCCCGTCTGCCAACGGAAGTGGAGTGGGAACATGCCGCCTCCGATGTGATCCCCCACGGCCATTTTGCCGACTCAGGCTGTTTTCATCCGGTGAGCGCAGGCGACAGTTCCAACATGACCCAACTGTTCGGTGATGTCTGGGAATGGACCGCATCGAGCTACGCGCCCTACCCCGGGTTTCGGCCGGTCAAGGGCACGGTGGGTGAATACAACGGCAAGTTCATGGCGAACCAGATGGTCTTGCGCGGCGGTAGCTGCGCGACCCCAGCAGGCCATGTTCGAGCGTCTTATCGCAACTTCTTTTATCCAGCGGACCGCTGGCAATTCTCGGGCATCCGACTGGCAAGAGATCTCGTATGAATGACACCGAATTCTTTCTCGGAGAAGCCCTGGCGGGCTTGTCTCAGAGCCCTCGCACCCTGCCTTGCAAATACCTCTATGACGCTCGGGGTTCAGAACTGTTCGAGGCAATCTGTGAAACCGACGACTATTACGTCACGCGCGCCGACTTGGCTCTGCACGACGCCCATCTGGAGGAAATCAGTCGATTGCTTGGCCCTGAGGTCCATGTGATCGAGTTCGGCTCTGGAGCGGGCATCAAGACACAACATTTGCTGGCCGCCCTTGACCGTCCGCGCGCTTACACTCCGATCGAAATATCCGCCGCGGCGCTGCAAGCCTCTGCCTCCGATCTGAAACAACGGTTTCCGAGGCTGGATATTCGAACGCTGCGAGCCGACTATACCCAGCCCATCGATAATCAGGAGCTCGTTCTGGACCCGCCGGCACGGCGCCGCGCGATCTATTTCCCGGGCTCCACGATCAGCAATTTCGAGCACCAGGAAGCGCGTGATTTCCTTGGAAGGATGGGCCGTATCATCAACCCAGATGGCGGCATACTCATTGGAGTGGACCTGCTCAAATCCGAACAGCGACTCCTCAGCGCCTATGACGACGCCGACGGCGTCACGGCTGAATTCAATCTGAATATCCTGCATCGTATGGTCCGCGAGCTTGACGCCGACATTGAAGTCGGTGCCTTCGATCACGAAGCGCGCTTCAATGCCGACAAGGGAAGGATCGAAATGCATCTCGTGGCCCGACATGAGACTTCCATCGGCCTTGACGGGCAGCGCTTTGCCTTTCATCAGGGCGAATCCATCCACACGGAAAACAGCCACAAGTACTCGATCGATGGCTTCAAGGCTCTGGCCGAATCGGTCGGCCTGCGGTCAGAACGCGTCTGGACCGATCCGCACGAGCTCTTCAGCATGCACTGGTTGGTGCTGGAACGCGCCTGATGCGTTGTGGCGCGTCCGTTTGGCAGCTCAATCCGTCCAACCCCAGGGGGGTGGCGGTGGGTCGACTGGCTTGCTCAGGTCGAAGTCGATCTGGAAAACGCGCGGGGTTCCCAGTCGCCTGAGCCCGTAGGTGAACGTGTTTTCGGGTTCGATCTCAATCATCCACACGTTTGAAAAAGCCGCTTCGATCAACCGCCGGGTCTGCTCGTCCGCTGGAAAATATTGAAGCGAGGCTTGTCCCCGATTTGAAGCCAAACCGCCATACATGCTGATGTCATCCGGGCTTCCGTCTTCGTGGCGATGGACGTGTCGAAGGCGGATGCGACCCTCGTCGCGGGTAAGGACCCAGGTTCTGGATCGGTCGTTGCCGACGCTAAAGGGGATTCGAATCCAGTCACGATGGCAGTCGCGCACGTGCATGACCAAGCGCTTCCCGACGAAGTCCGTTTCACCCTCGGGATGGGTGATCAGTTCGCCCTCAAACGCCTGGCCGCAGAGGTCCTCGACATGACTCCAAAAACGGTTCACCGGATCTTCGACAAGAACCACGTCGGCCCAGGCCGGAGTCAGCAGCAAGGCGGTAAAGATCAGCACATTTTTCATCGTTGAGCTCGGCTCGCTTGGAAACCGGAAAGATACCACTTCGCGAGCGCGTCTGGACTGAAGGGCATGCCCACCGGCGTCCCAACCGCATCAATCCCGCGGATCGAATAAATCGGCCGCGGTCAGAGGTCAAGCGGTTAAAATATAGGGATTGAGTCAAATCAACATCCGGAGTTTTCCACAATGACCGAACCCAAGCGCATCGCCATTACCGGCGCCGCAGGCCAGATTGGCTACCAACTCTGTTTTCGAATCGCCTCGGGCGACCTGCTAGGGCCGAACCAGCCGGTCATCCTGCAGCTGATCGAAATCGCACCAGCGCTCGATGCCCTCAGAGGCGTGGTCATGGAGCTCGAAGACGCCGCCTTTCCCCTGCTGGCGGGCGTGGAAGCGACCGCTGATCTCGAGGCTGGCTTCAAGGACGCGGATTACGCCATCTTGGTCGGCGCCAAGCCGCGAGGACCGGGCATGGAGCGGGCCGACCTGCTCAGCGAGAACGGCAAGATCTTCGGACCCCAGGGGCAAGCTCTCAATGCGGTTGCCAGCCGCGATGTGAAGGTCCTGGTCGTCGGGAATCCAGCAAACACGAACGCCTTGATCGCTCAGGCCAATGCCCCGGACCTTCCGGCCGCCAGTTTTACGGCAATGACTCGCCTCGACCACAATCGAGCGCTGGCTCAGCTGGCGCAGAAAACCGGCATTCACCACACCCACATCCGTCGGATGACGATCTGGGGGAACCATTCCTCGACCCAGTATCCGGACCTCCATGCGACCACAGTCGGCGGGCACCCTGCCCTCGAAATGAAGGGCATCAGCCAGAGCTGGTACACGGACGAATTCATACCGACGGTGCAGCAGCGTGGTGCCGCGATCATCAAGGCGCGCGGTGCCTCGAGTGCTGCTTCTGCTGCATCGGCCGCGATTGATCACATCCGTGACTGGGCTCTGGGAACCAATGGCGACAACTGGGTCTCTATGGCCGTACCATCGGAAGGCAGCTATGGCATCCAACCTGGAATCATTTACTCCTTCCCCTGCACCTGCGAGAACGGGCAATGGTCAGTGGTCCAGGGGCTTGAAATCGATGACTTTTCTCGGAACCGGATGGAGGCCACGGAAAAGGAGCTGCGTGAGGAGCGCGCGGCGGTTGAAACGTTGCTCAACTGACCCCTGGTCCAAAAAAAGGGCGCTGTCCCCACGACAACGCCCCTTCGCCTGCCCCGTAGGCTGCGCGAATTTGCAGGCCGGGTCAGCTCAGGCTGCGGTGTTTTCGAACGACCAGCATGGCCATTTCCAGCGCCTGCTCGTAATTCAAACGCGGATCGACGGTGGTCTTGTAGCAAGTTCCGAGGTCGTTTTCATTCAGTTCGCGGGCACCGCCGATGCATTCGGTAACGTTCTCACCCGTCAGCTCAAGATGAACCCCGCCCAGCCGTGATCCGCTGGCTGCATGAATTTCGAAAGCCTGCTCAACTTCCGCACGAATATTGGTGAAATTTCGCGTCTTGAAGCCATTACTGGTCTTCTCGGTGTTGCCGTGCATGGGATCGCAGATCCAGAGAACGGGAGAACCGGTGGCCTTGACCGCCTCGATCAGGGCCGGGAGATGGGAGCCGACCTTGCCCGCGCCCATGCGATGGATCAGCACGAGCCGCCCCGCCTCATTGTCTGGATTCAGGGTCCGGATCAAACCCTTCAGCCAGTCTGCACTCATTCCGGGTCCGACCTTGACACCCATCGGGTTGCGAATTCCACGGAACATTTCGACATGCGCGCCTTCAAGCTCGGCTGTGCGCATCCCGATCCATGGAAAATGAGTTGAGAGATTGAACCAACCGTACTGGCGTGGAACCTGGCGAGTCAGCGCCTGTTCATAGGGAAGATGAAGCGCCTCGTGCGAGGTATAAAAATCCACTCGCTTCAGGCTGCCGGGCTGCTGGCCGGTGATCGTTTCCATGAATTTGACCGATTGCCCGATGCTGTCGGAAATCCGATGAAATTCCGCGGCCAGCGGCGAGTGTTCGACCCAGCCCAGATCCCAATATTCAGGATGGTGAAGGTCGGCAAAGCCGCCATCGACGAGGGCTCGAACAAAGTTCATGCTCATCGCTGAGCAGGCGTGCGCCTGCAGTAATCGCGCCGGGTCAGGGCGACGGCCCTCAGGCGTGAACTCGGGTGAGTTAACGAGATCGCCACGATAGCTGGGGAGGGTCACGCCGTCCCTCGTTTCCGTATCCGCGGAGCGCGGTTTGGCGTACTGACCGGCAAATCGCCCGACTCGCAGTACGGGCATTTCCAGCCCGTGAAGCAGAATCAAAGACATCTGCAGGAGCACCTTCAATCGGTTGGCGACGATCGATGATTCGCATTCGCTGAAGACTTCGGCGCAATCCCCACCCTGAAGAAAGAAGCGCTTCCCGGCCTGTGCTTCGGCGATTTGATGCTTGAGATTAAGAATTTCCCAGGAGGTCACCAGCGGCGGCATGCCGGCCAGTTTGGCGAGCGTTGCGTTGAGCTCGCTCCGATCCTCGTAGCTGGCCTGCTGCCCGGCCGATTTCTGGCGCCAGGAATCAGGTCTCCAGCCTTGGGCGGGGGTGATGGGCTTGAGGTGATCAGTCATGACTAGGTCTCGGAGTTTTCCTTATTGAATCGGATTGTTGCCAACGAAATCAAATGCTTCGCTTGAACAGAGCAGGCAGGATAAACAATGTCAGAGCAACATACCAGATCAAGGTCCAGGCCGGCATCGAGAGCCCCAGAAAAGTCCAGGACACCTGGGCACAGTCACCGCTCGCGGTAAACGCCTCGGTCAGGATTTCGCTCCAGGTGAATTCAAAGCTCATCATCGTTGGCCAGTCTGCCCCACAGCCACCCATTGGATCGGGCGGTGCATTCTGCAGCCGGACGTGCTGAGTTGCGGTCACAATTCCCCAGATCGCACCGCCGAGGTAAGGCACGCCGTATAGCCAGCGCTTCCAGTCGACGGGATGGTGCAGCGCCAGCCCCAGAGCGGTCACAGCCATGATCATGAAACCGAACCGCTGCAGCATGCACATCGGACAGGGTGCCAGCTCAAGAACGAACTGCGCGTAATAGGCGTAAGCCAGCAGGCCAACGCAGGCCACTACGATCAGCACGTAGGGCCAACGGGAATGATAGAACGGTTTCAGCATAAAGATCTTCTCAAAGGATGGTTGCCCCTAAGACGCCGAACGGGGCCGGTTGTTCAACGCTTCTCGCCGGTTTGAATCAGAGCGGTGACTTCATTCATACGCATCCAGATCCTTCGCGAACAAGGCAGCGAGTTCTCTGAACGCCTTGAATTCCAGATGATTTCCGCTGGGGTCTGCGACAAACATGGTGGCCTGCTCGCCCTTGCGTCCCTTGAAACGCACGGTCGGCTCGATCACAAAGTTCAATTCGACCGCTCTGAATTTCTCAACGAGCTGTTCGAAGCGAACCCAATCGAGAATCGGTCCGAAGTGACTGGCGGGCACCGCGTGACCGTCGACGTCATTGCGCTGGCCGGACGGGTGCCGATCGGCCTCGACTCGATGCAGCACCAGTTGGTGACCGAAGAAATCGAGGTCCACCCAGTGCTCCGACCGTCGCCCGATTGGACATTCGAGCAGATCAGCGTAAAAAGACAGAGTGTCGTCCAGATCGACGACCGGAAGCGCCAGATGAAAGCGGGGATACGGATCGGTCGGCAGATGCTGACGATTCAACTCAGCCATTTCAACACCCGGGTCTTGAAATTGGTGTAGGGCGCGAAGCGGATTGCGATCTCCGGCCACCGTGCACGGCGCATCACCGCCTTGAGGTGACTCAGGCGATCAAAGCCAGCCTGCCCGTGGTAACTGCCAATACCGGATTCACCGACCCCACCGAAGGGCAAATCGGGAACCGACATGAAGAAGATCACATCGTTGATCAGCATGCTGCCGGCACTGACCTGATCGACGAACTGGCGTTCGCTTTGGGCGCGGCGAGTGAAAAAATAGGCCGCCAGAGGCTTCTCCCGCCGACGAATGAAATCGATCGACGCATCGAGGCTGTCGCAATCCAGGATCGGCAAAATCGGGCCGAAGATTTCTTCCTTCATGATTGGATCGCTGTCGCTGACTCCAGTAAGTACTGTGGGTGCAATGCGTGTCGATGCCCTGTCTGTCTCACCGCCGATCGCAATGTTTCCCGACTCCAGATAGGCAGTCAACCGATCAAAGTGACGACGGTTGATGATCTTGCAATAGTCTGCGTTGTTCAGGCGATCGGACCCGTACATGCGCTCCAGCTCGCTGCCCATGGCCTCGACCAGGCCTTGGCGATCATCCGGATGCACCAGCACATAGTCCGGTGCAATGCAGGTCTGGCCCGCGTTGAGGGTCTTGCCCCAGATCAGGCGGCGCGCGGCTGACTTCAGATCGGCCCCCTTGTCCACCACGCAGGGACTCTTACCGCCCAGCTCGAGGGTCACCGAGGTCAGATGCTCGGCGGCGGCTCGCATGACGATGCGCCCGACCGCAGCGCCACCGGTGTAGAAGATGTGGTCGAATCGAAGCTTGAGAAGTGCGGTCGTTTCATCGACCGCTCCCTCGACCACTCGGACTGTCCGCTTGTCCAGATACTTCGGCACCAGCTCGGCGATCAACCTCGAGCTGTTCGCTGCGATTTCCGATGGCTTGAGTAGCGCTGCATTGCCGGCCGCCAGGGCGGGGATTAGCGGGCCGAACAGGAGTTGAATCGGGTAGTTCCAGGCGCTCATGATCAGGATCACGCCGAGCGGTTCGGGCTGAACCCAGCTCGTTCCGGGCTGCGCGATCAGGGGTGTCACGACCCGCCGGCGGCGGCTCCAACGCGACAGGCGATGGCGAGCATGCTTGATTTCACTGTAAAGCAATCCAATCTCGAGCTGCACCTCATGGGGCGGTTTGTTCAAGTCTTCAGCCAGAGCACGCTCGATCAAGGGCTCGTTGTCTTTCATCAGCGATTCGAGCGCATCCAGCTGTTCTCGACGCCACCTCAGCGGCCGCGTCAACCCTGCATCGAAGGAATCGCGCAGGGAGGACAGGAGTTCGGGGAACTGATCAATCTCGCTCATAAGACAGGCAACTTGCTCAATACTTGGGAACTGTCTCCATAGTATCTCAAACCCCTCTGCGCAAAGGATGCCCCAAAGCATTTGCGAGCAGCGGAAATCGATCGGCCCTTGCAAGCGCAGATCGCACCTGCAGCGATTCACAGCACGCCTGCAAGCATAGTGCGATACCCTTGACCTTTCACCACATCGACGCCCCTACCCGTGTCCAGAACGCTTCTGATCGCAAACTCTCACAGCGGATCCGATGGAGACTCCCTGTCCGAAGCATTGCAGCAGCTCCAAGGATCGGTCGAGACCACTTGGATTGAGCCGTCGGACGATCTGCCCGCCAAAATTCGTGAAGCAAGTCCAGAGGTCGATCGGATCATTGTGTGCGGCGGTGACGGAACGGTCAATCGAGCCCTGGATGCGCTCGTCGAAGCGGGCCTCCCCGTGGGTCTCGTCCCGACCGGCACCGCCAATGACCTGGCCCGATCGCTCGGCATCCCCGCCGATCCATTGCAGGCGATGCAGATTATCAACAACGGACATCAGCGTAAGATCGACATCGCACGCGTCAACGGTATCAGCTTCGTCAATGCGCTGGGCATGGGGCTGGGGCCTGAAACCACGCGCGAAATGGACAGCGATGAGAAATCGACGTTCGGCGTCGGTGCCTATCTTCTGGGTCTGCTCCGTGCGCTACGAAAGATCCCTCGCTTCAATGCTCGCATCGAGTCTGACGGACTCGACCGGAAAGGACGGTACGTTCAGATCACAGTCGCCAACGGCATTCATTACGGCGGCGGCATGACCGTGTCCGATCAGGCACGGCTGGACGATGCAAGGCTGGATGTCCTGCTGGTCAAGGCAAAAAGCCGATGGAAGCTGTTTGCCAACGGGCTCAAATTCAAGACCGGGTTCGTCGACAATTCAGAAGTGCTTGAGCACTGGCAGTGCCGCAAGATCAGGATCGAAACCGACCCGGCGCTCGAAGTGACCGCCGATGGTGAGTTTTTGACCCAGACGCCGTTGACCTGCGAGGTCATTCCCGGCGTCTTGAGAATTCTGGCGCCCCCCAAGCCGGACTGACGCATGTCGAATTCCGTTTTTCTCAATCCTCTGGAGCAGGATCTGGTCGAACTTGACCGTCACTTGCTCGCCATCATCAAGCGCTACCAGCACGTCGAGCAACGACTGACTGAACAGCAGCTGGGTTCGGTTGGCGAAACGGTGCGAGCACGATTACAAAAACTTGAGGCAGAGCACGAGGACTTCAGACGCTCACTGAAAGCGCGCGACCTTCTTCCCCATGGGCCCGAGGCCGACCTGGAGGACATCAAGCGGGGGTTCGCGTCGCTCAGAGCCTGGATAGAAAGCGACCAGACCCAGGCCCTGCTCACCTGGCTGATTGAGACCGAGCAGGCATGGCAGGAGACATTGAGCAACTTCAGATCGAATGAACTGAAAGACTCTCAGATCAAGCCCCTGTATGAGAGCGCGCTGGCGTCAATCGACGCACTCAAGAAGCATCAGGACGAGGATTGAGATGTTCGGTGCTGCCTGCGGCGCCCGCTTTTCGCGCTGCAAGCGCTATCGCTACGCGCTCTGGCGGTGCTGGGACAGCATGCGTCAGCCTGTGGTGATCATCGGCCTGAACCCCTCCACCGCAGACGCCCGCAACAACGATCCGACCATTCGCCGCTGCATCCGTTTTGCTCGCGACTGGGGCGCCGGTGGCCTGATCATGATCAACTTGTTCGCCTTTCGTGCCACCGATCCCTCGGACCTGAAACAGGCCGCTGACCCCGTCGGCCCGCGCAACGATTTCTGGATCCGCCGAAGCTCCAAGGTTGGGGCCACACTGGTCGCGGCATGGGGCAATCATGGTGACTGGATGGGCAGATCGAACCTGATGCGCCGTCGATTCGGTCCGCGCCTGCAGATACTGCGCTTGAACCAGGGCGGACAACCCGCCCATCCCCTCTATCTGCCCGCTCGACTTCGGCCAATGCCCTGGAGCGAACAGACTCACTGCGCTTGAGCTCAGCGGCGGCGAGAGACCACCTGCAAGGCCGGCCCGCGCACCAGGGGTTTTTATTCTCAGCAGACCGGCATTGCCGGTGACGGGAACGGACCGCAGTCGGATCGGCGCGGCAGGAGCGGGCTGGCTGTGAAGGGCCGCCGTGCCCCCTGTCTTCACCTATCAGACGTCCGTCGCTTCTGGCCATCTGCCGATGAAGAATGGATTGGCAGGCCTCGACTTCATGGCGGTCGCTGCGTTGAAGCAATGACCTCGGTTTGACAGCGATGACGGAATGTATAGTATTGATAATCGTTCGCATTTCTATTAACATCTACTGTCGATCTTGTCCTCATGCCACCTGTCGAGAGCCAGAAAGCCAATGCCTGCAATCTCACCCACTCCCTCCCTGTTCGCGCTGCCTGCCGCACTTCTGCTGACCGCCTGCGCCACCACAATCCCGACGACAGCTCCGCCCGGCGAACACAGGGTTGAACCACCGGGTCTATCATCGCCGCCGATCGCTGATCGGGACGCGATTTTGGCGATGGCCGGGGAATACGTGGTGACCTTCGCCTTCGATGAAACCGTGGCACTTGAAGCGGGCTATGAGCGCAGGCCGCCCAAGCGCAGCGGCGCATCCGAACTCGTCATCGTGGTCGAGGACGAGCCCGGCCAGATCGTGCTGCAGCACCTGCTCCTGGTGGGTGGTTCGGACGGCAATCGAGTGATCAAGCACTGGCGACAGGACTGGACCTATCAAGCCGAACAGCGCCTGGAGTTTGTGGACGATCAAACCTGGCGGCTTGTGGAGCTTGATCCGGAGCGGTCACAAGGATCCTGGACACAGTGCGTTTTTGAGGTCTCGGACGCTCCGCGCTACTGCGGCACCGGAAGCTGGAACCACCGTTACGGCAACGCCACCTGGACCTCAGACCGGACCTGGCGCCCCCTGCCCCGTCGGGATTACACCATCCGCGAGGACTACACTGCATTGAACGTCGAGAACCGCCACACGATCACGCCCGAGGGCTGGACCCACGAGCAGGACAACTCGAAAGTCGTCCGCGTCAATGGACAGACCGAGGCTGTGCTGGTGCGCGAATTCGGCTTCAACAACTACATTCGAAACGAAGACACCGACTTCAGCGCCGCCTATGACTACTGGAACGAAACCAAGGGCTACTGGGCACAGGTGCGCCGGACCTGGCAAGACCACTACAATTCCGGCGGAGTGATCCTGGCCACGGAGGTCGACGGCATGCCGATCATCGATGGCTTGTTCGAACTGGCCGCTCAGGCGAGCGCCGATACGATGCCGACCCAGGCCGACATTGACGCCGTCTTTAACAACCACGTGGTCACGCTCGGCCGCGGAGGGCGGGTGGCCACCAACTGATAACAGCGCCGGGAAGCGCTCGGTAGTGAGGCCGCGAAGGTCCGTCCTTCGCGGCCTTTTTCATGCACTTGCTAGGGGCAGGCTCTGGTCCGTTCAGACTCGGTTTTCAGCGAAGCTGCGAGTCCTTGCTACCGCGGCGATTGATTCCTGCCGATCGATCCTCCGCATCCATCTCGGCTTGACACTCAATGCAATAGCGGACCCCGGGAACAGCCCTACGACGCGCCTGGGGAATCGTGGTTCCGCATTCTTCACAGTCCTCGCGCGAGGGTCCTTGCGCAAGCTTCGTTCGCGCCCGGCGCACGGCATCTTCGACCGTGGCATCGATCTGTTCCTGCACCGCGCCGTCCTTGGCCCAACCGGTGGCCATTTCAGGACGTCCCGGTCGGGTTGGGTGCGCCGAATTCTAATCGGATTAACTGCACCGGCTGCCCCGCCTCAAACCGGACGTGGAACAAGCGATTGTAGGTCTGTTCGCTCAGCGTATCGACCTGTTTTCCGGTCAGACTGTAAATGATTCGCGGGATCGTATTGCTGTGTCCGATCAACAGTACCGTGTTGCCGCAGTGCTTGGCGTTCAGATCCAAAATGATGTCTTCGACGTGTTCATCGACCGAGCGCAAATCGGTCGAAAGCACGGTCACAGGCACGCCTGTCGCATCGACCAGCGGCTTGGCGGTCAATTGAGTGCGCTGCCATTGGGTCACATAAATCGCGTCCAGCGCCACATCGGCCAACGCTTCACGCAGGGCTTCGGCCCGGGCGAGGCCAGCATCGCTCAGGCCCGGGTCCCGTCCATCAAGCTTCTCGGCATGGCGAGCCAGATAGATTGAGGAGCCTGCAAGATTCGAACAGACCTGCGCTGCCAGCCCTGGCGTCACAAGCAGCAGTGCCAGAAGCGCGCCTGCCGGGCCAAGCTGAAAAGAGTTGCTGATTCGATCCATCGTTGTGATCCTAAATTATCAAAGCGCTGCGGCCAGACGCGTCCCCTGATCGATCGCGCGCTTGGCGTCAAGTTCTGCCGCCACGTCGGCCCCGCCGATCAGGTGGGTTCGGACACCGGCCTGGTCCAGCGCCTCAGAAAGCTCCCGATTGGGGATCTGGCCAGCACAGATAATGACATTGTCGACCTGAAGACACCGTTCCGCGTCTCCGATCCGGATGTGCAGACCCTGGTCATCGATCCGATCATAGATCACTCCGGAAAGCATCTCCACACCGAATTTCTTGAGCGAGGTCCGATGAATCCAGCCCGTGGTCTTGCCGAGTCCGGCACCGGGCTTCGTGGTCTTTCGCTGAAGCAGATAGATTTGACGCGCCGGCGATGGGAAATTGGACTCGAGACCTTCCACGCCCCCACGACGATCCAGGTCGGTGTCCACGCCCCAATGACGAAAGAATTCCTCGGCCCCGGGCTCGTCGGGATTGGGGCGCTCAGGCACTTCGGCGTGGACCAGAAACTCGCTGACATCGAAACCGATACCACCAGCGCCGATCACCGCCACCGTCTTACCCACTGGCTTGTCGCGGCGCAGAACGTCCACATAGCTGAGGACCTTGGGATTGTCCTGTCCTGGAATTCTCGGGTCGCGTGGCGTCACGCCGGTCGCGATGATAACCTCGTCAAAACCCTGGTCATCGAGTAGCGCTGCGTCAGCCCGAGTGTTCAACCGAAGTTCGATGCCCAGCCGTTCGATCTGGCGGCCGAAATAGCGAAGCGTTTCGACGAATTCTTCCTTGCCCGGCACCCTCAGTGCCATGTTGAACTGGCCGCCGATGCGATCGGCCTGATCGAACAGGGTGACTGAATGCCCCCGCTCGGCCGCCGTGGTGGCCGCGGCCAGGCCGGCGGGGCCAGACCCGACCACCGCGATCGATTTTTTGCTCTCGGCAGGCGTGATCTTCAGCTCAGTCTCGTGTGCGGCACGCGGGTTGACCAAACAGCTCGCCACCTTGTTCTGAAAAACATGATCCAGACAAGCCTGATTGCAGCCAATGCAGGTATTGATCTCGTCGGCACGGTTCTGTTCAGCCTTGATCACCCAATCGCTATCGGCCAAGAAAGGGCGCGCCATGGAAATCATGTCGGCATCCCCGCGTGCGAGCACCTCTTCTGCGGTGTGCGGCATGTTAATTCGGTTGGTGGTCACCAAGGGGATGGACACCGACCCGCGCAACTTTCGCGTCACGAAGGTAAAGGCGGCCCGCGGAACCGAGGTCGCGATCGTGGGAATTCGGGTCTCGTGCCAACCGATCCCGGTGTTGATGATGCTTGCCCCCGCCTGTTCAATGGCCTTGCCCAGCTCGACGACTTCATCCCAGCTGTTGCCGTCGGCCAGCATGTCGAGCATGGAGAGGCGATAGATGATGATGAATTCCGAGCCAACGGCCTCGCGCACCCGGCGCACGATTTCGACCGGCAAGCGCATCCGGTTCTTGAACGCGCCCCCCCATTCGTCGTTGCGATGGTTGGTCCGGGGCACCAGGAACTGATTGATGAAATAGCCCTCTGAACCCATGACTTCAACGCCATCGTAGCCGCCGTGCTGTGCCAGCTTCGCGCAGCGCACGAAATCATTGATCTGCCGCTCCACCCCGCGCCGCGAAAGCGCCTTCGGCTTGAACGGACTGATCGGCGCTTTGATTGCCGAGGGTGCGACCGTGAACGGGTGATAGCCGTAGCGACCGGCGTGCAGAATTTGCATGCAGATTCGACCGTTGGCTTCGTGAACCGAATCGGTCATGCGCCGATGCCGGCGGGCCTCTAAGCGATGGGTCAGTTTGGAGGCCAGTGGCGCCAAAGATCCTCGCCGATTCGGCGCGATCCCACCCGTGACCATCAGACCAACGCCACCCTCTGCACGATCAACGAAATAACGCGTCAGTCGCGGCCAGTTCCACAGGCGATCCTCCAACCCGGTGTGCATCGAGCCCATTAGAATCCGATTCGGCAGGGTCACATGACCAAGATCCAGGGGCTGGAAAATATGCGGGTAAGCAGATTCGATCGGACTCAAGGCGGGGCACCGTACGGCAAGGTATGGCCAACGATTATAGGGACATCGGGCCAGAAACCAAACGTTGGATCCTCATCCTCGGCTCCAACGCCGATAAATGGCGACACCCTGCCTTGTGTCGACTGTTCAGGCAAGCCGGCAGAAGCGCTCAATTCGATGCCGGCACGAGTCGCAGGATCTTGCCGTTGGCCTCGTCAGTGGCGACATAGATCGCACCGTCAGGACCCTGGACAACGTCACGAACCCGTGCACCGATCGGCAACCATTCTTCGGCAACCACCCGGTCTGTATCCATGACCAGCCGAGACAGGCGTTCAGTCGCCAGCCCACCGATAAAGGCATCGCCTTGCCAATGGGGAAATTCACTGCCGGTGTAAAAGGTCATACCAGCCGGCGCAAGGACCGGATCCCAATAATAAACCGATGGGATGAGGTCATCTCTTTCCACGATGCCCTCACCGATCTCATCGCCGTTGTATTCGATGCCGTGGGTCACCGTCGGCCAACCGTAGTTCGCGCCAGCCTGAGGATTGTTGAGCTCATCACCACCACGCGGACCGTGCTCCACCGTCCAGAGCTGACTGGTTTCTGGGTGCAGCGCCGCGGCCTGAATATTTCGGTGGCCATAGGACCAGACTGCAGGTGCGCCGTCCTGTCCGTCAGCGAACGGATTATCGGGGGGGATCGATCCGTCCGGAGCGATCCGAATCACGGTGCCGATGTGATTCATCGGATTCTGAGCCTCGGTCCGAATTTCCGCGTTCATGCGGTCCCCGAAAGTGACGAAAAGGTGACCATCGGGATGGAACACGATGCGCGAACCGTAGTGCCCACGAGAATCGAAGGAGGGCCGCTGGCGGAAAATAACGGCGACATCCTCCAGTGCACTGCCGTCGTCGCTCAAACGGGCTCGACCAACCGCAGTTCGACTGGCGTCGCCATCGCTTTCGGCAAAGGTCATGAAGATGTGCCGGGTTTCACTGAAATCCGGAGCCACAGCCACGTCCAGCAGACCGCCCTGGGAACGGCCTGGGGAGTGTACTTCGGGAACGTTCGCAATTGGGTCGGAAACTTCTCCATCTGCAGAGATCATCCGCAAAACGCCCCGTTTTTCCGTCACCAGCATGCGCCCGTCAGGCAGGAAATCCAGTGCCCATGGATTTTCCAGTCCATCGGCCACGGTCTCCAGCGTCCACGCATCGGTAGCCTCGGGCCTGGGTGCCCGGGTCTGCCCCTCAAAGACGGGCTTGAGCTGTGGTGCGTTGGGTTCGCGTGTTTCTTCCGGCATGGCGTCCTGGTCTGCCGAGCCACTCTGCCCAGGGTCGCCTGCGCTGCTTGTCACACCGACCGGAGAGGCCAGGGTGCCGGGCGCATCGTTGCTCAAGGCCGGCTCCTGCATAGTCTCGTCAGCACCGTTGCAAGCCGTCAGGGTCAAAGCCAGGGACAGCAGTAAAAGGGCTTTCATTTCTGATTACTCCTCGAAGGTGGGATTTGCCAAACCATTGGTAAAGAATAGCAGTCAGCGATCAACATCGAATTCCCTGTGGGCTTCGGATCCTGCCGGGTCTCCAGTCAGGTCGGCAGGCCGCCATCTCCGCGACACTCGTTGTTTTCTGCTCCGTCGGTTTCCGCTCCGTCGGTTTCCGCTCCGTCGTCATCACCCTCGTTTTTCGAGCGCTGTGGCAATGACTCGAGGTGCTCCATGATCCGACCTTTCAGAGGCTCGAGCCCTTGCCTTGCAACCGCCGAGATCGCAAACCAGGGACCGGCCCAGGCCAGACGATCAACGATATCCAAGCACCGCGCCTTGACTTCATCGTCGGTCAGCTGATCGGTTTTGGTCAGAATCAGCCAGCGCTCACGTTCGGCCAGTCCGGCATCGAACGCCTCCAGCTCCTGCTCAAGAATTCTGACCTGATCGACCGGATCAGCCTGATCGATGGGCGCAATGTCAACCAGATGCAGCAGCAAACGAGTTCGCTGAAGGTGCTTGAGGAAACGGATCCCAAGACCGGCGCCACCTGCTGCTCCCTCAATGATGCCGGGAATATCGGCGATGACAAAACTGCGTCCCGGCTCAAGGCTGACGACGCCCAGATTGGGGTGTAGCGTCGTGAAGGGGTAATCCGCGACCTTCGGGCGAGCGGCTGATACGGCGCTGATCAGGGTCGACTTTCCCGCATTGGGAAAGCCCAGCAGCCCGACGTCCGCCAGCACCCGCAGCTCCAGTGACAGATCGCGCTCCTCGCCCGGTGTGCCCGGCGTGGACTGACGGGGGGCTCGGTTAACAGACGATTTGAAATGCGTGTTTCCGCGCCCCCCCTCGCCTGCGCGAGCGACCAGGATGCGCTGATCATGGTCGGTCACCTCGCCGATGATCTCGCCAGTTTCCCCTGCCCTAATGATCGTTCCAAGCGGTATTCGAATCTCGATATCCGGTGCGGACTTTCCGCTTCGTTCACGCCCGGCACCCGGCGTGCCGTTACGGGCCTTGAAATGTCTTGCATGCCTGAAGTCGGCGAGCGTATTCAGACCAGAATCCCCGACCAGCCAGACGCTCCCTCCGCGTCCGCCGTCACCGCCGTCGGGCCCACCTTTCGGAATGTACTTTTCGCGCCGGAAACTCACTGCACCCTGCCCGCCCTTGCCAGCCGCTACATGGATTTGTGCTTCATCAACAAATTTCATGAAATCACCTTTTTAGCGTCAGCTTGGCTTGGAAGTCTGCCGGTGGATACAAAAAAGCCCCGCGTCCGGCGGGGCTTTCTCATCGGGCACAAGCCTGCGAGATCAGTCGTTCGGCTGGACCGAGACAAATTTTCGTTTTGGCTTTCCGCGCTCTTCGAAGCTGACCTGCCCGTCGGTCAGGGCGAACAGCGTGTGGTCACGACCCACCTTGACGTTGGCGCCAGCGTGGAACCGAGTGCCGCGCTGGCGCACTAGGATGTTTCCAGCAACGACGTGTTCGCCGCCGTAGTGCTTGACGCCGAGAAATTTCGGATTTGAATCACGGCCGTTTCGCGTTGAGCCGCCTGCTTTTTTATGCGCCATATTACTTAGCCCTCGATTCCGGTAATCTTAATGTCAGTGTAATACTGGCGGTGACCCATTTGCTTCATGGAATGCTTGCGACGGCGGAATTTGACGATCCGGATCTTGTCGCCGCGGCCGTGGTCAACGACTTCAGCCGTCACCTTGCCGCCGTCGACGAGCGGGACACCGATGCGCACATCGTCGCCCTGACCAACCATGAGGACCTGATCGAGTTCGAGCGTCGAACCTTTCTCTAATTCGAGCTTTTCAACGCGAATGACATCGCCCTCGCGGGCCCGATATTGCTTTCCACCGGTGGAAAAAACCGCGTACATGACCGTTACTCCAGAAAACACTACTGTTAAGAGCGGGAATTCTACCGGAGCCAGCACAGGTTGGTCAAGCAGAAACCTTCACACGCTCCACCGACACCGCCGCCAGACCATCGGCATTCAGGACAGTCGCGAAGCGAGACTTTCGATCCTGCATCTTTTTGCGCCGTAGTCACCCTCGGCGCTATAGTAATCGGCTTGTTCGCAGCGGCTCCCCTCAACATGAAAATGATTTCCGTAAAGGGTGCCCGCACCCACAACCTGGCCAACGTCGACATCGAACTGCCGCGCGACCAGTTGATCGTCTTCACCGGCCTGTCCGGGTCCGGCAAATCCTCGCTGGCCTTCGATACGATCTATGCCGAGGGCCAGCGCCGTTATGTCGAGTCCCTGTCGGCCTATGCGCGCCAGTTTCTCTCCATGATGGAGAAACCCGACGTCGACCATATCGAAGGGCTGTCGCCGGCCATCTCGATCGAACAGAAGGCCGCGAGCCATAACCCGCGCTCTACCGTGGGCACGGTCACCGAAATCCACGACTATCTGCGGCTAATGTACGCGCGGGTTGGCACTCCCCGCTGTCCCGACCACGGTAGGGAGTTGGATGCGCAGACCGTGTCGCAGATGGTCGACTCGGTCCTGGCGCTGCCAGAAGGCAGCAAGATCATGTTGCTGGCACCGGTCGTGCGCAACCGCAAGGGGGAACACCTTCAGCTGCTGGAAAACCTTCGGGCCCAGGGATTCGTTCGCGCTCGGGTCAATGGCAAGGTGATCGATCTTGACGATGAACTGCCCAAGCTCGCACTGCGCCGCAAGCACAGCATCGATGCTGTCGTCGACCGTTTCCGCGTGCGCGAGGACCTTGGCCAGCGTCTGGCCGAGAGCTTCGAGACCGCGCTCACCCTGGCCAGCGGCATCGCAGTGATCGCTCCCATGCCAGGAACCGAAGACGATGGCCCGGCGGAATTGCTGTTTTCGTCGCGCTTCGCCTGCCCGGTCTGCGACTACAGTTTGTCCGAGCTGGAGCCTCGGATGTTCTCCTTCAACAACCCCAATGGCGCCTGCGAGGCTTGTGACGGCCTGGGGGTCAGCGAATACTTCGATCCAGACCGGGTGATCGCCAATCGCTCCCTGTCGCTGGCCGGCGGCGCGGTCCGAGGTTGGGATCGCCGGAATGCCTATTATTTCCAGCTGATTCAATCGCTGGCCCGCCACTACGACTTCGATGTTGAGACGTCTTTCGACCATCTTCCGGAAGCGATCCAGACCATCGTCCTGCATGGGTCAGGCAGCGAAAAGATTGCATTCCGTTACCTGTCAGACAGCGGCAGCCAGACCCGCAAGCATCCGTTCGTGGGAATCATCCCGAATCTCGAACGGCGCTACCGTGAAACCGATTCGCGGATCGTCAGAGAGGAACTGGCCCGCTACATATCCCGCCAACCCTGTCCGATGTGCAAGGGACAGCGCCTGAATCAAGCCGCCAGGCATGTGTTCATCGATGACCACAATCTACCCGAGATCTCGAGCTGGTCGGTCGACAACTGCCTGGCATTTTTCGAGCAACTGGATCTGGCCGGCTGGCGCGGTGAAATCGCCGGCAAGATCCTCAAAGAGGTCTGCGAACGGCTGACCTTTCTGGTCAATGTCGGACTGGACTATCTGACCCTGGATCGGCAAGCCGATACGCTATCGGGCGGCGAGGCCCAGCGGATCCGGCTGGCCAGTCAGATCGGTGCCGGGCTGGTTGGCGTGATGTACGTCCTTGACGAGCCTTCCATCGGCCTGCATCAGCGCGATAACAGCCGCCTGCTCGAGACCCTGACCCGCCTGCGTGATCTTGGCAACACGGTGATCGTGGTCGAGCACGATGAAGATGCGATCCGCTCGGCTGACCATGTCGTCGATATCGGTCCCGGCCCAGGCGTTCACGGCGGCCAGATCGTGTTCAGCGGCGACCCAGCCGGACTCGTCGACTGCAAGCAATCGCTGACCGGGGATTACTTGTCCGGCCGCAAGGCCATTGACATACCGAAAACCCGGGCAAAGGTCGACAAGAAACGGGTTCTCAAACTCGAGGGCGCCAGCGGTAACAACCTTCAGAACGTCAAGCTGGAGATCCCTGCGAGCCACTTTGTCTGCGTCACCGGCGTTTCTGGATCCGGCAAATCGACACTGATCAACGATACGCTCTACCGACTGCTGGCGCGAGACCTTAACGGCGCTTCGGCCAATCCGGCCCCGTTCACCAAGGCGACGGGCCTCGATCTTTTCGACAAGGTGGTCGACATCGATCAGAGTCCGATCGGCCGCACACCACGGTCCAACCCGGCCACCTATACGGGCCTGTTCACGCCGATTCGCGAGCTGTTCGCCGGCACTCAGGAGGCGCGAGCTCGAGGCTACAAACCCGGCCGCTTCTCCTTCAACGTCAAGGGGGGGCGCTGTGAAGCCTGTCAGGGCGACGGCATGATCCGTGTCGAAATGCATTTCCTGCCCGACATCTTTGTGCCCTGCGATGTCTGTCACGGCAAGCGCTACAACCGAGAAACCCTGACCGTCCACTACAAGGGCAAGACGATTCACGAGGTCCTGCAGATGACCGTCGAGGATGCCCTGCCGTTCTTCGAAGCCGTGCCGACCGTAGCGCGCAAGCTGCAGACACTGATGGACGTCGGCCTGAGCTACATCCAGCTTGGCCAGAGCGCCACGACCCTGTCGGGCGGCGAAGCCCAGCGCATCAAGCTGGCGCGCGAGTTGTCAAAACGTGACACCGGAAACACGCTCTACATCCTCGACGAGCCGACAACAGGGCTGCATTTCCACGACATCAAACAGCTTCTGGCCGTTCTCCACCGCCTGCGTGACGAAGGCAACACCGTAGTCGTGATTGAGCACAACCTCGATGTGATCAAAACCGCCGACTGGATCATCGACCTCGGACCGGAAGGCGGTCATGGCGGAGGACGGATAATCGCCAGCGGCAGCCCAGAAAAGGTGGCCCGGACCACGGGCTCATGGACCGGCGATTATCTGGCGCCGATCCTTGGGATCAAGCGCAAGAAGAAAGCAAGCTAGGGAAGCATCAGGAGGACCCTGCGCGCTTTCTCAGCAGCCAGACGAAGACGGCCCAGTCGTAGAGGAAATGAGCAAGGATTGGGACGAGCAGGTTATCGGTCCAGACATAGAGGCCCCCAAAATACAGGCCCATCAGAGCAGTGATCACGAAATAGGTCCGCGTCATGGCGTGGGCCAGGCCGAACAGCAGCGAGGTCAGCAGCAGGGCCGGCCAGAGCCCGAGCAGTCCCTCGAGACCGACCTGGATCACGCCTCGGAACAGCAGCTCTTCGAAGACCCCGGCAAACAGCGCAATCAGAAAGATGCCACCGGCTGAGATTCCCTCGAACAGGGGAATCAGTTTTTGCTCGACAAAATTGCGACTCTCGACCAGCCAGTCGAGCCGACTCGTCTCAAACCAGATCATCATCAAGAGCATGGGAATCGTGGCCAGGATCCCCCAGCCAACCGCCGTCAGCAGGTTGTCCGAAAATGCCGTAGCCAGCGAGACCCCTGTCAGCCAGGCCAGGATCAATGCCAGCGCCCCAAGTGCCGCCTCGAAGCCGAGCATGCGATAAAGCATGCCGCTCGGTGAAGCTCTAGTGGTCTCGAAATCCAATGCTTGTCCTGCCTCGTTCAATCGATGGACCGATGGGCTCTTTTTGATCAACCGCAAGACCATCCGCTATGATGGCGACCGTTTCCCTGATGTCGAATAAAAGCCTATGAGCGCCAAGTTTCGCATGCCACTCGAAGTCCGATGGGGCGACATGGATGCCTTCGGCCACGTCAATAGCGGCGCCTATCTTGCCTATCTGGAGGAGGCCCGGGTTCGGTGGATGGACTCCGTGCCAAGTCACTGGCAGAGCGACGAGACCGGCCCGGTCGTGGCCAACATCTCCCTCAACTACCGTCACGCCATCCACTGGCCGGCCGAGATTGAGGTCACGCTTAAGGCGCTTTCGCCGGGCCGATCCAGCATCAAACTCGAACACGAAATTCGTGCGCAGGTCAACCCTCCCGAGGAAAATCCTGGCCAGGGAACACTGTATGCCGATGCCACCGTCACGCTGGTCTGGATTGACAAGAACAGCGGCGATTCCGTGCCGCTTCCCGGCGCGATCCGCGAACTTGCGGCCAAAGATTGAGCCCGTCGCACGCTCCAGGGCGCACGGTGGGATGACGTGGCTCAATCCTTCGATAGACGGTCGGCAAGTCGTTTCAGGCTGGCCTGCGTGGCTGGGTCGAACCAGCCCTCAACGAATGCATCGGTATTGATCCCTCCCGGCGCGTCGAACAAGGCAGCCAGATCCGCTCGGCAAAGTGCTCGCGTCTGCCTGAGCGCATGCGCAGGCATATCAAGGCTGGACTGGAGCCAGCGCACACTTTGATCGACCACGTCGCTCAGAATGACCATTTCGTCGACCAGCCCGACGGCAAGCGCCTCGTCGGTTGAAATCATCCGTCCCGCCAGGAGATGACGCTCTGCCGGATAAGGCCCGATCAGGCGGGCCAGCGCCTGCTGGATCACCGGCGGGACGACCAGGCCGACCTCGACCTCATTCAGGCCCAGGCGATAATCTCCCTTGGCCAGGACGCGATAATCGCAGAACAGGGCGATCACCGTTCCACCGGCAGGACTATGCCCGGTCAATGCGGCGCAAATCATTAGCTCCGACCGAGCCAGGCGCTCAAGCAGTCCGAAGAAATCGGTCCAGAATTCGCGCATGCTTCGCTCGTCGAGCTGCAGCAGGGCCGGGACGTCCAAACCGGCGGTGAACAGGCCAGGACGACCGGACAGCACCACGCCGTTCGCCCCGTTTGCTTCAGCATCAGCCAGGGCTCGATCCAGCTCGGAAACGAGCGCGGGATTCAAAGCATTGACCGGTGGACGGTCCAAGCGCAGTTCGACGATCCCATCGGTGTGCGCGATGCGTTTGATCATTTGTCAGGCCCTCATCTGATCCGGAAACGGCTTCAGAGTACTACATAGCTCACCTTCTCGGCCGAGGCAATATGCGACAATCTAGACTTCTTTATTCAGTGACGTTGATCGATGACTCGCAGCTTCCTCATCGCCTTGATACTGACCTTCGTTTCCGTTCCTGCTTTTGCCTCGGCCTTGATCATTGAAAATGCCTGGTCACCTCAGGCACCGCCAGGAAGGATGATGGCCGGCTTCATGCAGCTGGAAAATCGGGGCGATGGGCCCATCACCCTGATCCGTGGGGAGAGCGATCGCTTCGGTCGGGTCGAAATCCACAGCATGCGGATGGACGACGGCATCATGCGGATGCGCAAGCTTGATGCTCTGGAAATACCGGCAGGCGAGCGCATCGAACTGGGCCCGGGTGGGCTTCATTTGATGCTGATGGAGCCGACTGGGCGTTTTAAGCCTGGCGATCGCTTCGAGCTTGAGCTGATCGACTCAGCAGGCAATTCCTGGACAGCAAGCCTGGCAGTGCGTGAGCGCCGGCGCTGAAGTGAGATCAAAATTGTGCCTGCGTGTGCTCAGCGATTGACAAAAGCCTGAGACCGGACGCGCGGAGTCTCGTCCTGTCGAGACACGGAACACAGGCCCGTCCGGTAGGATGAAGTTGGGCTGGGCATGGCAGGGCTTTGAATGTTCGAGACCGAACCGACGACAACGGCACTTTTGCTGACCGCCACCGGGCTCCTGCTGATGTTCAGCGTGATGTTCTCGCGCCCCTCCGAGCGCATCGGCATTCCGGTCGTCCTGGTGTTTCTCCTCATCGGACTGGTCGTCGGCGCACAGCTGCCCGAAGGCTTCGTCGACTTCGAGCTGGCGTTTCGGATCGGCACCGTTGGCCTGGTCCTGATTCTCTTTGACGGCGGCCTGAATACCCCGTTTCGCCAGGTCCGTGCGTTCTTGCTGCCGTCATCGGTCCTGGCGACGGTCACCGTCGTTGGCACCGCCCTTCTGGTTGCCCTTCTGGCCCACGCGCTTGGCCTGGGTTGGACAGAATCGCTGCTGCTCGGCGCGATCGTGTCGTCGACGGATGCCGCGGCCGTGTTCTCTTCGCTGCGCGGTTCCGGGGTCCAGCTGCGACGTCGAGTAGGAGCAACGCTGGAGCTCGAATCGGGGCTCAACGACCCGATGGCGGTCATTCTTACCCTGACGCTGACCGCGCAGCTGGTCGGAGAGACCCCGTTCAATACCGTATCTTTTCTGATGCAGGTTATCGGTCAGCTCACCATCGGCCTGTTGACCGGACTTGCCATCGGCTGGTGCGGCACGCAGCTGCTCAAGCGCATTCGGGTTCCTGCCGCCGGACTGTATCCGGCGTTGACCCTGGCACTGGCGCTGATGGCTTTCGGCCTGCCGACCCTGTTCATGGGATCCGGTTTTCTGGCGGTGTATGTTGCAGCCTTGATGCTCGGCAACCAGCGCATGCCCTATCGATCCGGCATTCTGCGTGTGCACGACGCCATGGCCTGGCTGGCCCAGATCACGATGTTTCTGGTCCTCGGACTGCTTGCCGTTCCCGAACTTCTTGCCGCCGCTGGCTGGCGCGGTCTGGCTTTAGCATTGGGTCTGGCCTTGATCGCCCGCCCCCTGATGGTGTTGCTATGCCTGGCCCCGTTCGGGTACCGCCTGCAAGAGTCTGGCTTCATCGCCTGGGTCGGCCTGCGCGGCGCGGTCCCGATCCTGTTGGCCACCTACCCGGTCCTGGCCGGGGTCGCGGGTGCATCGGAGTTGTTTCATTTGGTCTTCTTCATCGTCGTCGTCAATGCCCTCGTTCCAGGCGCGACCGTACGCTGGGCTGCCGACTGGTTCAAGGTTGAGCGCTCCGGGACGGTGCGACCCTCACCGGTGCTGGAGATCAATGCAATCGAAGACCTGCCCGTACAAATCATCTCCTTCAGACTGGACCGTGCCGCATTGGTCACCGGCCACCAGGCCGCCGCCCTGCCGCTGCCCGAGGGAGCCAGCATTCTTCTACTGGTTCGCGGCCGCCAGGCGCTGGCGGTGAAAGAAGACACGCGGCTGGAAGCCGATGATCACGTGCATGTCATGGTGACGCCCGAGCACAAACGGTCTGTGGAATTGATGTTTGGTCTTCGGGAGGAGGACTGAGTTCAGCGTTTCGAGCCCGTCGCGGCCAGAGCGAGCTGGTAAAGAATGGACGCCGTGGCGCCCCAGATCGGCCACTGTTGAGCGGCCAGCGACATGATGTGAAACGGCTGGCCTGCGCGAATCACCCGGTGGCGGCGATAGCGCGCCGGATCGAGCGCCCAGGCCAACGGCAATCGATATAAGTGGCTGACCTCGTCGGGCGAACGCACCGGCTCGATGTGATTCGGGACCAGACCGACGACCGGTGTGATACGAAACTGGCTGATCGTATTGACCCGATCAAGCAGACCGAGGGCCTGCACGCTTTCGGGGGGAATTCCAACCTCTTCCGAGGCCTCCCTGAGCGCCGTATCCAGCGGAAACGACTCACCTTGATCCTGCCGTCCGCCAGGTAGGGCGACCTGTCCGGCGTGTTTGGTCAGACGGCGATGGCGAACCGTTAAAAGGACGCAGGGTTGCCTGCCCTCGAGAATCGGCACCAGAACGGCGGCTCGATTGGCCTGATCGGTCATTCTGGATTCGGGATAACCCCCGACCGGCAGGTCGCTGTCGGGTCGGTCCAGCGAGTGCAGCGACCGCAGCAGTCGCTGCAGATCAGCCGGCGTCGGACGCGTCGTCGTCAAAGAGTTGCTGCCCACGCTTGGGCAGCGTGCTCACGATCGCACGTCGCTGGGCAGCACTGAGGCTGAGCCAACTGGCGATCTCATCCCCACTGCGGAAGCAGCCGATGCAAAGACCACCGGGACCCAATGCACAGGTCCCGATGCATGGTGACTCGATCAGCGGTAGCGGCTGAACGGGATCGCCCATGAAGTCAGTTGCCCTCTCGCTCGGCGTTCAGCTGTGCTTCAAGCTCAGGAGGAATGCCGATCTGGACCAGGCGAAGATCGAACTGCAGCGCTTCGTTCGGACCGATCATGGGCGGGTCGCCGCGAACGCCAAAGGCAAGCTCTGGCGGCAGGAAGATTTGCCACATGGCACCTTCACGCATGAGCGGAAGCACTTCCTGCCAACCCTCGATGACCGCGTTGACCTCGAACACGGCCGGCACGCCGCGGCGGAAAGAGCTGTCGAATTCGCGTCCATCGGTTTTGGATCCTCGGTAATGCACCGTCACCGTGTCATCCATGTTGGGGCGCGAACCGTCGCCTTCCTCGATGATTCGGTACTGAACGCCGCTGGGGAGTGCAACGATGCCGTTCTTGCTGCGATTGTTGGCAAGAAATTCGCCGGCACGTTCCTGGTTCTCTTCGGCCAACTGCTCGAAGGCCTCCATTCGATCCGCTCGAATCCGTTCCTGCAGCTGAACCATCAATTCGCGCATTTCAGCGACTTCAAGACTCGGTTCGGTTTCGTTGTACGAGTCACGAACAGCCTGAAAGACTGACTCCAGATCGATGTCGATATCGTATCCGCGCAGTTCAGCGCCGAATTCATAGCCGATGGAATAGCCCAACTTGCCGGGTTCGGACTCAAGATCCTGTGCCATCAGCGCTGCCGGGGCCAAAAAGACCGCCAGGGAAACCAGGCCGGCGGCCGGAAAATTCTTGTACATGCTGCCTCCAGAGGGAGATGTTTAAAAAAAGAAATGTTCAACCCGCCATTGTACCCGAGGCCACGACACCAGACCACATCATCATCGCATTCCCCCCGGTCATGACCTCCGAGAGCGCGGCTTGATCGACGGACCGCAGGCCGACGGCAGATTGACTGATGGACCGATGCGCTGGCCTGGGGTTCCCCGACGGTCCGTTTCTCTTTATTGGCATTTTCTACCGAACCGCTGTTTATTTCCCCATTGATCGAGCAATGAATTCCCTATCTTATTGTTTTACATTGATTATTTAATATGGCATGTTTCATGCATTACCGTCACCGTACCGCTGAGTATCAGCACTCAACACAGGAGAAGACGACATGGGTATTTTTTCCCGCATGGGCGACATCATCAATGCCAATCTCAACTCGGCCCTGGAAAAGGCCGAGGATCCGGAAAAGATGATCCGACTAATGATTCAGGAAATGGAAGATACGCTGGTCGAAGTTCGATCAGCCACCGCCAAGTGCATCGCGGAAAAGAAAGAACGCAGCCGCCTGCTCAAGCGCCTCGAAGCGCAGCAGATCGACTGGGCGAGGAAAGCCGAGATCGCACTGGAGAAAGACCGCGAAGACCTGGCCCGGGGCGCGCTGGCTGAGAAAACCGCACTCGGCGATCGCATTGAGCATCTCAAGCAGGAGTTGGAAGAGTACGACGAACAGCTGGGGAAATATGATGGCGACATCGGCAAACTTCAGGCCAAGTTGACCGATGCCCGCAGTCGTCAGCGCACCCTGGTCATGCGCCATCGCGGTGCCTCCCATCAGCTCAAGACGCGCAAGCACATTTACAACGATCGCGTCGACGAGATGCTGGGCCGCTTTGACAGTGCAGAGCAGCGCATCGAACATCTCGAATCCGAGGCCGAAGCCCTGGACATGGGTCGCAACGGGCGCAGCCTGGATGATGAGTTCCGCAGTCTGGAACGCGACGAGCGGGTCGAGGCCGAGCTGGCCGAGATGAAGTCGAAGCGCCAGCCGAAGTCGGAGTAATCCGCGATGAGCGACATTGTATTTGTCCCAATGGTCCTCTTCATGGTGATCGTGGCGCCAATCTGGCTTTTCCTGCACTACGGCGCCCGCAATTCGGCCAACCGTCGCATTAGCGGAAAGGACGAGGCCTTGATGGAGGACCTGCATTCAAGCGCTCGTCGCCTTGAAGAACGCATCCACACGCTGGAACGCATCCTTGATGCCGACAGCCCCGAATGGAGAAACCGGAACTCATGACTGGCATTCGAGACACCTACGACACGCGCGACCGCAATCGCCTCTATCGAAACAAGGATCGAGCCTGGATCGGCGGCATCTGTGCCGGCATCAGCGACTGGATGGGCGTCAATCTGACAGCGCTTCGAGTCATCACCATTATTCTATCGATACCATTCACGCCGGTGATTCTGATCGGCTACCTGGTGCTCTGGATCCTGCTGCCGAAGCGACCTGTCAATCTCTACCAGGACGGGAAGGAAGAGGCGTTTTGGCGCGGCGTAAGACGATCGCCGACCGACACGGTCAGTTCACTCAACCGCCGGTTCCGGGATCTGGATCAGAGGCTGCAGAAAATGGAAGCCTGGCTCACCTCCAGCGAATACCGCATCGACCGCGAACTTCGCGATTGATTTTTGCCATCACGGGCATCGGGAGCCAACATGACCACGGGCCATCTATTGAGCTGCGCACTGCTGATTCCGGCCGGTCTGGCCGGAATCGGTGCCGGACTCTACGAGATGCTCTTGGCTTCCGAGGCCCTGCCCGCGCTTCTGGTTCACCTGCGACAGCTCACCGATCAGTTCCAGCCCTGGCTTGAAGGCATCTTCAGCCTTCTCATCGGTGCCTTCATGCTCTTCATCGCCGCGCTTCTCGGCCTTCGTGGTTTACAATCCTGAGCTTTAAACTCGGGCGCAATCAAGCAGGCACTCGATCAACCCACACTCAGGACAGAACCATGGCCTATGACAATCTGTCCGTCGTCACCCGCGGCGGCATCCATACGATCACCATCAAACGCCCCAGCAAGCTCAACGCGCTGAACCGCCAGACCTTGCAGGAGCTCTACGGGGCCGTTATCGATGCCAGTGGCGACGACAAGGTCCGGGTGATCGTGCTGACCGGCACCGGCGACAAGGCTTTCGTCGCCGGCGCCGACATCGCCGAAATTCGCGAACAAAACCCGCTTGAGGCCCGCACATTTTCCGAATTCGGGCAAAACCTCATGTCGATGATCCAAAGTCTCGACAAGCCGGTGATTGCCGCCATCAACGGCTTCGCTCTGGGCGGCGGCATGGAGCTGGCTCTGGCCTGCCACCTGCGCATTGCCAGCGATAATGCACGTCTTGGGCTGCCAGAGGTCAAGCTTGGAATCATGCCAGGCTTCGGCGGCACGCAACGTCTGGTGCGCCTGATCGGGAGCACTCGCGCTCTGGCCATGACCCTAAGCGGTGAACCGATCAAGCCCGAAGACGCTCTGGGCATGGGACTGGTCAACCAGGTGGTCCCGCAAGATCAGCTTGAAGACGCGGTCAAGGCTTTCGCCGAACCCCTGGTCAAGGCCGCCCCAGAGGCCGTCCGCGGCATACTGAGGGCCACGCTTCAGGGCGGGGAAATCAACCTGGAAGCCGGCCTGGCCCTCGAGACGGCGCGCTTCGCTCTGTGCTGTGCGACGGAGGACATGCAGGAAGGCACCAGCGCCTTCATCGAAAAGCGCGAAGCGGTGTTCAAAGGAAAATAGGACGCGCGAAGCGCGCCGTACTTCCTCGCAGGCGACCGCATTAGGGTCAGTAGCCCGCCGCCTGGCCGTCCTTGCGCACCTCCGTTGCACCGCGATAGGTGCCGAATTCCGGATCCAGCATGATGGCCTGGTAGCCGCCGTAGGGGCCGAGCGCATGCTGGATGCGATGGCCCTTCATCATCAGGGCGCGCACCGTGTCGTAAGAAAAGCCCGACTCCAGATTGACAATGCCGCCGTCGGTCATCTGCAGGTTTTGGCCCGTCGGTTCCGTGGAGCCGCGGTGGTGGATGCGCGGCGCATCACCGGCTTCCTGCAGGCCCATGCCGAAATCGACGAGGTTCATCACGATCTGGGCGTGGCCCTGGGGCTGCATGCCGCCACCCATCAGGCCAAAGCTGACCCAGGGCGCGCCGTCCTTGGTAATGAAGGCCGGGATGATCGTGGTGAAGGGGCGCTTGCCCCCCTCGAAGCTGTTTGGATGACCTTCCTTGAGGACAAACATCTCGCCGCGGTCCTGGAGGATGAAGCCGAGGCCCGGCGGTGCCATGCCTGAGCCCATGCCGCGGTAGTTGGACTGGATCAGCGAGACCATATTGCCTTGACTGTCGGCGGTCGTCAGGTAGATCGTGTCGCCATCATCGAGGGCGCGAGTTCCCGGCTCGACGGCGCGGGCGGCGCGGTCCATGTCGATCAAATCACGCCGCTCGGCGGCGTATTGCTCGCTGATCAACCAGTTAACGTCGACCTCGGCGAATTCCGGATCGGCGTAGAAGCGCGCGCGGTCTTCGAAGGCCAGTTTCTTGGCCTCGGTGAACAGGTGCACGTGTTCCGGCGAGCCGAAGCCGTAGGAGGCAATGTCGAAGCCTTCGAGGATGTTCAGGATCTGCAGGGCGGCGATGCCCTGACCGTTCGGCGGCAGTTCCCAGACATCGTAACCTCGGTAGTTGCTGCTGACCGGCTCGACCCAGTTGCCCTCGTGGGCAGCCATATCCTCGTAGCTCAGAAAACCGTCGTTCTCGGCCATGTACTCGCCGATGGTGCGAGCGATGTCGCCCTTGTAGAAGGCGTCGCGACCGCCCTCGGCGATTGCTTGCAGGGTGCTGCCGAGGTTCGGGTTGCGCCAGATCTCGCCCTCGCGCGGAGCGCGGCCGTCGATGGTGAACTGCTCGGTGAATCCCGGAAACTCCGACAGCACCGGCACGGATCGATTCCAGTAATAGGCGATGATCTCGGAGACGGGGAAGCCGTCGTTGGCGTAGTCAATCGCCGGCTGCAGCACCTCGGCCATGGGCATCTCGCCGAAGCGCTCGTGAAGGGCGAACCAACCGTCCACCGTCCCCGGCACGGAGACCGGCAGAGGACCATGGGGCGGGATGGACTCATAGCCATTCTCGATAAACCAATCCAGCGTCAGCGACTGGGGCGAACGGCCCGAGCCGTTGTAGCCATAGAGCTGCTCGGTCTCGGCATCCCAAATGATGGCGAAGAAATCGCCGCCGATGCCGTTGCCCGTCGGCTCCATCTGGCCGATGGCGGCATTCGCGGCGATCGCTGCATCAATCGCGTTACCGCCTTCGCGGAGCACCTGCAGTCCAACCTGCGTTGCCAGGGGCTGCGATGTCGCGACCATGCCGTTCGACGCAACGACGTCGGGTCGCGAGGCATGGGTGGCGCCGGTGACGCGATCGTAGCTAGCCACGGACAGCGTCCAGGTTGACAGTATCGCGAAAGCCGGGATAGCGATTACTCGAAGGATCATCAGAAAATCTCCGCTGAGGACATGGAAAAGACATGCGGGAATCATACCAGCCGGGCGCCGGCGATCTTATCGCCTGGAATCGACAGGTTTCGCCGTTAAGCAGACACGGTGGCGAATCTGGCCGGCCAGCGACCCCATCAGCATTCGAAGATTCGGCCTTGAATAAATCTGGTTGCCGCCCCTTCGCCATCGGGTCAGCGTTGATCTGAAGGGGTGGTTTAGTGACCCCCTGAAAAGCGGGCTCGGGATTGCGGCAACAAGAAAGACTATCGCTTAACAGACAGCGTCTTGATGCGGTGCGCTATTGGCCTGGCAAGTAGCGAGTAGCAGCCTCAGATCGATCAGGACGGTCGCTCTTGTCAGACGATTGAGGCCTGTCCGATCGCTCTTGGGAGGGTACCTTTCGACGACTCTTTTCCGGCCTTGCGCCTGGTGGCGTGCCGACTGCGAGCGAGTTTGCTCAAGCCCGATCGCCCACCGGATTGGAGTCTCTGATCCTCGACGACCTGCTGATCTGGATGCGCGACCACCCCGATGTCCTGGTCGTCACGGACATCAAGCCCGAAAATCTCGCGGGTCGGCAACAATTGGCAAGGAACGCACCAGATCTGGCGGCGCGCTTTATTCCCCAGATCCACGGACCCGAGGAGTTCGTGCCGGCGCGTTCCCTTGGGTTCGATCGACTGTTCTTTACCGTCTACCGATCAGAACTATCCGTCAATCAGATTCTAGAATTCTAAGAGACGAAGCCTCTCTGGGCACTGACCCATAGTACAGGCCCGAATGGGGCGACTTTCAGCAACTCCGGCGAAGCGGTCAGCTGCCTGTTCTGGTGCACACGATCCACGCCGCGAAAGCCTGGCAGTCCCCTGAGGAGACTGGTTTTGCCGGCTTCTACATGGACGATCTGGTGCCTTGACCGAATCCCGTGGAACAGCGCCCGGACCCTGAAAGCGCTGCACTAGCGCTGGCTGAATAACGCCAACAACGCATCGCCCCGAGCGCGGCCAGCACTCGATCAGGATCGCTGAGCGGACTGGCAATTCGTGATTCGAAACTGACCACAGTTGACACATTCCTTCCCATTTTCCCGCGGCTATCAAGTCCATCCATCTGTTTTTACATGGTTATTTCCAGACCGTTTGATCTGGCATGCTTCATGCATAAAGGACGGCAACAGCAACCCCAGGTTTCAAGGAGAACAGCATGTCCAGTCCCAAGCAACCCCGACATCGTCAAACGGGCTTCTCTCTGATCGAACTGACGATCACGATCGGCATTCTTTCAACACTGATGGCCATTGCCGTTCCGTCATATCAGACCTACGTTATCCGGGCTCAGGTGACCGAAGCGCTGGTGGCTGCGGGCAAGGTCAGGAATGACCTCGACCTGTTTGTCGTTGGCGAAGGGCGGTTTCCGGCCACCGGTCAGGAACGGGCCGTGTTCGAGATCCTGCCGACCGACAATCACCCCAGCATCCTGCGACTGGCCGTTCATGGCGTGGGCGCATGCAACCCGAGTGCGGGCTGCTCGCAATCCCGACTCGAGATCAAGCTCCGGCCAGAGGTCTATCGCAATGTCGGCGGCGGTGCCCACAGCCAGTTTCGACTGCAGGGCTCGATTGGGCCGGCCCGGACCTCTTGGACCTGTGGACCGCGCGACGTCCAGCCGCTGAAACTCGAGTGGCTGCCGGCCTCATGCCGCCAGAGCACCTAGCCCATCAGAAATGGCCTTGACGAGTGGGGCGGGTGGCGAAGGCCCCCGCTTTCAGCAGGAACGAACGGGAAACATCTCGCAGGATCAGAACGCCAAATCACTACACTAGAGGTCTACATTGTCCCTTGATTTTCCAATTCCACTATCTCCAAAGCAAACCATTCCAATCTGATCCTACGGCTCGCCAGATCGAGCAGCTCCAGAGCGACGTTCCTGCGCTTTGCCTGCGTCGGCGGCACCATTTCGCTCATTGATGTCGGTTTTTTATACCTTCTAAAGGATCTGCCTGGCTTCAACGTCTACTCAGCGCGCGTCGTATCGTATTTCGCAGCCATGTGCGCCGGATACTTGCTGAACCGCCATTTCACCTTCCATCATCTGGAGAGCGGCCGCGTGCTGTGGGATGAACTCCTTCGCTTTTTCAGCGTCCACGCGCTCGGTGGCCTGTTGAATTTAGCCGTCTTTTCACTGATCGTAACCCTCGCTGATCGCTACGGTGCGAGCGGCACACTTGCCCTGTTGGCTCCTCTGGCCGGCGTTTGGATCGGCGGCCTGATCGGCATGAGCTTCAATTACCTGATGTCGCGAAATCATGTTTTCGACGGTCGCGGGCCTTGAACTGAAAGCATTGAACCGAGCGCGAGCCACAGCTCGTCTAGCGTGATCGTCGAGGAAGCGTCCTCGCCGTGTCATGATTCCCGAATCGAATGCGTTGTTATGAGAGCGATCCGAACCCGGGAAACCTCTATGCTGTCTCGCACGCTCGTAGCGCTTCTGCCGTTGCTTTTCAGTTCCTTGGCGCTTTCAGCCACTTTCTCCGTAACGAACACTAACGCCGACGGTCCTGGCAGCTTGCGCCAGGCGATACTCGACGCGAACGCCACCGCAGGGCCACCGCATGTCATCGAATTCGACGATGCCTTGACAGGCAGTATCAACCCGATAGGCGGAGTATCGGACCTGCCCACCCTGGCCGTTTCGATGTCGATCATCGGACCCGGACCGGACGAGGCCACCATCGATCTCGGACAACACGGTCCCCTCACGGTCGGTCCCGGCGCCAGCGCCGTGACCATCGCGGCCCTTTCTCTGACTGGCGGCACTGCCCCAAGAGGCGGATGTCTGAACAATGAATTCGGCGCCGAGCTGGTGGTGACTGAAATGGACTTTTCATTCTGCTTGGCCGTCGCGGCGGGTTCTGAGGATGCTGAGGGCGGCGCGCTTTACTCGGCCGGTCCTACGGAGATCACCGACGCTCGGTTCATTAGCAATTTTGCCCTCGGCGGGTCGACCGGCTCCGCGACCGGGGGGGCGGTCAAGATCGACTTCCCCCAAGGTCATCTGACCGTCAGAAACAGCGAATTCATCGCGAATGGCACGAGCGTAGATTCCGAAGTATCGGGAATCTTCTCCAGCGGAGGCGCGGTGGCTCAATTCTTTGGCGGCCTGGAGATCACCAACAGTCGATTCGCTTTCAATGCCGCCTCCGAGGCTGGCGACGGTAACAAGGACGCTTCCGGCGGCGCCCTTTCTCATTTAGGCGACAACATCAGCATTCGCGCGACCACGTTCGCCTCCAATACTGCCAACGGAGGCGGATCCGCGGTCCGAATCTTCAACGGCGGCGGTGGCATCAACAACAGCGCCTCTCTTGAGAACGTGGTGTTCTACGACAACCGGGGAAATCTGGGTGAACGTCTCAACAACGGTGCGGCACTATCGGTCGGACGCTCGACGCTGCGACTCAGAAACAGCACCTTTTTTGCCAACAGCAGCGGCAGCGGGGCCAGCAGCCTGTTTCACTCCTCGGACCTGGATAACCTGGCGATTTCGAACAACGCCTTCGGAAAATCCGCAGACGGCACGCCGAGCTGTCGCTCCGTTACAAGTCCCGACGATGGTTTTACTGGTGCATTCAATTTTTTCACCGATTCAAGCTGCGACTGGCTGGCCAGCGCGGGAACGCAGCACGCTTCCCTGTCACTGTTCGCGGTCGGAGAGGATTCGACCTTCTCCTCACCGGACGTTCTCCCGATCATGTCCAGTCCCCTGGTCGATGGCGGATCGCCTGCGACCTCTCCCAGTGATTTTTCCGTCTGTGCTGAAACCGATGTCACCGGGGCATTGCGACCGGTGGACAACAATGGCGATGGGGCACTGCGATGTACGTCGGGTGCTTTCGAGCAGCTCGCAGCGGACGACCTGTTTGCCGACCGATTCGAAGCGCCATAACGCTCCGGCATCGCCCTGGGGTCCTTGCACCAGCGATGGCCTGATGCACAAAGGCCGGACCCCGCGCTTGCGAAGTACGGCGCCATCAGCACATGGGCTGTCCGAACGTCCATCCAAGCGATCAGAGGGGACTTGAGGCTGAGACTGGCAATCACATCTTCGGGCGCTTATAGTTCATCGCTGTTCACGCTCTCTGGAGCCTGCATGCCGAGTTCAGCGCGCATCCTTTTCGTTCTTGTTCTGTTCCTGAGCGGCTGTCTGCTCACAGACGCAAACGCCAGCGAGGGCGAGGCCGCGTCTTTCGAGGAGCAGATTGAGGGCCTGACCCACTTCGATGGCTTTCTGGAAGTGCACACCGATCCTGCCCAGGGCCGCTTGCTCGCGGCCCTCCCCGCGGCCGACGATGACGGCACATTGATTCGCTTCATCCATGCGCTTCGACTGACTCGCGGCCTGGGATCCAACCCTCTCGGCCTGGACCGTGGCTGGGGCAACACGGGCCGAATCCTGCGCTTCCGTCGAATCGGTGACCGCGTCTTGCTTGAGGCGGAAAACCACCGCTATCGGGCAGCCACCGACAATTCGCTGGAACGCAATGCCGTGGCCGAATCCTTCGCGCGCTCGTTCATCTGGAGCACGGAGGTGTTAGCCCAAGGCGACGACGGCCGGGTACTGATCGATCTGGGCGAATTCCTGACCCTGGACGAACTCGGCCTGGCGCGCCGCTTGTCATCAGACGGCGGGTCCTTCGAACCGGTCGAGGATCGCTCCGCGCCCGACGTGGATTCCCTGCTGGTGTTTCCGGACAACGTTGAAGTCGATGCGTGGATCACCTTCACCGGCGATGAGCCCGGGGCACAGATCAGCGCAACAGCCGCCGACCCCAACAGCGTCACCCTGGTTCAACATCACAGCTTCGTGCGCCTTCCTGACGAGGGTTTTCGAGTACGAGAGGCCGATCCACGCGCCGGGCCCTTCGAACAGAACTTTCGTGACTTCGCCGCGCCGCTCGACGAGGCGATCGTGCGCAGCTTTGCCGTGCGTCATCGTCTGCAGTACGTTGAGCCGGGTCAGCCAAGTACGGGCGTCAAGGAGCCGATCGTCATTCACATTGACCCGGGCGCGCCCGAGCGCATTCGCGAGGCGCTGATCGATGGCGCTTCGTGGTGGGCCGACGCCTTCGAGGATGCCGGCTTCCCGGACGGCTACCGGGTCGAGGTTCTGCCGGAAGACGCCCATCCACTGGACGTTAGCTACAACGTGGTCCAGTGGGTCCATCGCCAGACCCGGGGCTGGTCTTACGGCAGCGGCATCATCGACCCGCGAACCGGCGAAATGATCAAGGGCCACGTGATCCTGGGATCACAGCGCGTCCGGCAGGACAGAATGATCTTCGAGGGCTTGGCGGGCACCGCTGCGACCGGCACCGGGCGCGACGACGACCCGGTCGAACTGTCGCTCGACCGCATTCGTCAGCTTTCGGCTCATGAGGTCGGCCACGCGCTCGGGTTCGGCCACAACTTCGCCGCATCCAGCAATGACCGGGCGTCAGTGATGGACTACCCGGCACCCTGGGTCAGGGTTTCGAACGGTTCGCTGGACTTCAGTCGCGCCTATGACGATGGCATTGGCGACTGGGATCGATTCACGACCCGCTGGCTCTATTCGGAATTCCCGCCGGGCACGGACGAATCCGCTGCGCTGGATGCCATTCTTACGGAAGCTTTCGATGCAGGGCTGATTTACATCGCCGACGAGCATGGTCGCAGCGCCAGCACCGCACACCCGAAAGCCTCGGTCTGGGACAACGGTTCTGATGCGGTCGACGAGCTACGCCAGGTGCTCGCCGTTCGATCGCATGCGCTGGAGCGCTTCGGACCGGACCGCATCGCAGCCGGCCAGCCGATGTCCGAACTGCGCGAAGTACTGGTCCCCATCTATCTTTACCACCGCTATCAGGTCGACGCCGCCGCCAAGTCCCTGGCCGGCGTTCGGTTCGAATACGGAAAACGCGGCCAGCCCTTCAAGCCGCCCGCGCCCGTTGACAGGGATCAACAGATCCGAGCACTCAACGCTCTGCTCGACACCTTAGCGCCCGCTCAGCTGGACCTCCCGGACTCGGCGATCCGAGCGCTGGCTCCCGGCACCCGCGGCTTTGGCTTCGCCAGCGCGCCTCCTGAGCGTCTGGCTTCTCGAACCGAACCGGCCTTTGACCTGTTCACCGCCGCCGAGTCCGCCGCCGACATCACGCTGACGGCCCTGCTCGACCCGCGCAGGACCGAACGTCTGGTGAGGCAGTCCGCGCTGGCGACCGATCTCCCCTCGCTGGACTTCGTGATCGACTCGATCAAGAATCGGGTCACTGAGTCCATTCGTCGAGCTGAGAGCGGCCGGACGCGCTTGATTGCTCAGCGCGTCGCTGCCCGTTACGCGGCGGCATTGATGGGCCTCGACGGCACCGCGGCTTCCCCGGAGGTTCGAGCGGGCGCCCGCCAAGGCCTGAGGTCCCTGATTGATGCCCTGCCCCGCAACACCGATGGCGCTTTCGCAGCCTGGCTCAATGGCCTGATCGACGCCCACCTATCGCGACCCGGGCCGCCACTCGATCCCCTGCCCACCGGGCCAACGATCCCTCAGGGCAGTCCGATTGGTACAGCGACCGCTGAAGGCTGCTGGCATTGTTGACGCCCGGATCTTGAGACCATGTTGTTTGATTGCGTGCATTGCTGACCGCGATCCGGCGCGCTCAATGCCCACTATCGAGAAGCGCACATGCCTGTAGAACACCTGGACTTCGATTCGTTCAAGAACGCATGGCGGGGGCTGGCGAAAAACCTGCTTCCCTGGCTGGTTGCGGTGGTGTCCACCTCCGTACTCGGCTCCCTGGTGCAATCCCATCTCAATCTCATCAATGTTCTGGAGATGGGCTCCTATGCCACCTGGGAAGACTGGCAGCAAACGGTCGTACAAGATCTTCTGACCTTCGCGCCGTTTTACGCCCTGCTGGTCGGAGCTGCGTTTCTCATCGCCTTCCCCGTAGCGCTCTGGCTGGCCAATCAATGGCCATTCGCTCGATCCATCCTCCTTGGCGTCGCTGGTGCCGCAGGCCTTGCAGTGGCCTTCTTCATCGCCGACATGGTTGCCCCGATCACGACTTTGATATCGGCAACGCGAGATTTTCCGGGCCTGGTGGCCATGGTGTCGACTGGCGTCCTCGGCGCTTGGGTGTTTGCCAGAACCAGCGGCAGGGCCGAGTTCAGCTCGCGGAAAGGATTCACTTGGTTCCACCTCGCATTTCCGATTGCTGTGCTGATTGCCGCATTCACCCTGCATTTGTCGATGCGCCCCGAACGCCAGAGCGACATCAACGACTACCGGATCGAGAACTATCGTGTCGCCGTCCTTGCCGATGGCCTCGACCATCCCTTCGACCTGGTGCGTCTTCCTGACGGACGTCGCCTGATCACCGAGCGCAGCGGCAGCGTGCGAATTCTGGAAAACGACGGCGCTCTCTTAAAACAGCCGCTGGAGGGCGTGCCTGAGGTTTTCGCCGGTGCTCAGGCAGGACTCCTCGATATAGAACTCTCACCCGACTTCGCCCGCGACCGAACCCTCTTTTTGAGCTACGCCTGCGGTTCAAAGAGCAAAAACAACACCTGCGTCGGTCGAGGCGAGTTGAACGGCAACCGCCTGGAGAATTTCCGCCGCATCTTTCAGGGCCAACCTCTGAAAGACAGTGGAGTGCAATTCGGATCCCGCATCGAGTTCCTCCCCGACCATACGATGATCGTGTCGATCGGTGACGGTTTCGATTTCCGCGAACACGCACAGGATTTGAGCAGTCACCTGGGCAAGCTCGTTCGATTGAATATGGACGGTTCGGCACCCGACGACAATCCGTTCGTCGGTCAGCCGGGTAGGTTGCCTGAGATTTACAGCTACGGGCACCGAAATCCGCAGGGGCTGGTCTATGACGCGGTTTCCACACGGCTCTACGAAAGCGAGCATGGCCCCTACGGCGGTGATGAAATCAACATCATTGAACCGGGAATCAATTACGGCTGGCCGCTGGCCACCGAAGGCATCAATTACCCAGGCTCAAACATCACACCACACGACAAGGTCGAAGTCGCGCGATCTGCTCTAAAGTACTGGACGCCGTCGATTGCACCGTCAGGCATCACGATTTATCGTGGTGATGCCTTTCCAGAGTTTGATGGCGATCTGCTCGTCAGCAGCCTGGCTGGACGCGGCGTGTTTCGGCTCGATCTCGAAGGTGGCCAGCTTGTCGCCGACCAGCGCCTGTTCCATGAACTGGACAAGCGCATTCGGGCCGTTCTTGTCGGAGAGGAAGGAGAACTCTACCTGCTGACCGACCACTCGCCCGGGCAGCTTCTGCGAATTGACGCGACGGGTGCCAATCTCCCCTAGGCAATTCAGTCGTACGCCAATTCGCCGGCCTCAACGGGCAGATCCAGGCGGTTCTCCGGCGGCGGCAGTGGGCAGGTTGAAAAAGCAGTGAATGCGCAGGGCGGGTTGTAGCTTCGATTGAAGTCCAACACCACTTCACCGTCTTCGGGCAAGCCGCTGTAGAGGAAGCGGCCAAGGCCGTAGGTTTCCCGGCCGGAGGTGCGGTCGGCGAAGATGAAGAACAGCTGATCACCGTCCTCGCTCAGGAGGGCCTGCAGACCGACGGTCTGCCCGTCCACTTCGAATTCGGCCATGCCGGGGTTGGCGTCGTGGTTGAGCTCGCCGAGGACGTTGGCAATCAGCAGAGTCTGGCCAGGTGGATTGGGCACCCAGCGCGCGGTGATGCGCCATTCGGGGTCAAAGGGAAAGTACTCCAGGCCCTCGAATTCGGTGCGTGCCGGCGACTGACTGTCTCGAATCCGAAGGTAAGGCTGGCCGGTTCTGGGCATCAGATGAAACTGAACACTGCCTGCTTCGACCTCAGTCGGACCGTCCTCGCTGATGGCCACGAGCTGAGTTTCGGCCACGGCCGGTTGGCCGTCGATCGTGACTTGCGTCGGCGCCGCTGGCTCGAACCAGACCTGGTCTTCAAGGACCATCAGATCGCCCCAGTGCTCAGGCCCGGAGGAGACGACGAAATGCTTGTCGCTGTCTGTGCCAATCGACCACCGACCCTCCTCCAGCGGCTCCAATGCCACCAGGCTGAGCCAACCGTGAGGTTCGGTCAGGCGGGCCAGGCGGCGGGCCTTCCAGTCATCGAAATCCGCTTGCCATGCGGCCTCTTCGGCGGTCCGTGCAGCATCGGATTCAGCGCGATCCTCCAGCGAGAAGTTGAAGGTACAGGCGCTGAGAGTCAGGGTCAGAAGCGCGGTCAGGATAAGGCCTTTGTGGCCTCGGTGGTGGCTCAAGCAATCAAGCGCGTCCATAGATGTCCTCCAGGCGTTCGATGTCGTCTTCACCAAAATAAGACCCGGTTTGCACCTCAATGATTTCAACCGATGTCTGTTGTTGATTCTCCAAGCGGTGCAGGCTGCCGGCCGGAATCTCGACGGTCTGGCCTAGCTTGAGATCGAATTCTTTCTCGTCGAGGCGCACGCGAGCGGTCCCGCCGACCACGGTCCAGTGTTCGCTGCGGTGCACGTGCCTCTGCAGCGACAGCACACCACCGGGTCGCACGACCAGACGCTTGACCTTGCAGTCCTCGGCGTCCTCAAGCACAGTGAAACTGCCCCAGGGACGGTGGACAGTGCGGTGATAGACTGCCGATTCATGGTTCTGCCGGGTCAGCTCATCGACCACCGCCTTGACTTCCTGGGCCCGATCGCGGCTGGCGACCAGCACGGCATCGCCCGTGTCGACGATGACCAGATTGTCCACGCCGACGGCGGCCACCAGGCGTTTTTCACCCTGAACGTAGGTGTTGCGAGAGTCAATCAGCACGCCCTCGCCCAAAACCCGGTTGCCCAGTGCGTCGGTTTCATACAGTTCGCTGATGGCCTGCCAGGAGCCAATGTCACTCCAACCGCAGGCCACGGGCACCACTGCCCGCCGGTCGTGTTTTTCCATCACGGCAAAATCGATCGAGTCGGACCGGACCTGGGCAAAGGAGGAAGCGTCTAGCTCCAGCGGATCCTGATCGGTGCCGGAAGCCGCCCAGGTGACGCGGACCTGCTCAAGGATATCGGGGGCGTGCTGGTCGAGCGCGTCGAGAATACTGCGCGCCTGGAAGCAGAACATGCCGCCGTTCCACAAATAGTGTCCCGACTCGTAGTAGCGCCGGGCCGTCTCGAGGTCGGGCTTCTCGACAAAAGCTTCGATTTCCTGCGCCTGCGCCGAGAGGGCACTGCCAGACCGGATGTAGCCAAAGCCGGTCTCCGGATGGGTCGGCTGAATTCCGAGACAGGTCAACCAGCCCCGGCTGGCCAGGGCATGGGCTTCACCGACAGCCGTCTCGAAGGCGTCGATATCACGCACCAGGTGATCGGCCGGCAGCACCAGCAGGCAGGCCTGATCGCCGAAGCGCTGCTCGACCCAGAGCGCGGCCGCGGCGATCGCCGGCGCGGTGTTACGGCCGGAGGGCTCCAGCAGGAAATGATGATCGGGGTCGGGCTCGCTTTTCTGATACAAATCGCGGGTCAGGAAATAGTAGTCGCGCCCGGTCACCGTCAGGGTCTGCTCGTCTGATGCCACGCGGGACGCCCGCGCTACGGTGCTCTCGGCCAGCGACTGCCCGTCGGCCAGGCGCATAAAAGGCTTGGGGTGGGCACGGCGAGAAACCGGCCACAGGCGGGTGCCGGCCCCACCAGACAGAATCACCGGGATCAGGGTCGATCTCGCTTGCGAGGCCGGCCCCGGTTCCCTTGACACGGTGACTGCCTCTACTGTGTCATCACTTGTGCCCATTCCTGCAAACACTCCTGAAGTGCATCGTCCACGCTCGGCAACCGCATGCCAGAGACGCGCTCGAAATATGAACAATCCAGCACCGACCAGGCCGGTCGCTGGGCTTTCTGGGGCCAGGCGTCCGAGGTGATCGGCTCGACGCGAACCGACTCGGACACCTGCCCAAGTTTCCTGGCGCCGTCGACCGCGCGCGCGGCAAACTCGTGCCAGCTCATCTGGCCCTGACCTGCCACGTGCATGAGCGTTGGGCCGTCAAGACGTTCAAGCGGCTCCAGCAGGGCCCAGGTGGCCTCGGCCAGCGTCCCGGCCCAGGTCGGTGAGCCGATCTGGTCGGCGACGACCTTCAGATCCTGACCCTGGACGGCTCGGTTGAGAATCGCGGTCAGGAAGTTGCCCGGCAGGGCGCTGTACAGCCAAGCGGTCCGGATGATCAGGCAGCGGCCGTCGGTGGCCAGCACTCGCTCTTCCCCGGCGCGCTTGCTGCGCCCATAGGCCGACCGCGGACCGCAGGAATCGCTCTCGACCCAGCCGCGTTCCGGCTGGCCGTGGAAAACGTAATCCGTTGAATAGCTTATCAGCCCGGCCTCGTGGGCCCCACACCAGTCAGCCAGCCAGCCTGGAAGGTCGCGGTTCAGAAGCTCGGCCCGCTCCTCGTGGTCCTCGGCGGCATCCACAGCAGTCCATGCGGCCGGGTTGACAATGCATTCGGGCTGTACGGCGTTCAGGAGTTCGAGCACGGCGGCGCGATCCGAGAGATCGCAGAGGTGCCTGTCGTTGTAGCGGGAGTGGACGGATTTTCCGACCGCTCGATCGGTCCCGATGAGTTCGATGCCGTCAGGGCAGCTGCGGGAAAGATGCTGCCCGAGCTGCCCCTCCGAGCCGGTCAGGAGGACGCGCATGTCGGCAGGTCGGCGGTCGACAGATCGGCGAGCTTCGGACCTCGCTGGTCCTTAGCTGATAGCTCGGGCGCGTCCACTGGCCAGTCAACGGCAATATCGGGGTCGTTCCAGGCGATGGACCGGTCGCAGTCCTGGTGGTAGGGCCGCGTGCAAAGGTAGTTGAAGGTGGCCTGTTCGCTCAACGTCAGAAAGCCGTGGGCGAAGCCTTCCGGCACCCAGAGCTGATTCATGCGCTCGGCGTCGAGTTCGCAGGCATACCAGCGGCGGAAATTCGGCGAGTCGGGGCGAATATCGACGGCGACATCCAGAACATGGCCGGTCGACACCCAGACCAGCTTGCCCTGCGGCTCCGGCCACTGGTAGTGCAGGCCGCGCAGTACACCTTTGATCGAGCGCGAGGTGTTGGCCTGTACGAATCGGGCCTCAATGCCGTGTTCAGCGTAGCGCTCGAAGCGCCAGGTCTCGACGAAACGTCCGCGTTCGTCGCCGTAGACGTTAGGGAACACCTCGACCACGCCGTCCAGCCCGGTCGGCTCGACCCTCATGACTGGAAATCGGCGCGGGCGACCAGACGCAGATAGTCGCCGTACCCGCTCTTGGTCAGCGGCTCGGCCAGGGCGAGGAGTTGATTGCGGTTGATCCAGCCCTGGCGGAAGGCGATTTCTTCCGGACAGGCCACGCGCAGGCCTTGGCGCGACTCGAGGGTTTCGATATAGCTGGCGGCCTGCTGCAGGGATTCGTGGGTGCCAGTATCAAGCCAGGCGTAGCCGCGGCCCATGGTCTCGACGGTCAGGTCGCCGGCATCGAGGTAGCACTGGTTCAAATCGGTAATTTCAAGTTCGCCGCGCGCTGAGGGCTTCAGGCTGGCGGCGAAATCGCAGGCGCGCTCATCATAGAAGTAAAGTCCGGTCACGGCGTAGTTGGACCTGGGCTGCGCGGGCTTTTCTTCCAGCGACAGCACCTGGCCTCCGCGGTCCATCTCGACCACGCCATAGCGCTCGGGATCACTGACGTAGTAGCCAAACACCGTTGCACCGGTCACGCGCTGTGCGGCGCGTGAGAGCTGGTCGCGCAAACCGCCGCCGTGAAAGATGTTGTCGCCAAGAATCAGGCAGGAGGACCGGCCGTCGACAAAGTCTCGGCCGATGATGAAGGCCTCGGCCAGTCCATTGGGCTGGTCCTGAACGGCATAGGTCAGCTCCAGGCCCCACTGGCTGCCGTCGTCGAGCAGGTTTTTGAAAAGGGCCTGCTCGTGCGGTGTGGTGATGATCAGCACCTCACGGATGCCGGCCTGCATCAGCGTGCTCAAGGGATAGTAGATCATCGGCTTGTCGTAGACCGGCAGTAGCTGCTTGCTGATGACCTGGGTCAAGGGGTACAGGCGCGTGCCGGAGCCTCCGGCCAGGATGATGCCGCGCCGGCTCACGCCGCGTCCACCCGGCCGGTGGCCGTGCCAAGCCGTTCGGAACGGTAGCGTCCGTCCCGAATGCGCTGCCACCAGTCGCGCTGTTCCAGATACCAGTCGACGGTGCGGGTCAGGCCGCCGGCGAAATCGACCGAGGGCGACCACGCCAACTCGTCGTGGATTCGGCTGGCGTTGACGGCATAGCGTCGGTCGTGCCCGGGTCGGTCCTGAACGAAATCGATCAGTTCGCGACGCGGCCGGTCGCCCGGGACGCGCTCGTCAAGCAGATTGCAGAGCAGGTGCACCACATCCAGATTGGCCATTTCAGCGTTGCCACCGACGTTGTAGACCCGACCTGGCTGACCATCGGCCAGGACACGCTGGATCGCGCTGCAGTGATCACCGACGAACAGCCAGTCCCGTCGCTGCTGGCCGTCGCCATAGACCGGCAGGCGTTCTCCTTCCAGGGCGTTGATCAGGATCAGGGGGATGAGTTTCTCCGGAAACTGGTACGGGCCGTAGTTGTTCGAGCAGTTGGTGATCATCACCGGCAGGCCGTAGGTCCGGTGCCAGGCGCGCGCCAGGTGATCGGCCGCGGCCTTGGAGGCGGCATAGGGCGAGTTCGGCGCGTAGCGGTGGCGCTCGTCGAAGGCGGCATCATTCGGCCCCAGCGTGCCGTAGACCTCGTCGGTGGACACGTGAACGAAGCGGAAGCCCTCGCCGGCCCCACCGCGCCAGTACTCCAGCGCGCTGTCGAGCAGGACCTGGGTGCCCAGGACATTGGTTCGAATGAAGGCCGTCGGGTCGTCGATCGAGCGGTCGACGTGGCTCTCGGCGGCAAAGTGAACGATGCCGTCAGGCTTGTGCTCGGCCAGGAGTCGCTCAACCAGCGCTCGATCGCCGATATCGCCGTGAATAAAGATGTGCCGACGAGGATCAAGATCATCGACCGATTCGCGATTGCCGGCGTAGGTCAGAAGATCGAGATTGACGATTCGAACGCTCGAATCGTCAAGCACCTGGCGCACAAAATTGCTGCCGATGAAACCGGCACCGCCGGTCACTAGGAGGGTGGTCATTGCTGCACGTATCCTGTCGCTTGGACGGTCGGCCGCTGCGGCTCAGCAGCGCGCCGCCGACGATTGACCGCTCAGAACGGAATGTCGTCTTCGATATTGCCACCGCCTGAAGGCGCCGGTGCTGGCGAAGGACCGTTGTCATAGCGCGACCGGCTACCATCTTCCAGCGGTTCGCTGCCGCCGCGGCTGTCGAGCATCTGCATTTCGTTGGCGACGACCTCGGTGGTGTAGCGGTCGTTGCCGTCTCGATCCTGCCATTTGCGGGTCTGGAGGCGGCCCTCGACATAAACCTTGGAGCCTTTGCGCAGGTATTCTCCAGCGATTTCAGCGAGCTTGCTGAACATCACGACGCGATGCCACTCGGTCTTTTCGTTCATTTCCCCGGACTGCTTGTCGCGCCAGCTCTCGGAGGTTGCCAGCGACAGGTTGGTCACGGCGCTGCCGCCAGCGGTATGACGCACGTCTGGGTCCGCACCCAGATTACCGATCAGGATGACTTTATTGATTCCTCTGGCCATGGTTTTCGGGCCTTCCACAGGTTGCTTTTAACGGTCGGAAAGTTTAGCACAGAGCCACCAGGGCTCCGGCTGAGAAAACACCCCGCCAGGGGCTAGGAAAACCACTCGAGGTGGCGATGATATTCACCATTTCGCGCGGGTGCAGGCTCGTATAATGTGGCCAATGAATGATGTCTCCGCTCCGGCTCCTCCGTGCTCGCTTGATGATGTTCTCGCCCTGACCGCCGAGGATCGGGCGGCTGTCGACGAGTTGATTACCCATCGCCTGCGTTCGGACATCGCCCTGGTCAATCAGATCAGCCAGTACATCATCGGTAGCGGCGGCAAGCGGCTCCGCCCGCTGCTGCACCTCCTGGCGGCGCGAGCGGCCGGCTACCAGGGTGATCAACACATTCAGATGGCGGCGATCATTGAATTCATCCACACCGCCACCCTGCTCCACGACGATGTCGTCGACGAATCCAGCCGAAGGCGTGGCCAAGAAACCGCCCATCGCATCTGGGGCAACGCCGCCTCAGTGCTTGTCGGTGACTTTCTGTATTCGAGAAGCTTCCAGCTGATGGTCGAGCTGGAAACCCCGGAAGTGATGCGCATTCTGGCCAACACCACCAATACGATCGCAGAAGGGGAAGTTTTGCAGCTGATGCAGATGGGCAATGCCGAGCTGGCCCGGGCCGACTACTTCCAGGTCATCTCCGACAAGACCGCCTGCCTCTTCGCTGCCAGCGCGCGACTCGGCGGGGTGCTGGCCAAGCGAGGCGAATCGGTCAATGATTCGCTGGCTGAGTTCGGCCTGCTCTTGGGGCAAAGCTTTCAGATCACCGATGATGTCCTGGACTACCGCGCCGACAACGGCGATTCCGGCAAGAGCCTGGGCGACGATCTGGCCGAGGGCAAGGTCACCCTGCCCCTGATCATTGCAATGAAGCGCGCGCAGGAGTCGACCCGCGCCGAGATCGCCGAGATGATCCGCAGCGGCGGCAGTCCAGACCATGCACGGGTTCGCGACCTGATGGACGAAGTCGGCGCCCTGGATGCAGCCATGGACCAGGCGCGCGAGCTGAGCGTCAAGGCCCGGGAATGCGTAAGCCTGCTCGACGAGGGGCCGGAGCGCAGCGCCCTGGAAGTGATCAGCGACTACGCCGTCGACCGCTCGCTCTGACTCCCGGCGCGATCGAGCGCTTCCACTGCAGCTCGGAACCGCGCTCCCCGTTCCTCGAAATTCCTGAAGTGTGGAAAGCTCGGCGCACCCGGGGACAGGAGAATGCATTCGCCAGACCGGAAATGATCTTGGGCAGCGCCAACGGCCTGCTCGATCCCCGCAGCGTGAATCACCTGCGCCGAATCCACCGCTCCGCCCGAGACCAGCGCCGCGGCGATCTGCCGGCCGTTGTCGGGCAGCGTGATCAGTCCGGCCAGCTCATGGTCTTTACACCAGTCGACGACCGCTGACCAGTCGGCCGGCCGGGTCTGGCCACCGGCGATCAATACGATCGCTCGATCGCGCAGGCATTCCAGAGCCGCTCGGGTGGCGTGGGGTGAGGTGGCAATGGCGTCATTGATCCAGCGCTCGCCGATGGGCTCCAGCCTGTGGATGAGCGGTCGGAAGCTTCGAAGCGCTGGCAGGCTCGATGATGCCGAGCCGCCTAGTCGGTCACAGGCACTCAGGGCCAGGGCTGCGTTGTCCAGGTTGTGCCGGCCGATCAACTCCAGCTCAGGCAGAGCGGCCAGAGAATCCTCCCCGAGCCAGATGGAGTCATCGCGGCGGTGATAGCCCGGCCGCCGGTTGGCCAGGATCCGACCGGTGATCGCGCGCGTGGCCTGTTCGAGAACCGGGTCGTTGGCGTTGATCAACAAATCCCGGCCGCTCAGAAGACCGGCCATGCGCAGTTTGCAGCGATAGTAGCGCTCAACGCTGCCGTGCCAGTCCATGTGCTCGGGAAACAGGCGGGTGATCAAACCCAGCTCCAGCCGCCCTTCCAGATCGGCCAGCTGGTAGCTGGACAGTTCGGCAATGACGCGATCGGCATCGGTGTCCAGATGTTCGAGTAGCGGCACGCCGATGTTGCCGGCCAGCACGACCTCCTGCCCGTTCGCCCGAAGCAGGTGAGCCAGCATCGATGCGGTCGTGCTCTTGCCCTTGGAGCCGGTCACGCCGACGACCGGCAGATCGGGACGCTCGCTGAAAAAGATGGAGCTGGGATTGATCAGCTGACCGCCCCGAGATCGAAAATTCGTCAGCGCTGGATGGTCGATGTGGATCCCCGGAGAGCGCAGCGCGATGTCGAACGAGACCAGACCCTCATCGAAGGGTTCGACCCGCCCTTCAAGCCCCGGGGGCAGCTCCCCAGCCTCGGTCCACACGTGCAGATCAGCGGCAGCGCTGCGCTGACTCAGGACCTGCCAGGCGCTCTGCCCCTCGCGGCCGTAGCCGAGAATGACAACACGCTTTCCTCGGAAAGCCTCAAGGCGCACCCAGCAGCTCCTCCGGAATCCGATGCGGACCACCGGGCCGGCACAGGGTCTCGAGCGACGGCACTTCGATCCCGGCTAGGCGTTCGTTCAGCTCCCGGACGACCACATGATCCTTCCAGTCGGACTGGCCGGCAAGGGCCAACACGGCGGCGCGCGCCTCCTCGGCTTCACCGACACATTCGAAGGGCTTGAAGCCGTCCAGGGCCAGCAGCTCGGCGAATTCCCCGACCAGATCAGGGCGGGCGAGGAGATCCTGTCCGAAAATGCGCGCCAGCTCAGCCGGCTGCATGAACGGCGCCAGGCACAGGTAAACGAAAACGCACTTGGGGCACTGCCCGCACCAGCGCTCGACCCTGGGGCCGTCGAGATGAAAGTTGCGGTTGCAGGACGAGAACAGGCCGTGCCAGCGATCCAGCTCGGAGAACTCGCGGCAGATCGCCAGCTCCCGGTCGCGCCTGAGCAGGGAAAACACGCGCAGCGATGGATGGACATAGCGACCGATCCAGTCAGCCAGCAAGACTTCGAACGCGAAGGACTTGGAGTACTGGTGGTTGATCTCCCGGCCCCGGTCGTCGATCCGGCTGGCCTGACTGGCTGAGCGCTCGTTGGCAAAGGCCACTCGATCGTAGTCCAGCACGAGCGCCAACAGGGTCAGAATCGCCGAATTGATGGCCGTGACCGGCACATGACCATTCAGGGCCCCGGCCCGATTGATCTCCGCCAGTCCGGGCGCAATCGCCCGCTGGATGACCCAGTGTTCACCGGGCAGTTGGCCACCGATCTTTCGTATCAAGGGGGCCGATCCGATCTGTACCGAGTCTGGAGACTCACCGCGATCTCGCAGCCGCTCCCAGGCCACCAGTGAATCCTTGCCGCCCCCCATCGGTACCAGGGATCGGTGGGCCAGATCGAAATTCGGCGCCGCCGGTGCGGCTCGCGGGTCGCCGGGAAACGCCGGAAAGTTCCCGGGATCCAGCTGGTTCTCGAAGGCAAATTCAGCCAGGCCCTGACGATAGATTTGGGTCAAGCCTTCGGCCTGCCAGGCGTCCGGGGGGCGATCTCTAAAGATCAATTCATCCGGGCAGGCCGCCTTCCAGTAGCTGACGCCAGCGATCCAGTGAACCAGGTCCAACGCGGCCTCAATCGCATCAGCGCGCTCCGGTCGCTGCAGATACGGCGCGCCGGGCAGGAGCAGACGTTCGGTCAGCTCGAGCTGATCGAGGCGATAGATCAGATCGAGCTGGCCGCGATCGAAGTCAAACCGCCGATCGACGAAGCAGAAGGCCTGGGCAGAGAGTGCGCCGCTTCGCCGTTCGGCCAGGTCTGGTTCAGGACGCGCCATCGGCGAAGTCGGCTTTGGCATCAGGCGCCACGCGCCTTGGCCAGGCCCGCAGGACAGCATGGATCAGGGTGGCCAGGGGAATTGCGAAGAACACGCCCCAGAAACCCCAGACCCCACCAAAGACCAGCACCGCCACGATGATGGCGACCGGGTGCAGATTGACAACCTCGGAGAACAGGATCGGAACGAGAACGTTGCCGTCCAACGTCTGAATGATGACGTAGGCAATAATCACATACCAGAACTGTGCTTCGAACCCGAAAGAAATGAGCGCGACCACGGCCACCGGCAGGGTGGCGACAGCCGCGCCGATGAAGGGAATCAGCACCGAGAAGCCAACCATCATTGACAGCAGCATGGCAAACGGCAGACCAAGCCAGACGAAGACAAGATAAGTCACCGACCAGACAATCAGGATTTCAAGCACCTTGCCGCGAACATAATTTCCGATCTGCGCATCGACTTCCCGCCAGACACTGGTGACCAGGGCCCGATCCTGAGGCATGTATGCAGACATCCAGGCAATCAGTGGCTTCTTGTCCTTGAGGAAAAAGAACACCAGAACCGGCATCAGGACCACGAAGATCAGCAGGCTGGCCAATCCGATCACGCCGGAAAACGACACCAGGGTGGCGCCGTAGTTGACCAGCTCGGTGCCCATGTTGTCGACCATCTGCGACAGCTGTTCTTCGGAAATCAGCGACAGCTCCCGATCGACGCCGTCTGGCGGCAGACGATCTTCCCGGCTGCCGGTCCCGACGGCAGCCGGATTGTCTTGAACAAGCGATGGCTCGGACAATCCGCTGTCCGCGCGTGCGACGATCTGAGGATAGCGTTCCGGTAGGGTCGACAACCAAGCCTGGGCTTCTCGAATGTAGCTCGGGATCTGCTGGACAATGACCGCGAGCTGGCGGGTCAGCATCGGTAGCAGCCCGAACAGCAAGAACAGCAACGCGGTCATGAAGCAACTGAACACCGTCACCACGGCGATCAGACGCGGCAGGCCGAAGCGCTCGAGACGCTGGACCGCGCCCTCGAGTAAGTAGGCGATGATCAGGCTTGCCACCACGGGCGCCAGCATTCGGCCAAAAATGACCACCGCCACCAGCCCCGCCAAAAGCGACAGCGCAAGGATGACGACCTGCGGGTCGGAAAAGTGACGCTGATACCACTGGTTGATGCGCGAGAACATGCTTGACGATTATACGGAGAGGAAGCCGGTCGGCGAGAGTTTTCGCGGAGAGAATCGATGGTTTAGAAAGCGCAGACGCGGCGATCGGTGGGCACCTCTCGGCCCCCCCGCCCGGTGAACCTTTCCCCGTGGAAGGTCACCGGGCCTTGATGCCCTGTACTTCTAGGAGTGTTGCTGTGCGGGGAAAATCAGAAATCAAGCTCGATCAAGGCCTGGACTTCAACATCCTGGTCCAGACGATCGGAAACGATGCCGAGCGCGTTGCCGCCGAAAGCAAATTCGGGCGGCGCATAAGAGGCGCTCAGTCGCAGCGTGGTCACCGGTCCGATCGCCTTCATCACTCCGGCCAGGAAGGCATGATCTGACAGCTCGGATTCGAGCGCATCGGAGAGGATCGATGAGGTCGGTAACGGCTGTGTCCTCGTCTGGTAGTCGAGGTAGAAAGCCAGGTCATGATCGTTGCTCCACTGCCAGCCCAGGCTGTAGACCACCAGGTCGTCCCAGGCGAACCTCGGGCTGGTGCTGTCTCCCAGCAAGGCGGTGAAGCGTGCCGGCAGCGTTCGGCTCGGGAAGGCACCAACTTCGCTGTAGAAGATCTGCTCGATGCCGACGCGCAATGAGCTGCGATCAGTGGCATGGAACTGCGCTCCCACCTGAACGCGTGACGGGATATCCAATTCGGCGACCGTGCCGTAGAGACCGCGAATGGTCGCAAACTCGGCCATATCAATTCGTGACTGAGCAGCCGCTTCGAAGGTCCATTGGGGGCTCAGGCTGCTGGCCACACCGACCCGCAAGCCGGCGCCGTGGGTGACTTCCGGCCGACCGTTAACCAGACTATAGTCCTGGTTAAAGGCGCTGAACTCCAGCGCCGAGGCATTGTCGGCCTCGATCAGATTCAGAACGCTCGATCCGTAGCTCTGGCTGGCCAGAACGGCGGTGATCGTCAGGTCGCTGGATTGGCTGAGGCGCGTGGTCAGGCCGGGCATCAGCAAAGATTGCTGGAAGGTCTGACCCTGAGAACTGAAACCCCGTGGTGTCGGCGCGAGCGACAGGGCCATCTGACTACTGCCTAGACCGAGAATCGCGGGAGCGCTGGTGGGGGTGATGAGCGCATCGGCAAAATCAGGAGCAATCAACTCCGCGTCAAGTGCCATCCAGTCCGAGCGCGGGTCGGGCGCGAGGTTCATGCGATCCAGCCGGGGGGTGATGCGATGCAGTAGCAGCGCATCCCAGTGGCCCGACATGAACGTCGACGAGCGATCAAAGCGTCCCGGACCCTCTGCCATCAAAGGCACGGTGACCAGGGTGGCTGCGACCGCTGCAATCAGATGGCGACAAATGAGCATGAAGGAAGATGCAATGGACTGAATTCGATGATTTGAGAGTGTAGCGCGACGGTTGGTAGAAATACAACGAATTTCCGCCCTAGTGGCCAAAAATCCACAGTATTTCGCGACAGATGAAAGGAAACAGGCTCCGCACCCCCAAATTGTTGCGGGTTTACAACATCAGCCCACCAGGACTGGCCGGTCAGGCCAGTCGCTCACACAGGGCATCGGTGAAGCTCTGAGTTGTACCGTTGCCGCCGAGATCCGGCGTGGTTCGGTCGCCTTGCTCGATCGTCTCGGCAATGGCCTCCCGCAGGCGCGTGGCCCTATCGCACTGGTCCAGGTGGTCCAGCATTTGCGCGGCCGCGAGCAACAGGGCGCAGGGATTGGCGATACCCCGACCGGCAATATCCGGCGCTGATCCGTGAACGGCTTCGAACATCGCGACCTCCGTGCCGATATTCGCACCGGGAGCCAGACCCAGCCCACCGACCAGGCCGGCGCAAAGATCCGACATGATGTCGCCGAAAAGATTGGTGGTCACGATGACATCGAACTGTTGTGGCCGCATGACCAGCTGCATACAGGCATTGTCGACGATCAGGTCATTGAACTCGATCGCCGGATACTCTCGTGAGACATCGCGCGCCACCTCGAGAAACATGCCGGTCACATCCTTGAGAATATTGGCCTTGTGCACCGCAGTAACCTTCTTGCGGCCAACCCGCTGTGCCATATCGAAGGCGAAGCGAACAACGCGCTCGCAGCCCTTGCGCGTGACGACCATCTTCGATTCAGCGCGCGAGCCGTCGGGGGCGGTGAATGCGCCCTCGCCAAGGTAGGCGCCCTCGGTGTTCTCGCGCACGGTGATCAGATCGATGTCCTCGTAGCGCGACTGCGTGCCCTTGAAGCTGACCGCCGGACGGACGTTAGCAAACAGATCGAAATGTTTGCGAAGGGTGACGTTCAACGATTTGAATCCACCGCCGACCGGCGTGGTCAGGGGCGATTTGAGCGCGATCGTGTTGGTCGCGATCGAATCAAGCGTCGCTTGCGGGAGCAGATCGCCAGTTTCTTCCTGAGCCGAGAGACCGGCCAGCTGGAAATCATATTCGAGCCCGGCGTCAAGTGTATCGAGCACGCGCAGGGTGGCTTTCATGATTTCGGGACCGATGCCGTCGCCCCGGATAACGGTAATTCGCTGAGTCAAATCAGACGTCCTCTAAGGTGGTGCTGAATGTTTGATGCTGCCTGGCGAGGATTATAAGCCCTGGACCGGGTTCATACGGCCCCGTCTCAGACGCCCAGTAGACGGTCCAACCTGCCCTCCTGATCGAGTGCGTTCAGGTCGTCAAATCCACCGACATGGGTCTCGCCGATGAATATCTGCGGCACCGTCTGGCGACCGCTGCGCTCGATCATCTCCTCGCGCCGCTGCGGCTCGGACAGCAGTGAAACTTCCTCCCAGCTCACGCCCTTGGCTTGCAACAGACGCTGAGCCGCGGTGCAATAGGGACAAGTCCCTTTCACATACATCAGAATTTCGGGTGAGCTCATCAGGTCAACTCCTCTGGAATTTTCTAAGTCGGAATCAAGAGATAGGGGCAGAGCGGTCAGAAATACAGGGCAGCGGCGTCGGAGGCGTCGTTTCAGATGCACCAGTCCGGCTTCGGGTAACCGCCCAGGCGGCAGGCCTGGCGCACTGGATTGTCGCTGAACAGGCGATAGAGCTCCCGGCTCGACAGCTCAGGCTCATTTTTGAAATTCCTGAACTCGCCGATCAGCACGCGCATCAACGGTGGGTTGCCGTAGCGCGCGTGATAAGCACGAACAAAATCGATCACCCACCAATGCGCATCGGTCAATACAAGACCCTCCCGCCGAGACAGCTCGACGGCAAGCGATTGACTCCAGTCATCAGGATCGATCAGATGCCCGTCGTCATCCAGCAAAATGCGCCGGCCTTCGTGTTCGACCACCTTGTCGGTCATTACAATTCGATCCTTCGAACGGCGGGCTGGCCGGCTCGATCCCGAGCAGCCGCTGGCGCATAGCGGACACCGAGACTGACCTGGTCCGGATCCGCCTCGACACCGAGCACCTCGATGTCGGCCAGCTCGAAGTCCAGCAGTTGCTGCCAGGCCCGACGCTGATCTGCCGCATCCGCTAGCGAGCACCATGCGTCCGCCTCGAACTGAATACTCAGGGGAATCTCCAGGGTCGCTGCCGCGAGCATCACCTCAAGACGCTCCTGCCAGCCCAGCGCGGGCTGGGCGTCGATGAGTCGAATCAACACCGGCTGCTCATTGAGGTCCGGATCGGTGCAGGCCTGCCAGCATGCCATCTGATGCGCCCAGAATTGGACCAGGCTGGAAGGCCTGACAGCAGCGGCAGGCAAACCATTTCGCCGCCGCTGCCAGGCCGTAGTGCAGTAGGCGAGTTCGATGCCCGACTGCCGTGCGAGTTCGACCCATGGGGAGCTCTCATCTGCGATCAGGTCGATCGCATCGCCGTGAAAAAACACCAGCAGCGGTCGAGTCAAATCCTCGACCGCAATGCCCTCGATCCTGGTTGCATTTAACCGGTCTTTTGCACGCACCATGACGACGGTGTTGTATTGTGTGTGCTTGCGGTCCGACGTCAATTTGCGAACCTCATGCGCCGAAATCGGTCTGAATCAATCATGCGAATAGCGACTAAGCTTTTGATCCTGAGCCTCCTGTGCTGGACCGGCATCCTAGCAGCTCAGAATCCGTCAGGCCTGCCCGATATGGGGGGAACCAGCACGCGCGTCATGCCGATCGAGCAGGAAATGACCTTCGCCCGCGACTTCGAGCGCTACATGCGGGCCAACAACATGCTGATTGAAGACCCTCTGATCCGAGACTATTTCGAGGACATGGGCTTTCGACTCGTCGCCCAGTCCGACCGGCGAGGCGGCAGTTTCCATTTCTTCTTGCTGCGAGAGAACAGCATCAATGCCTTCGCCAGCGTGGCCGGCGTCATCGGACTGCATTCGGGCCTGATCCTGCTGGCAGAAGACGAAAACGAGGTGGCGGGTGTGGTCGCTCATGAGATCGCCCACGTCACTCAGGATCATCTGGCCCGCGGTTTGGAAAACCAGCAACAGGTATCGATGCCCGCAATGCTCGCAACGCTTGGACTGGCCATAGCGGCCAGCGCGGCGGGTAGTCCGGATGCAGGACAGGCACTGATGCTGGGCGGGATGGGACTGTCTCAGCAGATGATGATCAATCACACCCGACAGGCAGAAATGGAAGCCGATCGGATCGGTATTTCACTGCTCGGGCGGGCTGGATTCGATCCTGATGGCATGACCCGATTCTTCGAGCGAATGAACGTCCGCAGCCGGGCGATGGGCCAGGGGCCACCCGAGTACCTCCGGACTCACCCACTGTCGATCAACCGAGTGGCCGAAGCACGCAGTCGGGCCGATGACGCCGACAACCCGCGCGCACGCCTGGAACCCTCGCAGGAATTCCACTTTGTCCAGTCACGACTGCGGGTGCTGATGAGCAACCGCTTGGACCACACCATCCGGTGGTTCGAAGCGCGCCTTGAAAACGGCAGCCGTCCGCCGCTGGCCATGCACTACGGTATGGCCCTGGCCTTGAGCGAAGAGGCACGCATGGATGATGCGATTTACCACCTCGACATCCTTCTCGACCGCGCCCCGGAACTCCAGATCATCCGCCTGCTGCAGGCTGAAATCCTGCTCGCGGCCGGTCGGACCGATCGCTCACTGGAGATTCTCGAGACGCTCTACCATCAGTTCCCCGGTTCGCGAAAGGTGACCAGTCAGTACGCCGAAACGCTGATGCACGGCGACACCTCGGCCCATGCTGCCCAGGCCAGCGCGATTCTTCGGCCCTATCTGAGGCGGCACCCAACCGACCTGAGAATGACCGAGCTCTACGCTCAAGCGGCCGATCGCTCGGGTGACGTGATTCGGGCCGCCGAGGCCGTCGCTGATAGCTACTATCTGCGTGGCGGCGTTGAGGAAGCCATTGAACAGCTCGAGCGCGTGCGAGCGCGCGAGGATCTTGACTATTACGAGCGCGCGCGCATCGGTGCGCGTCTGCGCGAGCTACGATCAGAACAGCTGAGGATGGTGTCCCGCCCCTGACGACAGCGCCTCCCCCACGCATCCGCCCCGCAGCGCGGCTTTCTTGTAGAGTAGGGACGATCGAAGCAAACTCCACTATGGAGGGCACCGTGGCCGACGCAAAGCGCAAGGACCGCAGCAAGGAAAAACAGGAGGACCAAGTCATCCAGGTTCGTCAGCAGGCGGTCACCATCGATGAGTGGACAGAGACGTCGCTCGACGCATCCGAGCTCCTTCTGAATCGCGAACTAAGTCTTCTGGCCTTTACCCGCCGAGTGCTGGAGCTGGCCCGCGACGAAAAGGTTCCCCTGCTTGAGCGCCTCCGCTTTCTCTGTATCTCTTGCACCAATCTCGACGAATTCTTCGAGGTGCGGGTGGCTTCTGTTCGCCAACGTTTACAGCACGGTGTCAATCTGGCCGGGCCGGATGGCATGAGCCCCACGGCCACGCTCGGCGCGATTCGTGACGCAGTGCTTGAACTGGTCAGCGAACAATATCGGGTGCTGAACCAAGAGCTCACGCCCGCCCTGGCCAGCGAAGGCATCCACATCCTGCGCCGGTCGGAATGGAACAAGAAAAAGAAGCGTTGGCTCTACCAGCATTTCAGTCAGGAAATCCTGCCGGTGCTCAGTCCGCTGGGACTGGATCCGGCCCACCCCTTTCCGCGGATTCTCAACAAGAGCCTGAACTTTGCCGTGGCCCTTGAAGGACGCGACGCCTTCGGTCGCGACAGCGGAATGGCGCTAGTGCGCGCGCCGCGATCATTGCCGCGCATCATTCGCGTGCCAAAGAGCTATGCCCGCGGCCCGAACGATTTCGTGTTCCTCTCCTCGGTCATTCACGCCTTTATCGATGAGCTCTTTCCGGGGATGAAGGCCCAGGGCTGCTACCAGTTCCGGGTAACCCGAAATAGTGAATTGTTCGTCGATGAGGAAGAAATCGAGGATCTCGCCCACGCCCTGGAAGGCGAATTGATGGAACGTGGCTTTGCCGAGGCGATGCGACTTGAGGTGGCAGACAACTGTCCGGAAGACATCGCGCGCTACCTGGCCAGTAAATTCGGAATCGATGATCGCGACATCTATCGCTGCGAGGGCCCGGTCAATCTCAACCGCATGAGCGCAATCTGTGATCTCGTCGATCGACCGGACTTGATGTACCCGACGTTCCAGGCCAACACGCCCAAGTCGCTGCAGCCGACGACCAATCTGTTTACCGCTATCCGCCAGCGCGACTGGCTGCTCCATCATCCCTACGACAGCTTTCAGCCGGTGGTCGACCTAATGCGGCAGGCGGCCAGCGATCCGGCGGTCCTGGCCATCAAGCAGACCCTCTATCGGACCGGCGTTGACTCCGCACTGGTCGGCCTGCTGATCGATGCCGCACGGGCCGGAAAGGATGTGACCGTCATTGTCGAGCTGCGAGCCCGCTTTGATGAGGAAGCCAACATTACCCTGGCCACGCGCCTTCAGGAAGCGGGGGTTCAGGTGGTCTACGGGGTGGTCGGCCACAAGACTCACGCCAAGATGATGATGATCGTGCGCCGCGAACGCGGGCGCTTGCATCGCTACGTCCATCTCGGCACCGGCAACTATCACCAAGGCACGGCCAAGGCTTACACCGACTGGAGTTTGATGAGCGCCGATCATGAACTGACCGTCGATGTGCACCGCATCTTCCAGCAGCTTTCCGGGTTGGGACGGGTGCAGCAGCTCGAGCAGGTCGTGCAGTCGCCGTTCGGGCTTCACGACTTCATCCTGAAACGGATCGATCGCGAAATCGAACACGCCCGCGACGGTAAACCCGCGGCGCTGTCGGCCAAGATGAATTCCCTGACCGAGCGTTCGGTCATCAAGGCCCTGTACGAAGCCTCGCGCGCCGGAGTGAAGATCCGACTGGTCGTGCGCGGCACCTGCTGCCTGCGTCCAGGCATCCCCGGTCTGTCGGAAAACATACAAGTGCGTTCGATCCTGGGCCGATTTCTTGAGCACAGTCGCGTTTACCATTTTCACAATAACGGCAAGACCGAAATTTGGGCATCCAGCGCTGACTGGATGGAACGCAATCTGTTCCAGCGAGTTGAAGTCTGCTTTCCAATCACCGAACCCAAGGCCGCCGAACGCGTGCTCAAGGAGAGCATCACGCTCGCATTCAAGGACAACATTCAGGCCTGGGAGCTGAATGCCGACGGCAGCTACCGGCTACGCCGACCGGCCGATGGAGAACAACCCTTATCGGCTCAGGAGTATCTGATGGAGCGGGCCAGCCGTGGCGGAACCTGAGCTCTACGCCGGCATTGATCTAGGTTCGAACAGTTTCCACATGATCGTGGCTCGTCTGGAGCACGGTCAGTTTCGAATCATCGACCGGATCAAGGACATGGTCCGCCTGGGCGGTGGGCTCGATGAACACGGTCGCCTGGACGATGGCACGCGGCAACGCGCGGTCGCTGCGCTGGCGCGCTTCGGCGAGCGGATTCGCAACATTCCCGAACATCAGGTGCGCGCGGTCGGCACGCAGACCTTCCGCCGGCTCAGCCATCCGGCGGCCTTCCTGGTGGTCGCCGAGACCGCGTTGGGCTGCCCGATCGACATCGTCAGCGGACGTGAGGAAGCGCGTCTGATCTGGCTGGGTGTCAGTCAGGGCGTGGCACCCGCGGAAGGGTCGCGCCTGGTGATCGATATCGGCGGCGGCTCGACCGAACTGGTCACCGGCGACTCACTGGTGCCAAAGCTCGCAGAGAGCCTGCCGCTTGGCTGTGTCAGCTTGACCCGCTGGGGTTTCCCGAAGGGCGAACTCTCCGAGCAGCGATATCAGCGGGTTCTGGAGCGCGGTCGCGCGGAGCTGCAGGCCTGGCGATCCCAGTTTCGGGAACAGGGCTGGGACCAGGCCGTTGGCACCTCGGGAACGATTCGAGCCATTGCCTCGATGATCGAGGCCCGCGAACCGGGCCAAGACGGTCAGATTACCCGCGTCGCTCTCGAGCAACTCAAGTCGACGCTGCTGGATTATTCAAACATCGGCGAACTCGACCTGGCAGGACTGTCAGCACGTCGTCGGCCGGTGATCATCGGCGGACTGGCCGTTCTGGATGCGGTGATGGAGACGCTCGAGATCGATGTGTTGAGAATCTCCCCCTTTGCCTTGCGCGAAGGTGTTCTTCAGGACCTGATGGGGCGCCTTGGGCCGCAAGACCCAAGGGATGCGACGGTCCAGGGGATGATGGCTCGCTACCAGGTTGATCGGGCGCAGGCCGAACGCGTCACGGACTGGACCTCAACGGCCTTCGAGCAGGTTCGGGGATGCTGGTCGATGAAGCCGATTCACGGTGAACTCCTTCACTGGATCAGCCAGCTGCATGAGATCGGTTTGGGCGTCGCCCATGACGGACATCAACGCCACACGGCCTACATCCTCGAGCACGCAGACATGCCCGGCTTCAGCCGTCAGGAACAGGAATTCATGTCGATCGTCGCCGGCCTTCAGCGGCGCCGAATCACTGCCGAAGAGATCGATCGACTGCCCGCTCGCCTCCATGTCGTCGCCCGCCGGAGCATCGCCCTACTTCGTCTCGCCGTCACGATCTGTCGAGCACGATCAGAATTTGAATTCGGCGATTTTTCATTGCAGGCCAATGGCGACCGGCTGAGCCTGGCGCTCGATACTAGCTGGCTGTCGTCACGCCCGCTGGTCCGGCATGATCTTGACATCGAGCAACAGGAGTTGAAGCAGCTCGGCCTGCAACTCAGGATCGAATCACTGCCGCCCGGCCCATGACGACGGCAAGTGACGGGTCCGGGCAAACCTCGGAGAACGGTCGAGCGCAACGACTGATCGATCGCGCACGTTTGATCAGGGCGCTGCGCGATTTTCTCGATCAGCGCGGACTGATCGAAGTTCAGACGCCTGTGATCACCGCTTCCGGCGTGACCGATGTTCATATCGAGAGCCTTCGCCTGGCCGACGACCTGGGCTATCTGCGGACGTCGCCCGAATACGCCCACAAGCGACTGCTCGTCGAGGGCATCGGCGATCTCTATGAGCTGGGACCGGTGTTTCGTGCCGAGGAGGCAGGCCGAATGCATCGGGTGGAGTTCACCTTGCTGGAATGGTATCGGCGCAATGGGGACTGGCGTACACTCGCCCAGGAATTGCTCGACCTGTGCCAGTTTGCCCTTGTGACAGTGGGTCGGAATCGCCGCACCGAACGCTGGCGCGACTGGTCTGCGTGTTTTACCGAAGCGGATCTCCCTGACCCGCTGGCCGCCAGTAACGCCGACATTCGCTCCATCACGAGCGATCTGCCCGCAGACTGTGATCGCGACATGCGTCTGGACTGGCTTTTCTCCACCCGAATTCAAGCGCATTTCCCTGAAAATGCCCTGACCCTTGTGCACGGCTACCCGGCCAGCCAGGCGGCGCTGGCCCAACTCGATTCACGCGACCCTAGGAAGGCCCAGCGCTTCGAACTGTTCGCAGGGCCGATCGAACTCGCGAACGGCTATCAGGAACTGACCGACTGGAAAGAGCAGCTCGCTCGATTCGAAGGAGACAAGCAGAAGCGCCGTGATTTGGGGCGCAAGGAAATGCCGGTTGATCAGCTTTTCATTGAAGCATTGAAAATTGGTCTTCCCGCCTGCGCCGGCGTAGCGCTCGGCGTCGACCGACTTGCCATGGTGGCGCTGCAGTCGAGCGACATCGCTCAGGTCCGAACGTTTTAAGGCAGACGTTGGGTCGGAGCAAAGCTCTGGAAGACGTGGGAGAGTGGCTCTTGAACTTATTCGAGTTCAGTGACCGCTCGCTGAACCGGCATCGCAGGACGAGACGGCGCCTGACCGATCAACGCAGCCCGGACGCGGTGGACCACCAACCCGGCGCGATCGACAAAATTCAGCCGATTGGGGTAGTAGAGTGTCTCAATATCGCGCAGGGGAATCGACCGCAGCTGATCGTTGGCGTCCATAAGCAGCAGCGATCGATCGTCCTGGGGCAATGAACGATTGAGCGTGACCCGAAGCTCGAGGGGAAGCGCCCCGTCCCAAGGAGCTGAGTTTGATTCTTCGCTGCGGATGCCGACCGGGTATCCGAGCGCAATTCGGCCGTCGCGATAATCCACGGCCGCCACACTCAATGGCTGCGACATCGCGAGCACGCCAAAAGAGTCTGCCTCGGAAAGCGCCTTCTGAAAGGTTCGGGTCGCGGTTCCCTGGCCATCCTGAAGCGCCACGAATTCATTGATTCGGCTGGGCCAAAGGGGCAACAGAACATGTCGAGCAGGCAGCAGTGAAAGTAGTAGAATGGCAATCGCAACGAGAGCTGAGGCAACGAGCTGTTGGGGCCAGTACATCGCAGGGCTGGTCGACATGGTCCGAAATATAGCATGTGGCTTCCGACCGTCGAAATTCAGCCTTGGGATTGAAGTCGGGGGATGTGGAAACGCTGACGTGCAACGTAGAAGAAAAAGGGCGAGTTTGGTCCGCTGGAGCATGCGTGTATGAATGACACAACCAAGGTTCGACCGGCAAGAAACGCCGAAATCCCCACGTTGGCAAAGCTGATCCTGAATCAGTTACCGGACATGATGGCCGGCAAAAAACGTCCTGAAAATATCGAAGCCCAGCTTTCACGATTGATTCCCGATCAATCGTTGATCATCGCGACCACCGGTAATCGGCTCGCCGGACTCACCGCCGTTGACCTGGATCGCTGTCAGGTCATGGCTTGCTACCTTGATCCCGAAACCGCTACCCCGGAAACGCCGCGGCAGCTGTTCAGAGCCGCTGAAAAACTAACCATGTCCTATGGCGCGAGAGAGCTCTTTTGCATCGCCAAGAAGCAGGTTGGCGGCTTCATGACGGGCATGGGATACGAGCCGGCTGAGGACGCCGATGCAGCCCAGGGACTGATGGTGAAGGACTTGATGGCCAAGGCCAAGCCGGAATTGAAAGCGCTCCTTGCCCAGCTCGACGAACTCGGTCTGCCGCAGGACTACGGGCTCCGGCATCGCATGCGTCTGATTCCTGAAGCCTCGACACTGATCCCGGTCGGCCGTGACATCTTCGACCGGGATCAGCGCCTGACGCCTGCTGCAGCGACCGCTTGGAATCGGCTGAAAACGGCAGCTGCGGGACGCGCTATCGAGCTGCAGCTGGTCTCAGCCTACCGAACGGTCACCTATCAGGCGAATCTGGTCCGAAGAAAACTCGACGAGGGTCAAAGCGTTCAAAGGGTTTTGTCGACTTCGGCGGCGCCGGGATACAGTGAGCACCACAGCGGTCGTGCCGTTGATCTGACGACGCCGGGCAAGAAGCCACTGGATGAAGACTTTTCAAAGACCAAGGCCTATGAATGGCTAAAGGCCAATGCGGGAATTTACGGTTTCAAGGAGAGCTATCCGCGCAACAATCGACACGGAATCCAGTGGGAGCCCTGGCATTGGTGTTATCACCATCGCCCGCGAACCTGATCAGCCCTTCTTGATGGCATCATAGGCGTCCAGGGCTCGCCGGCGGGTGGCCTTTAGGTCGATGTCGCGATCCGCATAGTCCTGTCCCTCACGCACGGCGACTTCTGGCTGATGCACCCGGTCGCCGGAGATTTTTTTCAGCTCCGGCAGCCAACGCCTTACGTAGTCGCCCTGGGGATCGAATTTCTCGCCCTGGAGGACGGGATTGAAGACCCTGAAATACGGTGCGGCGTCAGCGCCACAGCCGGCCGTCCACTGCCACCCCTGAGAATTATTGGCCAGGTCCGCATCGACCAGGCAATCCCAGAACCATCGAGCCCCTTCCTGCCAGGGAATAAGCAGATTCTTGGTCAGGTAGGAAGCGACGATCATCCTGACTCGATTATGCATCCAGCCGCTTCCCCAAAGCTCACGCATCCCGGCATCCACCATGGGTACGCCGGTCTGTCCGCGTTGCCAGGCCGCCAGGTCGTCCTTGTAATCATCAGGCGAGCGCCATGGAAAGCCTTCGAACTTCGACTTCAGCGGCTCGTCAGGAATGGAGGGAAAATGATACAAAAGATGGGCGGAAAATTCCCGCCAGACGATCTCACTCAGATAGGAAAACTTTCCCTTGCCTTCGGGGAGCTCGCCTGACTCGTTGAGCGCGAGAGCCACCTGTCGCGGTGAAATCTCGCCGTGGTGAAGGTGGGGAGACAGGCGCGAGGTGCCGTGTTGGTCGGGTCGGTCCCTGAGCTTGTCGTAGTCACGCACATCATCGTCGAGAAAATGATCCAGTCGCCGCCGGCCAGCCAGTTCGCCCGGTTCCCAGCGCTCCGGAAAGGCGTCCGCCCAGTCCTTGGATGGAAGCAGATCAAGGTCGCTGAGCGCCTCGCTGGCAGGCCAGCGTTCGGGCGCTTGCAATTCACGCGGCTCGGGACATCGGTCAGGCGTTCGCCAGCGTTTCTGAACCTGTTTCCAGTAAGGCGTAAACACCAGATAGGGCGTGTCGTCGTCTTTCAGGATTTCCCAAGGCTCGTTTAAGAGCCGGCCATTGAAACTCTTGACCTCGTAGCCGTCTTCGACGAGATTTTCCTTGATCTTCCGGTCGCGCTGGATGGTCAGCGGTTCGTAGAGACGGTTCCAGACCACGGCATCCGCGCCACATGCCCTCGCCATGCGTTTGAGGTGCTTCTCCGAATTGCCCTGGGCGAGGATGAGCCGACTGCCGCGATCCTCCAGACGCTCCGATAATTCGGCCAGGGAATGATGCATCCACCAACGTGCCGCCGCACCTGGCGACCAGGGTGCCTCTGACTCTGGATCAAAGATATAGGCAGGGACAACCCGATCGTAATGATTTCGGGCGTAATCGAGAGCGGGGTTATCGGCCAGGCGGAGGTCTCGTCGGAACCATACGATTGCTGTGCTTGTCATGCTATAACGATCGGGTTTTGTCCGTCAACGAGGCGTGATCGCAGGACATCAGGCCCTGTCCCGGGCGGTCGAAAAAAATCACGACGGATCAATATTCAGCCAGCTCAGCGGTTTTTCTCCGCCGGCAGCACCAGCACCGGAGAACGGATGCTTGGTCACATAATCGAAGCAGGGGCCCGCAGAAGCCGGCCTCGCCGAGCAAACGGGATTACAAAGCGATCAGATCCATTAGTTGATGGCCTTGCTTGCCCCGGTTGTCATGGGGGTCTTGGGCCAACAGGCGCGCGCGTCCAGCGGCAGCAAGGCCGGTAGCATCGGTGATCTGCTCCAGGGCTCGATGGGCGAGCTTCTCCAGGGCAGTAGCGGTCAGGCCGGCGCCGATGTTCTCGGTCAGCTTCTCGGCGACGAGGGCGGCGATCTCAGTCGCTTGGCTCAGGCCGGTAGCAGCCTGCTCGGCGGCCTTTTCAAGCACTGAATTAAACCGGGTCGAGTCGAGTCGCGCTGGCACGGGCCGACTCAGCCCGTGCCTGCACGGCGCTGCATTCGCACCGCGTCCGAGCGCCGATTTTCCAGTTCTTCCAGATATCCGGGCTCGATACCGGTGACATAGCGGCCGCTGAAGCAGGAGCTATCGAAACCGTCGAGCTTCTTATTCTTGCCGCGAACGGCGCGCTCTAGCGCTTCGAGATCTTGATAGATCAAGCGATCGGCACCGATCGCTTTGCACACCTCCTCTTCAGTTCGACCGGCGGCGATTAGCTCACTGGCCGCCGGCATGTCGATTCCGTAGACATTCGGATAGCGCACCGGCGGTGAAGCCGAGGCCAGATACACCTTGCTGGCTCCGGCTTCACGAGCCATCTGAATGATCTGACGAGAGGTCGTTCCGCGAACGATGGAATCATCGACCAGCAGGATGTTTTTCTTCTTGAATTCCAGCGGGATGGTGTTGAGCTTTCGCCGCACCGAACGGGCTCGAGCCTCCTGACCCGGCATGATGAAGGTTCTGCCAATGTAGCGATTCTTGATCAGGCCCTCCCGGTACTTCACACCCAGCATATGGGCCAGCGGCAGGCACGCCGTTCGACTGGTATCGGGCACGGGGATGACCACATCGATGTCGTGATCGGGCCAGACCCGTAGAATCTTCTCGGCCAGTGCCTCGCCCATGCGCAGCCTTGCCTTGTAGACCGACAGATCGTCAAGCATGGAATCGGGCCTGGCAAAGTACACGTATTCGAATAAGCAGGGATGGAGTGAACGGGCTTCGGGGCTCGCGTGCCGATGGAGCTGGCCGTCCATATCGATCAACACGGCCTCGCCGGGTGCAAGATCGGAAATCAACTTGAAGCCCAGGATGTCGAGCACAACGGATTCGGAAGCAATAATGTATTCGGGGCCGTCGGTTGTCTTTCTCTTCCCCAGTACGGCCGGCCGAATGCCGTTCGGATCTCGAAAGCCAAGCAAGCCCACGCCGGCGATCAGAGACACGGCAGCGTAGCCCCCGCGACAGCGTCGATGAACGCCGTCGACGGCAGCAAAGATCTGTTCCGGACTCGGCGAACCGCCTTCGAAACTCACCATTTCATGCGCCAGACAATTGAGCAGTACTTCGGAGTCCGATTCCGTGTTGATATGGCGACGGTCTTCGTCAAACAATTGCGCGCTCAATGCTTCTGAATTGATCAGGTTGCCGTTGTGGCCAAGAGCGATCCCGTGCGGTGAGTTGACGTAGATGGGCTGAGTCTCGTCCGGTCGATCGCAGCCTGCCGTCGGGTAGCGAACATGAGCAATCCCGATGTCGCCGGTCAGTCCCGCCATCGAATCTTCGCTGAAGACATCGCTGACCAGTCCGATGCCTCGAGCAGATCGCATGCGACCATGATCAAGCATCGTCAGTCCCGCCGCGTCCTGTCCACGATGCTGCAAAATGGTCATCGCGTCGTACAAGCGAGCAGCGACCGGCGCTCTTCCGAAAATACCTACGATTCCGCACATAGCGATGCTCTCTTTTAAGGGTCGGCCCGAGTTTCCGCTGGAAGTTCGGAGATGGAGTCAGTCAAGGCAGGGGGCAAGTCACCGGAATGTTCGACCGCATCTATACTCGGTGCGGTTTCCGGAATCTGAGACTGCAGAGATTCGGGAAACTGGCGAACGGCCCAGACCGCCGTTTGTTCAAAGTGAGGAAGCAATTGCGACCCCTGCCACCACGGGTCGTTGGGGAAGGGGGTGAAGCGAGCAACGATCACGGCAGCCAGCACGATGGCGCCACCCCGGAGCAGGCCGAACAGGGCGCCGAGAAGGCGATCGGTTCCGCTCAGCCCGGTGCTCGACACCAGTTTCCCCAGGAGGAAGTTACACAGGCCGCCAAGGATCAAAACGACCACAAAGACCCCGACAAAGGCAACGATCAGGCGTACGGAGGGCATTTCGATCCAGGGCGACATTTCCAGCGCCAGCGGGCCCGAGGCCCGCAGCGCGAGGTAGCCGGCCGCGATCCAGACCAGAAGGGAAAAGGCCTCGCGCACGAAACCTCGAAACAGGCTGACAAGCATTGAAATCAGCCCAATGGCCAGAATGGCCAGATCGGCCCCGTTCATGGATGAGAAACCACCAGCCCGTCCATGCCCGCATCATCGATCAACAACTGCAGGCGCTGAGCAGCCTCAGCCCGCGTGCCCAGGGGGCCGACGCGGACCCGCCAGATCGTTCGTGAACCCGCCCGATCTCGATGAATGAAAGCCTCATAGTCGCGGTTCTGAAGCTGGTCGAGCAGTCGCAGCGCATTGTCTCGACTGGCGAAAGAGCCGACCTGAACGGCGAAACCCGAACCCGTCAGAGAGTTCGGCGCCGCATCGGCAGTGGCGCCGACAATCACGGGACGAACGCTTTCAACGGTCTGACTGATCTGGTTCAGGGCTCGCTCGGCATCGCCACGCTCGAGATACGGCCCGGTGCGAACCCGATGCAGTTCCGACGGCCCCCGAACAACGATATCGACCTCGGCGACATGGCCCAGGCGAGTCAATTGATCGACCAGTTCTTCGGCGTTCTCGCGATTGCCAAAACTTCCCACCTGAACCTGGAAGCGTTCCATATCACCAGCCTGGGACGAGTCGGAAGCGGCCGGCTGGACCGGAGCTTCGGATTCCTCTTGGGGTGGTGACGACGGCGGCTGTTGTGAGTCGGATGACGCCGGTTCGTCCCGGACCGGATCGGCAGGGGCTGCCTCGGCCTGTTCGCGGGGAATGGGATCGTCCCGCGCTGGATCCTCCCGGAGATCCTCGCTTTCCTGAGGCACATCGCTGGACACCGGCATGCTTCGGTCGGAGTCAGAACGAATTCGCGGCGGCTCGATGGGCGCTTCCAGATCATTCGTTGAATTGTCGCGATCGGTCGGCGCGGTGGCTTGTGATTGTTCGGGATTGAGCGGTAAGCGCCGAATCGGGGATCGATCGCCTGGCGCACTCGGGAGTTCAATATCCAATTCGCGGCTGACCTGATCATTGTCTGGCCCATCGAACAGCATGGGTACAAAAATGACCGCCAGAGCAATCAGGATCGATGCGCCAATCAGACGCTGCTTGAGCACTTTGTCCATGACAACGACTTTCAGTGGGATTGAAAAAGCGGCCAGGCTTCGGCAACGGTCCGGAAGGAGCCGAACACCACGACTCGACCCTCCGAACCAGCCAGCCGCCGGGCCTCGTCGACCGCTTGCGCCACCGATTCTAACGTGTCGACGCTTCCCGTAACAGCGGCTTTTTCCAAACGCGCGGCAATTTCAGCCGGAGCAAGCGCCCGATCGTCGGCCAAGGGAGCCAGCAGCCAGTGTTTGAAGGTGGCCCGCAGGGCTCGGCCGATCGCGACCACATCCTTGCCGGTCAGCGCAGCGAAAACAGCGATCGTGGGCGAGGCGGAAGAGGCCCTCAAGTATCCGGCCAGGGCGCGTGCCGCGGCAGGATTATGGGCGACATCGAGGATAATCTCTGGCGCCCTGCTGACCACGTCCAACCGGCCCGCGATTCGGGCCTGCATCAGCCCCTGGGCGATCGCACCGTTGTCGATCGCAATCCTGGATCGGATCAGGATGGCGGCCAGCGCGGCAGCCGAAGCATTGGACTGCTGCCATCGGCCGGTCATGATCGGCAACGGTAGGAGCATCCGCTGATCCGACCAGCGCAGCTGAAAATTGTTTCCGCGTCGACGTGAACGGAATTCGTGTCCGCGGCGCCAGACCTTCGCCCCACTATCCTCGAGAATCTTACCCATCCCGATCGGGGGACTCGACTCCGCAAACACGAGCGGGCGACCCGCACGGGCGATTCCTGCTTTCTCGCGTCCGACATCGAGACGCGTCGGCCCCAGCCACTCCGTGTGATCGAGTCCGATCGAGGTGATCACCGCCACATCAGAGTCAATAAGATTGACCGCGTCCAATCGTCCGCCCAAGCCCACCTCGAGAATCCAGAGATCGGCGCCTGCACGTGAAGCCAGCACCCATGCCGCCAGAGTAATGTGCTCGAAATAGGTCAGAAAGACCTCATCGCGAACCTGCTCGACCGAAGCGATTGCCTCGGCCACCGCCTGCTCATCAGAGCGTTGACCGTCAATTCTGAAACGTTCAGTGAAATCAATCAAATGGGGTGACGTGTAGGCAAAGGTCGAGTGGCCGGCGGCCAGCGCCATTGCTTCCAGATAGGCCACCACCGATCCCTTGCCGTTGGTACCACCCACGGTGATCACCGCAGGTGGCTTGCTTGCAATCGGCAGCCGCCCGTAGACCTCTCGGACTCGATCGAGCCCCAGCTCGATATGCGATTCTGGAGCGCGCTGTTCCAGGCGTTCCAGCCAAACAGCGAGGGCGCGGTCAGTCACTTAGCGTTCTGACGACGATTCCGAACTGTCGCTGTCCGTCGACGGCGGCGTGGGTGTGGTCGCCAGCGTTGGCTCCACATCCAGTTCAGGTTCCAGAAGTTCACCTTCCTGCACCGCCAGGCGCTGACTGAGCATCATGCTGAGCAGCGCATGCGTACGCTGTCTCAACTCGCGTCGATCAACAATCTGATCGATCGCGCCCTTTTCCAACAGGAACTCCGAACGCTGAAACCCCTCGGGCAAGGTTTCTCGAACCGTCTGCTCGATGACTCTCGGGCCGGCAAAACCGATCAGGGCATTGGGCTCTGCAAGATTGACGTCTCCGAGCATGCCCAGACTCGCCGACACGCCACCCGTGGTCGGGTGGGTCAGAACGCTGACATAAGGCAGGCCACGCTCTGCCATGCGCGCAAGACCGGCCGACGTCCGAGCCATCTGCATCAGGGAGAACAGGCCCTCCTGCATCCGCGCCCCACCTGACGCTGAGAAACAGACCAGAGGCAGGTTATCGTCCAGACAGAATTCCACAGCGGCCATGAAACGCTCGCCAACCACAGAGCCCATCGAGCCCCCCATGAATCGGAAGTCGAACGCGCAGGCGACCAGATCCATGGTGAGCAACTGACCTTTCAATACGACCAGAGCATCACTTTCCCGCGTTGCTTTCTGCGCCGCACTCAATCGGTCACGATAACGTTTTGAGTCTCGAAACCTGAGCGGGTCGACCGGCCGCAGGTCAGCGCCAAGCTCGGTCTGCTCGCTGTCGTCCAGGAAGGCCCTGAGGCGGGCTCTGCCGGACAGGCTCATGTGAAAATCACATTTGGGACAGACCTGAAGATTTCGCTCTAGTTCGGGCTGGTAAAGCACCGCTTCGCAGGACTTGCACTTGGTCCAGAGGCCATCCGGCACCTTGCGTGACTTTCCACCCTCGGTGCGAATTCGCACGGGCATCAGTTTCTGGAACCAGCTCATCAGATTACCGCCGTTCTGGCTTCATCGGTATTCCTGCGCGCATCCATTGCCTCGCGAACCGGTCCAAGGAAATCACTCACCGCCGCAACTGCCTGCTCAACGGACTCGCATCGGTCCAGTCGGTCGACCAGTGCCGACCCGATCACGACGGCATCGGCAATTTCAGCCACCGCTGCGGCTTGAGCAGGCTCGCGAATCCCGAAGCCAACGGCCACCGGCAGATCGACCCTGGCTCGGACTTTTTCGATCATCGGACCCAGGCTCTCGACGTCAAGGCTGGCAGCACCCGTCACTCCCTTGATCGAAACGTAGTAGACAAACCCACCGGCAAGCCGGGCAGCGTGCTCGAGACGGTGGTCATTGGTCGTCGGTGCAATCAGAAAAATTTGATGCAGGCCCTGATCCGCCAGCAGACCGCGGAGGTCATCGGCTTCGTCGGCTGGGCAGTCAACGATCAACAAAGCGTCGACTCCTGCCTCGGCCGCTTCGGCGGCAAAGCGCTCAGCGCCACGACGCTCGATCGGGTTGGTGTATCCCATGAGAATCAGCGGCGTGGTGCTGTCTTTTATGCGAAATTCGCGCGCCATTGCCAGAACGTCATCGAGATGGGTGCCGTGTTCCAGCGCTTTCGCGCAGGCGTTCTGGATCACCGGCCCATCGGCCATGACATCGGAGAACGGCATGCCGAGTTCGACCAGATCGGCACCGGCCGCCACTGCGGCATGCAGAACCTCCACGCTGGCATCCGGACTCGGGTGACCAGCGGTCACATAGGGCACCAGCGCACATCGTCCGCTGGCCTTCAACTCTTGAAATCGTTGATCGATGCGATTCAAAACTCGATGCCCTCCAGGTCCGCCACCGTGTGAATGTCCTTATCGCCTCGGCCGGACAGATTGATCAGAATCAGCTCGTCTCTCGGCAACTCTGCCGCCAGCTTCATGCCATAGGCGATGGCGTGGGCGGTCTCCAAAGCGGGCATGATGCCCTCGGTCCGCGTCAGGAGATGAAAGGCCTCGAGCGCCTCGTCATCGGTGATTCCGACGTAGCGCGCTCGGCCAATGTCCTTCAGCCAGGCGTGCTCCGGACCCACACCAGGGTAATCCAGTCCTGCCGAGACCGAATGGGTGTGGCGAATCTGGCCGTCATCGTCGTCGAGAAGATAGGTCCGGCTACCGTGCAGCACACCGACTCGACCGGCGCAAAGGCTGGCGGCGTGTTCTTCACCCGACAGCCCCCGGCCTGCGGCTTCCACCCCATACATCGCGACCTTGCTGTCCCCAATAAAAGGATGGAACAGGCCGATAGCGTTCGAGCCACCTCCAACACACGCCACCAGGGCGGCCGGAAGTTTGCCGTATGCCTCGACCATCTGCGAGCGTGCTTCTCGCCCGACCACGGCATTGAAGTCACGGACCATGGCCGGATAGGGATGCGGTCCCGCCACCGTTCCGAGAATATAGAAGGTATCGTCGACGTTGGTGACCCAGTCGCGCATGGCTTCATTCAGCGCGTCCTTCAAGGTCCGTGATCCCGCCGTCACGCTGACCACTTCGGCACCGTGCAGCTTCATGCGATAGACATTGATCGCCTGCCGACGAACATCGTCTGCGCCCATGTACACCACGCATTCCATGCCCAGTCGAGCTGCGACCGTTGCCGAGGCCACTCCGTGCTGTCCTGCGCCGGTTTCTGCAATGACCCGTTTCTTGCCCATGGCGCGGGCCAGCAGCCCCTGGCCAACCGTGTTGTTGATCTTGTGGGCGCCGGTGTGATTGAGGTCTTCGCGCTTGAGAATGATTCGGGCGCCGCCGACTTGGGCGCTGAGACGTTCTGCCTCATACAGCGGTGAAGGCCGACCCACAAAGTGAGCCAGGTCGTGGTCGAGTTCGGCCAGAAAGTCCGAATCAGAGAGGTGTTTTCGCCAGGCCTGATCCAGTTCTTCCAGCGCCGGCATCAGCGTTTCCGAAACGAACCGCCCACCAAAAACGCCAAAATGCCCGCTCAAGTCAGGAACCTGAGTTTCCGGAGCGAGTTTAAAAGCGGGATCAACCATCTCTGTTTACCTCATCTACTGTGTTGATGAACCGTTGAATAAGACTATCACTCTTGACCCCGGGTCGGCGCTCGACACCGCTGGAGACGTCAACGGCCGCCGGGTTTGCATTCCGACAGGCCTCAGCGACATTGTCGGGTGTCAAGCCACCGGCAAGAATCAAGGGGCGGGGAAGCATCGGGATATCCGACCAGTCGAAGGTCTGACCACTGCCCCCCATGGAATAACCCGCGTGGGTATCCAGAAGAATGGCGTCAGCATCAGCGTAGCGCTCGTAGGTGCCCGGATCACTGCTGCTCAGAGCAAGCGCCTTGATCCATGGTCGATCAAACTGGCCACAGAAATCAGCTGTTTCGGCACCGTGAAACTGAATAACATCGATCGGCACCCGGTTGAGAACATCGCGTACCTGCGTCGAATCAGGGTTCATGAACAGGGCAACTCGCGTTACAAAAGGGGGAAGCGCGCGCGATATCTCGGTGGCTCGCTTGATGGAGACGCAGCGGGCACTGGCTTCGACGAACACCATCCCCACAGCGTCGGCGCCGCAGCGTGCGGCGGCGATTCCATCTTCGACGCGCGTCACGCCACAAATCTTGGTCCGAATCATGGCGATGATTGATTCATTCAGCTGGGTCGCTCATGCGAGCTGGGGATGAAGCCTGGAAGGTCACCTCGTCACGAACCGGCAGGGACGGAAAATCGGGATAGCTTGGATACATGAAGGTCAGTCCGTGTGCGGGCGCTGTCATTCCAGCAAGTTTGCGATCTCTTGCTTCCAATAAAGCCTCGATCCAGTCGACCGGTCGATGCCCTTGACCAATGGCGATCAGCGAACCCGAAAGAATTCTGACCATATGGTAGACGAAGGCTGTGGCCTGAATGTCGATCCAGATTTCACTTCCGTGACGGTGAACGCTGACCTCATCGACGGTCTTGACCGGTGACTTTGCCTGGCAATGATGCCCACGGAAACTGGAGAAATCGTGTTCTCCCAGCAGCGCTTGAGCGGCGGCATGCATTCGCTCCACATCCAGTGGTTTCCGTACCCAGGCGACGCGCTGCCGGTCAGTCGCCGGGCGCACCCAGCGATTCAGAATTCGGTATCGATAACATCGCCGGGCTGCCGAGAAGCGAGCATGGAAAGCATCGGACACGGTCCTGACCCAAAGCAGCGTCGCCGCCGGATGCAATTCGGTGTTGGTGCCGAGCACCCAGTCTCGCTCTCCCCGTTCGGAGGTGCTGTCGAAGTGAATCACCTGGCAGCGACCGTGAACGCCCGTGTCGGTCCGGCCGGCGCAGTGCACAAGCACGGGATGGTCGGCAACACGACTCAAGGCCGTTTCTACGCACTCCTGGACGGTGGGCGATTCTCGCTGGCGTTGCCAACCGTAGAATTGCGTTCCGTCGTATTCAACTCCAGCCGCCAGTCGCATGGCAGGTCAACGGTTCAGATTCCGCCCAGCAGTTCCCGCGCACGAGCCCGTTTGGCTTTGGACCCTCCGCTGATGATTTCCTCAAGGAGGGTGCGCGCTGATTCCGAGTCATCCATGGAAAGATAGGCTTGGGCCAGATCCAGCTTGACGTCAGCATCATCGTCGCTGAGCACCGGCTCGCCCTGATCATCGTCGTCGGAATCGGACTCGTCGGTATCGAGTATGGACGCGGCCTCACCATCGGCCATCAGATCGTCATCATCCCCACCGTCGACGATTTCATCCCCATCGGTCAGGAACGCTTCCATCTCGCGGTCACCGACGTCCTCGAAATCCAGATCGCTATTGGACACCAGATCCAGCGTGTCGTCGGCCCGCACGGTCGCACTGGCGTCACCCTCATCGGCGGCGTCACCATCATCCTCGGCGTCTACGTCGAGAGCGTTCAGTTCGTCGGGATCCATCCGAACCGTGTCGTTGGACGCCGACTCACCGGAGAGATCGAGCGTATCGGCCGGGCTGGCCCCGTCCTCCTTATCGGAATCGTTATCGAATTCGTTATCGGAATCGCCATCGGCGGCCTCAAGCCCGTCCAGGGATAGCGCATCACCATCGCTCTCGAGACCCTCTTCACTGCTGAATTCAAAATCCAGGTCCAGATCATCGTCTGATGACGGTTCCAGAGCCGGATGTTCAGCATCCGAGTCTGAGAGTGATTCATCATCGCTTAGATCTGAGCCATCGGAGTCCAGGTCAGCCGAAGCTGAATCTGGCCGCGATTCGCTGCCATCCGCTGGCGACTCCTCTTCATCGAGACGATCGGACAGCGCTGCCAGATCAAACCCGGAATCATCGGCAGCCATCTCATTATCATCGTCCTCTTGACCATCGTCCGCGCTTAATGAATCGTCGAAAGCCAGGGTGTCTTCTGCGCTGTCTTCGCTGGTCTCATCGAAGAACCCGTCACTTTCCTCGGAAGCCCCGGTCAGTTCAAGCGTCGAATCGATCGCTTCGTCTTCGTCGTGGTCGGATCGGGCGCTCGGTTCATCCTCCGGCCGCTCCAGAATGCCCAGCATCTCTCGCGTCTGGTCATCCAGACCGTCCATTGAATCCTCAGCACCGGTACCCGTGACCTCTCGAGGGGTCAGCAGGGGGTGGTCAGGCGCATTCATAACAGCGAGGTTCAGCGCGCTCTGCCAGCGCGGATCATTGTCGTCGTCGACGTGTGCATACATCGAATCCAGGGCATCGGAGAAGCGATCCTCGTCATCGGTCATGGCCAATCCGTTCAGCAGGGCCAAATGCGCATCCAGGTTGTCGGGATCCTGGTGGACCCGCGAGCGCAGCTCGTCGATATCGAGAGCCGGCTCTCCTGGTGACGTCTCATTGGACCGATTGCGCAACATGTTCCAGACAAACAAACCAATGCCGGCGATAAGGATCAGTGCCGCACCGATCAACGCCAAGAGCCAGACCGGTGAACCACCTTCCCGATCGGAGCCCACGACGGTGATGGGTCTTGAGGTTTCGGGCTCGCTCTGGGCCGGCGAATTGGAAGCGGCTTCATCCATCTCTGGCGTCACAGGGGACTCGGCCATTTCGAGCTGTTCTTCGGCGTTATCCTCGCCGAGCATCGAATCATCGTCTGCAACCGGTCCGATCGCACCGTCCTGCCCAACGCCCAGTTCCTCTTCGAGACCGTCGAAGTACTCATCGACCTCGTCCACCTCATCAACAGCGCCATCCACTGTCTCCTCGGCATCCGCTTCGGCGAGGGCTTGCTCCTGTGCCGCCATTTCCTCGGCCCGGGCACGCTCCTCTCGAGCGGTTCTCAAGCGGGCTTCGAGGCTTGCCAGCTCTTCATTGGCGACCGCCAGGCCCGCCATGTCCCGGGCTTCGATCGCTCCACGAATTTCGTCGACCTGGCGGTACATTGCCTCGTTGTCCAGGTCCTCGGCGTAGAACTGATCTTCCAGGTCGGTCAGCCGGCTGCTGGCCTCCTCGATCTCGGCCTCCGACACCGCAGGCACGTCATCGGCGGTTTCACCTTCCGGCGGAACCACTTCCAGGCGGTAATTGGAATCGTCGACATCCTCGACCGGCGTAGGCTCGCTCTCATCGATCACCTCAGCCAGTGCATCATCGCTGACGACCGGCACTTGTTCAGTCTGGGCCACGGGCTGCCACGCCATCATCTGAGCCTGCATTCGACGATCTGCTTCACTCGCATCAATGTTGGCGATAGCGTCGGTGCTCGGCATCTCAAGGGTCGCATCGCGGCGCAGCTGATTAACGTTGCCATCGATGAACGCCTGCGGATTCTGATCGAGAATCGCGAGCATGACCTGATTCATCGTCAGCCCCGTGGTCGGCCGCCAGGCCGAGGCAATGCTCCATAGGGTTTGACCAGGCGCGATCGGCCCGACCGATCGAGCGGTTCTGGAAGGCCTTGACGAGGCCATTGGCTCGGGCTCGGCTCGAGCAGGGACTGGCTGCTGTTCTGGCTGCTGTTCTGGCTGCTGTTCTGGCTGCTGTTCTGGCGCAGGCTCAGCGCGCGTCGGCGCGGAACGAGGCGTGCGCGGCGCTGGTGCCTGTTGGGCGGTCGGCTCGGACGGCATTGATTCTGCCGAATCAGTCTCATTAGAAACGGCGGATGGTTCATCGACCGATCGGATCGGAGGCGCGACCGGCAGGGTCGGCGGATCGAGGAACAGGGTGTATTCTCGCAGCACGCGACCACTTGCCCAGCGCGCGTCGATGAGGACTTGAACCACCGGGTCGGTCGCTTCACGATTCGAGCGGACTCTGACCAGGGGCGGATCGATGCCTCGGTCCACCGTCACCGTCAGCCCAAGGGAAAGCGCGTTCGAAGGAATGCCCAGGCGATCGTAATCCTCGGTGGAAGCCGAAGTGACGGTGAGCGAATCAACGGCGTCTCCTTCGGGCTCGACCAGGCGAACACTTACATCAAGGGGCTGGCCCAGATAGGAATCGACGCGCGCCTCTCCCAAGCCCAGGGCACGCAAGCCATCGGCGGGAAAGAGCGCAACGGTAGCAAGCAACAGGCCCGCTGAAAGAATCTTAATCGTTGATGATTGCATCGACCCGGACACCCTCTTTGACGAATAACTTTTTGCGATAATTCAAGCGAGTATACCAATCTCTTCAGGGAATTAGAAACCACTCCATAAAGCGCCCGTCTGACCTATTCTCAGACCGGTATTCAATGGCCTCTCGTTGGTCTGCTGACGAGGTGCTCGGCGATCTGGATCGCATTGAGCGCTGCGCCCTTCCGAATATTGTCCGAAACCGTCCATAAATCAATCCCTTGAGGATGACTTAGGTCGCGACGGAGACGCGCGATCCAGACCGTATCCGACCCGGCAGCGTGCTCCAGCGGTGTCGCCAAGGAGCGATTATCAAGCAAGGTCACACCCGGCGCCTGCGCAAGCAGCTCGCGGACTTCTTCCATCTCGATGGGGTTGACCGTTTCCAGATGAATGGCCTCTCCATGGCCGACAAAGACGGGAACACGAACTGCTGTGGCATTGACCGAAATGGAGTCCGATTCGAGAATTCGACGCGTTTCCTTATGCATCTTCATCTCCTCTCGGGTGAATCCGCTGCTTTCGATCTGATCGATGGCCGGAATGAGATTGAATGCGATCGGTGCATCAAAGACCTCGGGCTGTGGCGTTCTGAAATTGAACCGATCTGCCGCCTGGCGTCCCAGCTCTTCCATGGCTCGCTTGCCGGCGCCTGAGACCGATTGATAGGTCGCCACGTTAATTCGAGAAATTCCTGCGGCCCGGTGGATCGGTGCAATTGCCAGAAGCATTTGAATCGTCGAACAATTCGGATTGGCGATGATGCCCTGCCCCGGCCAGCTGTCCAGCACCTCTGCATTGACCTCGGGTACGACCAGAGGCACGTCGGCCTGCATGCGGAAATGAGACGTGTTATCGATCACGGTGCAGCCTGCCTTTGCCGCCCGTGAAGCATGCTGGGCTGATACGGAGCTGCCGGCAGAAAACAGCGCGAAATCAGTGCCCTCGAAATCAAAAGTCGAGAGATCATCCACCACAAGCGAGCGCGTACCGAAGCTGACCTCCCGGCCAACCGATCGCTCGCTGGCCAATGCCACAACCTGGCTGCAGGGAAACTTGCGCTCTGCAAGCAGCTCAAGCAGCGTCTCGCCCACCATGCCCGTGGCCCCGACCACGGCGACGCGATAGCTTTTATCGCTCGTGCTCATAGACTGTCCCGACGACCTTTAACAACAAGGTGCAGACTAACTGATCTGACCTGATCGGTCATCCCGGGATCAAGGGCGTCTGAGGCTTCACGTCGCCGCACTGGGCACGATGAAGCAGATAATGGTCGAGCACTGTCAGCGCCAGCATCGCCTCGACGATCGGAATGGCGCGTATTCCGACGCAGGGATCATGGCGGCCAGTGGTGATAATCTCGGTCGCCTTGCCATCGGCATCAACGGTGCGACCGGCCAGGCGCAGGGAAGAGGTTGGTTTGAAAGCAACGGCCACCTCCAGCGGCTGACCCGTTGAAATACCGCCCAGCACGCCGCCCGCGTGATTGGAGAGAAATCCCTCCGGCGTAATTTCGTCGCGATGTTCTGTCCCTTTTTGCTCGACCGATCTGAAACCGGCGCCGATTTCGACCCCTTTGACAGCATTGATGCTCATCATTGCGGCAGCCAGATCGACGTCGATTTTGCCGTAAACCGGTGCACCCAGACCCACCGGCACGCCGGTCGCGCGCGCCTTGACCAGCGCACCGACCGAATCGCCCGATTTCCAAAGCCGCTTCATGAACTGTTCCAACTCAGGCACTTTTTCAGGGTCCGGACAAAAAAACGGGTTGGCGTTGATGGTCGTGGCGTCGAAATTTTCATCGCAGACCTGATCACCGATCTGCGCCATCCAGCCAATGATCTCGACCCCCAACGCCTGCTTGAGGTACTTCTTCGCCAGGGCGGCCGCGGCCACGCGCATGGCGGTTTCCCGAGCCGAAGAACGACCGCCGCCGCGGTAATCGCGAATTCCGTATTTGTGGTGGTAGGTGTAATCAGCGTGCCCCGGACGGAATTGCGATGCGATCTTGCTGTAGTCCCTGGAACGGGCGTCCGTGTTGTAGATCAGAAGCGCGATCGGGGTGCCCGTGGTGCGCCCGTCGAAAAATCCCGACAGGATCTGAACGTCCTCTTCTTCCTTGCGCTGCGAGGTATGGCGGCTCTGACCCGTGGCGCGCCGCATCAATTCGGATCGAATCTCTTCGGGAGAGATTTCCAGCCCTGGGGGGAAGCCGTCAATCACGCAGCCGATCGCGGGGCCGTGACTTTCACCGAAAGTCGTCACGGTGATGCTGCGTCCAAAAGAGTTTGTTCCGCCGCTCATCCTTCAATGGCTCCCAGACCAGCTTTCATAGATTGGTGTAATTCGGACCTGCGCCGCCTTCCGGCGTCACCCAGTCGATGACCTGATAGGGATCGGCGATATCGCAGGTCTTGCAATGGACGCAGTTGGCGGCATTGATCTGGATGCGCTTACCGGCGTCATCCTCGACCACCTCATAGACGTTGGCCGGGCAGAACTTGGTGCAGGGGTTGCCATACTCTTCTTCACAGCGTGTAAAGCAGACATCGGGCTCGAGGATCTTCAGATGGATCGGCTGATCCTCGTCGTGCTCGGTGGCCGCAAAGTAGACCGAGGCGAGGCGATCTCTCGGGGCCAGATCGCGCTCGACCCAGTCGTAATCAAATCCACCCTGTTCCAGTCGACGGTATTGATTGTGGTCAGCGTGGTTGCGAAAAGTCCGGGGCAGCTTTCCGGCGGTCACGGTTTCGACCACGGCGGTGGTCAGCCCCTTCCACAGCCCTCGATTGAATCCGGGCCGGATGTTCCGAACCTTCTTGAGTTCGGCCATGATGTCAGATTCCCGCAGCCGGGCATCGAAGCCCTGACTGCTGAGTTCGCCGGCCAGGTGCTCGGCGGCCAACATGCCCGACTTCATGGCCGTATGCGTGCCCTTGATCTTTGGCACATTGAGCAAACCGGCGGAGTCACCGATCAGGATCGCCCCGGGCATCTCAACGCGAGGCAGCGATTGATAGCCGCCCTCGGATAGCGCGCGAGCACCCGCAGACAGAATTTCACCACCCTCGAGCAGCGCGTGCATTGAGGGATGATGCTTGAACTGCTGGAAGGCCTCGAAGGGCATGAACGCCGGATCCTGATAGTCCAGGGCGCAGACAAAACCGATTGCCACGCGGTTTTTGTCGAGGTGGTAGACGAAGCTGCCGCCATAGATGTGATCGGGCAATGGCCAGCCGATCGTATGCTGAATCAGGCCGGGCTCGACCCGCCCTTCCGGAAGCTGCCAGAGCTCCTTCATTCCGATGCCGTAGGTCTGGGGGTCGCAATCCGCCCTCAGATCGAAGCGCTTGATTGCACGCTTGGTCAGGTGCCCACGACAACCCTCTCCAAGGACCGTGACGGATGCACGGATTTCGATGCCCTGCACGTAGCTGTCCTTTTCCTTGCCCTGGCGGTCAACGCCCATATCGCCGATTACCACACCCTGGATCGATCCATCATCGGCCCAGGACAAGTCATCAGCCGCAAAGCCGGGAAAGAGATCAACGCCCAGCGCCTCGGCCTTGGGAGCGAGCCACGCACACATCGCGCCCAGTGAGACGATGAAGTTGCCATGATTCTTCTGCTGCGGTGGGGTCGGCATCTTTCTCTGGCCGGTTTGTGAGAGCAGCATGAACTCATCTCGTCCGGCCGGCACGCAGATTGGCGGCGGGTCATTGCGCCAGCCCTCGATCAGGCGATCAAGCGGTTCCGGTTCGATCACGGCGCCCGAGAGAATATGCGCTCCGATCTCGGACGCTTTCTCGATCACGCAGACATTGAGATCGTCCTTGAGTTGCTTGAGGCGTATCGCGCAGGACAAGCCGGCCGGGCCGGCGCCTACGATGACCACGTCGTATTCCATCACTTCACGTTCGGACATGATTAAACTATTCGTTGTAGCCTCGTCGATTCGAGGCGAAAGGTAAGGAGACGCAAGAATGCAATTCAGCGTTCTCGAGTGTCAGCATCGAGCCAGTCAACAAGCGGCGGCACGATGGCTTCGAGCATGCTTGCCTGCGCCGCCTCGGTCGGATGAATTCCGTCATCCATGATCATACCGGGTTCATCGTAGATATCTTCGAGAAAAAAAGGCAGCAGCGGAATATCATGCGCGGCGGCCAGCTCAGGATAAACGTCCTCAAAGCGCTGCAGATAGATCGGTCCCAGGCTGGCGGGCAGGCGGATCTGCATCAGCGCCACCTGGGCACCGCTGGCGAGGGCCTGCTCGATGATCACTTCAAGGTTGCCTCGAACCTGCGCAGGACTGAGCGCCCGGAGCCCATCGTTGCCGCCGAGAATGACCAGGACCTGGCTCGGGGCGTGTTCCTCGAGCAAGGACGGCGTCCGAAAGGCGGCACCCGCTGTCGTTTCGCCAGAGATGGCCGCGTTGATCACTCGCCAGTCATCCCCCAGGCGCTGGGACAACAGATGTGCCCACCCCGCTTCACGCGGCATGTTGTAGGCATCTGACAAACTGTCGCCGATAATCAGGAGCCGTTGATCGGTCGCCTGCGCGGCATGGAAGGGCAAGAACAGCGTGATCAGCAGCCAGAGCATGCAGGTTGGCAATCGAAACCACTGGATTTTGGAGCGAAATTTATACATGAGTCAGCCAGATCAATTGTTGCTGTGTGACCAGGTCGGTTACACGGTTGAAGCGCCGAGCGGTCAACTTGATATTTTGAACGATATCAGCTTAGACCTGAACACTGGCGAAACGCTGGCTATCGTCGGGGCCTCCGGTTCCGGCAAGACCACGCTGCTTGGCCTGCTGGCCGGCCTGGAATTACCGACTCAGGGCCGCATTCATCTGGCTGGGGAGGATCTGGGTCAATTGGATGAAAATGCGCGGGCCCGCCTGCGTCGCAAACGCGTGGGATTCGTGTTTCAGTCCTTCCACCTGCTGCCAAGCCTGACCGCGCTCGAAAATGTGTTACTCGCCCTTGAGATCGGTGGGTTTTCTGCGGCCCGAGAACGTGCGGCCAAAGCACTCGAAGACGTTGGCTTGAGCCATCGGCTCGATCATTACCCGCGTCAGATGTCTGGGGGGGAACAACAGCGCGTTGCGATCGCTCGAGCGTTTGCCGGCGACCCCGGCATCCTTTTTGCCGATGAACCGACGGGTAATCTGGACCGACGCACTGGCGAGGTCATTGCTGATCTCCTGTTCAGCATCAATCAGGAGCACGGTACAGCGCTGGTTCTGGTCACTCACGATCCCCGGCTTGCCCAGCGCTGCGCGCGTATCGAGGAAATCGAAGATGGCCGCCTCATCAGTCGCCACTCCTCCGACGGAAGTCACGAGGTCGACGAATCGCGCCGCGCAGCAGACCGCCCCAGCGGATGAATTCATTTGCCCTGTCCTATCGGCTGCTTTTCCGTCAAGGGCGCTCTGGCACCCTGGGCCTGCTGGTGGCCGGTCTTATAGTTGCTACGGCCGCACTGGTGGCCGTCAGCGTCTTCACCGATCGGGTTGGGCGCGCGCTCGAACGGCAGGCCGGTGAAGCCCTGGCCGCAGACATTGCTGTCAATTCGAGAGCGCCGATTCCGGAGCGCTTCGATCTCGAGGCCGAGCGCCTGGGACTGGAAACGGCCCGCTTGATCACTCTTAACACGGCGCTCTTCGTGGGCGAGGACTCGCTTCTGGTGGAGGTCAAGGGGGCGTCGCAGGGTTATCCACTGCGCGGTGGACTGGAGACTGCCTCCAGCAGTTCTGGCGACAGCCAGGCGGCGGATCGCATTCCCGCCGTCGGCGAGGCCTGGATGGAACCGCGCGGCCTGCGTCAGCTCGATGCCGAAGTCGGCGATCTGGCGCTGTTCGGTGTCCACGAGCTGCCGATCACCCGCGCCCTGACCTTCGAACCCGACCGCAGCGGCGGACCGTTCGTGCTCGCCCCCCGCCTCCTGGTGAGTATCGAAGACCTTCGGTCGAGCGAGCTCTTAGGACCCGGTACCCGTGCCCGCTTCCGCTTGCTGGCCGCCGGCGATGAGCAAGCGGTTGCTGCGTTCAATACTTGGCTGAAGCGCGAGGTGGACAGCGCCACTCAGGCCATCGTCACTGCATCCGACGCCGACGAACAGACCGGCGCGGCACTGACCCAGGCCCGTCGCTTCCTGGGGGTTGCTGCGCTGACGACTCTGATTCTCTCGGCCGTGGGTATCCTGCTGTCGGCGCTGCGGTTCGCGCGCTCCCAGCGGGATCTGGTGGCGCTGCTGAAATCCTTTGGTGCGACCGGTTCGGAGGTCATGAGTGCGCTGACGATGATGCTGCTGTGGCTGGTCGCTCTTGCCATCGTCCTCGGGGGGCTGGCCGGCCTGATTGCGCAGGCCGCGATTGCGCAGGTCCTGGTCGAAGGTCAGGAAACGGGCCTGCCGCCGCCGCGACTCTGGCCCGTATTGAGCTCGGGCTTGTTCACTCTACTTCTCGCCGTCGGCTTTGCCTTGCCGCCGCTGATCAACCTGCGCCAGGTTCCGCCCATGCGGATATTGAATCAATCGCTGGATCGCACGATTGGCCTCGGCTGGGTCCTTTGGATCGTGCCGGTGGCCAGCGCAATGGCCATTCCGATCGTGCAACTGGGCAACCTTCAGCTGGCGGCGATCGTGTTGGGCGGCAGTCTCGCATTGGCGCTTGTGCTGGCGCTGGCCGGTTGGATTGCCATGCGTGCCAGCGGCGCGCTGGCCACAAGGGCTCGATCGTCCTGGCGTTTCGGGCTGGCCGGGCTGCGTCGACGGCGAGCTGCCGGTGTCATCCAGATCACCGCCCTCGGGCTCGGTCTGATGGCCCTGCTCCTGTTGATGATCGTGCGCACGGAACTGCTCGGCCAATGGCGGGGTAGCCTGCCCGAATCGACGCCTGATCATTTCGCTGTCAATATTCAGCCAGACCAGGTCGATTCAGTCGAGCGCGCCCTGCTGGAGGCCGGCGCCGAGCGCCTGCAAATTCGACCCATGGCCAACGTCAACCTGGTCGATTCCACCGGACGTCTCGACGACGATCGCTTTGGCCGTCAGGTCAACGTCTCCTGGATCGAGAAGCTGCCTCCAGCCAACCGGATTGTCGAGGGAACGTTTTTCGCCGCCGATGCCACCTCTCAGGTCTCGCTGGCACAACGCTGGGCGGAGCGAACCGGCGCTCGCCTGGGCGATACCCTGACCTTCGAATCGGGTGCCCAGCGGTTCACGGCCACCGTCACCAGTATTCGCGACGTGGAGTGGGATTCGTTCAACGTCAACTTTTTCATTCTCATGAGTCCGGATGCTGGCCAGCGCCTGCCGCACCAGAACATAGCCAGTTTTTATCTGCCAGGCGGCGAGGAGAGCGTGCTCCGCGAAATCAGTCGCGGCTTCCCCAACGTGTCGGTGATCGACGTCGGTGCCCTGCTCGATCGCGTCAGCGATATCATTGATCGTGTCAGCTCGGCGGCCCAGGTGGTCTTCGTGTTTACCCTGCTGGCCGGCCTGGTCGTCCTGCTGGCTGCTCTGGAGGCCACGCGTGATGAACGGCGCCATGAGTCGGCCCTGATCCGAACCCTCGGCGCGGACAACGCCCTAATTCGCCGCGGCCTGCTCATCGAATACGGGATGATGGCGCTGATTGCGGCGTTTCTAGCCACGGTCGGCGCAGCCTTGGTCGGCTGGTTGCTGGCGCGCGAGCTGTTCGACTTCAGCTATCAGCCCTCGGCGCTCCTTTTCATCGCAGGATTCCTGTCTGCCTTCATCTTGGTCGTTGGTAGCGGCTGGTGGGGCAATCGTTCCGTCCTGGCCACACCACCGGTTCGCATCCTGCGCACCGGCAAGCTATGACCGGTGCCGCTGAAGCGACGGTGGGCAAAAGCCCTGGCGCGGCGGCGGTTGCCGACTCCGACCCACACGCCCAGCTGATCCTGACCGGCCATCCCTGGCGGGTCATGTGGGCAATGAGCTGGCCGGCCGTTGCCGTCATGATGTTGTTCGGCCTGAACGCGGTCATGGATGCCGTCTTCATCGGACAGTTGCTGGGCGAACAAGCGCTGGCTGGCACGGTCCTCGCCTACCCGATCACCCAGCTCACTCTGGGTCTGGGATCCCTGGCCGGCATCGGCGGCGGTGTGGCGCTGTCGATCGCGATCGGGCGCGGCGAACGGGGTTTGATGCGCTGCCTGCCCGGCACCTGCGTGGCGATTGCGGCTGGGTTGTCGCTGGCTTATGCCGTGCTCGGCGCCGGCCTGGCCGAGACTCTGGTTCAAGGCATGGGGGCCGACGGCGAGCTGGTACCGATCGCGGCGAGCTATCTGCGAGCCTCTGCCCTGGGCGGTTTCGGTGCCATCGCGGGAATGACCCTGAACATGCTTCTGAGGGGCGAAGGCAAGATGAAGCTGGCTGCCGCCTATATGGGCATCGGGCTTCTGGTTAATATCATTCTGACGCCGATCATGATTGGTGTGCTCGAGTTCGGCGTTGCCGGAGCCGCCTGGGCGACCAATATTGGCGGTCTGATCGGTGGTCTTCTGGTCTGGCGCCGCTTTCTCTACGGCCGGGCCAGCTACCCGGTTAATCCTCGCTACATCGGGCTCAACCGCATACTTGTCCGTCGAATTGTCAGGCTGGGCACGCCGGCTGCCATAATGAGCTCCATGGGGCTCGTCCAGGCCATCGTGGTCTTCAATATGCTTTCGCGCGTGGGCAACGAGGCGGACGTCGCATTCTTCGGAGCGGCCTGGCGCGTCCTTATCTTCCTTCTTACCCCGCTGTTCGGACTGATGCGCGCTTTTCAGCCGGTTGCAGGAATCAATCATGGAGCCGGTCAGTGGGACCGCGTGCGAACGAGCTACTGGACCTTCGTGATCGCCGGTGTACTGATGGTGCTGCCGATCTGGTTACTGATCACGGCCTTCCCTGAACAAACGCTGATTCTGATGCTCCCTGAAACGGACTTCACGAGCGCCGACTTGCACCATTTCCGCGTGCTGATGCTGGTCCTGCCGGTGCTACCGATTGTGTTCACGGCATTGGCGCTGCTGCCGGCGATCGAACAACCTGGCAAGGCAACGCTGGTATCGGTCTCGCGCCAGCTATTGCTCTACGTGCCCGTCATGCTGCTGTTGCCGCCACTGATCGGCATCCAGGGCATTTACTACGGCGCGACCGCCATTGATTTCCTCTGCACGCTCTGGCTCCTGCTGATTGTTCTCCACGCCTTTCAGAGCTCCGATGGTGCAGCGATTCGGCGTGGCATCGCCTGACAGGAATTCACGCGGACCTGACCACCGTGCGAAGGCCGCTCGCTGACGTCGAGTTCTCAGCGATCGCGAATGGCATCGAAGCGGGTGATATACCGATCGGTGTCTTCTTCGTGCCGTCGTCCGTGCTCGCTTTCACTGAGCTTGCCGACCAGCTTCACGTCCTCGGCCAGCGACTTGCGATAGACGAGGAGCGCTCTGCGACCGGCATCCAGCGGCCTGCGACTGATCAGCGTCAGCCAGGGGTTTTCGTCAAATTCGGCTACAGTGATCGCCTGATGTTCCCAAGCGGGATCGTTGAGGTAGCTCATCACGCCGCTGTATAGGGTGGATCGCCCTCGACGATCGATGGTCAAATCCAGCGACAGTTTCGAACACATCTCTTCTGCTCGGCGCAGCGTTTCTTCAGTGAACGTATCGAAAGGGTCTTTAGAGTCGGCCATGGCCTCACCCCGCAATCTGTCAACCCGTTCAGTATACGCTCGTCGATTTCGAGTGCCTATTGATTCTCTGCTCACAGAAAAACGGGACACTGGGAGCGCTTTCTAAAGGGAAAACACCGTCCATGACAACAACGAATCGACCTGTGACTGCTTTGATAATCTTGGCGATCTTAATGCTGACCAGTGCAATCACGGTCGCCTCCGAATTGGAGGCCAACGGGCCGGCGCCTAACTTTGAACTCCAGGATCAGAATGGTGAATGGCACGATCTGAATGACTTCAGTGGTCAATGGCTCGTGGTCTATTTCTATCCGCGCGCCGACACGCCGGGCTGCACCACCCAAGGCTGCAGCTTTCGGGACAATATTTACGCCTTTCGAGGCGTTGGCGCCGAGGTTGTTGGGATTAGCACCGATCCCGTGGATCGGCAAAAAGCCTTCAGCGACAAATATTCCCTTCCATTTCCTATTCTCTCCGACGAGTCAGGCGAGACCGCTCGCGCGTATGGGGTCTTGATCGAACAGGGTTCACTCAATTTTGCGCGCCGGGAGACGTTTCTGGTGTCTCCGGAAGGCACGATCGTTCGTCATTACCAGAACGTCAATCCCGACACGCACACCGAAGAGGTTCTGGACGATCTCCTGGCTCTGGCACAGGACCCGACGGCGTCATGATCGCGGTCTGTCTAGCGCAAGCACGAGCACCTGGTAGAAAGCGGATTGAAAGCATGCAGGGCTATTCCTGCGCAAGGATTGCAGAATGAAGATCGCACTCAAGATTTTGGCGGTCTTTGCTGTGGTCATTATTGTCACGATTGGATGTATTTCACGCGGAGGAAGCCCCATGGACAATTTCTCTGAAGACGCTTACGAGGCTGCTCTTGAGCAGCTACCCGGCTCAGCGGAGTCCATCGATGCCGGTCTGGAGAGCTTCGTGAAGGGCTACGGCGATCTGGCGCATGACGACCTTCGAGCCCGGATTACTGCACTTTACGCAGAAGACCTCTACTTCAATGACACGATCCACACCATCACCAACCGAGAAAACCTGGTCGACTACCTGGGAAAGACCGGTGATGCGCTCGACGAGAGCATTGTCGAAGTCAAGCAGGTGATGCGAGACGGAAACGATGTATTTGTGCGCTGGTCCATGGACTTCAAACTGAAAGCGGTTGGGCGAGAAATTCATTCCGAATCGATCGGCATTACCCATCTCCGCTTCAACGAACAGGGTCAGGTGCTTCTTCACCAGGACTTCTGGGATAGCGGCCATGCGCTCTATGCCAAACTGCCGGTCGTGGGCTGGTTTATTCGGCGGGCACATTCTCAGCTGTAAGGCGCGACAGTCAAACTTCGTGACGGTCGAGTCAGCGGCGAAGTCGCCGTCGACTCGCATTCGCTGACCGAGACCGATTACCCGGTACGGGATCGGAATGGGTCCCTTCGTCCCGGGCTGCGGATAGCATGCGGTGCAGGACGCGACGCTCTGGATCGGCGCTGAACAGTCCACGCATTGCCCCCACCAGGTGCACCGAAAACAACGCCAGCAACGACCAGGCGCCCAGGTAATGAGCCCAATGCAGCCATCCAGCCAGATTGGCCAGAGCGATGGATTGGCCAGCAAGGCCGGGGCCAAAGACAAAGGGGTCAAGCATCCAGACCGACAGCCCCAGTACAGGCAAGCCGATCATCAAGACATAAAAGCCGGCATGGACGGCCTGCGTCAAACGCCGCTCCCAGCCCCCGTAGGCCGAAGGCAGCGACGGCATCTTTCCCTGCACCCGCCAGCGCAGCCTGATCGCGACGGCAAGCAATAGTAAACAGCCGGTCACAAGATGTCCCACCATCAGCAGGTCGCGCCTTTCATCGCTGAGCGGCAAAGATCCCATGAACAGGCCGAGGAGGACCATACCGATCAGGCCGATCGCCATCACCCAATGAAGTATCTGTACCGATCTGGGATAGTAGGTCATGGCAGACTTCGGCTTAATGGGGTTGATGGAGTTGATGGGGTTGAAGGGATTGAAGGCGTTGAACGATCGCTGCTCGATCGGGACGTTTCCGAACTAGTCACTCCAAGGACCCCGGACATCACTTCCATCCAATGAGACATTCTAGAGCACGTCCTGGCTGACAACATGCCTGATCCGGTCACCCACGGGCCTGAGCGAAAAAATAGCCCAGCCAGACCGCAAAGCCGCCTAGGACCAGGCTCAGGACAACGTAAGCCAGGGCGTGACCGACGGCACCGCGTTTAAGCATCAGGAAGGTCTCCAAGCTGAATGCTGAAAAGGTCGTAAACCCACCCAGAAGCCCGATCATCAGCGCCTGGCGAAGCGCTTCGCTCCAAGCACCGGCTCGCTCGATCCAGGCCCAAAGCAGGCCGACGGCAAGACAACCAAGCAGGTTGACCAAAAGGGTGCCCCACGGGAAGCGAGCGGTCTGCGCCGCGCTCAAAGTCCAAAGCGTGACCTGATAACGGAGAACGGCGCCCACACCACCGCCAGCAGCGACCAGAAGCCAGGCCTTCATGTGTCACCGGCCCAATGATTCTTCTGCGCAGGCGTCATGACCTTTTCTCACCGCCTTCGGGCGTTTCGATATCCTTGATATCCACCAGATTCCAGGGCAAACCCTGATTGCGATAGATCCGCTTGTTTTGATTGGGATAGTCGCCGACATCGTGCGAACGCCGCTCGCCGACAACAATGCATCTGAGAAGCTCATCGCCGGTGTTTTGAATCGTGGGCGCTGGCCCACCCCGCGGATAGGCCAGAAAGTCACCCGCCGCGACGGCAAATTGCTCGTCACCGATCGTCGCCGTGCCCACCCCCGCCAGCATATAAACGCATTCGTCCTCGTAATAATGACGATGGAGTTCGGTCGACCAATCGCCGGGTTTCACCTCGATCAGATGGAATCCAAAACCGGTGAGTCCCGTCAGGTCGCCCAGTGACTTGTTGCATCGACGAGCCCGCGGATTGAGAAAATGCGCTTTTTCGATTCCAGCCTCGGCATCGATTCGAGCGCGCTTGAGCAGGTAAGTATTCAAGCTGACATCACTCCGGTGACCAGGAAAAGCATTCAAGGATAGCAACTGCTGCCCGCCGTCGTTGCGCGGCCACCATAATGGAATCAGAGAAAGAAGGAATGGTCATGTGCGAGACCAACAAGGGCCATGATCACATCGCCATGCGCAAGACACTCACTCGACCATCAGCGATCGATCGTTCGCCTGGCCGCGCGAATCGCCGGTCGCCAACCGCATCGATCAGCCCTTCGACGGGTGCTCGGATGTCTGAACTGAAATCCCCTGTCCGATTTCAGACGGCGACTGCGTAATGCAGTAAGGGTTCTAAAAAACCTTTAATCTTGATTCTTCAAATTTGAACCGACGAAAAAGGAAATTTGCCACCATGTGTCGCCCATCACTTTGCTGTCCTGCGGTTGCGCTCTGCTGCTTGCTCTTGATCGCCTGCTCCGATCAATCCGGCCCCACCGGGACGGATGGACTCCAAATTGAGTTTTTCGCCGAAAATCAGGGCGCGGCCCCCTGCCAAATCAAGCGAGTTGCACGCATCGATCAGTCGCTGCATTCGCTCTACATGGTGCGCGGGAGCGGCCGCTATGCCCTGGATGACGGCCAGACTCGCGATATCCCCATCCAGATCCAATTTCGGGGCATGGAAGGCGTTGTCGAGGACACAAAAATCACGCTGACCGATTTCGAGGCCCCCTGTTCGGACGTTTCAATCGACTGGCAGATTGAAAGCTGCCGGGATCAAGACCGAGCTCTTTTCGACTGTCCAACAGTGAGTGTTCAGGGCCAGGAGGCGTTCCGAGCCCTTGATCTGGAGGTCACGGAGGGCTGAAGACTACATCCCCGGAAATCCGCCTCCGCCGGGCAGTCGTTTCATCATCTTGGCCATCGCGCCTTTATTGCCGACCTTTTTCATCATCTTCTGCATTTGCTTGTGCTGCTTGATCAGCCGATTGACGTCCTGGATCTGGAGGCCCGCACCGGCTGCGATTCGGCGTTTACGCGACCCCCGGATAATATCGGGGTAGCGTCGCTCATTGGGGGTCATTGAGTTGACGATCGCAATCATCCGTCGTGTCTGACGATCGTCCATCTGCGCCTTGGCCGCCTCAGGAATCTTGTTCATGCCCGGCAGCTTGTCCATCATCGAGCCCAGACCGCCCATGTTTTGCATCTGCATCAGCTGATCGCGCAGATCGTCCATACCGAAACGTCGCGAGCCTTTCCCCATCTTGCCGGCCAGCTTTTTGGCCTGCTTCTGATCGACCTTGCGCTCAACCTCTTCAACCAGACTGAGCACATCGCCCATGCCCAGAATGCGCGACGCGAGACGTTCGGGGTAGAAGGGCTCGAGCCCGTCGAGCTTTTCTCCGGTTCCGAGGAACTTGATCGGTGCTCCAGTGATCTGGCGAACGGAAAGCGCTGCACCACCTCTTGCATCACCGTCAGTCTTGGTAAGAACGACACCGCTTAGGGGCAAGGCCTCGTTGAAGGCCCGGGCCGTGTTGGCGGCGTCCTGGCCGGTCATCGAGTCGACCACGAAGAGCACCTCGGTCGGCTGGGTGGCGGCATGGACGCGTTTGATCTCGTCCATCATTGCTTCATCGACAGCCAGACGACCGGCGGTATCGACGATCAACACGTCGGCGAAACGGGTCTTGGCCTGTTTCAGCGCTTCTTCGGCGATGGCCCGAGCATCGTCGGTGCGTGGCGAACGATAGAAATCGGCATCGACCTGGGAGGCCAGGGTTTCGAGCTGATCGATGGCCGCCGGGCGATAGATATCACAGCTGGCCAGCAGCACTTTTTTCTTGTGGCGCTCCTTGAGCAGCTTCGCGAGCTTGCCCGCGGTGGTGGTCTTGCCCGCGCCCTGCAGTCCGGCCAGGAGAATCACCACCGGAGGCGCCACATCCAGACGAATCTCCGCCTGATCGCCACCGAGGACCCGCTTGAGCTCCTCGTGGACGACCTTGACCAGCGCCTCGCCCGGCTTGAGGCTGCCGACGACTTCCTGGCCAACCGCTCGTTGCGTGGAATGTTGAATGAAATCCTTGACGACCGGAAGGGCAACGTCTGCTTCCAGAAGGGCCACGCGGACTTCGCGCATGGCCTCACGGATATTGTCCTCGGTCAGTTTTCCCCGGCCCCTGAGGCGCTCCAGGGACCCGGTCAATCGTTGGCTCAGTTGGTCAAACATGAATTCCTAATCAATCAACATCAAATGTTGGGCTGGGTCGAATGAATCATTATACTGACCGAAGCCTAAGGACCAAAGCGATCGAACGCTTTATCATGCAAGCCTCGCGATTAGAAGATGCATAAGTCATAGTGATGATCGAATTGCCGACCATTCTTGCCTACCTGGCAGCCGGCCTGTGTCTTGCGCTCGGGTTCGTCAATGCAAGAAGGGACCTTCGGCTAGCCGGCATGTCGCTGGCCGGACTCGCCCTGATCGGACACGCGGTGGTGCTGTGGTTGACGATCCGGCTCACTATCGGCTGGGATTTGAATTTCATCAATACCCTGTCGTTTTCGGCCTGGATCGTCGCCCTGATCCTTCTATTGACCGGGCTGCGTCGCGGCCTGCTGGAGGCGGGTATTCTGGTGTTTCCAGGCGCTGCCTGCTGCGTCGCCCTGGCCCGGCTCGTGCCGATCCAGCCGCTGGTGCTCAACGACCCCTCTGTGGAGCTGGAACTGCACGTATTCAGCTCCCTTCTGGCTTACTGCCTGTTGAGTTTGGCTGCCCTCAATGCGCTGGTGTTGGGAGTCCAGGACATTCTGCTGCGGCGGCCCAGTTCCATTCGCCAGCTCGAAATGCTGCCGCCGCTCAGGGTCCTTGAGAAGCTGATGTTTCGGCTGGTTGCGGCCGGGCTGCTGGTGCTCACAATCAGCCTGATCACGGGCTTTCTATTCGTGGATGACCTGCTCGCCCAGCATCTAGCACACAAGACCGTGTTGTCATTGATTTCCTGGGTGCTGTTTGCCCTCCTGCTGCTGGGTCGCTGGCGCTATGGGCTTCGTGGTCGCCAGGCCGCCTTTTTTACTCTGACCGCCCTGTTTGTGCTGCTACTCGCCTATTTTGGCAGCAAACTGGTGTTGGAAATCCTGCTTGATCGTCGTTGGGCGATGCCGAATGGGGGCACATTCGATGTCATGGCCCATCGCTTTAACGCCAGCTCATGACCGAGCTTCCACTGTCGACACTGTTCGTGCTGCTTGGCGTACTGATCGTCCTGTCGGCCTGTTTTTCCAGCTCTGAAACCGGACTGGTCGCGCTGAATCGATATCGCCTCCGCCACCAGGCTGATCGCGGCCATCGTGGCGCCCGTCTCGCGCAAGCGCTGCTCGGCCAGCCCGACCGGATGTTCGGGCTGATTCTGCTCGGCAACAACCTAGTCAATATTCTGGCGGCCTCGATCAGCACGGTTATCGCAATTCGCCTGTTTGGAGAAGCTGGCATCTGGATTTCAACCCTGGTGCTGACGGCCGTGATTCTAATCTTTGCCGAGCTGGCCCCCAAGACGGTGGCCGCCATGTTCCCAGACCGGATCGCCTATCCAGCCTCCTTCGTGCTCACTCCACTGCTGAAGATCCTTTATCCGATCGTGTGGCTGATCAATCTGGCAGCAAACACCCTGCTCAGGCCGTTCGGCATCAAGCGAGCCACGAGCGCCTCGGATGCCCTTAATCGCGACGAGCTGCGCTCGCTGGTCAAGGAAGGCGGCCGGCACATCTCTCTAGATCATCAGCAGATGCTGATCAACATCCTCGATCTTGAGCATGGGCGCATCGACGACGTGATGGTGCCACGCCAGGACATCGTCGGACTGGACCTCGACGCCGAATGGGATGAGATAGTCCAGACCCTGACCGAAAGCCTGTTTACCCGCCTGCCAGTCTGGCGAGGGGATCTCGACAATATCGTCGGCCTGCTGCACATCCGCACAGTGGTCACGCAGCTCGCTCGCAACGAACTGGACAGGGACTCGCTGATGCGCGCCATCCGCAAACCCTATTTCATTCCAGAGGGCACTGCGCTGACCCAGCAGCTGCTGGAGTTTCAGGGCCGAGAACGGCGGATGGGACTGGTGGTCGACGAGTACGGTGATATTCAGGGACTGGTCACGCTCGACGACATTCTCGAAGAAATCGTCGGCGAATACACCAGCGAAGGAGGCAGCCGGCAGCGACGCATTCGCCAGCAGGAAAACGGCACCTGGATCATCGACGGCGCGGCCACGGTGCGCATGCTCAACCGCCGCCTTGACTGGGACTTGCCAACGACCGGGCCCAATACCGTCAACGGCCTGCTGCTTGAAACCCTCGAATCCATCCCCGAGGGCCGCACCAGCCTGCGCCTCGGCGATCACATCTTCACCATCATGGACTTGGCCAACCAGCGGATTCGAAAGGTGCAGGTCAAAACCGCCCTCAGATCGGAGAGCTGATTAGCAGCAGCCCCCAGCCGCACCCGATCGCCGTGCGATCAGCGAGTCGCCGAGGCGAGTTGTTCAAGCAGCTGGGGCCAATCGACGAGCCGCCGATGCCCGATGATATCCAGGTGCGGCAAACCACGTCCCTGCACGATGTAGAAACCGCCCGACTCGTGTTCGGCCACGCCGTTGATGTAACAGATGTTATTGCTCAGGCGGCAGGCCAGGCCCGCCCGCCGATAGGGAAAATCCTCAAAGACGCTTAAGACCGTGTTGCCGATCAGCGCACCACCCAGGCCACCGCCCAGATTGGACAGGTTATCGACGGCCCGCTGGCTGATCCGCCGGCGCTGAACATCATCGTGAGTGAAAATCCGACTGTCCATGGCCACTGGCCGCCAGTCCAGCAGACGCAGGTCGCGCATCCAGCCCGACACGTCACCTTCCATGCGCCCGAAATTGAAAGCCCCGGTCAACTGCAGAAGATCGAGACGGTCGATCTCAACCTGTGCGGCCAGGGCGGGAAGCGACCCCAGCGGTCGTTCGATCACCAGTTCTGAGAGCCGAATCTGGCCGGAAAATGCGTTGATGTTGATTCCGCCGGTCACGTCCAGCAGCTTGTCGCGGAACTCCAGGCCCGGGAAATCGCCAGACAGCTCGCCGCCGAATTCCGGCCAGCCAAGAGTTTGCGTCAGCCGCTCTAGAGACAGCGGTTCGATGCGCGCATCGAGCGTCACTCCACGCGCCTCCTCGTCGGGATCGAAAGTGAAGCGATCAACCACGACCGCACCATCAAGCAGGGGCAGATTCAGGGGTTCTTGCAGAACCCAGCCCCGATCGGTTTGCGCACCGCGGACCCGAGTTGCGCCAAACGGCAAGCCGTAGATCATCAGACCGTCCAGGTCCAGATCCAGTTGAATGCCCGACTCACCCTGGTGAATGTGAGCAAGGGTCGGCTTGACTTCGAAGCGACCACGCGGATCAGTCAACTCGAAGGCCGCAAGTTCCACGTCAAGATTGTCCAGCTCGCCATCAACCAGTCGCGCGCTGGCCGAGAGCCTGCCCTTTGCACCCAGCCCGGCGAAGCCAGCAGACGCCGCCAACCCATCGACCCAGCGCGGCCAGGCGTGTTCCAGGTCGGCCTCAAGCTCGAACAACTCGGCCTCGTCCAGCTGCCACCGGTCGTCTCGACGTTGCAACCCGGCTTCGGCCCGCAGGCGGACAATCTCCGGATGCAGGTAACTAAAATGTTCGATATGGATCGCATCTAGAGAATCGCGCTCGACCTGAAGATTGATCTCGATCGGCACGTTCGGCGCTGGTAAATACAGGGGCCCGACGAGGAGTTCGCCAGCGCGCTGAGTCACGGTCAGATCGATCGCCTGCTGATCGCCCGTCACGCGACCGGCGATCGACCCGCTAAGACCCAATCCGTCGCCTGCAATCTGCCCTTCCCAGCCATCGAAACCACCTCCCTTGACCTGCCACTCTCCCTCAAGTCCGGCAGCGTCCAGCGTCAGGTGGGCGGTGATCTGTCCGTAGAGCAGGTCGAGCTCAATCCATCTTTCGAGCACGGGTAGGAGATGACTGACATCGAACTCGGCCAGCTCCAAAACAAGGTGATCAAGCTCCTTGTCCCTGAGCGACCATTCGCCCGACAGGCTTATCGCATCAGATTCAAGGTCAATGCGAACTCGCTCCGAATCGTGAACCAGATCAATCTCAGCCCGGCCGGCCTGGCCTGCTGGCGTCTCCCAGCGAAAGTCCCCCGCCTGACATTCCGGCGCCGTCGACACGTTGAAAGGGTTTTCGCGCGAGGGATCAGAGCTCGAGGGCAATGGACAATTGATCGAGAGTCGGGAGAGGCGCACTTCCTGATCCGAGTCTTTGCCGAGCCGAACATCGGACAAGCTTACGGCCCAACCGGGCCGCTGCGATGAGGCCGGGCGATAGCGAAGCTTCGCCGTTTGCCAGACCAGCGGGCCTGCTCGTCCGGGGCCACTTTCAATGATCAACTCCGAGCCATGAACCGGCATCGAGCAGATCGGCCCGAAAAGCAGCGCCGCGCAAAACAGGCTATAGTGTCGAAATGGAAAAGTCATCCAGACTCAGATCCCCGGGCTCGCGTCGTGTCCTTGTTGTTGATGACCACTCGATTAATCGTGAATTTCTGAAATCGGCCCTCGCTCTCGAAGCATTCGAAGTGGAAGAAGCCAGCTCCGGGCCGGACGCGATTGCTCGTTGCCGCTTGATGGAGTATGACCTGATCCTGATGGACCTGCACATGCCTGGACAGGATGGCATCGAAACCGCCAAAGCCATTCAGGCACTCAATGCCGGTTCCGCCAAAGCAGGCGTGATCTTTCTGACCGCCGATACTCGCCCGGAAGTCCATGAGCAACTCAGTCGGGCCGGCTTCGACCGCGTACTGAACAAGCCGTTGAATGTCGATACGCTCATCGCCCGCCTGAGGGGCTGGGACATGCTGGACTGCCAATCGATAAACCCGCCTCGTCCGTCTGGAACCGGGCTGCTGATCGACGACACCGCAGCCCTGGCTACCTGCAATGGTCAACACGAACTGGTGGCCCGTATGAAACGGATGTTTGCCGACGACCTTGACCAACGTCTGAATGCTCTGGACCAGCAGATCGCGCGCGGCGATCAAGCCGCCGCGGCCACGATCCTGCACCAGTGGACCGGGGCCGCCTCCTATGCCGGTGCCAGCAAGCTGGCTGATCGCATCCAGCGACTGCAATCGACCCTGCACGATCAACCATCCACCACCAGCGACCGTGCCGAACTGGCAGATACTTACCTTGCATTCATGCGTTGCGCCAGGGACACCCGAGCAGCCCTATCGCTCGACGCTCCGAGCCAGGCCTGATCGGTTCCGCGCCTCGGTCATCAGGCGCTTCATCTCCCGCACTGAAGCCGGCAGGCCCACCATCACGGCGCGAGACACGATGGCATGACCGATATTGAGCTCAGCGATCCCTCCGAGTTCGGCGACGGCCTGGACGTTGTGGTAGTTCAAACCGTGTCCTGCGTTCACCGTCAGTCCCAGGGCCTTGCCGCGCTCCACTGCCTGCGCGATGCGCGCCAGTTCCTGTTGCTGCTCGGCACCACCTGAATCAGCGTAGCGGCCCGTGTGCAGTTCGACCACCGGCGCCCCGCACTCCGCCGCCGCCTCCAGCTGCCTCGGCTCGGGATCGATAAACAGGCTCACCCGAATATCGGCCGCCGCCAGGCGCCGGCAGGCTGATTCCGCACGATCCTTCGAGGCGGCAACATCGAGACCGCCCTCCGTGGTGAGCTCTTCGCGGCGTTCTGGCACCAGGCAGACATCGCTGGGCTGTATTCGCTCTGCAAAGGCCAGCATTTCGTCGGTGACAGCCAGCTCCAGGTTCATGCGCGTGGTGATCAACTCGGCGAGCAACTCCACGTCTCGATCCTGGATGTGGCGCCGGTCCTCACGAAGGTGAATGGTGATGGCATCCGCCCCGGCCTGTTCAGCCAGCGCCGCGGCCTGAATCACCGATGGCTCGAGGCCCAGTCGGGCTTGTCGAAGGGTCGCAACATGATCGATGTTGACCCCCAGCAGTAGTCGGTTCATTTTATCCCTCCAGAGGGTTCGGGTCGTTCCCTGCGAGTGTGCCGCTCCCCGAGCAGTTCACGCGTCTTCAGGACCTTGCCGCCCAGTTGATGGTCGATCAGGCAGCGGGTCAGAAATCGTGCTTCCCGCTGCATCCTCGTGTCAAGCGGGCTGCTGGTCTGTCCTGCAAGATAGAGCGCCGTGCGACCCTCGATGACCCCTTCCCTCGCCGAGTCTGCCGAGATTAATCCTGCTTCGGGAGCCACATGATACAAACCATCCGCCAGGACGGGTTCATCACTATCCGCGCATCGGGTCAGCTCAGGCATGACTCCGAGCACCGATAGCATGGCCATTTCAGCCCGCCTGAGCGCTTCGGCCTGACGGCCATGATCGGCCAGGGCCGGCAGGCTGGCAGAGTACACATCGAACAGTTCGGGCACGGGATCGTCCCGCCCGAACAGTGTCATGACCAACTCATTCAAATACAAACCGCACCACAAGGCCCGGCCTTTGAGTGAAACACCTGCCGATGAGACCTCCAGACCGACCAGAGTGCCCAGGTCGGAACGTCGAATCCAGGAGGCGTGCAGCGGAAGAAAGGGTTCTGTCAGACCGCGGGATTTTGAACTAGGACGGCGAGCGCCTTTGGCCACCAGGCCCAGTCTGCCGTAGTCGCGACTGAAGGCTTCGATCAACAGGCTCGACTCCCGCCATGGACGCCGATGAAGAATCCAGCAGGGCTGAAGATCGACGCGCATCAGCGCGCATAGCCGAGCTCGTCGAGCAGCCCCTCATCGTCAATCCATCCCTTGCGAGTTCGCACATGGAGATTCAGGTGAACACGCTCCTGAAACAATTCCGCGATGCCTGCTCGAGCTCGGGTTCCAACGCGCTTCAGAACCTGACCCTGGCGTCCGATGACCATTCCCTTGTGACGGTCCTCTGTCACCACGATCAGGGCATCGATTTCGATGCGCCGGCCGGTTCGCTCGAATCGCTCGAGAACCACACTGAGTCCATAGGGGATTTCCTGATGCAGCATCAGCATGAGCTGTTCGCGGATCATCTCGGCGGCCAGGAACCGTTCGGACCGGTCGGTGAACTGGTCCTCGTCAAAGACGGGATCACCCTCCGGCAAAACAGCGAACACTTCAGTCAAAACATCGTCGAGACCGTCGTTGCGCAGGGCAGACACATAAACCACAGCATCGAAGTCTGCTCGTGAGGTCCACTGACTGGTCAGCTCGAGCAACGCAGCACGGTCCTTGAGCAGATCGATCTTGTTGATGATCAGAAGATGCGGCCCTTCGTGGCGGGCGATCTGAGCCAACGCCAGATCGTCTTCTTCGTTCTGGTGACTTGCATCGAGCACCAGAGCCAGGACATCAACGCCCTGGCTGGACTCGGCTGCAATCCGGTTCAAACGCCGGTTCAGAGCATGGTCACGGCGCCGATGCAGACCCGGCGTATCGACGAAGACGGCCTGTCCGCGATGGTCCGTGTGGATGCCCAGAATTCGATGGCGAGTGGTCTGCGGCTTATGAGTCACGATGGCCACCGGAGCATCCACGATTCGATTGAGCAGCGTCGACTTACCCACGTTGGGTCGACCCAGAAGTGCCACGTGGCCTGCTCGTTTGCTCATCGTGATCCAGGCTCCTTCGAAGATGATGATCCGACTTTGTCGATCGATGCACTGCCAGATTGTTCGAAAGCTTCGATGAGACGTTCATACATGAGTTTGGCAGCAGCCTGCTCTGCTTTGCGGCGACTGCCCGCCTCGGCGTGGGCAGGGCTTGCCAGCTCACCCACCCGACACTCGACCTCAAATTGCTTGATGTGGTCAGCCCCACTTTCGGCCAGAATCTCGTAAACGGGTAACCCGTGTCCGCGACCCTGAAGCAATTCCTGCAGTCGGGTCTTGGGGTCTTTCAGATTGTCCGGATCGGGCAGCGATCGTTCGAGCTGATCCAACAAGCCGCGTATAACACGCCGCGCATCCTCAAATCCGCCGTCAATGAGAATGGCGCCGAAAATCGATTCGACGGCGTCGGCGAGAATGGATTCGCGCAGAAATCCGCCGCTTTTCCTTTCACCCATACCAAGCTTGAGGTGCTGGCCGAGTTCGAGCTTCCGGGCAAGTTCGGCCAGGGTGCGGTCGCGAACCAGGCGCGAGCGCAAGCGGCTGAGGTCGCCTTCGGGCGCCTCCGGGCGACGTTCGAAGAGCAGCTCTGCGGCCACGAAATTCAGCAGGCCATCGCCCAGGAATTCAAGCCGTTCGTAATGCGTTGAACCGTAGCTACGATGGGTCAGCGCCTGCTGCAACAAGCCTGGGTTAGAAAAACGATAGTCGATGCCGGCGATGCGATTGAAATCAGTCACGATTCAACAATGGACCCGATGCGGTGGCTGTAGGCTGGGGTTGTGACAATCGACACTGCTGCCCTTTCGGCCTGATCCAAGACATCGCAACGTGTTCTGCCCACGATGTGCGAATCCTTGACTAGCGCGCAGCAAACTAATTCGCGCGCATCGGCTCCTCGGTTCGAAATGACAGAACCGCGTCGATGTTTGCGATCAAATGCGTTTCGACCTGGTAGTCGACGATGAGCAAACGCTCGCGCCCCTGCTCTATCGAGATGTTTTCTGCATCGACATGGTCGACGTAGCTCAGGTGCAGGCGGGATGTCAGATTACGTCGAATCGTATTTGGGGGCGTGTTCGCCGACCCTGGCTCTTGCGCAATCGCGCGCACTTCACTGGCGACTGACCAGTGATTCAGGTAGATCGGGACCAACTTGATGCCGATGTAGACAAAAAACAGGACGAACGAAAGAATGATGATGAATCCGATCAGCGTCATTCCACGCTGGTTCCCGCTGAATCCATTTCGGTCCGAATGCTTCATCTGGGGCCATGCCTCCCTGTATGCAAAATCCATGCTTAGTCGGGGGCTCGCAGGCCCACCCTCGTCAATTATTGAATCTTATCACCGATTCTCTCGAAGACCACACACCCGCGGCTGCAGTCCCAGTGCATCCAGATTCGCGAGGCCCGCCCCACCAGATTCTCTTCGGGCACGAAACCCCAGCTGCGCGAATCCTGTGACATGTCACGATTGTCGCCCATGGCAAAATAATGGCCCTCGGGAACGATCCAGCTCTGTGAGCGGCGCTGCGGGCTGGTGGCGTTGACCAGGATGCTGTGCTCGGTGCCATCGAGATCCTCGGTCCGGCGCAGCATGCGAGTGCCAGGACGATTTCTGTTAATGCCCTCTCCCGTCCACAACCCATCGTTTTCCTGAAGCATGGGCTCACCGTTGACGTAGAGCATTTTGCCTCTGTAGGTTATCGAGTCCCCAGGCAGGCCCACGACTCGCTTGATGTAGTTCGTCTGGCCGTCAACGGGATAACGGAACACAACCACATCGCCCCGTTCCGGATCGCCGACCTCCAGGAATCGGTTATTCAGGACCGGAAGCCGTAGGCCATAGGCAAATTTGTTGACGACGATGAAGTCGCCGATCAGCAGCGTCGGCACCATCGAAGAAGAAGGAATCTTGAATGGCTCGAACAGAAACGACCTGAACACGAGCACCAGCAATAAGATCGGAAAGAAGGATCCGATCGCTTCGACTGGCTTGGCTGCGCCTCTCGGCGGCTCGTCCTTGCCGCGTTGACGGCGCAACAAAAAGCGATCGAGCGCCCAGAGGACACCGGTCGCTAAGGTGATAAGGGTCAATATCAGGGCATAATCCATGGCGTTAGTTCTGACTCTTCATTGCTTATTTTTCCGTATCGGTCCGGAGCACGGCGAGAAACGCCTCCTGTGGGATCTCGATCCTGCCGACCTGTTTCATGCGCCGCTTGCCCGCTTTCTGCTTTTCCAGGAGTTTCCGCTTCCGCGTCACGTCACCGCCGTAGCACTTCGCCGTCACGTTCTTGCGATAAGCCTTGACCGTGGACCGCGCGATGACATGTGAGCCGATCGCGGACTGGATCGCGATATCGAACATCTGGCGCGGGATCAGCTCGCGCATGCGTTCGGCCAGTTCGCGGCCGCGACGATCGGCAAAATCTCGATGAACGATAACGCTCAAAGCATCGACGCGATCGCCGTTGATCAGGAGGTCGAGGCGCACGAAAGGGCCCGCCTGGTGCCGATCGAATTCATATTCGAAGGAGGCAAATCCACGGCTGCAGGATTTCAAACGATCGAAAAAGTCCATCACGACTTCCGACATGGGGAGCTCATAGACCAACTGAACCTGCCCCCCGAGGAAGCGCATATCCTTCTGGGCTCCACGCTTTTCTTCACACAAACCGATCACGGCCCCGAGGTAGTCCTGGGGAACGAGGATGGTGGAGGTGATGATCGGTTCCCGAATTTCGGCAATCTTGTTGGCGGCGGGCATGCCGGCTGGATTGTCCAGTGGCATGACCTCGCCATCGGTCATTTCGAGCTCATAGACCACGGTTGGCGCGGTGGTGATCAGATCAAGATCGTACTCGCGCTCCAGTCGCTCCTGCACGATTTCCATGTGCAGCATGCCAAGAAACCCGCAGCGGAAGCCGAAGCCCAGAGCAACGGAGGTTTCTGGTTCGAACTGAAGCGCGGAGTCATTGAGCTGAAGCTTGTCCAGCGCCTCGCGCAAGTCGGGGTAATCGCTGGAATCGACGGGGAATATGCCGGCGAAGACCTGCGGCTGCAGGGGCTGGAAACCCGGCAACGGCTCTGCGGCCGGCTGTCGAGCATTGGTGATCGTATCCCCCACCGGCGCCCCGTGAACCTCCTTGATCCCCGCTGCAACAAAGCCGACCTGACCGCACGTGAGGACCTGGGTGGGGGTGCGCTTGGGCGTGAAAATTCCGATCTGATCCGCCCCGTGTTCTTCACCGGTGGTCATGATTCGAATCTTGTCGCCCTTGTTCAGCTGACCCTGCTTGATTCGGACTAAAGAATTGACGCCCAGGTAATTATCAAACCAGGAATCCACGATCAGGGCCTTGAGCGGCCCGTCGCTTTCGTTCGCTGGCGGGGGAATGCGCTTGACCAACGCTTCGAGCACTTCCCGCACGCCTTCGCCGGTTTTTGCGCTAACGGCAATCGCGTCGTGCGCATCGATGCCGATAATATCTTCGATCTGGTGCTTGACCCGGTCTGGATCGGCAGCCGGCAGGTCGATTTTATTGATGACAGGAATGACTTCCAGGCCCTGTTCCACGGCCGTGTAGCAATTGGCCACGCTCTGTGCTTCGACGCCCTGGGCGGCATCGACCACCAGCAGTGCACCTTCGCAGGCCGCCAGCGAGCGCGATACCTCGTAGGAAAAATCGACATGGCCGGGGGTATCGATGAAATTGAGCTGATAGGTCTCGCCATCATCGGCAGTGTAGTTGAGCGTGACGCTTTGGGCCTTGATGGTGATGCCCCGCTCGCGCTCGATGTCCATGGAGTCGAGCACCTGGGCGGCCATTTCACGCTCCGTCAACCCCCCGCAGACCTGAATGAACCGGTCCGCCAGGGTGGACTTGCCGTGGTCCACATGCGCGATGATCGAAAAATTACGAATGAAGCGGGTATCTGACATCGATTGGACGCTCGGGAATGGGGCTCGAAGGACAACTCGCCTCGGAGGACGGCAGACCATACAGGATGCATGGACCGCCTGTGATCAAATTATACCGGGCCGACGCTTGCGCCGTCGGCCCGGATGATCGATTGCGCCTTATTCCTCGAACGATTCGGGTCGATAGGCCACGAAAGTGGTGTTGCCGTTGGGCAGATGCAGCAGCAACGCCACCGTCCGTGTGTCGTCGAGCGAATCGATGATCTCGTTAAAGTCAGCGATCGAATCGACGGCCTGGTTGTTGATCATCAGAATGACTTGACCCGACCTGACGCCTGAGCGGTAGGCATTGTTGCTTTCGACCTGACTGATCAGGACACCACCCTCGGGATTGCCGATGCGGCGACGCATTTCATCGTCAAGCGGTTCGACGCCCAGACCCAGCGCGTTTGACGGTGGTGAGGAGTCAGCGTTCCGACCGTCGTCTGTCATATCGCCCTCCTCGCGTTCGTCGAGTTCAACGGTGAGTGTGATGTCCTCACCCCAGCGCGAGATGTCGACATCCACCTCGCTGCCTGGACGGACCATACCAACCAGGGGCGGCAGGTCAGTGTGAACTTCCAAGGTCTCTCCATTGAAGCGCAAGATGACATCACCCACCTCGATTCCGGCCCGATCAGCTGGGCTGTCAGGCTCCACTCGAGTCACGAGCGCGCCCGCCGGTCGATCGAGTTCGAACGCATCGGCCTGATCGCGTGAGACGCTCTGGATATTGACACCCAGAAAGCCCCTGGACACCCGACCGAATTCCAGGAGTTGTTCGATCGAGGAAGCGGCCACTTCAATCGGTATCGAAAAAGACAGGCCGATATTGCCGCCGTTCGAACTCAGGATCCAAGAATTGATTCCGACCACCGTGCCGTCGGTCCGAATCAGGGGCCCACCCGAATTGCCTCGGTTGATGGCCACATCGGACTGGATGAAGGGCACGTATTGCTGGGTGAACTGGGAACGACCCTTTGCGCTGACGATCCCGGCGGTCACGGACTGTTCGTACTGAAACGGCGAGCCAATGGCAATGACCCACTCGCCGGGTTTCAGGCTGTCAGTGTTCCCGAACTCCAGCGTCGGGAGGTCATCGTCCGCGTCGATCCGCAAAACGGCAATATCCGTTTCTGCATCAGAGCCGACCAACTCTGCTTGATATTCGCGGCGGTCGGCCAGGCGAACCATGATTTCGTCAGCTTCGTCAATGACGTGATGATTGGTGACAACCAAACCATCCGAGGACATGATGAACCCGGATCCGCCGCCCTGGCGATCCGGTTGGCCTCGCCCGCGGCGCGGGTTTCGGAACAGCTCATCGAAGATATCGGGCAGGCCTTCCGGCATCTGTCCGCGCTGGGGCGTCCCTGACTGACTGTCGGTCCGCGTGCCGTAGCGAACGGTTTGGATGTTGACAACAGCAGGGATGGACTGTTCAACGACATCGGTAAAATCGGTCGGCGCCGCCGCAGACACGGCCGGGGCAGCAAAGAGCGTAGCGATGCCGAGAGCAAGGAAGGTTCGAAACATTTGGTATTAACTCCTAAATGGCGTAACGAAACCGCTGGTTTCGAGTCGAACTGGAACTGGAGGATCGCATTTTCAAGCGCGATCTGGATATGCATCACAAGACAATGCTTCGATCACAGGGTTCAATCGATCATGCCTTTTTCGCCATGAAAGCAATGTGGTCAGAGTGCCCAGCAGCACCCCTCCGAAAAGCGCCGAGACATCCGCTTGCCAGTAAATCGGCCCAACCGCATCGCCAATGACCGCACCGGCAAGGAACCCGAGCAGCGGCCATCCATACAGTGCAATCGAACCCCGCGCGAGACCGCTGGAAATTATCCCGACGCGAACTCGCTGCCCTGCCTGCCATACCCGATCACTGGCCAGGTCGAACTCCATGGATCGTCGGCTGAAAAGCTGCGAAAAAACGCCCGCTCCACAGCCTTCCCCTCGCAAACAACGATGGCACTGGCTGAGACGGTCGAAACGCAGGCGAACTCGACCACCGGATGTGTCCAGCACCGTGGCCGGCTGCCAGAGACGCTCCATCAGCGCGAGCGGCCGGATTCGGAGCCCTCTGTCTGCAGCCATTGCCCAACAAACCGGACGGTGGCCAGGGGCACCTCGCCGACGATCGTCACCTGATGATCGTCATAGGTGCCCGTGTAGAGATTCACCGATCCAAGCGTTTCGAGCCGCGAACTCATTTGGCCCGAGCTGTCGTTTTCGATATAGACAGAGAAACTCGCCAGACCGTCGCTGTAGAGCAGATGGTTGAAATCAGCGCCACTCGCAGATTCGCCCTGGCCCTGGCGCGCCAACTGGAAATGGACTGGCACGCGTAGCGAGTCCCAGCCGTCGGGCATCGAAGAATCACTATCGAACGCTGTGAGGTTTTCAAAGGTCGGCGTGTTCTGGCTCAAACGGCTCTCGACCGTCGCCGTCGATTCTAACTGCGCTTCGAGCTCATCATCGGTGATACGAGCGCCCAGCTCGATCTCGACGAACGTCAGTTGCTGAATCACCATAGCCTCGTGATCGAGCAGAGCGAATCGCAGCAACATTCCAGTCTGAGGCTCCAGCCAGAAGCGATACCCGTAGCGAAACGCATCGCGCGGAAGTATTTCGATGATTCGCGTCTGATGCCCGGCCACGCGTTCCTGATTTCCCACACGCATGACGTAGGCTTCGCTTGCCAGCTTCAAGCGTCGCAGCGGGAGATGAGGCAACAAACGCGCCGACAGCTGACTCTGAACCAGCACCTGTCGTTCCCCGGCCCGGAGGCTCCGCACCAGATCACCATCCCGAATAATTTCTCGGGGGCTTCCGCTGAGGGAAAAAAGGCGTTCGCGAACGCCCGATTCGTCAGAACGATGAATAATCTTGAGCGCGTCGAACTGATCGCCGTGCCAGTGAACCAGCGTGCCTCGATAGTCCAGCGTTTCCACCGCCTGAGCCATTCGATCAAGCCACTGCTCAACCTCGACACGGTCATCCGCGCGCAGGGCACCGACCGCTGCCAGCGGGATAAAAATCATCAAGCTGCGGCCGAGCCAGCTCGAGAAACTCATCAATCAGCGCTCCTCAGGCTGGAGTTCACGAGCTTGATTTTCCGCGCCTTCAACTTCGGTCGCTTCGACGACTTCGACGCGCTCAGACGACGTGCCAGCGACCATCGGAATGTATGGAACAAAGCCGCTTCCCCCGGCCGCTTGATTATGACGCAGGACATAGGAATTCAGGCGCTGGCGCTGAGAGGCGCTCATATCAGCGTAACTGACCGGGATGGGCTGGCGTGCGAACGGCTGATCCAGCACGGTCGGCTGAGCCACGAAGCCGGGCTGCAAATCCGCCTCGCTGCCAGTGCGTTCGAGCAAGCTGGAATTGATCGCGACAATCGCGAAGAGCGCTGCACTGGCAGCGATGGCACCGCCGGCGATGGGTCGGACCCAACGCGACATCGTCCCCGTCGAATGCCCCGAGGGCTCTGGTACGGCTTCGGCTTTGATCGCGACCGACACCCGCTCAGCAATGCATTCGGAATGCGACAACTCTTTATGCAAGCAGGCACGGACGAGATGAAATCGCCGCCAGGTCGAGGCCAGGGTCCGGTCGTTCGCCAGGCGCCTCAGTAAAAATCGCTGGTTGTCAGCATCGAGCTCGCCGTCCATCAAGCAGGAAAGGTTTTCATTGGAGTCGGTCATCGTTCGTCACGTTCCAAAGTCATGGTTCATTCAGGGTTTATTCGTTATCCAGCAACGGGCGAAGCCGTTGGTCAATCGCCTCACGCGCTCTAAAAATGCGCGATCGAACGGTCCCGATCGGACAATCCATGGTTGTCGCGATCTCTTCATAGCTCATCCCCTCCATCTCGCGGAGGGTGATCGCCACGCGCAGATCATCGGGCAGATCGGAAATGGCTTGATGGATCGTGTCTTCAATTTCTTCTCGAAGCAGCTCGTGTTCTGGTGATCCACGATCTTTCAGCCGCGTATCTACCGTGTATTGTTCCGCGTCGGACGCGTCGACATCGGACTGGGGCGGGCGCCGGCTGAGAGCCACCAAATGGTTCTTGGCCGTGTTGATCGCGATGCGATACAACCACGTGTAGAACGCGCTATCACCTCGAAAACGCGGTAGGGCCCGATACGCTTTAATAAACGCTTCCTGGGCAACATCCATGGCTTCCGAATGATCGGATACGTAGCGCGATATCAGGCTGATGATCTTATGCTGGTACTTTCCGACCAGCACATCAAACGCCTTCGTATCGCCTTTTTGTACCCGCTCAACGAGCAGTTGATCTACTTCACGTTCGCCCATCCGGGCCGTCCTTTTTTCGTCATTGACGACCCGGGTCTGCCAACATGGACAGCGACCGGGTCGGATAGTTTCATTCAGGCCCCATTCAGATGGGCCGATTCGCGAACTCGAGCGTTCGGTCATCTGAAGTTAACCGCAGAGAATACCATGCAGCAGGCTGACCTCCCCCGGGATCGGTGCGATAATAAGCGGCTTTATGACATTCAACGGGAGTTGACCTGAACCATGACCAACACTGCCAATATTCTCAATCAACTGGGTCTGAAAGACATCAATCCGGGCGCTTGCTTCGGGCCAGGCCACTGGGCCGATGTCCATCAGGACGTGCTCATCGACTCGATCAACCCCAGCAATGGCCAAACGATAGCGCAGGTCAGCGGCGCCAGCCAGGCCGACTACGAAAAGGTCATCAAGACCGCAGAGGATGCCGCTGAGGCCTGGAAGATGGTGCCCGCCCCCGTGCGCGGTGATGCCGTGCGCCTTGTCACCCAGGCCCTGCGCGATTACAAGGATCCCTTGGGATCTCTCGTCTCGCTGGAAATGGGCAAGATCAAGGCCGAAGGTGATGGCGAGGTCCAGGAAATGATCGATATCGGCGATTTCGCCGTCGGCCAGTCGCGCATGCTCTACGGCAAGACCATGCATTCAGAGCGGCCGGGGCACCGCATGTACGAACAATGGCACCCGCTCGGTGTCGTCGGTGTGGTGACGGCGTTCAATTTTCCGGTCGCTGTCTGGGCCTGGAACGCCTTGCTATCGGCCATCTGCGGCAACGCCACGATTTGGAAACCCTCGCCCAAGGGCGTGCTGTGCTGCTCGGCGGTTCAGAACATCGCCAATGAGGCTCTGGCCGGAACCGACGTGCCGCCCATTTTCACCTCATTCATGGAACCAGGCCATGAGCTGGCCGAGACCTTCGTCGCTGATGACCGGGTGGCGCTGATGTCGTTCACCGGCTCATCGCAGATCGGGCGCGATGTTGGCGAGCGGGTCGCCGGCCGGATGGGCAAGAGCCTGCTCGAGCTGGGTGGCAACAATGCCATCATCGTTGACGAAACCGCGGACATGAAGCTGGCCATCCCGGCCGTCGTCTTCGGTGCCGTCGGCACCGCCGGTCAGCGCTGCACCAGCACGCGACGCCTGTTCCTGCACGAATCGATCGCCGACTCGGTCATCGAGCCCCTGGTCAAGGCTTATGGACAGGTGCGCATCGGCGACCCGCTGGACGAATCCACCCTGATGGGTCCGCTCACCGATGAGCATGCTGTCAAACGTTTCGAGGACGCGGTCGCCCGCGCCAAGGAAGCCGGAGGGCAAGTGCTGGCCGGCGGTGAGCGTATCGATGGCGAAGGCTACTTTGTCCAGCCAACCATTATCCGGGCCGAAAACCATTGGGACATCGTGCAGGAAGAAACCTTTGCGCCGATTCTCTACGTAATGACCTATGAGCGCCTGGAAGATGCGATGAAGATGCACAACGATGTGCGCCAGGGTCTGTCTTCGGCAATCTTTACCACCGACATGCGCAACGCCGAGTATTTCCTGTCGCATCGCGGCTCCGACTGCGGCATCGCCAACGTCAACATCGGCACCTCCGGCGCGGAAATCGGCGGCGCGTTTGGCGGCGAGAAAGAGACTGGCGGCGGGCGCGAATCCGGCTCGGATGCCTGGCAGGCCTACATGCGCCCCCAGACCAACACCATCAATTGGTCGACCGAACTGCCGCTGGCCCAGGGCATCAAGTTCGACCTGTAAACCTGTTGCTCGGCCCGGCCGCCGCAGGCGGTCGGGCCAGCACACTGGAGCGCCACCATGCCCAGATCACCCGACACCCATCCCCTCGCCCTGCTCAGTCTGATTTGCGGCATTCTCGCCTGGGTCGCGTTCCCGATCCTCGGCTCGCTCGTCGCGATCGTCAGTGGGCACGCGGCACTCAAACAGCTCAAGCGATCAACACCGGATCAGACGGGTGAAACGCTGGCCAAAGCCGGGCTGATCATGGGCTGGCTTCAGATCGGACTGATCGTTCTTATCACAGCCTCCTATGTCGGCCTGATCCTCTTGGCCGGGGCCCTGGGGGTCATGGGCATTGTCGCCCTGGTTGCCCTGGGCCTTGCTCTGGCCGCCGGCCTACTTGGCCTATTTGCCATGCTGATCATGGCCGGAGCCTGAGGCGTGTACCGCTGGTTACGCCGGGGTCTGTTTCTTTTGCCGCCCGAGCTCGCGCACGATGTCGCACTGAACACATTGGCCAAGGGCCACTTGATCGGCCTGCCGCGCCTGCTCGGCGCCTGTCAGGCGACCGCCCCGGTCGAGTGCATGGGCCTCAAGTTTGCCAATCCGGTCGGCCTGGCCGCTGGCCTGGACAAGAACGGAGACCACATCGACGCCCTGGGGGATCTGGGCTTCGGCTTCATTGAGGTCGGTACGGTCACGCCGAAGCCACAAGCCGGCAACCCCAAGCCTCGCATGTTTCGCCTGCCCGAGCACGAAGCACTGATCAACCGCCTGGGCTTCAACAACAAGGGCGTGGACCATCTTGTCGAGCGTTTGAAGAATCGGCGTTTTCAGGGCATTGTCGGTGCGAATATCGGCAAGCAGAAAGACACGCCTGTCGAATCTGCCGCGGACGATTACCGAGCCTGTCTGGAAAAGGTGTATCCGCACTGCGACTACATCACGATCAATATCTCCTCACCCAACACCGCCAATTTGCGCGCCCTGCAGGGCACGGGCCCATTGCGTGAACTGCTGACCGAGCTCACCGGCCTGCGTACCGAGCTCGCCCGCGAACATGACCTGCAGCGCCCGCTGCTGATCAAGATCGCGCCGGACTGGGAAGAAAGCGCCTTGCGGGCCTCCCTGGCGGTCATCGGCGAATCTGCGATCGACGGGTTAATTGCCACCAACACGACGCTGGATCGAGGCCCCGTGGCCGGGCATCTCCACGCCCCTGAGGCAGGGGGACTGAGCGGAGCGCCCATGCGCGAACATGCCGATCACACGCTGACCGTGGCTCGAGAGGTGCTTGGCGCCGATTTTCCGATCATCGGCCTGGGGGGCATTTCCTGCGGCGAAGACGCGGCCGGGAAGCGTGCCCTCGGCGCAAATCTTGTCCAGATCTACACCGGTTTCATCTATCACGGCCCGGCTCTGCTCCGAGACTGCATCCAGGCCTGGTCGAACGCGGATGAATGATTTCACCAAGCTTCGCCATGCCGATCTCAGGCGGCTGTCGACGTTCCAGCTGCCGGCTCGGGCCGATCGGATACTGGTCATCGAACGCCCTGAGCAGCTCGAGCAACTTCCTCGGGCTGAAGGACCGGAACTGATCCTCAGCGGCGGATCGAACACGATCTTTCTCGGTGATTACCACGGCCGCATCCTGCTGTCGCGACTGCGCGGCCTGGTCTTCGAGGAAATCCAGGGCCGCGATACGGTCCGAGTCAGAGTAGCGGCGGGAGAGTCCTGGCATGGCCTGGTTCGACGCTGCCTTGATCGGGGCCTGCACGGCCTTGAGAACCTGGCTCTGATTCCAGGCAGCGTGGGGGCAGCGCCGATCCAGAATATCGGCGCCTACGGGGTTGAGCTCGATCAGGTCTTCGAATCCCTGACCGCCTGGGATCTTCAGCAGCGTCGCTGGGTGGACCTGAATCGCGAGGACTGCGCCTTCGCCTACCGCGACAGCCGATTCAAGTCAGAGCAGCCAGGGCGGTATTTCATCACGGAAGTTCGACTTCGGCTGTCTCGACAGTTCCGGCCCTGCCTTGACTATGGGAGCCTGAATGATGCCTTGAAGCGCGCCAATCTCAGCCACCCCACACCGCGCGAGCTTGTCGCGACCATTCTTCGTTTGCGACGACACCGCCTTCCGGACCCCCGCCGTCTTTCCAATGCCGGCAGTTTCTTCAAAAATCCGATTGTCGACGAAGCGCAGGCCGCTGCGGCCCTGCGAAAGCGCCCTGGGATACCACACTGGAGACTTTCTGACGGTCGCTACAAGCTTGCCGCGGGCGCGATAATCGAGCATCTGGGATTCAAGGGGAAACGCCTGGACGGGGTTGGCGTCTACCAGAATCATGCGCTGGTCCTGGTCAATTACGGCGATGGCACTTCTCCAGCCCTTACAGCGCTTGTCAAGCAAATATGCTCTGCTGTCAAGGAGGAGTTCGGCATCGTACTGGATTGCGAACCCCAGTTGATCGAAGGCGCCGCGCGCTGACCACGGTCCTCTGACCTGCCAAAAAAAACCGGCTGGAGCAGACGCTCAGCCGGTTTTTCTGCCTCGGACGCGACAATTCAGGCGTCGAAGCGAGCCTTGAGTTTCTTCAGCGCCACAGCCTCGAGCTGACGAATACGCTCCGCCGAAACGCTGTATTTGTCGGCCAGCTCCTGGAGCGTGGCCTTGGGATCGCGAAGCCAGCGGCTCTGGATGATGTCGCGAGACCGATCGTCCAGGTTGTCGACCCCGTCGAACAACAGATCGTGATGATGCTGTTCCCAGTCCTGAGCTTCGATGGCCTCGGCCGGCGCGACGGTCAGGCCCTGGAGGTAGGCCGCGGGAGCAACGTAACTGCTTTCGTCGTCATCGTTGGTCAGATCAAAGCCGATGTCCTGCCCGGACAGGCGGGACTCCATTTCGGTCACCACCTCGGGCTTAACGCCCAGATCCTCGGCCACCCGATTGACCTCGGTCTGATTCAACCAACCCAGTCGCTTTTTCTTCTTTCGCAGATTGAAAAACAGCTTCCGCTGCGCTTTGGTGGTCGCGACTTTCACGATCCGCCAGTTGCGCAAAATAAACTCGTGGATTTCCGCCCGAATCCAATGGACGGCAAAGGACACCAATCGCACGCCCTGGTCAGGGTCGAAACGCTTGACGGCCTTCATCAAGCCAATATTGCCCTCCTGAATCAGATCGCTAATCTGCAGACCATATCCCGCGTAGCCGCGAGCCACATGGACCACAAAACGCAGATGCGACATCACCATTAGGCGGGCCGCATCAAGATCCTCTTCATCACGATAGCGTCTCGCCAAGCTCTGCTCTTCCTCGACGCTTAGCACGGAAATCTTGTTGACTTCCTGAATGTAGGCGTCGAGCGAGCCCGTTCCGGCCGGCGCAAGCAAATGACTAGGAACCAGCTGATTACTCATGCATTGCTCCTTGCAATATTCAACCTTCTATTCTAGCAGTTCGAGCGCTGTGCGGGCGACCCCGCAGCGGCGTTCGAGACCGCCTCACTGCCAATTACGACTCTGGCCGAGCATATTGGTTCCCCGCGCGTGAATATAGAAACAACAGGCCCCGACTCGATCGACAGCCATGAAACTCATGACTCCGCCTGTCCATCGGCCAGGCGCTCGTGCAGGTAGGCATAGATCAGCGCCTGCAGGTAGGCGGTCTGGTTCAGATTTGCCGCCCCACCGTGACCACCCTCAATATTCTCGTAGTACAGCACCTCGTGACCCTGCTCGAGCATCCGCGCCACCATTTTTCGAGCGTGGCCCGGATGGACCCGGTCATCCCGGGTCGAGGTGGTCAGAAATGCCACTGGATAGTCAGCCTCTGCCGCAACGTTCTGATAGGGCGAATATTTCGAAAGGTACGCCCACTCGTCGGGCAGGTCAGGGTTACCGTATTCGGCCATCCAGCTCGCCCCAGCCAACAGCTTGTGATACCGCTTCATGTCGAGCAGGGGGACCTGGCAGACCACGGCATTGAACAGGTCCGGACGCTGGACCATGACCGCTCCGACCAGCAGACCGCCGTTGCTTCCACCCTGGATGCCCAGATGCTCGGGTGAGGTGATGTCTCGCTCGATCAAATCCTCGGCCACCGCGATCAGATCATCAAAAGCGCGCTGGCGATTCTCCTTCAGCGCTGCCTGGTGCCAGCGCGGCCCGAACTCACCGCCACCGCGAATGTTGGCCAGAACAAACACACCGTTCCGAGTCAGCCAGCTGTTGCCGACCGTGCTCGAATAAAACGGAGTCCGGGCCACCTCGAAGCCTCCGTAGGCCGACAGCAGGGTCGGATTGTTGCCATCGGCCTCGAATCCAGGTGGGGTGACCACGAAGTAGGGAATTTTCTCACCGTCCGCCGAAACAGCCTCGTGCTGCATCACCCTCATACCTTCGGCATCGAACCAGACCGGCTCGGAGCGAATGGCGTTGTGAGTGTCGGCCAGCGCATCGGCCTCGTAGAGCCGTGAGGGTGTCAGAAAGCCGGTGTAGCGATAGTAGAAGCGATCCGAACGGTCGTCTGCCGTGACCACATCGAGCGTGCCCATCTCCGGCACGCTGAGGGCCTGGCGGTTCCAGCCACCTTCCTTGTGAGTGAACCGCAGCATTTCTCCGTTGACGTTGTCGAGTAGTTGCACCAGTACCGCGTTGTCGGTCGAAGTGACGCTTTCAACCGCCTGACGCGCGCCGGGCTGGAACAGCAACTCGAACTGCGCCTCACCGCTCATCATCGAATCAATCGAGGTGGCAATCAAAGCGCCCTGACGCCAGGTCCGGTCCGCACGCTGCCAATCGGATTTGAGCTGGATCAACAGCTGGCCATCGACGATTCCGGAGATCTGGGCGTCGTCGGGCACGTCGATCTTCTGCGCTTCGCCGTCGACCAGCAGGTGGTACTCGCGGGTGAAGAAGGTCGGTAGACGCAGCACCATATCGTAGGGCGTATCGCCGTCCCAAAAGCGCAGACCGGTGACCAGCACGTCGCTGGTTTCACCTTCGAACACCAGCTCGGCGTCGGCGCGATTCATACCGCGCTCCCAGATGTAGACCTGGCGGGGGTATTCAGAGGTCGTCATCTGGTCGGCTTCGAAAGCCGGGCCGTAAAAGACGCTGTCGCGATCGCGAAACGACAGGTAGCTTTTGGATTCGGGCAGGGCAAAGCCGTCCTCAACAAACGCCCGGCTTTCCATATCGAACTCGCGGCGAACGGCCGCATCGGCGCCGCCGCGCGACAAACCGATCAGACAGCGGTCATAGGTGGGATACACGCACGACGCGCCGGCCCAGACCCAATTCTCGTCTTCGCGCTCGGCCAGGGCGTCGACGTCCAGCAGCACGTCCCAGTCGGGAGCAGAGCCTCGATAGTCCTCGGCCGTTGTCTTGCGCCAGACACCGCGCACGTGAGTGCCATCGCGCCAGAAGTTGTAGATCTCACCGCCCATCAAGGAGGGGAAGGCAATGCGGTCTTCCGAGGTCAGGGTTTCCAGATTTCGATCCAGAAGCTCCTGAAACAGGGGGTGTGATTTCAGTCGCTCCTCAGAGCGCTCGTTGCGTTCACGCGCCCAAGCCAGGGCCGATTCGGACTCGACCTCCTCAAGCCAGAGGAACGGGTCCTCAGTGGTCGGCTCATCCGCCATGGTCGCCCCCGTCCCCAGAAGAGCCCCTGCAATAACCATCGAAATCCAGTTTTTCATACACATCCACCTCCTGAGTGAAAGTCAAATCGAGCACAGTCTGACAGGCTGGGGTCAAGGCAACCTGTGCGGGAAGTCATGGTGGAGGCGCAAGGGAACAGGCGAAAGGATCGACGCTTCAGGTTGGCGCAGTAGGATGCCGCCCCTTGTCGTTCCTGACACCCGAAACCGCGCCGGTCAAGAGCCCTTCGCTGGTCCTTGCAACTTGTCAATCAAACCGCAAGTGCTTGACCGAGCGGCCTTCGTCACGAATTTCCTTGAGCGCGTCAATGCCAATGCTGATCTGGGCATCGACATAGCTCTGGGTGATGATGCGGTCGGAGGCGTCGGTTTTGACCCCGTCAGGAACCATCGGCTGATCAGAAACCAGCAGCAGCGCTCCCGTCGGGATGCTGTTGGCAAAGCCGGTCACGAAGATGGTCGCCGTTTCCATGTCGATGGCCATGCAGCGAGTCCTGCGCAGATATTTCTTGAACGACTTGTCGTGCTCCCAGACCCGGCGATTGGTCGTGTAGACCGTGCCGGTCCAGTAATCAAGATCTTGATCGCGGATGGTTGAGGACACCGCGCGCTGCAGTGTGAACGCTGGCAGTGAGGGCACCTCGGGCGGAAAATAGTCGTTCGAGGTTCCCTCTCCGCGGATCGCAGCAATCGGCAGGATCAGATCACCGAGCCGATTCTTTTTCTTCAGTCCCCCACACTTTCCCAGAAACAGCACCGCTTTGGGACCAATGGCGCTGAGCAGATCCATGATGGTCGCAGCATTGGCGCTGCCCATCCCGAAATTGATCATGCTGATGCCGTCGTGCGTGGCATTGCGCATCGCCTTGTCCCGCCCGCGCACTTCCACGTTATGGAGGGCGGCAAATTTCTCGACATAGTTGTCGAAGTTGGTCAGCAGGACGTACTTGCCGAAGTCATCGAGATCCGTGCCCGTGTAGCGTGGAAGCCAGTTACTGACGATGTCGTGCTTGCTTTCCATTGAGACTCCTTTTTTGAGTTCTTGTTATTTGATCGATCGCGTTTCTTATCAATTCGTTCGATTAGACGAAGGCAATCCATCGAAGTTCGCCCCGCAACGAATCCCTTTATCATAGCCCGGACCGAAGACGCGGCCAGGTCCGGCCAGTCACGCTGAAACGCGCTCACAGTCCGGGGAATCCATATGAAAGAGGCCGCGCAGCCAACGCGAACCCGGGAAATTGCCCCGGGATTGGGCGTGGCCATTGGCATCGCCGCCGGTGCCACCCTGGCGGTCATCGGCATCCAGTCCCTGCCCGGCAGGATGGGCCAACTGCCCCTGAGTGCGATGCTGCTGGCCGTGCTCGCCGGCCTGCTGCTTGCGCCGCTCGCCTCGAACCGGCCTCGATGGACGCCGGGACTGGAGCTGGCGCGAGGACCGATCCTGAAGATTGCCGTGGCGCTGATCGGACTCCGGCTAAGTCTGTCCGATCTCGGCCGATTGGGACTCGATGCCCTCCCCCTTGTGCTGGTTGCGGTCATCGTCGGCCTGACCGTCACCTGGCTGCTGGTTCGTCTCAGCGGTGCCCACTGGCGCCTGTCCGCGCTGCTGGCCGTGGGCACCGCCATCTGCGGTGCCTCGGCAATCGCCGCCACGGCCCCCGGCCTGAAGGCCAGGCGCGAGGAAACCTGCTACGCCGTGGCCTGCGTCGCCTTGATCGGCCTGACTGCCACCCTGATCTACCCACCCCTGCTGCACGGATGGATCGATGACCCGGAGCGGATCGGGCTCATCCTGGGCGCAGCCATTCACGACACTGCTCAGGTCACGGCCGCCGCCTCGCTGTACGAACAAGGTTGGGCCGGTCATGGCGCGCTTGATGCGGCGACGGTCACCAAGCTGCTGCGCAACAGTCTGATGCTCATTGTGATTCCAGGATTGATCTGGGTCGCCCAACGCCGAACCCAAAGCGGGAATGCGCGCGTCCCTTTTCCGCTTTTCATCGTTGGCTTCATCGCCCTGTGCGCAGTGCGCACGCTGGGCGATAGGGCTTTCGGGGTCGACCAGGAGATTTGGAGCGCTTTCATCCGGCTGGCAGGCCAGATCAGCGTTTTTGCTTTTGCCATGGCCATGGCCGCCCTGGCACTGACCATCCGCTACCGTGATCTGCGCCTGCTGGGCTGGCGTCCGGCCGCCGCGGCGGTGGTCTCGGCCATCCTGGTCTTCGTCGTCGCCCTTCAGCTGGTCTGATCTGCCATCGCGGCGCGGAAGCCGCTACCATCAGCACTTTGGACACCACGGCAGGTCATGGCTTTGATTGCACATAAATTCGGCGGCTCGTCACTGGCCGATACGAAATGCATCGCCCTCGTGGCCGACCGGCTGCTGGCCCGAGATGATGGCGCTCAAGTGGTCGTGGTTTCGGCCATGGCCGGCGTGACCAACGCCCTGATCGCACTGGCCCAGGACGCGGCTCAACAGAACCCCGGCTGGCCTGACCGCCTGGCCGACCTGCATCAGCGCCACCTCGACACCGCTGCTGCGCTGTGCGGCGAACACGCCTGCCTCGCCCCGCTCAAGTCTTCGCTGAGCCAGCGCTTCGGATTGCTCGAGCAGCTGCTGGACAGTCTGGGCCTGATGCGATCGGCCCCGACCGAGGCCGTGGAGCTGATCTCGGGCTTGGGTGAAGTCTGCTGCGCCGAGCTGCTCTGCGGCCGACTCCACGCGCTGGGACAGCCCGCCGAATTTCTCGATGCCCGCGACGTGCTACGGGTCCGGCCGACCGCGCTGATGGTTGCCGTCGACTGGGCCGATAGTCAGGCGCGGGTCGATGCTTTTCGCGCGACCCATCCCAGCAAGCGTTACGTGATCACGGGCTTCGTGTGCCGCCGCAACGACGGGCGCATTTCGACCCTGGGCCGGAACGGGTCGGACTACTCGGCCACGATCTTCGGTCGCCTGTTCGGGGCTGAGGAAATTCACATCTGGACCAACGTCGACGGCTTGCTGTCGGCCGATCCCGGCCAGGTTCCCGATGCCTTCCTGCTCGATCAGCTGTCCTACCGAGAGGCCTTCGAACTGGCCTACTTCGGCGCCCGCGTCATCCATCCTCAGGCGCTCACGCCGGCCTTGGAATCGAATCTGCCGGTTTTTGTCCGCAACACCTTCAATCCCGACTGCCCGGGCACGCGCATCGACGACACCGGCCACCCCGAACCGCCGGTCAAGGGCCTGTCGGGGATGGCTGACATGACCCTCATCACCATCGAGGGCGCCGGCATGATCGGTGTGCCGGGAACTGCGGAACGCGTCTTCTCCGCCCTGCACGCCAAAGCGATCTCGGTCGCGATGATCTCGCAGGGCTCTTCCGAACACTCGATCTGCCTGGCCGTGCCGGGCAGTCAGTCCGAAGACGCCTGCCGTGAGCTTGACGATGTGTTCGAACGCGAGCTGCGCCACGGCCAGATCCAGCGCATCTACAGCCTGCCCGGAATCCGCCTGCTGGCCATCGTTGGTGACGGCATGACCGGTCGACCGGGCGTCGCCGCTCGCTTGTTCGCTTCGCTGGCTCGCGCCAACGTCAATGTCCGGGCCATCGCCCAGGGCGCCTCCGAGCGCAACATCACCGTGGCTGTGGACGAGGCTCAGGCCGAGCGCGCCCTGCGTGCGGTCCATGCTGGGTTCTATCTGTCGGAACAGACCATCGCGCTAGCCCTGATCGGGCCCGGCCAGGTCGGCCGTGAACTTCTGGCTCAGCTGGCCGAAGCTGCGGAACGGCTCAAGGCCACCACCCAGCTCGACCTGCGCCTGTTAGCCGTGGCCGGGTCGCGCCGGATGCGCCTGTTCCCGACCACAGCCACAACCGAGAGCATCGACCTGCCGCTGGGTGAGCAGGACGACGCGCTGGACATGGACGCCCTGGTCGCTCACCTCGAAGCGCAGCACCTGCCGCACGCCGCGATCATCGACTGCACGGCCAGCGACGCGATCGCCGAACATTACGCCGGCTGGCTGGCACGCGGAATCCACGTGATCACTCCGAACAAGCACGCTGGCAGTGGGTCCATCGAGCGGCATCAGGCGATTCGTGCCGCCTCCCGCGACGGCCTGACCGCCTGGCGCTACGAGGCCACCGTCGGCGCGGGCCTGCCGGTCATCCAGACCCTGCGCGACCTGATCGACACCGGCGATCGCGTTCGAAGCATCGAGGGCATCTTCTCTGGCACCCTCGCCTATCTGTTCAACCGCTACTCGGCCGGCATGTCCTTTGCCGAACTGGTGCGCGAAGCCCGCCAGGCCGGCTACACGGAGCCCGACCCCCGCGATGATTTGTCGGGCATGGACGTGGCCCGCAAGCTGGTCATCCTGGGCCGCGAAATGGGCCTGGACATCGACCTGGACCAGGTCCGCATCGAATCACTGGCCCCGGCCAGTCTCGATGGACTCGACGTCGACGCCTTTCTCGACGGACTGGGGGCGCATGACGAAGTGATGGCCACGCGTCTCACCGAAGCAGAAGGACGCGGCGAGGTGCTGCGCTTCGTCGCCCGCCTCGATGCCGACGGCAGCGCCGAAGTGGCCCTGAAGTCACTCCCCGGCGATCACCCCTTTGCCCATCTGGCCTTGACCGACAACGTGGTCGCATTCACCACCGACCGCTACTGCGACAACCCGCTAATTGTCCAGGGGCCTGGCGCCGGGCCGGCGGTCACGGCCGCCGGCGTGTTCGCCGATCTGCTGCGCGTCGCCTCGCACCTGGGCGCGCGCCTGTGAGCTCGGACCAGGCCACCGCCTTCGCGCCGGCCAGCGTCGGCAACGTCGGCGTCGGTTTCGATCTACTGGGTCATGTGATCGACGGACCGGGCGACACGGTGACGGCGCGCCGGACCGATCAACTCGGCGTGGTCATCGAGGCCATCGACGGCGTGATCACCGATCTGCCCCGCACCCCGGACCGCAACACCGCCGGGCGCGCCGTGCTCGCGCTGCTGGGCTTCGTCGATGCGGAGTTCGGAGTCGCGCTTCAGATTCGGAAAGGCATTCCGCTGGGCTCGGGCCTGGGCGGCTCGGCCGCCTCGGCTTCGGCGGCCCTGGTCGCCGCCAACGCCCTGTTGGACCATCCATTGACGATGACCGAGCTCTACCCCTTCGCCCTGGCCGGCGAATCGGTCGCCAGCGGCTCGGCCCACGGCGACAACGTCGGCCCGCAGCTCCTCGGCGGTCTGGTGCTGGCCACGCTGGAGCGGCTCATCCCGATCCCCGTACCCGCGGGCCTCTGGGCCGCCGTCGTTCACCCGGATCATGTCGTTGAGACGCGCCGTGCCCGCGAAAGCCTGAAAGCCCCCTTCGACATCGCCACGATTGTTCAACAAAACAGCCTGCTCGCTCAATTTCTGATCGGCTGCCAGACCAGCGACCTGGACCTGATCCGCGCCGGCCTGGGGGACGTCCTGGTCGAACCCCGGCGCGCGCCGCTGATCCCCGGTTTCGCTCAAGTCAAGCAAGCCGCAATCGACCATGGCGCCCTGGGGGCCTCGATTTCGGGGGCCGGGCCCAGCGTGTTCGGCTGGTTCGACGATCAAGCGCAGGCCGAAGCCGCCCAAGAGGCCATGATCGGGGCCTTTGCGGAGGTCGATCTCCCGGCCGAAGGCTGGGTCAGTCCGGTGAATTCGCCTGGTGCTAGATTGGTAAGCGCCTAGTTCTTGCACCTGCGAACGATCGCTCCTGTTCAATGCCCCCGACCTTCCCGACGCTCCTCGGCAAGATATTTTGGCTACCCAAGGATGTCGAACGGTTCGGAGAAATGAGCAATATCCCTAGCAGAGCGCCAATCGTTCTCGGGCGCTTGCTTTGCGGCCGCTGGAGACCAGTGTCTTTGCATCTCCACCTGTTAAAGCTGCCCATCTAGCCAAGGCGGAACGCCAAGCGAGCCGCTGACCAGCACAGCTTGCGAGCAACCACGACCAATAGCAAGGCGCTCAAGCCCGCCTGGGAAACCGATCGTCGGCAGGCTCAATCCAACGCGAGCAGGTAGACGACGAACACTGTCGCTTCGGCGGTCAAGGCCTCGGGTTCAAACATCGGCGGCGCGGCTTCCATTCGATTTGAGCTGGTGTACAGGCCGTCGCCGCCCGAGCCCAGGTCAGATTCCGAAAAGCGACGTGCTGGCGTCAGCAGGGGGCGCTCGACGCGACGCAGATCGAACTCCGTTATCGAATGGAGCGCACCCAGGGCGGCGCCGGATCGCTCGGCCAGGCGCTCGGCTCGGGCTCGGGCATCGTCGACGGCGACCAGCTGGGCCTGATCGGTTGCTGCGTCCGGGTCACGCACAGAGAATCTGGCGCTGAGCGAGGCCAGTGCTCCGGATCGGATGATCTCCGCATAGTCCAGATGATATCGATCCATTCGCGAGAGACGAATCTCGACGTCGCGGCGCACCCGATAGCCGACGAATACGTTGCGCCCATCCTGATATTCGAAGACTTGTTCGACGACCGGCATGGAAGCGCGAACATCCTCACGATCCACGTCGAGCGATTCCATCAGCGCAATCAGCTCAGCCGACTGATCCTCGACCTGCTGCGAGGCAACCCTTACCTCTCGATCGTTGCCGAGGATTTGGCCGGAAAGAATCAGCAGCTCCGGCTCCAGGCTGATGCTGGCCTTGCCCTGCACGTAGACATGCGGGGCATCCGGCAGATTGGACTGGGCGAGGGAGATCATCGGGAAAAGCAGAATCATTAGGTATAAAGCGCGCATGGCATGGGCTCCTGGTGGGCAATTGGGTGAACGCGAGAGCTTGCAACGTCGGTCGAAAGCCGCCGCTTGCTTGTGGCGTCTTATCACCAATGATACGCCCGAGGTGAGCGATTTCAGCAGGCTACGCACAGGGCCTTCCCGTCTGCAGCGCCTGGGGAGGCTCTGAATCGCTCTGCACCGGCGCGTCGGTGGTCGAATGCCTGCGCTCGGGTTTCAACAGCCCGCGTCCAATTCTGCCATTGATCGAACCCGTCCCCCCCCTCCTCTGACCTGGTCCGTGAAGCGGCGGGATTTGTCGATCTTCTCGATGAACTCGACGCAGACTGCACTCCGCCTCAAGGGCCCCTTGGCTTTTCCCGCAGACCTCACGTCGAACATGTTCTTATCGCCACTGGTTCCTCGAAAAGGACAAGCCGATGGCTCACTTGTTGGTCATGGGAGGCAGCAGTGGAATTGGTCTCGAGACGGTCAGGCATGCGCTGGAGCGAGGGCATCAGGTCAAAGCGTTTGCCCGTTCCGCCTCCAGCATCGATCTCGATCATCCAGACCTGGAAAAATTCGACGGAGACGCGTTGAATTCTGAATCCGTGCACAAGGCCTTGAGCGGCATGGACGCGGTGATACAAACCCTGGGCGTGAGCCTCAAACCCGGCACCGTATTGGGCGGCACCAGCCTGTTCTCCGAATCAACCCGCCTCCTCATTCCGGCGATGAAGAAGCAGGGAGTCGATCGCCTTATTTCAGTCACGGGCTTCGGGGCTGGCGATAGCGGAAAGGGAATGAATCCGATCAACCGTCTGGGCTTCAACCTGGTCTTTGAGCGGATCTACGCCGACAAGTCCAAGCAGGAGTCCATGATCAAGGACAGCGACCTCAACTGGACGATCGCCAGACCGGTCGTCTTGACCGGCGGAAGACGCAAGGACTACCGAGTTCGGATCGAACCTGAGGACTGGAAAATGGGCATGATTTCTCGAGCCAGCGTGGCCGATTTCCTGGTGTCGGAAGTCGAGCATTCGAAATACATCCACCAGGCGCCGGTGCTGAACTAAACAGCCTTGATCGCAAAAAAGAATGCGCCTGGGGCTCCATTCAAGATTTGGAGCAATTCCGTCGTACGCTGCCCAGACGGCATTGGGCGTGATAGGTTGGCAGGCGAAACGCAATCGCTGAATTGATGCCGTGAACAAAGCCGTTCGTGATACCTATCCTGACGCATTGCGCGCTCTAGCGCTGATCATCGTGGTCTTCGGGCACTGGTTTGCGACGCTGCCCAGGCTCGACGACGGTCTGATGGTCGAGACCGATCATCTGCTCAAGGTTTGGCCCAACGCCGGTATTCTGACCTGGTTCGTTCAGGTCGTGCCCTTGTTTGTCTTCGTCTCGGCAGCAGTCAGCGCCGATGGGGTCGCGCGTCGGCTGCAGGATGGTCATGCGCAGCTTCACTGGTGGGCGGGACGCGCACTGAAGCTTGCCAGACCGACGCTGACCTATCTGGCAGCGATCGCCGCCTTTGTCGTCCTTGCGATCTATACCGGCGGACGACTGCTGGGCCCCCTCGATGAATCATTGACCGTGCATTTGTGGTTTCTGATCATGCTGCTCGTCGTCCAGGCCCTTCTTCCCCTGTCCTATCGTGCCGACCAGGCCTTCGGGCTGGGGGCGGTCTCGGGCCTGGTGGCCCTGGCCGCGGTGATCGATCTGGCCCGGGCTGCCCCGGGTTCAGTGCAGGACCTGCTGGCACTGGGTACGCACACGGGCCGCGGCGCCAGTGGTATCGGCTGGCTCAATGCCCTGGTCGTCTGGCTGATACCGCAGCAGCTGGGCATTGCTTGGAAGCAAGGGCGATTCCGCGGCAGCCTGATGGGGCTGGGACTGATCGTTCTCGGACTGGTGTGGCTGGCGGCCAGCGTCGCATCCGGCTATTCCATGGCCATGGTCGGCATTGACTTCGAAGGACGGAGCAATATGCTGCCCCCGACCCTGGCGCTGATCGGCGTCATGTGGTTTCAGGTCGGCGCGGTCCTACTTTGCGAGCGACCGGCCCGCTGGCTGCTTGAACGCCACTCGATCCGGCGCACGGTTGGAGTTCTCGGTGCGCTGGGCATGCCGCTGTACCTGTGGCACAAGCTGGCCGAGCTGCCAGCGGCCTGGCTCGGCGAGCGGCTACAACTCCCGATTGACGCAGGCCTTCCGGGCTCGCCTGGTTTCTGGGCGGGAAGACTCTGGTGGCTCGGCCTGTGTACGTTGATGGTGGTGCCAGTGATCGCGATCGTGGTCAAATTCGAACTGGGCCGCAAGCGCGATGTATTGCCAACAACCAGCAGCCCGGCCATCCTGACCGGCGGATTCGCCCTCCTGGCCGGTCTGATTATCGCGCTGATTCTGGGCGCAATGCCGGGTGCCCTGATCGGATTGATCGGCGTTGTCGCAGCATCGCAGCTGCTGCGCAAATCTAACCGCGCTCAATGAAGCCTGTTTCGGTGGTGCATGACGCTGGCAGGTAATAACAAATCCCTTTGAATGTTCTGAAGTTTCTTAGTGTCGAGCTTCAAAGCGCCCGGTCACCCCGTTCATCCACAAGTGCACGGGACCATACACAACATTCGTTTGAAATCCGCTTGAACACCCAGGCGCCCCACCCCCAGGCCCATTCGAGCCACTCGTCAGGCACTGTGGTATGGCCTGCCCGGAATTTACAAGCATGAAGGAAACCCCGGCCCGTCTCCGTATAACCATGCAGGAGCGGCGTTGCCGCGAAGACGCGGCCAGACGAGGGATTCAATCATGGTGGACATCGGTGAATGCAATATCGCACGTATCGGACAGAACGCACTGATCTCTTGTGTCATTGCGTGCTGCGTTTCAACGGCCGCCGCTGATGCAATTCCGTTTGACGCTCCAGAAATGATTCCAGTGACCGATGAGGTCACCGCGCTGGCCTCGGCCGACATCAATGGCGACGGACGCACGGACCTCGTGCTGGCCGAATTTCAGGGCGTCGGCACGGGGGAGCTACTGTGGCTCGAGAACAGCCTGAGCGGATGGGTCCGCCACTCGATCCAGTTGGTGAGCCCGCTCACCGACCTTGCGGTCGGCGACGTCAACGGCGATGGCGCGCTGGATCTTGTCGCATCGTCATCCGAGGCCAACGCGATTCGATGGTTCTCCAACGAAAATGGCGACGGACTGACCTGGACCTCAAGCTCGGTCACCAATTCCGCGGCCGGGGTGGCGGCCATCAAGCTGGTCGACATTGATCGGGACGGGCTGCTGGACCTGGTCGCAGCGCTGACGGGCGTCGACGAAATCCGGCTCTGGCGCCAGAATTCCAGCGGGTTCTGGCAGGAGCGCTTGATTGGCACAGGTGCCGTGGGCATTAACGACATCGCAATCGGTGACATCGATCGCGATGGCCGGATCGACGTGATCGGCGCGATACCGGGCAACGGCCAGATTCGCTGGTGGGCGAATCCGGAGGATCCGAACACCGCACCGAACTGGACCACCCAGTTCATCGGACTGGCCAACGATCCAGCCGGTCTGCAGGTGGCCGATATTGATCTCGACGGCGCGCTCGACGTGTTCGTCGCCAGCCGCAGCCTGGGCATCATCGGCCTGTGGATCAACAATGGAAACGGTGCAGGCGGGACCTGGCAGCGCAACAACCTTGGCAGCTTTGCCGATCCGACCGACGTGCAGTTGGCAGACCTCGATCGGGATGGCGATCTGGACATTGCCATTGCCAGCGGCCAGGCCGCCGGCGGCGTGGCGTGGCTGGACAATCAGCGTGAGTCCGGGTATGCGCTAAGGGAGATCGCATCGGGCATCCAGGGCGCGGCGCTGACCATCCTTGATATCGAGCCGGACGGCGATCCGGACCTGGTGCTCGGCGGAGCCGAGGCCTGGCAGCTGCGGAATCGATCGCCCGCCGTCGGCGCACGATTCGGAGTTGCCGATCAGGTGTTCGCGCCGCTCCTGGTCGGCTCGTCGGTCCAGCCGGCGGTCCGCATCGGCCGGATCAACGATGACGCACGCCTCGATCTCCTGATCGGCGGGCTGACGCCACCGGACGAATCGAAGGCCAACGCGCTGCTGAATTTCGAGGACCAGGTGTTCGGCTATTCGATCCTGCCTGAATTCGTGTTCTCGCTCTGGCCCAACAACACGCTGCCGCCGCGCCTCACGGCACCGGCGATTGCTGATTTCGACCGCGACGGGCGCAACGAACTGCTCTTCGGAAGCAACGACAACAGCGCGGATCTGACGACCATGGGCGTCTGCGCAAATTCTGCGATGCGCTTCGAGGATTTCCCGGCCTGGGATTGCCGCAAGCTGTCTGCCGAGGATGCCGCGGGCAACGATCTCAACGCGTCGATCTCCGGCAACGTGTTTTCTGCCGACATTGATCGCGACGGCTGGCCCGATCTCGTCGCACCGACCCTCGACTGGCTGCCGTTCGGCGCGGGCCAGCCTCGCTTGCAGTGGTTCGAGCACCTCGAAGATTTTTCGGACACCAAGCCCTTTCGCGCACACGAGATTGCCGTTGGAACCTTCTCGGTGATCGCGCTCGTCGACCTGCTCGGCAACGGGCGCACGGACATCGTCACGGGTAATCGGTTGTTCCGAAACGCCGCGGACGACGGGTCATCGTGGATTGAGCAGGCGCCGCTGCCGCTCGGCTGGCAGATTGTCGATGTCGGCGACATCGATCTGGACGGTGCGCCGGACCTGATGGTCGTGGCCGACCCTGGGCAAGGGCTCGGCGGACAGGAACTGTACTGGGCGAAGCGCGACGGTCCGGACTGGCCCACCGCTGAAATCGACGCCGAAGCGAACTGTCCTTGCCGGCTGGCGGACATGGACAGGGACGGCGACCTGGACGTGCTGGCAGTGGATGGCGATGGTGCGCCGCTATTGATTCGCAATACCTTCTCTCCGGACACCGGGGTGGGCTGGTCTACGCAGCCAATCTTCTCGGAGTGGGCGCTGCCGGTGGACGCGATCCATGCGCTGGACTTCTCCGACGACGGGTTGCCGGAGCTAATTGTTCGAAGCGACACGATCGAGTTCTTCTTTACCAACCAGGCGAGCACGCTCAATTCCGAGTGGACCCAGTTCCCACCGCCTGTGGTCGTGGAGACCGAGCCGGCCGTGGTGTTCGAAGTCGAGGTCATGCACGCCGGTCGACCCGGCGATCCGGACATCGGGCTGACCGGCCTGCGATTCGAGTTGGCGGACGCTTTTGACGACGACGCCTCGGCTTTGAGCGCCGCGGAGCTGGACTCCGTCGTTGCCGAGCTGTCTGTCTATCGTGATGACGGCGATGGTGTCTTTGACGCCGGTGATGCGCTGATCGCCGAGTCGAACGGTGGGCCTTACCCTGAGGACTTCATTGCGCTGGATGCTGGCGTGATTCGCCCGGATACGACGATCGAATGCTGCGATCTGCCCCAACGGCTGTTCGTTGAGTTCGCGCCCGCGAGCGGCGCGGCTGCGCTGTTCGATGTGCTTTTTCTGCGCCCGGCGATCGTTGAGGCCGTCGACGTGGTCGAGGAGGCTGCCGTCCGCGTGCAGACGCCGCCCGCGCTTCGCTCGGCCGAGCTGAATCTGGTCGCCGAGACGCCCGGCGAAGAGTGGCTGAGCGTGCAAGTCATCGGCGACGGAATCGTCGAATCCTCGCCCGGCGGAATCCAGTGCGACGATAGCGGAGGCACGGGCTGCAGCGATCGCTTTGCCTCCGGTTCGACGGTCACGCTGACGCCCGTGCCGCCGACCGGTCAGCTCTTTTCCGGCTGGGAAGGCGACTGCACCGGACTCGGACCCTGCGATCTTGTGATGGATGCGACCCGAACGACCACGGCATCCTTCGAGCCGGAGGGCGAGGGCACGGTTACCGTGGACATCCAAGCGGGCTCCGGCATCATCACATCGGATCCGCCGCGCATCCAGTGCCCCGGCGTTTGTTCGGCAAACTTCGACGTCGGCAGCGAGATCTCGCTGATCGCGGTGCCCGACCCGGGCTTCGAATTCGACGGTTGGGCGACAGCGGCGTTCTGTCCGGATACGCAGTCCACAACCTGCACTTTCACCGCCCTCCCGTTACAAACCATTGCGGTGTCGTTCGCTACGGCACCTGATCCGATCAGGACGCTGACCGTGACGCGCTTCGGCCAGGGCACCGTGACCAGCGCCCCAGCGGGCATCGATTGCGGTACCAGCTGCACGGCCGATTTCCAGACCGGATCGAACGTGGTGCTCACCGCCACGGCCGATCCGGGCTGGATGTTCGACGGTTGGGGGGATGCCTGTGAGGGCATCGACCCCAGCTGCATCGTGCGTATGTCCTTCGATAAGACCGTGCAGCCACGGTTCATTCCGGAACCGACGCTGCACCGAGTCACGGTCTCGGTCGTGGGACAGGGCCAGGTGCAGTCGATTCCGGCTGGCATCGACTGCCCGGGGACCTGCAGTCTGGAGTTCGAGGAAGGCACCTCATTGCTCCTCGAACAGCAGGCCGCTGCGGGCTTCATCTTCAACGGTTGGGTCTCATCGCTGAGCTGCGGGTCGGATGTCTGTGGCTTCACCGTCGACAGCGCGGCCGAAGTCGAAGCGCGGTTCGTCTCGACGGCACAGCAATTTCCGCTGGACGTCGTTGTGACCGGAAGCGGGCGAGTCACCAGCCAGCCGGTCGGCATCGACTGCCCGGGCAGCTGTAGCGCCTCCTTTGAGGAGGACAGCACGGTCGAGCTGTTCGCCTCGCCGGAACCAGGTTTCGAGTTTCTCGGCTGGACCGGCGCCTGTTCTGGTGCGTCGAGCTGCACCGTCACGCTAGACGCCTCGCGCCAGGTCGAGGCCATCTTCGAGTCGATCAATCCGCAGTTCGAACTCGACGTCACGCGCACCGGATCCGGCTACGTGAGCAGCTCGCCCGGCGGCATCGATTGCGGCCTTGAGTGCAGCGCATCCTTCGATCAGGGCACGAGTATCGAATTGTTCGCCGCCCCGGCGACGGGCTGGCGCTTCGGCCAGTGGACCGGCGACTGCACCGGCGCCGGCAGCTGTTCGATACTCATGAATGGAGCGCGGCAGGTCGAGGCCGAGTTCATTCCACAATTCGATCTGACCATCACCTTGGAAGGAGAAGGCTCGGTCGTCAGCCAGCCGGCAGGGATAGACTGTCCCGGAACTTGCAGCGCGACGTTCGATGCGGGAACCCAAGTTGTCTTGACCGCAGACTCGGAGCCGGGTTGGATCTTGACCGAGTGGGTCCCGGCATTCTGTCAGGCCGACCCTACTTGCATCATTTCGATGGTTGCGACTCGAATCGTGATGGCACGGTTCGAACAGGATGGCGACCTGGTGTTTCGTGACCGCTTCGAGTAGGCGCGGCACTGAACTGAACCGCGCTCGTCGAAAATCGACCTGTCATAGAAGCTGAGCAGGCTGCTCCTTTGCATCGTTGCCAGAAGGCAACTTGGCGCGTAACTTCAGTCGTCACTCAGCGCGGAAAGGATTGCCCTGCAGAAAGCCGGCAAATCATCGGGTGTGCGGCTGCTGATCAGGTGGCCGTCAACGACCACTTCTTCGTCGACCCAGTCAGCGCCAGCATTGACCATATCGTCCCGGATCGACGGGAATGAAGTCACCCGCCGTCCTTTGACGATGTCCGCCGACACCGGTACCCAACCCGCATGGCAGATCCACGCAACCGGCTTGCCGGCGGCATTGAGCTGGCGCACGAAATCGACCATCGCCGAGTGCCGGCGCATCTTGTCGGGCGCCATGCCGCCGGGAATCACTACTGCATCGAAGTCCTCCGGGTTCACGGCAGAGGCATCGGCATCCACCTTGACCGCGTAGCCTTTTTCGCTGTGATAGGTCTCATTTCCCGCGCCCAGCACGGACACGCGCGCACCGGCTTCGATGAGCCGCAGTCGCGGATAGTGGAGTTCAAGTTCCTGATAATCATCCTCGGCGAGAATTGCAATGTGCTTGTTATGGACTGGCATATTCTTCTCCGTTTGTGTTCTGTAAGTCTGTCGCTGGCAGTTTTTCTTGGGCGCTTGAATCAGCGATCATTCCAACCCGCCTAATTCGCGCCTTGTCCACCCGCACGACGGTCGTTGGTGGCAAACGAATCTCAAACAAACTCCGGCGACCTCATCATTGCCGTGGAGCGCCACCTGCCCGTTTAAAACCTTACAAGCACATGCGTCGCTATTTTGAGAGCGATCGCCGGGAGGACCGCGGTCTGTCAATCTGCTCAGCGCCTGGGGATTCGTGTGTAAGCAAAGGGGCTCGCTGAAAAAGAGGTTCAGTCAGAGATTTCATATTCAATCGGCTTGAAAGACCCATTGTTCGAATCCTCGGCGGAACAGGCAGTGAGTCCGACGATCAGATCGCACTGTGCTCGGATCGTCAGGTAGTCACCGGCCTTGGAAGTCGGTGCTTTGACCGTAAGACGACCATCCTGCCCGAATTCGACGTTCATGAATACGTTGAAAGCGGTCGGAATCTCATGATCACAGACTCCAAACGCTTCCAGCGCACGTGTTAGATTTTCGAAGCAGCTCGGGTGATCGCCTGTAATCCCGTACATGATTTCAAATGTCTGCGGCGAGCATGGCGCAAGGAGAAAATCATTCCGTCCATTGGTATCCACTTCTATTGTGGCGAGCACCTGACCAAAATTGCTCCACAGGCGATTCCCCTGCGTAATCAATATCGTCTCTTCGAAATCGAAGGTTTTGCCGGCCGACAGTTTCTCCCCGGGATTCTGTCGATTGAAGAGAACAAGATCGCTCACTTGTTCACCGCAAGGGTCGATCACTTTCAATCGTTGCCCTCTTTTTAACAGAAACGCCTTACCGCATTGGGGCTCAATCACCGTGGTCATTGATCGATCTGCAGAGGGCACGTCCATTCTCCGTTGACCCGTCTTCCACTGTACTGACGTGCCTCACTCGACTCGCCAAAATCTTCAAGCATCGTGTTGATCGACCCGTTCTTCTCTCGGTCATTCTGACGGATCCTTTCCTTGATGTCGCCAAACGTTCCATTATTCTTGAGCTGTTCAAATTGATGGTGGTAATTGAAGGCGATCGCTGGATACTTGAATTGCCTGGAAACTCGGCCACTTTGCGGGTGCAAGCCGACGATGTAGAACGCGGCACCGGCCACGCTGAAGCTGAACTTCGGACATTGAGGGTCGTTACTGACACCCGGATCCCAAGCACACCCATCGACATCGTGAAGCGCCTGCAGCTGTTCCCACAATGCTTCTTCGAATTCCTCTTCCGTTCCTAAGCTGGTCTCCGTGAACGCGCTTACAAATGATTCGAATTGAAGTGGATCATTCTCGTTGCCTGCCACATACTTCTTCAGGTCACGGTACAGAGACCGCGTGGCGTGTTCGCTTCCCATTCGGCCGTAATCACAAATCGTGATGCGATCAAATTTTTCGGCGGCTTTCGCCATGACGCAAGGACGACGGTCAGATTGAATGAACTGTCTGAACTCGTGCCGTAGTGAACTCAAGAGTTAATCCTCCTCAGGCATCAATAGCTTTGGCGATTTAGAACTGCAAACATTAAATATCAAATTATCCAGGCGTCGGGCGATCATCATTAACCTGCATCAATAACAGCAGTGTGCCTATGAAAGGGTTCATCGGTGCTGGATTCAAAAACGACAGCGCGGCCACGTGAGAGAGCGATGTACAATCGCCGCATGGCGTGTCCGTGAGGAGTTTTAGGCGGCCATGGCTCCACCCAGGTAGTAGGGCCAAAGGATAATGGCCAGGGCAGCCTTAACCCAACCGAGATCGAGATAGCCGATCGTGAACAGCCAAGCGGCAAACCAGGCCCCGCCCCACAGCGAACTGTGTTCAACTTTGATTTTTTCCATGCTGCGCCTTTTTAGGAAATGTGCGGTTTCATTCTATCGAGTTCGATTGAGCTGCGTTGTACCAGTAGGCAGCAGTGGCTCACCTGTTCTATGAAGGCTTGCGACAGGCCCCGGCCTCAAACCACGCAATCAATGTCCCGATTCTGAATTACTCAGCTCAGGAAGACTCGCGCAGAGACATTGGTTGTTGCGGCACTTTTCGAAGTTCCGAGGGATCGTAGCCCATATCGCTTACCCTCTGGACCAAAGCACGATAGCGGATCTCTTCAATCAAAGGTGTTCGCGCCATTATCCAAACGTAATCCCGTTTTTCTCGGCCAATGATCGTCTCGGTATAGTCATCGTCGAGATAAACAATCCGATAGTCTGCCTTGAAGGGCCAGACAAATCGCATGCCCCAGGCACCGTCTTCGTCTCCGTGCTCGGGAAAGCCCGTTGGCGTTAATTTCTTCAGGTCGCTGTCGAAGCCGCCGTTGCGATATGTGAATCGGACATCGACCCGATCATCCTCACGCAGCTCATAACATTCCACTGCATTGAAGGCATTGCGAGTTAGAAACGGCGGAATGTGCGCGATCACAAACCAATCGCCCATGAAGCGTTCCGTATCAACGTTTTCGATCGCTTGTAGTGTTTCCATGCTTTTTCTCCGGGGATTGGGGTTGACTGCGGGCGGGGCTTGCTAGTGGCGCTACCGATAGGCTTACAACATGATTAGGTTCTTAAGTCGCAGGAATTTTGCTAACGACAATGTCAGAGATTATTGTGGCGACGACCGACTCGCAGCGTTACTGCCGTTACTATGATCATTCAATGAGAATTTTCTTTAACCTAAATCAATGTTTAGATCTTAGAGCGTGTCAAACTGTCGATTCGCTTTAGGTCCCGAATCGACTTCGATGGTTTCTTTCCACCGTTCGTTCGTCCGCTCGGGTGATTCTTTGGAAATTCATCCCGAGGGCAATGGTCAATGACCGGTCGGACTCCACGAAAAGTGGCAGCGATGCTCGAAGATATCGATGCCGCCGCAGATAAAAATGACCCGGTTAGCGTGCGGGACCTTGTAGAACAAATTGGCCCGCGCGCATTTGGCACGTTGATTGCCGTCCCGGCCCTGTTGGGGGCCTCTCCGCTAGGGGCCGTGCCCACAGTGCCGTCAATCCTCGCCCTGACCGTCGCAATTCTTGCCGCACAGGTCGCGCTCGGTCGAAACCACCTCTGGCTCCCCGATGTTCTCGGCGATCGCTCGATATCCTCCGACCGTGTGCATAAGGCCAATAAGCGCCTACAGCCGTATGCCGAGCGCCTTGATCGTTGGTTCCACGCCCGCCTGAAAAAACTCAGCGGAGACACGGCCACCCGCATTGCGTCAGGTTGCTGCCTGCTGCTGTGCTTGACGGTGCCTCCCCTGGAAGTGATCCCATTCGCTGCAGCGCTGCCCTTGGGCGCGATCGGCATTTTCGGCATCGCCTTAGCATTGCGCGACGGCCTCCTCATGCTGTTTGCCTATCTCCTCATGGCGGCAGCGCTGTTGACGGCGACCTTCCTTCTCCTCTGACCGTTGAACGGTCACGGCGCTTGGCAACGCACACCAGCCGTGAATAGAGCGACCTGATCCAGGTTAACGAACCCGTCAGTGCAAGTGTTAGGGTTGGGGTTGGTACTGCTCATGCTGCAATGGAGAACTGCGATGGCTTCCAAATCTCCCGCGACGAAACGTGCCGAGCTTCACCGCATGGTCATGGACAAGCATGTCTGCCCCTATGGCCTGAAAAGTCGTCACCTGCTGCACAAGCATCATTTCGAAGTGGACGATCACTGGCTGACCACCCGCGAGGAAACGGACGCCTTCAAGGAGAAGCATTCGGTCTCCACGACGCCGCAGACCTTCATCGGGGGCGAGCGAATCGGCGGATATGATGAGCTGCGCCAATACTTCGGTAAGTCCCAGCCGGATCAACAGGAAACCAGCTACCGTCCTGTGCTCGCAATTTTCGCCACCGCCTTTCTGATGGGCCTCGCAATCAGTTGGGCGATGTTTGGCACCGTTCTGACCCTGCGCATGCCCGAATTTTTCATCGCCACGGCCATGTGCCTGCTCGGCGTCCAGAAACTGCAGGATGTCGAGAGCTTCAGCACCATGTTCCTGAATTACGATCTGCTCGCTCGACGATGGGTGCCTTACGGCTACCTCTACCCCTTCGGTGAAACGCTGGCAGGCGTGCTGATGATCTCCGGCGCACTCGTCTGGCTGGCCGCTCCCATTGCGCTGTTTATTGGCACCGTCGGTGCCGTTTCCGTGTTCCGCGCGGTCTACATCGAAAAACGCGAATTGAAATGCGCCTGCGTGGGCGGCAACAGCAACGTGCCGCTGGGCTTTGTCTCACTCACGGAAAATCTGATCATGATGCTGATGGGCTTGTGGATGCCGATCCGAATGACCTGGCTCGGCCAGTAGGCCAGCGCAGCATGCACTTAAGATTCGGCCCGCGCTCACATCGACAATACCCATTGAACCACTTCGATACCCCGGATATGCTGGGGAGTCTCTGCCGGAACTATTGAGTGGCAAGGTGATGCTGAATCCGGACGTGGAACGCGAAATCGCCCACCGACACTGAAGCCCACTCGCCTTTCTTGACCCGTAGCTCGGGGGACAGGCGATTGGACCCGGATTCCACTTCTACCAATACATGAACATCAGCGTCACCGGAGCGATTGACTACCAAACCGACCGCGACGGCATTTTCTTCAGAAAGGCTCAAGGAAGCTTCCGTTCCCTCTTCCACCAGCATATGGGGCACTAAGGTCTCAACCCCGCCATCAACGATTCTCATTTCAACGAGAAATTCGGATGTCTCACCGACCGCATTAAACGAAGAAATCAGAAAAATTGAGAAGACTGCGATCTTGATCATCGAGGGTCTTTTCATTGTCGTTCTCCGTGTGATCGAAAACGTGCTCTGGTGCAGCGCTGCGTTCAAATATCGTGTTTCTGAACATCTTTTGCCCCAGTGTGCTCGAATTCCAACGTCCAGGTCAACTCGGATCGCGTTCGCGCTGGAGAAGATGCTTGCTTGTTCAAGGTTGTTGACCAATGGCTTGCATCGATCAGGTCGGTCATCGAGATTCCGGCCTGGACGCGTGCAACCCGACTAGGCGCGCCAGCAAGATCACCGTATAGAGCACGCCAACCACGGCCTCGAAGGCGGCAAAGGCCTGTGCATAAAAGCCCTTGGGGGTGATGTCGCCGTAGCCCAGGGTCGTTAGGGTCGCGTAGGAAAAGTACAGCAGTTGCTGCCAATCAAGCGTGGTGCCGTCCGAGGCAGCGAAGGAGCCCGGCGCCAGCCACTCAATCAGGGCATAGACCGCACCGAAGGCGGAACCAATGATCAGAAACAGCGCGGTCGCGGCCAGCAGCACTTCGGTGAGCACGTTCTTTCTGGCAAAGGTGTAGTAGGCAAGGACGCCGATCATGATCAGGTGATAAATCACCGATGCGCCATACAATCCAAGCGCCGCGCCACCGGTGGCGCTATGGCTGTAGAACAAGCCGAATGCGAAGGTCACCAGGCCTGAGAGCAGGCTGAGTCCGCGCAGTCGCCCATTGGACATGAGCAGCCAGGTCGCGGCTGGAAACAAACCCGCGTAGAGCAGATAGAATAAAACCGCGCCGGCCATGCCCTGGCTGACCAGGGGGTAGATCAGGTTGTGAATCAAAAATCCGGCCAGCAGGCCACCGGTGGCGATCAGTTCTCGACGGTGCGCCGGAATCAGTCGGCTCATGCCTTCGAGCTTGCAGGAGCATTGCTACGGATGGTGACAATCGCCAGGGCAATCAGCAGCCCCAGGACGCCGGAGCCGAGCCAGAGCCCCGCGAGAGCGGTCACTTGCGCAAGGGCGCACAGACCGACGATCGCAATCATCGCCAGCCAGAAAGACACCGGGGCTGATGCGCCCATTGAGCGCCTGAACAGCAGGCTCCCTAGCAAGAACAGCACGGGACCCGCCGCGGCAATGGCGGCGGTAGCCGTGCTGACCGCATCCAACGGGTGGGCCAGGATGGACTCGATCATGACCGCACAGACAATCGCCCCGCAGACCATGATGCCGTGCGCATAGGCCAGACCCGCACGAGCCAGTTCCGTGTGCTCCGAGCGCCCCGCGAAAGCCTGCTCGCCGTCCTCCGAAGTGCGGTGGAAATAGAGAAACCAGAGGCTGACAATGATCAGAAATCCGACACCAGCCGTCCCCAGCGAGAGCGCACTGATATCACCATAGACCATCTTCCCGCCCAGCAGCAGGATGGATTCGCCCAGGGCGATGATAAAGATGAGCTGATTGCGTTCCAGCAGGTGCAGGCCCTTCAGGGTCCACGACGACATGGGCGTGCTTCCCAGACCCGGCACCCAGAAGCCCGCATAGGGGGCGGCGTAGTCCACCAGCACGGCCAAGGCCCATAGCGTCAGTCGATGTTCCGGCGACAGCGCACCGGCCAGCCAAAAGGCACTGGACAAGGCGCTCCAGCAAAACAACTGCGCATAGTTGCGGCCCATGATTTCACCGCGAAACAGCAGCGCCATGTAGCCGGCCCGAATCAAGGCCATGGAAACATAGGCCAAAGCGAACAGCAGACCGCGTTCAGCGTAGGCGGCTGGAATGGCGATGGCCATCAGGAGGGCACAGGCCATCAGCACAACAAACAGCAAGCGGCCTGCGTGATGATTGGGGTTGACCCAGTTGGCGGCCCAGGCCGTGTAATTCCAGGTCCACCAGACTCCGGCGAACAGCACTAGTGCTTCGAGCGCGCCCTGAAGGCTGAGATGAGCCAGCAAGTAGTGCGAGAGCTGGATAATGGTTAACACATAGACCAGGTCGAAAAACAGCTCCATGGGGGTGACGTGCGGGGTTTGACCCGGCTCCGTGCGGCGCAGCGCGCCCTTGGGTGCGATCAGTGAAATCAAGCCTGCTCTCCCGGTTGCTTTTGGATTAGTCGCTGAAGAAGCCTTCACTGGCGTTCGCGCCTTGCGCGTAAAAACCCGGCTCGCCCCGCCCGCTTAGTCGATCCGTTCGCCTTCAGGGCTGAGATCCCAAGCGGTCGAGCATCCACCAGGCCGCCAGTGGCACAATAAAGATCACGGCGTGAATGATCAGCTCTTCGATCAGGCCGTAGCCCGCATGGACCACGCCAATGTGGATGTCGACCACACAGAACAAGGCCCATCCCAGGGCAAAGGACGCCCGAGACATTGCACGGCGGACACCGAAACGCGCCAGCGCCCAGCGCCACAGCAAAGCGAGGGCGACACCAATCAAAATAACGATGATCGTTCTCATGGGGTGGCGTCTACTCCAAGATAAAACGCGGCAACGAGCATTCGACCAGGCTGGCCGAAGGCATCGCCGCAGAGGTAAATAGGCTAGCGGGTCGTGTAACCGCCGTTGGCAAAGATGCACTGACCAGTAATCCACCAGCCTTCACTGCACAGAAAGCGGACCAGCGGCACGATGTCGTCGATATCGGTCAGGCCGGTTTTGCTGTGCGGGCTCAAGGCCGCGGCGCTGGAATGGTAGGCCACCGCTTCCTTCGATTCCTGCCCGTAGAAAAACGGCGTGTCCATCGGACCCGGTCCGATCGAGTTAACCGATATACCGCGCGCGCCCCACTCTCGGGAGGCAGCACGGGTAAAATGCTCAATGGGCGCCTTGCTGCCGGGATAGACAGCATAGCCATCCGTGTAGGCTGCCAGCAGAGAACTGACGATCGTGACGATCTTTCCGCCGTCATTGAGGCGCGCACCCGCTTCCTTCATGAAGAAGAACGCCGCCTTCGAATTGATCGCAAAGCTGCGATCGTAATCCTCTTCCGTGCACTCAAGGATCGGTTTCTTGATCACCATGCCGGTGGTGTTGACCGCCACATCGACCTTGTCGAATGCCTCTTCGGCCGCCTCAAATAAGGCGGCGCAGTTGGCCACCTGGGTCAGATCGCCTTGAACAGCAATCGCTTTGGTGCCTCGCTCCTCAACGGCGCGGACCGTCTCTTCCGCCGCCGCGCGGGTGGCGTCACTGTTGTAGTGAATCACCACGGCACCAGCGCCGTGGTCGGCGAAATCCCGCGCAAGCAGGCCCCCGAGATTCTTCGCCCCACCGCCGATCAAGATCACCTTTCCTTCCAATGAAGTATTCAATTCAGTCTCCTAGTCGTTTGATGACACCAACGCCAAATCAGCGAAGATTAAACCCCCAAACACTAGACGAGGCGCGCGGTCCGTGCTATCAAATTATTCGTGATCCGAATGGCTGCGAGACCACCGACTCCAAGATGCCGTCTGCCGTGATACCCGATCGTCCGACCGACGCGAAAGCAGTCTTCAGTACCGAAGGAGGCCGGGTCAGCGTGCGCTGGGCCCGGGAAAGGATCAATCAGGAGGTGGAATGGACGATTCAGCGCGACCGCCACACGCTCATCGTGCACCTGGGTGGAGAGGTGGATCAGTTGGAGAGCGAGTTGGCTGGGGCCGGGTGCATCAGAGGCCGGGCCCTGCCGGGTGAGACCTGGTTTGTTCCAGCTGGCAGTCGCTACACGACGCAAGCGCGAGGTCGGGCAGTCGAGTACCTCACCTTTCAGCTGGATCCTGAGGTGGTGAATACGGTCATGGATACACCCACTACGCTGGTGGGTGCTCTAGGCCGATTCGACCCGGTTCTCCATCATGCGGCCAGCCGCCTCTCCGAGCACCTTCAAACCAGCCAACGCTCGAGGCCTGAACCTAGCACTTTAATCAGCGATCAATGGGTATACAGGATCGGAACGCATCTGACCCAATGCTTCGGCGACCGGACGACAGACCAAAGGAAAGAAAAGTCCATCGCGGCTTTCGGTCGGCGCGAGCAATTGCAGCTGCGAGACTATTTTCACAGCCGACTCAATCAGCCGATTCATCTCAAAGACCTGGAAGAGCTGACCGGCCTGAACACGGACCAGCTATTGGCACGCTTCAGAGCGAGCTTCGGCACGACTCCGGCGCAGTATCTTATCGAAGCTCGACTGCGTCGGGCACGACAGCTCCTGCTGGAAAGCCCCTTCGGCATCGCCGACATCGCCTACGACTGTGGTTTTTCCAGCCACAGTCACCTTACGGCGCAGTTCCGTCAACGCTACGGCTGGACGCCGACTCAGTTCAAGACTCACTTCCGTTCTTGAACGGCGAATTACTGGCTCCGATCCGGTGTAACCGACCCGATAGCCGTCATAGCAGCCGTCCCTGGACACCCAAGCAATCAGCTTCATTCGGCACTCAACATCCACCGCGCTGGTGCAATCAACATAGAAAATTGGGGAGAAAATTCGGGACACTTAGGCAATCGGGCAGGCAATCGGGCCCTCACTCTCTCGCCAGATGTCTTGGCTCGATGCTCATCGCTCAGACAAGGCCCTTGCGGCAGTGAATCGCACCGGCTTTGCCAGACGCTCTCGAGATGTTTTTCACTTCTTTTACGAACAACACCGCGTCTGTTTAAAACGCACCGTCCCCGTCTAGCGCGCCGAATAACGCAGGAAGACGATGCCGATCGATAGCATCAAAGAAACCAGCAGAAGCGGCCCTGCAAAGCCGTAAGAGCCAAAGACCGGGACAGGTCGAGCTGCAGGAGCGTTGAACCGAAATTGGGTCACCAATCCTGGTCCGGAAGCGTCGGTGCCATCGGGGTCTGTACGATCGTAGGCCACCACCCGGCGGGTAATAATTGATGAATTATCGCTATCGAAGAAAACCGTCAAGTCATTGCAGACTTCGATAACGAGGTCGAGGAGCAGATCCCCACCGCCATAGGAGAAGGTTGTTTGAAGTGGAATCTCCACGTCGAAGGGCTTCGGGGCGTCACCGCCGCCCGGCGCGGCCAACGTGAGATCACCTGAAAACACCTCTACTACGTCGGCTCCGACATTGTCTGCAAAGGTGGTCGAGAGGCTCGCTGGGCTGTTTTCAGACCTTGACAACTCGATGGTTACACCACCGTAGGTCGTTGCGGGAAAGGGGGCTGTGTAGTCTCCGTCCAGCCGAAAGCGTACCGCGTTAATTATCCCGCTGCCGGGGAGATCACTGCCGGCATAGACCTGCTGATATCGGATTCCGTTATTGCAGAACAGATCGCCACGCGAAAAAGGAATGCCGTTTCCTAGTGGACCTTCGGCACTCGTGAAAGCATTTGGCACTACAACATCCTGCGAGTTGGCAGACGACGAAAGGATCGCTAGGAATAGCGCTGCTCCAATGGAATTGAAACAGCAAAACCGGAAACGACTCATAAGATTTCCCTGTCCAGTCAACTCGACAGAGCGTAGATGTAAGTTGCCTGACTGTCAATCAAGCGATAAAGACCGTTACCGACAGACCGCCAAAGGCCGTCTTGAAATCATCAAAAAACACTCCGAACGCTGGCTCAGAGAGGACCGAGGCAGCGAATCCAAGTACTACCGCGCCATCGGTTCGGCAGAGGCTCTGATGGCCAAGGCAGCCGAGCATGGGCAGCGCTGGATGCAAGGGGTTGATCTTACCCAGCCTTAAAGGACACCAGGTTAAGGTGCGTTTGCCAGTTCGAATGCCGTGGGTGTTTTATACCCGATAGCGCTGTGATGGCGAGATTTGTTGTAGTCTATTTTAATGTAACGCCTGAGTTCAGCGGCGTTTAAGGCGACGCCCGTTTTTGCGGCAGCAAAATGGTTGGCGGGTCAAACGTCCGCTACAACGATTTGTTGGGCGTCATTGCACCAGCCCTTAAGAGCCCACTCGAGTTTCTAAGGCAATGAGCCATTCACGACACCTCAGGCGGTTGGTACTGCGAGAAAGTCGTTGCAGTGTCAGCAGCCAACCGATCACGCCATTGAACAAGATCGTCAAATTCTTCAGCCAACTTCGCATCGTGCCAACAACGCTCAGTTTCCGGACCTAACGGTGGCTCTACTCTTGCGACCGGCGCAATCACTTCGAGCACCACCGCCATTGTGACATCGGCATAGCTGAACTCACCCAACAGATAGTCGTTGCCAGATTCGCTTAACCTGTTGCGTGTAGCTTCTAGCGCCTTTCGTATTGCCCCCGGCTGGTAGAGGTGGGCGTACTTTTTATCCAATCGTGCCGCTGCATCACACGCAAGAAAGCGCAGCGAAGTGCGAAGTGTTTTTGGAATAAATTGGGGTAGTGCTTCCTCCAGGGCCATTTCATTATTAAGAACAGCCCTGACGACGCGGGTCCGGCCTTCGGCCAGAGCTGCTTCGCTCAGTTTGTCCCATTGGTCAATTATCGTCATGTTCCCCAATGGAGCACGGAGCGATACTTCGTTGGCATAGGACACAATTTCCCATGAACCCCGCAAGACGCGCCGTCCGACGAATAGGACCGGAACGGAAACCTTTCCTGACCATTGCCGTATGCGCCAGCGCAAGCCCGGCTCGCTGAGTGTGGGAATGTATTCTTCATACTCATAATCGAGCTGGCACTGCTCAAGGCCCCAGCGCGCTTTCTTGGTCCATGGCGAAAATGATTCTCCGAACAGGAGCAAGTTCTCCTTCGGCATTACCTTATTCACCTGACGATTCTCAAGAAGCTCTCCAGCCTGAGGACGACGCTGCCAATGACACCCAACGCCTGTGCTCAGCGGCCCGCGTTTTCGCGGGTCCGCTGGAGCGACTTGTTAGCGCTGGTAACGCCTGCAAATGAATCATTAAAGAATTCCAGTGCGTCAGCACCGACTTCTTGGTGGATTTCATGCCGGTCAATCCCATGCGGATCTTTACAAAGCTGTCGCACCAGAAAACGTCCTTTGAGTCCACATGGCGCAAGAAAAGTGTAATGCGCGACGCCCGGTAGAAGCTGTAGCTCTGCCTCAGGAATAGCCTCTTGAATAGGTATGGCATTGACTTCCGGATTCGCCTGATCGTCCTTATCGCCAACGACAATGCGAACAGGGATGGAGATATCGCGCAGACTCTGCGCGTCAAGCGCCGAAGCGAGCACAGGAGCAATGGCATAAGCCGCTCGGACTCGCTCATCCAGATACGATTCGTGTGACCGCTCAACAGAGGCCTTAGCGTTTTCGTTTTCTTCGACTAGACGCTCCATATCCGCCATGGAGAAGGTCGCTTCCGGCGGCAGGCTGCAAGCTAGATCCCCTGGGCTGTCGGCGCAATAACGTTGCCATTGATCTCGGTCGGTACGGGCACCAGCCGTAGTCAACGCGGTATAACCCCCAAGGGAAAAACCTGCGACGCCGATTTTTGAAACATCGATACGGTGCCCGAAACGAGAGTCAGCGAGCAATTTGTCGATAACGACCGAGACGTCCCGAGCTCTCTCCCACCAAAGTATGAAACCCAGGGGAACATAGGCTTCTTCTGCAGCGGTATTACCATGGTGGTTAACCGCGGCAACAAGGAATCCGTTCGATGCCAAATGTTCAGCCAGCCATGAAAGTTGCGCGGCGGCACCGCCGGTTCCGTGAGACATGACGACCAGAGGGAGTTGCTCCGGGTTGTCAATCATATCGGCTTCCCGTGCCGTCCAGCCTGCCCGGAAGACGCCAACGCGCCAGTCGCTCTCACGAGCCCCCGCCACGGCCGGATACCAAATCGTTGTCCGCAATGGCCGGCTCCCTGTACCGACCCAGGAATGCCGTTCATCATCTACGAACGACGCAAAGGCACGTCCAACGGGGTTGACCCTGTCGGGTGGTTCAGAGCACGCGGCTATAAACAAACATGCCATTATGAATAGTAGCTTGGGCAAAGAGTAACTCATCGCTTATATACCATTGATTTTGAGCTGCCAGTAGCGCTAACGCCGTTGTAAATTGCCGTTTTGGAGGAGCCCGTTTGTGCTATCAAGCACAAAAAGGAGCGACGGAAAAACTGTCAATTTGTCAACTTTGTTAGCAGCTATTTTTCTACCCTCTTGAAATAAAACAACTCTGGATCACCTTCATCCAGGTTATGTACTATACCGCTCGGTTCATATGACATGCTTGTCAAGAAAGCTTGCATAGGAACATTGGATTCATTTGTTGAAGTAAATAGCTTTTCCGTATTGCACGCTTCCTCCAGTCGTTTCACAAGTGCGGTTGCAATACCATAACGCCGATGTTCTTCTTGCACGATTAGCATCGAAATAAATCCACAGGAGAAAAATGTATATTCCAGTACGGCATATCCCACTATTTGTTCGTCGATGAGTGCAATGATGACATAATTCTTTTTAATCCAATCCCGAATTTGTTGCCGTCGAGTTTCTTCCGTGGAAGCAATGTAATCGATTGCGATAACTTGATCGATATCATTCTCTATTGCATTCCTAATCATCATCGACTGGTGGCCGCTAGCGTCTTAACTAAGCGGCGCGAGCTTTATCCGCGTCCGAGTGAGCGGAGCGAATGACTTGAGCGGATTGTTATGAATCACAGCCTTCCAGCCTGTAACTCAAGGTTTCTTGCTCGGTTTGACCCGTCTTTTCAGGGAAGAACCACAGACTCATATTTTTCTTCGTTGCTTCTTCAAATACTCCCGGGGGATTAGCTTCGATGATAAGAATATTCGTTGGTTTTCCCTCTGAGTTAAAGGTGTACTCTACCGCCACGTCACCTTCGATGCAGTTTTCAGCTGCGAACTCGGGGTAGATTGGCTTAATGTTCAATGAAAGCGCGGTTGCTGGCGTAGCCGAAATAAAGAGTATTGTCAGTAAGAGGCTTCGAAGAGTATTCATAACGTCTGAGCTAAGCGGCGCGCTTTGACGCGTCCGAGTGGAGGCGAAGCCGGAACGACTTGAGTGATGAAATAGACTCCTCTCGCGTTTTTACCGGCATCGCAATGTGCCAACATTCGGGTGCAAATCGTTGAATGTCCCACGAAAGGAGGAGTCCATGAGCCAGTCTACTCTCATCGCCGTTGATCTCGCAAAAGAGGTCTTTCAGGTCGCGCTTGCCAGGCGTCACGGCAAGGCCTTTGCCCATCACCGCCTGACCCGCAAGAAATTCGAGCAGTTCCTCGCCAAAGCCGATCGCGGCATCGTGCTGTTCGAAGCCTGCGGCAGCGCCCATTTCTGGGGCAGGCATGCACGGGAGTTCTGTCATCAGCCGATCATGCTCCCCGCTCAGTTCGTCCGAAAATACCGGCTGCGCTACAAAACCGATCAGATCGACACCGAAGCCCTGATCGATGCCTATCGCAGCGGACGGGTCGATCCTGTTCCCGTGCGCTCGGTCGATCAGCAGCAGATCCAGCAGCTCCATCGGGTACGTGAGCAGTAGAAGGCCACCCGCGTTGCCCGGATCAACGGCCTTCGCGGCTGCCTCCGCGAGCTCGGCCACGCCATTCCCGTCGGGCCCGAGGCGGTCAAGCGCCATGCCGTCGATATCACTGAGCACGAGGGCTTTCCGCCAGCGCTTCGGGTCGTGTTGGCTGAACTGCTCGCTGAGATCAACGATCTCCAGACCAGGATGAAGCGCGCCGAGCGACAGATCGCTGCGCTGACTCGCGACAACGACGAGGTCGCTCTGCTCCAGCAGGTCCCGGGCATCGGGCTGTTGACCAGCACTGCACTCGTCGCCTGCGCCGGATCGCCCGATCACTTCAAGTCCGGTCGCCACTTCGCCTCCTGGCTGGGCATCACACCCCTGGAGTGTTCCAGCGGCAGCAGACGATGGCTGGGGCGGATCACCAAGCGCGGCGACAAGTACCTTCGAATGCTGATCATCCACGGCGCTCGATCGGCACTCTGTCGAGCCAAGGTGTTGGCGAAAGCCGGCAAACCACTGAACCGACTCCAGCGCTGGGCGGTGCGGCTCGAACAGCGGGTCGGCTTCAATAAAGCCACTGTCGCCCTCGCCAACAAGATGGCTCGCATCTGCTGGGCCGTCTGGAAACAGCGCGCCCCGTTCAATCCCGGTCACGCCATGGGCTGACCGACGACTCATCACCTCACACCGTTTGCGAAGAGACAACTCGCTTCATGACAACACAGGTTGGACCGGTACCGCACAAGGCCGATAACAAACTCGGCACAACCAATGCCGCTTTGAGCGAATGGCCCGCGGTGCGCGGAACTCATGATGGCCCGATCGCCAAACATCAGCGATCAAAAAGAGACCGAATATACGCTTGCAACGATTCCAACCTCATGAAGCTCAACGTCTCGGGTTGCGGGAGGGGTCCATATACGAGTTGTTATGTGATGTATAGGGACTAAGCTGCAACAAGCCGCCTGACCTGCAGCTCTTTACGGTGCTGCTCAGCATTCCATAGATCGTACTGAGTTTGCTGGTTTAGCCAACTCTCTGACGTAGTATCAAAGGCGATGGACAACCGAACAGCCATTTCAGGACTGATTCCGGCGCGACCATTGAGGATGGCACTCAAGGTTTTCCGACTGATACCCAAGGCCTTGGCTGCCTCGGTGACAGAAAGATCAAGCGGCTCGAGACAAAGCTCACG